>Ga0209986_10000006_pt1 | contig 182228 bp, 166 predicted proteins | sample BlataG_FD_183168 | JGI IMG/M metagenome (GOLD analysis project Ga0209986, IMG submission 183168) | Deep subsurface microbial communities from Black Sea to uncover new lineages of life (NeLLi) - Black_00105 metaG (SPAdes) (version 2) | ecosystem: Environmental > Aquatic > Marine > Oceanic >...
TTTTTCTCACCACGTTTTTTCGGCTCCGAACTCACGCCAAAAATGCAAAATTCAATAAACCTAGGCACTTAACGATAACGGCGTGAGCGAAAACGGGCGATTTTGGGGCCTAACTGTTTAATAGGAGATTAAAATCAATATATAAAAAGTTCCAAGATATGTATACGACAGAATGGTCTTAGTGATGGTATGTTTTATATTGCTGAGATCTAATGGAGTTATCACTTTTGCACTTTCAAGCAGCTCAAATACTTTGTCAGGCTTCCAGAAATACAGATTTGAATATCTCTCTTTCCCTTTCATTTCTTCAATCAAACCGGCTACCTGATGTTCAAATTCTGTGGTTGATATAAAATATCCACAATCTGCTTCCCGATGTCTTACATTAAAAGCAAATGTTCTTATATCATCAGCCTTAAGTCTCTCTCTTGCCTTACACTCTATATAAGCAGTTTCCGATCTATCCTTATGTTCAGCGATTAAGTCAATTTCCATACCTGTGAAGTTAACCCGTTGTGTAATATCATACCGTTGCGTCTCAAAAATATGGCGAACCAAACCTTCAAAGAAATCTCCCTTTTGAGACTCTGATATTTTGGGATCAAGTATTATTTTGATTTGTTTTTTCATTGCTCACCTCTGCTAAGAAATATTGAAAGCGGAGTTTTGGAAACGTTCGTTGACTTAAATGGCAGAAACGGCGCAACCTCTTTGAAAGTCTTATATTGTCTTTCAGTAGCACATGTTATGCAACCGCTTCCTCCGGTGTTGCCAAAAACTCTTTCCGAATATATTTCTTCAAATCATCAACGGCGGTAAAATACAGGTATCCGCCTTGATTGACAACCTTCTCGACATCCTTTCCTTCATTTATTAGAAGCGCAACAGGATGACTCAGGCCGGGCTGCAAACCATCTGGCCATGCCAGGTCGAGAACAGCCAACACCTTACCAGTATTCTCATCGCATAGTTCGTGTGCTATTTCGCCAGGCGGCAGGCCCATGCTTTCCACCCATAACGCACATCCCAAAATGAGTTCTTCCTCTTCATCGCTGACAATCCGGCATGGAACTGCCTCAATTTTTCTCAGAGTGATATCCACTATGGTTGTCTCTGTTTCAGGTACCTTTCCATGATAAAGGGTTTCCAGAAATTCATTCGCAGCATTCGCGATTAGTTTTCTTCTTTCTGTTAAAAAAGCAAGGTATCTATCCGGTTTCCATAGTTCTTTGTCCATGGGTATCCAGTGTGATGCAAGGGTGCCCGGATGATTCTTTTCCACTTCTTCAAAGTATTCCTCAGGAGCCCGTTTACCGATCCAGAGATTTGTTTCCTGCGTTTGAAAGGTAAAGTTGGCAATGGCATTCACATCGGATCGTTCATAACCCTTTTCGTACAAATAGGCTTTTGGAAAAATATGATGAACCTGAAGCGTGCTTAATTTACCAAGCATGTGAGAAGATAGATCAACTCCGGTTCCCCAATCTTTGGAACCGCAAACCCTTGTTAAGAGATAAATCAGGGGATAAAATCGCGCGCCTTTACTCCAGCCGCTTACATCCTGTTCATGTACCGTTAGGTCACCCCTGTTTTTCCGCAGGTTTTCAATAAGCCTGTCGAGCGCGCCTTCTTTTTCCTGTATGAGCGACAGATCCTGTCTGAGTACACTTTCAGTCGAGCCTGCATATCGCCCCCACAGGAAGGTGTGGACATACCAGCAAAGCAGTTTATCCCGCTCTTCATGGTCTAATCGGGCTGTTCCATGTTCTGATAAATACTTGGACATCAGTGGCAAAGACCCCCGCCCGCCAAGCACCCTGTCATGGTCTAAGCCTAATCTCGAGGAAATAATGTTCAAACAGCCGTCAATTTTTTTCTCGGCTTCTAAAAGTCCATTTTTGAAAGTTGTGGTATCTACATCCTTCAAGGCTGAAAAATAAGCCTCGCCAGTTAATATGGCATTGATGTTCCTGAGAAACCATTCAAGGGTAAAATCAAACCCAGCACTTGCCCATTTTTGCAGCCTGTTTTTCATTTCATCACGGGCCTCGGGCCAGGAAGCACATATTTTAGCAAGGGCCAGATCACCCTTCGACAGCTTTGTTCCACCACTGTTAACTTTATTGAAAATCTCAACGACAATATCGACGGTTTTGTCCTGTCCCGTTATCTTTTCATTGTGAAGTTCAATCTCTTTGATTTGGTCAATTGCGTTTAACCTTCCAAGACATTCTGCCATTTTGGGCTGCACATCTATTTTAGTGCTGAGCTCACTGAAAACTGATACCGCACCTTCCTGCATTACTTCAGTTACATTCACCCAGAGGTGATCATCCTTCATTTTTACTGGCTGGTAGAATTCAAATATTTCATCTTCCAGGTGAAAGTACAAACCGGTAATAACCTTTTTGTCCCCGTCAAAGAATACCGGCGGTTTTCCCCGAACAATACCATAGAGCGAAGTTATCCGTTGCTGCCCGTCGAGCAAAAGATTTACCACACCTGGAGTCATTGGACCATCGCCACGTGTAAGCGCTTCGTCTGATTGCACAATCCAGACAAGAAGACTTCCGATCGGAAATTTGCGATATAAGGAATTCATCAAGCCCCTTACCTGTTCACGGTTCCAGACGTATCCCCTTTGAAACTTGGGCAGGGCCATAGTCCCGAGGTCAATTTGATCAAGTATGGTTGATATCTTCATAATAAAATCCTCTCTAAATTTGAACCCGCACCTTGCCGGTTAACAGATCGTGCATTAGGCCCTTTTTCTGGAGTTTGAGTTTGTTGCGGTATCGCTCTTCGGTACGGATACGGGCGTCGTGGGTGTCCATGACTGAGGCGATATGAAGCTGTTCGTCCGTGGATGGAAGAGCTAACCGATACTCACCTAACTCTTTTCTGTTGATTTTCGGGAAGCCGCTTCGTTCTGATACTGATGTGGCAAAACGGCTAAAGCGCTCTCCAAGTATAACGTCAAGCAGAAAGCGAGGCACCAAGGATGGACCAGGTTGAAGAGGATACATGTCCGCGCTGCATAGACCCTGCCGGTCAGCAAGTACAGCCTTCCGAAGATAAGGTCGAATTTTACTATACAAAACATCATCCGGCTTAAATGCATACTTTCCGCTGATAGCACCTTGTTCTATCGCAGTCTCAAGGCATAGCAACCTTCCTGTACCTGAATCGATATGGTCAGGAGCTATCAGAGGCCAATAACAATAAGGCTTTTGCTTCGGATCAACTTGTCCATTGGGTATAGATACGAGGTCAAGTAGACGAACCGGTTCCCACCCTCTCGGTATTCTCCCCAACGGCGAAGCCTTAAACTGCTCTGGATGGGCTTTTGGGTCACGAAGTTTACCGTTTTCATCCAGCCCGCGGGTAAGCAGGTCATGCAGCAGGCCCCGTTTCATGGCTTTGAGCTTTGAAATCAGCGCTTCGGTTTTCTGAATGGCGTCGTCTATTGTGTCGAGGATTTCTGCGATGCGGCGTTGTTCATGGTGGGGAGGAAGGCAAACCCTTTTAGATTTTATAATACTGGTGTTTAAATTTGATTGTGTCCCGGTTTGACCAATAGATTTAAATTCTGGAGATATATATTTTAGAAGATGGTACAAAAATTGAGTATCAAGATGGTCATTATATTGATCAAAAACCACAAAACCATCATGAATGCACGCCTCAATCCCAAGAACCATAGGCTCACCAATAGTAGCACATATACTCATTATCAATTGACCAGGATAGACAGAGACACTTCTCTCTACCCCTTTTGGCGAAAGGTGTTGCTCAGTTTCATAGAGTCTTCCATTAGATCTTGTCACATCTACAATTCTAATCCATCCCGGCCCCTTATTGGCAAACCACATAGGACTATCAATAGGTCTTGGGCTCGCCCCTCTTCTAACTCTAGCGACTTGTCCCAAAGCAGTTTCTCTCCATCCTATCGGGCATTCAGCGATCATAACCAAGAGTGCCTATAAAATCTTTTAATTTTCTGCCTACCTCTTTTCTTTTCCCCTCAATATCCCTCAACGTCACGCGATACTTATCCCACCAATTCTCCACGGCGGCGATAACTTCCTGCCTGTGGGCGGTAACATACCCCTCCAAATGCCCGGAAAGTTTTTGATTGAGGATATCGAGCACTAAATCCCGGCAATTATCATTAGAAAGCGCTTCACGTGCTTGACGCAAACGCTTAATGAATTTTCTTTGAAGTTCCTTGAACCGCTTTTTGTCTTCTTTTATTTCATTTTTCAGCTCTTTAATCCGAGCTTTTAATTCTTTTGAGTAATTGGGTTTTTCCTCTTCCTCTTCTGTGGTATCAACTGCCGTATCATCACCATTGCCCCCGCTTTCAATTGCCTCTTTTTCCTGCTCCAGGCGCACAATATCCTGCCGGGCCTGTTCCAGTTCATCCAGATAATCAGGGATTAGTCTGGTCACAAGAGGATCATCGGCCAGATCAAAGTGATTGCCCCTGGCTTCTTCCATGGCAGCTTCTATGGTATCTACCCAGCCGTCCACCAGCCCTCCAAAGCCCTGTGCAATGAGGGTTTTGAGGTCGAATTTCTTTTCATTCCACCACGTGGCAATAACACCCGCCACCTTGAATCGGTCTAACAACCCCACCGGTGTAATGTCTGATACAAAAGCTTCCAGAAGATCGGTACGCACTTCCATGAGGTTTTTGGTCGTTGGCAGGTCGATTAACGATTGTTTATGTCTCTCCCACCATTCCTCAAAAGTCTTTTTCAACTTCCTTTCTCGCTGGCGTATCCCTTTACCCACCTCGATCCGTTGTTTAATCTGGCCTCGTTCCTTCAGCGCGGGATCAAAATCATAGTAGTGCTCATTACGTTCGACGAATATAGTAGAAATCTTCAGGCTGTGAGCATCGAGAAGCTCCTTTATTGCTTTTACTTCGACTTTGGGGATTCCACCGAGCAGGTGGGCGCGGACATCGTGGGGTTCGGGTGGAGGGGCATTGTCCGCATATCGCCGGATGTTCAGGTTCCAGTCGTTTGACTTGAGATCGTCTCTGGAAACAACGGCTGCATATCCAGGGATGTCCTCAAAGGCATCAAAGGCGGATGTGATCTTTTCAATGTGCTCGGGCCTTAAATAGTTCTGTGCCCGGCCTGCGTGAAATTCCGCATCGGCATTGATAAAGAGAATTTTATCCTTTCGTTCCTCCGGCTTGGCGCCTTTGGCCCGGCACACCAACACACATGCGGGAATGCCTGTCCCGTAAAAAAGGTTTGGCGGAAATCCTATCACCGCTTCCAGGAGGTCATCTTTGATAATGCCCTTGCGAATCTCTTTTTCAGCGCCACCACGGAATAGGACACCATGGGGCATGACCGTGGCCATCATGCCGTTGGTCCTCAGGACCGCCAGCATGTGTTGCAGAAACATGAGATCGCCCTTTTTGCCGGACTCGGGGCAGGAGCCGTAGCGGAACCGTTCGGAAAACTTCATGCCGTCTTTGGTATAGTTCTGGCTGAAGGGCGGATTGGTGATCACCCGGTCAAAGCGCATGATCTCGCCGCCTTCAAGGTGCAACGGATTCCAGAGAGTGTCGTCATTCTGGATATCCGCCCCCTGAATACCGTGCAGGATCATGTTCATCTTGCACATGGACCAGACCCCGCCGTTGTTGTCTTGCCCGTATAGACCCAGGTTAAAGGGGTTGCCGCCGTGCTCCTCCACATACTGCTTGGACAGGATCAGCATACCGCCCGACCCCACGCAGGGGTCGTAAATCCGCATGCCTTCGCGGGGTTTCAGAATTCTCACCATGAGGCGCACCACATCCCGTGGCGTGTAGAACTCGCCGCCCTTTTTCCCCGCCGAGTCGGCAAATTGCCCGATTAGGTATTCATAGGCCGCGCCCAGCAGATCGGGAAACTCAAAATCATCATTGCACAGGCGGTATTTGTTGAAGTGGCTGATCAAATCGCGGAGTTTCTGGTCCGGGATGCGGGTCTTGCCTGCTTGCCTCATGAAATTAATGTGCGCAAGTACGCCTTCAAGACTACGATTTCCGTCTTCGAGTGCGCTTAATGCGGTGTTCAGACTATCGCCTATGTTGCGATGAAAATGCTTAACTTTCCCCCACCGGGCCGCTTTTGGAACGAAAAACGACGCCGCGTACCGAGACGGATCTTCGGCCCGTTTTTCCGCTTGCTTCTGAGTGCGGCCGCGGGCAAGGTTGGTCTTGATGATCCGTTCATATTCCTGCTCAAAGACATCGGAGCACCGTTTCAGAAAGAGCATGCCGAAGATGTATTCTTTGAACTCCGAGGCATCCATCTTCCCGCGAAGGATGTCAGCGGCGGCAAAGAGATGGTGCTCCAGTTGCGAGAGGGTGAGTTTCTTCATGCGACAAGGTTTTCTCCTGCAAAGATATCCGGGTAGACTTGCTTCATACTCAAGAAACCTCCCTGTGCAACAATCACATGATCGAGGACCGGGATATTGACGGTCCGGCAGCCATCAACTAGGGCCTGGGTCAATTCAAGATCTTCTTCACTGGCCTGTGCCGCCCCGGTGGGGTGATTGTGGACAAGGATCACAGCGGATGCCTTTTTCCTCAAAGCCGCTTCAACCACCTCGCGGACATACACGGCGGATTCGTCCACCGTACCCTGAAAGAGGGTATCTTCCCCGATGAGGTGTTTGGCCCTGTTCAGATGGAGCAGCCGGAACTCCTCACGGGTCAGGTTGCCCATGGAGGCCTTCAGATATTCGAAAAGATCATTGGGGTTGCGGATGAGATCCCTCTTGGCCACTTTTTGCCTGAGCTGCCGCTTGGCAATTTCCATGGCCGCCATGATCTGGGCCACCTTGGCCTGTCCGATCCCCTTGACGGACATCAAGTCCTCATAGGTAGCAGACATGAGCCCGGCAAATCCGCCAAAAGAGCCCAGCATGTCCCGAGCCACAGCCACGGCGTCCCGCCCCTGGCGGCCCGTTCGAAGAAGAATAGCCAGAAGAGCCGCATCGCTCAGGGCCTGGGGTCCTTTTTCAAGAAGCATCTCCCGGGGACGCTCTCCTGAGGGCCAGTCCTTGATGTGAACAGGATTGTCAACCTTGTTCTTCTTTTGGGGCATTTGCCTCTTGTTTCCAATTACGTTTGATCAGTTTGTCCATGACCGCACGCATATCCATGGCTTGAAGACGCGTAACATAGGGCTTTGTGAAGTTGTTTCCATGCACTAGGTTTCGAAGGTTCCTGGTTTGATGCATAATGCCTTCGGCCTTCTCGTCTATTACTCCTAATGTGAGAACCTCTTTTATCATCTTAAAGAATGAAGCCTTTTTGCCAAAATAAGCATGAAGAAGTCCTTCGTACACAGCACCACACATGAGGGAATAACACAGCCAGGCCCCGTTCTCGAATGCCACTTCCGCTTCTTCGTAGAACTTGCCTAGCCTTTCTCTTAGTTCAGGCTCCTCTATATGGGGAAACAGCAGTCTGTAATCTCTAATCCCATGATAATGAACAATCAAGCGATAAACACTATCTTCGAAAAGTGGCTCCTCGAAGTTCTTCCAGATTAACCTATCGTCCTCCAGAAAATAGTCTTTCCCTTCCACGAATTCCTTCTGGCCACCGTGAAGTTGGTTGGGTGCAAGAAACTGAGAGAACTCGATAGCGTATGCCTGTAAAGTGGGGACTACGAACGCAACCCCCCTCTCGAACATGCGATAAGGAACATTCTTTGGAAATTGTAAATCAAAAGATATTGACTTCACTTTTTTCCTCGGAAAAAACGTTCGTGCAGAATTCGCATAAGTCTCCGCGCCTGATGGGAGAGAAGGGGCCACTCTTCACATTTTCACATTTGCCTTTTCACCGGTTTCAATATCCAAAGAAGATAGTCCAAGTAGGAACCTTAGGGACGCCCTTCACATCTTCAGTTTCCTCGGCGCCGTCAGCCAAAACTATAGAACTAAAGGGGTCCCCAAGATCCCACCTTCCCGGTCACGTTTGTCGAACTCGGCAAGAAAGGCATCCGGTGTATTGTCGAGGTCGATGGTCTTCTCACTCTGGTAACCCAGGCTGCTGAGTAGACCAATGGACGCGGTGCGCAGGTTGGAACCGGAAAAGGCCCGAAGCGCTGTTTCGATTTGCGGCCTTGTGTCTGTGTTCATGGTTGTAACTGTGTTTTCAGTTCCATTTCTTATCCTGCCTTATTCCTGCATAGACTTCAGCAACTGTTTCCCGATGTCGGTGAGCCGGTATTTTTGCTTGCTGCTTGTTGGTTTGTGCGGGATAGTCATTTCTACCCATCCGGCGTCTATCAATGGCTTGAGCACCTGATTTCTAAACTTGGTGCGGTCCGATCGGTCCGCAATCTTCATCAAATCACCTATTGCTTGTTCTTTCTGGCAGTTAAGAAGAATTTCAACCTGGTGCCGACTTGGTGCCGACTTGGTGCCTTCTTCTCCCGTTATTCGCCCAGTAGCTGCTTTTGCTGCTGTGCCAAACTCCGGTACTTTGACGATAATGCGGAACACATCCCCCTCGATCATCTCGGGATCAGCGCCGCCGTAGGCCTTGCCATATTTCATCATTTTCCGCATTCCGGAACCCAATTCGTCAGCGCGGCCGATCTCACGGAAAAAGCTGCCGATGACCGGGTTTTTAGGGAAGGGGGTGAAAGTGGCCGGGTTCAACGTGCCGAAGCCGTGGGGATTGTTGCTGTTTTCGGTGCGCACCTGGCCGCGCTCGATGATCAGCTTTGCCGGGAAGGCATTGCGATATTCCCGGTGAATCAGGATATTTGAGGCGACTTCCCGAAAAATGGCGTCGCGGATGCTGATGCGATCCATTCCTTCCAGATAAAAAGGATCTGGCAGGTGTTTCTGGATAAAAGCAATAATGCGTTCATAGCTTTCGATGAGATTGGTGGTGACGAGATCCCGGTCGTCATATCGGTCGAGGTTAACCTTGCGCAGAATCAGATCGGTGCGGTGATGAGGTACCGCAGAGAGAATCACGCTGTCCTTGCCCAACAGAAGAATGCCGGCCAGGGTGACACCACTTTTGCCGGTTTCGTGATCGGTCTGGTAGATCTGGGCGCTCTTCAAGAGTTGCAGGTCGTCCATATCGGCCCAGGGGTGATCTTCCCGCCAAACGCCCGCTAATCTGCGACATTTAGCGATCAGGGCGGGGCGCAGGTCGGCAAGTCCGGCAAAAGGATAGATTTTGTTTTCCGAATAGGTCGCCTGCTTGCGGTGATAGAGATCCGCCACCTGCCGTGTGTAATCGGTGATATCGAAGTCGCCGTCTTCGTTACGGTCAAAGATACGGCCATTACAGCGGTGGACCTGTGAGCTTTCTGGCACATAAATACGCAGGATCGTCTTCCCTTCTACTTCAACCTCATCGATTGACAAATAGGCAGGAGGATGGAGTTTCTGCGGATTGTTGATGGCCGTTACAAAATCTTTTTTAATCTGCTCAACGCAGTCCGGATCAACACCGGTCACTTCACCGGCATCACTAACCCCAAGCAACAGGGTTCCGCCGTGACGGTTGAGGAACGTGCAGACGGTCTCATATACATCCCGGTTAAGGGTACGCCGACATTCCTTGAATTCAACGGAAATGCCTTCACCCTGTTTTATTAGCGCTTTGAGATCAGCCATGTTTTATTCCTTGATCACCAACCAGGTGATGAGTTCAAAATCAGAGGCATCAGTGAGATTTACGGAGATTTACGGGCCCTTCACATTTTCACATTTGTCTTTTCACCGGTTTCAATATCCAAAAAAGATAGTCCAAGGTCAAAAGTTGAAAAAGATAGTCTAAAGTCCAATGTCTAAGGTCGAATGTCTAAGGTCGAATGTCTAAGGTCGAAAGTCTGAAATTTTTGATGTTATCAATTACCAACAAAAATATCAGCCGCTGTCTGTCCATTCAAGCGTTTCTCTGTGGCAGCCCTTGTATTTCATCACTTTCTCATGGCCCATTTGGCGTATTTCTGGTGCGTTTGAAAAATGCCATCATTGGTCCCCTTATGGGGACTTCCTGTTTTAGAACGAGTTCCTTGTGATCCGATTGTGGCCCCTTTGGCCCCTTTCCGGCCCCTTTAACAGAAGCGAGCAGATAGTTGACGGTAAAGTGAGTCATGTCCCCATTGTCCCCATTTTGTCCCTTTTCCAGCACGATGGAATGTCCCGTTTGTCCAGTTTTTGTCCGGTTCCCAAGCCGCATGGACCATTTCAGCCATTTATGACCCATTTTCTTTGTCTTTTTCAGATGAGCCGTTTCCTTCATGTAAATTGCCGGCCAGTCTATTGACCGATTCCATTGAGTATTCGGCTGTTTTTGGTCGATATACAAACTTAATATTTTCAGCAGGTTGAATTTCTTATCGACCAAAGTTATCGACCAACCGGTCCCAATTTGACCGCACTTGGTCGATATCCTATGTTGTGGGAAACCCAAGGGGACGCCCTTCACATTTTCACATTTGCCTTTTCACCGGTTTCAACATCCTCACTGCGAACGAATGTATGGCACGTTTCGCAATGAAAAACGTTGGTTCGTATCTTTTTTATTGTTCTGCCTGCGTCCTTGGCCATCCTTGTGCGGGAAGTCTTCACTATGTTTCTGACAGTACCGCATCTTGGGCACAGTTCACTGGACATGTCTTGTTTCCTTGAAAGCAATCTTTTTTCTTGCCGCAGATCCGCCTTCGGCATGGCTCCAAGCCTTCGCTAAAGCTACGGCTCGGCAGGTCGGCGAGACAAGCCCACACAGGCGAACGTAGAGCCTGCCTCATCGGAAACGCCGCCAGCCTTCTCGTGCTCAACAGCAGCTACGATCTTCCCCCGGATGATGCACTGTTCGGCGTTTAGATGTTCACCAGGCGAGGAAGCGATGTGTCCATCCGAAAAAATATCAAAGATTCCTTCAAGCTGCTCTGCGAATTCGGATTCCAGGAGGTGCCGAGCATCCTGCGTGGCCTTTTGGATGAGGTTTCTTGTTTGCCTGTCCATTATCACAACATCTTGTAAAGCTTCTTCGTTACGCGGCTCCGCCCACCTGACCTGTATCATCTTGTTCTGGCAGAGAAATGGTCTGTTGGCTGAAAAGCGAGATGAAGGGCTCATAACGGTAAGCTTTGTTCCGCTTCTGCCCTGTAATCTCCTTCAGGAGCCCCAATTCTTCCAACTGCTGAATGACGGAAGATGCCGTTACATAGGAGACATCCATAAACTTTTCTGCTGAGCGTATAGTCATGATGGGCATCTCAAACAGATGATCCAAGAGCCTCAAAGCGTTGGTGCTGCTTGACATTTTTCCGACAATGAGCTCCCTGTGCGCCTCCCGCAACTGAAGGATTGCGCGCGCGGTGTTCGTTGAGGCCTGGCTTACTTCATAAACGCCGCGTAGGAAAAACTTGAGCCATCCCTCCCAGTCGCCCCGGTTCCTTATGGCCATCAAACGGTCATAATACTCCGCTCGGTAAGCTTTCAGGTAGTAGCTCAAATACAACAACGGACGCTGTAAGACTCGTCTTTCGCATAAGATGAGCGTTATCAACAGACGTCCTATACGTCCGTTGCCATCCAGAAACGGGTGAATGGTTTCAAATTGGGCATGGGCCAGACCACAATGGATAAGAACCGGCAGAGAAGCCTTGTCATGCAGGAATTTTTCGAAGTTATCCAGGGATTCCATCATGTTGTGTGGAGGGGGTGGCACAAATTCGGCAGCGTTTAGGGTGCAATTGGCCGGCCCAAGCCAGTTCTGACTTCTTCTGAATTCCCCAGGGGTCCTTTTCCCGCCGCGCACGCCTTTGAGCAGCTCCGCATGGATTTCCCGAATTAACCGCAGACTGAGGGGTAATTTGTCGAGCTTGTTCAGTCCGTAATTCATGGCCCGAACGTAATTTACGACCTCTTCCACGTCTTTGGGCCGACGATCCTTGACTGGCCCGGCTTCATATTCCAGAACATCTTCCAGGGTGCTCTGAGTCCCTTCGATCTGAGAACTGAAAACCGCCTCCTGCTTAACGTACATGGCCACGAAAAGGTCGGGATTAGGCAGAATCGTGGTAACGCCGTCCAGGCGGCCTAGCGCATGATCTGCATCAGATAAGAGACGCGTTAGATCTCCACCCATTTTAAGTGGAGGTTTAGGAGGAAGGGGAGTAGGAATAAATGCCGAGTACCCCTCTTTTTGTCTGATGTACCGTCCCGCTCTGCTTTCAGATCTTCCGTCTGCCATTTTATTTTGCTCTATTTAAACAATGAAGCTCCCCGCAGCAAGCTGCGGGGTATCAAAGCGGAATTGCGCCGTAGCCAAAAACCCGCCTTCGCTCTCACGAGCTTCGGCGCGGTTCGCCTTGCCTTTCATCCCTGCAGCAAGTCGCCGACGCGCCATTTCAGCCGTCGCAGCCGCTCTGGCGAAGTCGGCAGCTTGGGCGACGGTGCGCTGCAGGGTATTACGGCGAAGGCGAATAAAAGATGATAACAGTTTTTATTTTAATAAAATACTAATTTTTAAAATAAAACAAGGTGGCAACCCTGGCTATTACAATTCGTTGAAACAAGGAATTTGAAATTCAAAAGCCATAATTATAATACAACGTATTGTAGTTATTGGATAAGAACCTTTTTCCCGGTCCCAATATGACGTTCGCACTCTTCTCGCAAACCTTGCAAAGCGGCATCCAGCTGCTCTTCAGTCTCCACGCCACCCGAAAAAAAACTGGCTGCATTGACCCTTACCACCCGCGCGCCATCTAAAAGTCGCATCATCTCCTCCACGGCCTTATTCAGACGGCTGGTCATGGCATCGCTGTCCGAAGGGAAAACCCAAGGGGACGCCCTTCACATTTTCACATTTGCCTTTTCACCGGTTTCAATATCCAAAAAAGATAGTCCAAGGTCAAAAGTCTAAGGTCGAAAATATGACAAGGGGTCTAGTCTACGTTTGACTCTTGTGCCAAGAAGGCCGTATCCTAACCACCCCTGCTGCTCTCTTCAACAGCTTCTTCTGTGAAGCTCTCGCAGCGCTCGGCTTTTTCGGAACCCTTTCGGAAGTGTTTGCTTTCTCGGTTGCCGGCCAACAGGGGACCTGAGACGATTCTTGCGAATCAAGGCCTTGCGCTTTGTATCGCCGTATTTCCCGAATCTACCGCCCATAGGTTATCTAAAACTCATTCAGTTGCGGCCAATACTTCACGGTCTTCTCCAGACAGTGTCTTTAAAAATTCGGAGGATGTCACGGTAGAAGTAGAGGCTCATGAGGTCGGTCCGACCGAAGAAAGAAATCGTGCCTTGTCTGCGCGCGTCTGCGCGGGTCCGCGGTTGATGCCCTATTTTCAAATTGTTTTGGGAAGTTACACTGGTTCCCTTATCATAAACGAGCTCCGAAGTAAAGCCTGACACCCAACAAACCATTTCCCTTGGCTTGTTTATATCATATTCCATCCTCTTCCATTCCAACTACAAGATACCTCCTATACACACTTTTTACACACTCCCCAACAAAAAGAAAAAAGGGTTTTTTGGTTCCCCAAAAAACCCTTTCAAGTCAATGAAGCTCCCCGCAGCAAGCTGCGGGGTATCAAAGCGAAATTTCGCCGCAGCCAAAAACCCGCCTTCGCTCTGACGAGCTTCGGCGCGGTTCGCATTGCCTTTCATCCCTGCAGCAAGTCGCCGACGCGCCATTTCAGCCGTCGCAGCCGCTCTGGCGAAGTCGGCAGCTTGGGCGACGGTGCGCTGCAGGGTATTCCGGCGAAGGCGAATAAGTTGGAGCCAGCGATGGGATTCGAACCCGCGACCTGCTGATTACGAAACGGAATAAACGGGTTTCGGCAAGTTTCGATAATCATTTAACTTCTTGATTTTTTTTGGTTTGACGATTATAAACAATAGAGACAAAATAGTCAAAAAGTTTAGTTTCTGTCACAAATTGTCACAAATTTTGGGGATAGGGACCATGACCCGACAAGGCCAGTTTCCCGGCTGGCCTTCCCCTCAATTCTTTTCGGGCCACTGCGGGGGTGGATATGCATTATCGAGAGTATTTAGAGAAGCTGCTATGGCAAAAACTGATCAGAGATAAAGACTTCCTCGACTGTTATAAAACAAGAGATCCTGAATTAAAATCGAAGCTTGAAGACAAGTATAAAGCGTTCGGTTTGAAAATTGACTTTCCTAATGAGGCCTCGGAAAACGAAATAATTGCCGAAATGAGGAAGGCACGCGGTCAGCCTTACAAACCATCCACCATACACTGGAGTATCCACCCCTCGCCACTAACGATCCTCTCCGAGTCTTTTTCAAGCAAGGTCATATTTGAAATCGACCTGGACAAGTTTAAATACACGAGCGATTTCGGGCAGGTCATAAAAGAGATTGAAGATAAGCTCAAATTCGAGTTGAGATTAAGAGCAGAAGCCGAAGCGCACGATACAATCCTTAACTATCGTCCCGAAAAAACCTTTAATAGGGATCTGGAAATCTTAGCTTTTTGGGAAGAGCAACGAAACAGACCTATCAAGGACCTTTCAGACAAATTTGGTATTTCAGAAGACACAGCTAAAAAGGCATTAAAAAAGATATATGAACTCATTTTCGAAAAACCCTACCACCGGGCAAAATCACGGCTATCCCCAAAAGCCCCGGTTAGCCTACCATGCCACAATTGCGCCCCAGAAAAAAAAGCGAAATGCCGGGGGTGTGAGGCCCTTCAATCCTTCCTGGCACCAGTCACAAAAAAGCGTCATTGGAAAGAAAAGTTGGAAAGCGAGCTTATTCGAACAATGGACGGCGAATATAAGGAGTTAGATCTGTAATATCTACCCCGGAAACTCTCATCTATTTTTAAGGCGGTTGTATCATTCATAACCGCCTTTTTTTGTTGCCAAGTTATCCTCATTTCTATCTGGCTTACTATCACGAAGTCACTTCTCGCAAGTCGCACAGGAAAACCTCATGCGTTCAAGTTTTCCCTCTTTATGATTATAGCGGGAACAAAAACAAGTTTTTTGGAGGGGCCAAATGAACATTGCGCTGAAAACTCGGATTATTGAAAGGGGCTTCCGCCAGCAGGACCTCTGCCGTCTTCTGGATATGGACCCCGGAAAGCTTTCCCGTATTATTCACGGGTGGATTGAGCCGAATGAGGACACTAAAGCGGAAATCGCTCGGTATTTGGGCAAAGCCGTCGGTGAACTGTTTTCTGAGGTAAAGCGAGCCTCTCGATGAAAATCACCGTTGAAAACAACCTTGCCTTGGAAAATATTCCTAGCTGTCTTTTTGACGAGGTGGTGGATCTGCTGAGTTTCTCGAATCCAAAGTGGGAAGAAAACGAAAAACATGGCCGATGGCAGGGCGCCACTCCGAGGCTGCTGAAGTTCTATGAGCACGATCCACATGGCGGCCTGATCGTTCCGAGAGGCTTTGCCCGACAACTCTTGTCACTCTGCAAGCGTCTGGGCGTGAAATATAAGGTTGTGGACAAGCGGGGGACCTTGCCGGAGGTGGATTTCCGGTTCAAAGGCAAGCTAAGACCCTTTCAACGAGAGGGAGTTAGGGCCATGGCTGTTCGAGATTTCGGAACCCTGTCAGCCCCTACAGGCTCCGGCAAGACCATCATGGCCCTTTGGCTCATTGCTCACCGTGAACAGCCAACCTTAATTGTCGTCCACACTAAGGAACTCTTGAATCAATGGGTTAACCGCATAGGAACCTTTCTCGACATTCCAGTTGAAAAAGTAGGAATCATTGGAGACGGGAAAAAAATTATCGGTGAGAAAATCACCGTAGCTCTGGTGCAGAGCCTTTACAAATGCGCCGATGAGATAGCCCCATACATCGGGCACCTGGTCGTGGATGAATGCCACAGATGCCCCTCAAGGACGTTTGTGGGGGCGGTGACGGTTTTTGACTGCAAGTACATGCTGGGCCTTTCAGCTACTCCTTGGCGACGGGACAAATTGTCCAGGCTTATCTTTTGGCACTTGGGAGACGTGGTTCACGAAATCAAAAAGGACGATCTGGTTGAGACTGGGGATGTGCTTAAGGCTGAGGTGATACTGCGCGAGACCGATTTCAGGCCGTGGTCAGACCCATCAACAGAGTATTCGTCAATGTTGTCCGAGTTAACGGAGGACCCAGACCGAAACGATTTGATTGTTTCTGACGTGGCGGGTGAGGCTCAAAATGGTGGTGGTATCTGCTTGGTATTAAGCGACCGGAAAAGCCACTGCGAGGCCCTGTCTAACCTTCTGAAGACTGAACACGCGATACAGGCAGAAGTGTTGACCGGGGATAAGGGCAAAAGGGACCGGGAGGGTATTGTTGAACGGTTGAACACTGGCAAAGTCAAAGTCTTAATAGCCACCGGGCAGCTAATCGGTGAGGGATTCGACTGCAAGGAGCTTTCAACGCTCTTCCTTACTACTCCTATTAAATTCAATGGCCGTGTTCTTCAGTATTTAGGAAGAGTGCTCAGGCCTGCGCCCGGCAAGGACAAGGCGACGGTATACGATTATGTGGACATAAACGTGCCTGTTTTACAGGTATCGGCAACAGCCCGGAGAAGGGTTTATGGCGCCTAACATTATATACTGGAAAGAAGAACCTGCGGACCGGAAGTGGAAAACCATCCCGAACACCCCTGAAGCGCGTCAACATGCGATCAAGCAGGGTGCCATGTTCTTCACCTGGACGTCACTTAGTGAGGCATACAAAGACAATGGTCAACCTGAACCTCATAGGCAAGGGGACTTCCCTCTGGATTTCGACCATAAGGAAAAACCAGAGAAAGCCCTCCAGGATCTACGCACCCTGTGCCTTGTTCACTTGCCTGAATTGTTTGGAATCGATCCTTACGCAATTGAATTCTACGCAAGCGGCAGCAAGGGGTTTCATGCAGTCATACCAGCAAAGCTCTTTGACGCCCAAGATGGCGACACCTATTTGCCCTTGTCTTACAAACGCATTGCAGCAGAGTGGAAGGAAAAACTCAATCTTCAAACCTTGGATCTTAGTCTTTACAACATGCGGCGGGGGAAAATGTTTCGCATCGCAAATGCGAAGCGGTCAAATGGACGGTACAAGGTGCCCCTGACGCTGGAAGAAACGAGAGACCTGTCAATAGACGATTTGTCAAAGTTCACCGAAGCCCCACGTCAAGTTGATCCCGTTGAGGCCGATATTTGCGAGTCGGAAGAGTTAGGGGAGGTGTATCGAAGCATACGGGCTACAGTTCACAAAGAAATTGAGGACCGACCCGAGCCCGTGAAATTAACCGAGGACGAGCGACAACGCCTTGCAAAAGACCTGCCGCCTTGTATCAGCCACATTCTAACTGCCGTGCCTCCAAAATCCGATACGGTGAATTTCAACCGATTGACCATGCTTCTGGTAAGCTACTTTCAAATGACGGGCTGGGATAAACGGGACATATGGGCCAAAGCGCAGCCCTTCATTGAGCAATACCCTCACTCTGAGACATATGATACGCCAGACAAGCGTTTAGCGCATTGGAAAACCCAATGGAACTATCTGGAAGGAAATTCCGCTTATTCTTTCAACTGTGCCGTTGTCAAAAGCCTCAAACTGCCGGGAAATGCTTTTGAATGTGCGGACTGTATCGGCAAGACTGAACAACTCATTTCTTTGAACCAGGTACAACCGCAATTATTAAGAGATTTATTTGCAACAGATTTTCCCGAGCCTGCACCAATTATCGAAAATATGTTGAACGAAGAAGAGGTGGCCGTTTTTGCCGGACCTAAGAAGCTCGGTAAAACAGTGCTCAGCCAAAATATGGCTCTTTGTATAGCAAATGGCACTAATTTTCTGGGCTTTCGTGTGCCAACGGCACAGCGCGTGCTCTACATCCAGCAGGAAGTTGCCCCGCGATGGTTCAAGAAACGCCTGGAACATATGATGGAAGCATTGCCTGCTGGACCAGCTAAAGACAATTTTCACCATGTATCACGACGGGGAATAGTGCTCACAGATCCAAAAACAGCGAGCATTGTAGGCCGGTGGATCGAGCAAACGAAGCCCCGGTTAGTAATCTTTGATCCCCTGTATCTCTTCCACACAGGCGAAGAAAATTCAGCACGAGATATGACTAAATTCTTTCGACCTATGTTCAAACTGGTGGAGGACCATGGTGTGTCAGTCTGGATCGTTCACCATCACGGCAAGCCAGGCCAACTGTTTTCAGGCTATGACGACTCGGAGAAAAGCCGTGGCTCCAGCGTTATTGGCGGAGCAACAGATGCCAATATCGCGATGACCCGTGTCACCGGGAAGAAATATAAACTGGACGGACCTCTGGGAAATTATGCCAGCCTGAGCTTCGAGTTTCGCAATTTGGAACCACGCAAAGAGATCATTATCTATCGCAACCCGCAAACGTTATTCTATGAATTGGTGGATCTGGCATCGGCAAAAAAGGTGACTTATAAGGATGTGGCTACATATGTAGCAGACCACAAGCCAATTTTGCGCAAGGACCTGATTAAAGCCCTCGAAGCAGAGAACGAGGCCAGCCATAACACCGTTATTGAGGCCATAAGGGGGGCGGAAGAAAAAAAATTGATACTCGGACGCAGGCTTAAAACAAAGGGAAAACCGATTCAATTCATACTGCCAGAAGATGACTGTGAATTGTTCAACTAACAAAATCATGGGTGTCCCCCTAACAGGGTTTCTCTTAAACCAATGCCTCCTGAACCAATTGGTTCAAGAGAAAAGTGGTTCAAAAGGATATCCAGTAAATACAGGAGATTAGATGGACTTTTTTCTCTTAAACCAACTTAAACCAAAACATACAACTGGTTTATGTAAGTTATTGAAATCATGATTTTTCTCTCGAACCATTTAACACTATAATAGAATACTCTCTGGTTTAAGAGAGAGTTTCTAACGGTTACCAGTAGTTTTTTTAATGGAAAACAACCGGACAAAACGCACGGTTCCAGCGGGCAAATGCCCTTGATTTTATGACAGCAGTCCAAAACATCGAACCTTTAATTGACGCAAAACAGGTCAAGCGCCTTCTCCGGTGTAGTTTACCCTTAATTTACAAATTGGCGGAAAATGGGCGGTTGCCTTGTGTTAGGTGGGAATGTCCGGGGAGGGGGGCCAAGAAGGCCCGGACTATGGTTAGATTCAAACTTGAGGATGTTCATAATTTTATCGAAAACCACTATACGAGCACCTGAGTACTAGTCGGGTGACACCTTAAAATATGCAATAATATCAGTATGTTGGTTTTATCATGTGACAGGATGTGACAATTAAATGGAGAGGAAAGCTTACAGCCTCTTTTTTCGGCAGCACAAGTTTCTCGTTTGTGAGGGATTAGAGAATGCCAGCAGGTAACCAGCCTAAAATTAACTTAATTGAACTCGACCGATTAACCAGGGAGGGTAAATCTGGGGTGGATCTGGCTAAGCATTTTAATGTGAGTCGCGCAGCTATTTGTCAGGCGCGAAAAAAGCTGAAAGTGAATATAGTCCGCACGGTTAGTATGGATAGAGCCGCGCAGGTTGTGGATACCCACCTTGACATGATGGGCCAGCTCAGAAACATCAACCACACTATCAACCAGGAATTAGACCGGGCAAAGCAAAATATCGAATCAGCAGAGCCTAAAGATAAGTGTTCTATGCAACAAATTATTATCAGGCTGAGCGCTGAAATCAGAAAGCAGTTATCGCTCTACCTATCTATTGCAGAAACGTGGCATGACCAGAAGATTATGGCTGAGTTTCAACAGGAACTTATTGATATACTGAAGGAAGTCTCACCAGAGGTAAAGGATGAATTTGTCAAACGAATTAAGCAGCGACAGGCTATTCGGGGAGTTGTCCAATTCCCTTGATTTGGCTTTTAGCGACACAGACCAGGTAAAAGTGTTGGGGGAGTGGGCCTGCGAGCTGCCCGTTATCCTGGACGGCAAGCCTTTTACCTTTTCCAGGCACGAATACCTGATCGAGCCTTACGCTGACTCTCATACCGACCAGACGTTTATGAAGGCCGCACAGCTTGGCTTGACAAGCCTTGGCATGCTTCGGGCCGTGTACAGTGCGAGATATCGCGGATTCAAGGGCATTCTGTACCTGTTTCCTTCAAGGACCGATGTGATTGACTTTTCGAAGGGTCGCGTCACCCCTTTGATTGAGGACAATCCCGGTACGATAGGGTCATGGATGAAGGACACGGACGCTGCGAATATCAAGCAAATGTGGAATTGTTTTCTCTATTTCCGGGGGATGAAGTCCAGGGCGGGTTTGAAGTCTGTGCCGATAGATTTCACCGTTATGGATGAACTTGACGAAGCCCCGCAATCCAGTATTGACATGGCAATGGAGAGGATGAGCCACAGCGAGTTCAAGGAGGTCTTGAAGCTGTCGAATCCCACGTTGCCGGACTACGGAGTTGACAAGGCCTTTCAAGAGACCGATCAGAGATACTGGCTTTTGAAGTGCGCGAAATGCGGTGAGTACACCTGCCTTGAAGACGCTTTTCCCGGCTGCCTGATAGAAACCCATGGCAAAGTCATTAGAGCCTGTCAGAAGTGCTCTCGGGAGCTTAACCCGTCCATTGGTGAGTGGGTAGCAAAAAAGCCGACGGTTACAGACAAGCGCGGATATCACTTTTCGCAATTATTTTCTCACTACGTTGACCCTGGGGACATCCTCCATCAATTCAGGACTACCAATAACCTGCAAGACTTTTGGAACTTGAAAATCGGTATTGCATACGTCCAGGCCGAAAACCGCTTGAGTATTGAAGAAGTCCTTTCTCTTTGTGGGAGTGAGGGCATCCTCAGCGACGACAAGGGTCCGTGTTTCATGGGCGTTGACCAAGGCAAAGATCTTCATGTTGTGGTCGGCAAGCGGGATTACAGTAAGGCTGGCCGGATAGTTCACATAGGCGTTTACAAGGACTGGGAGGAGCTTGACCGATTGATGCGCAATTTCAACGTCTCCAGGTGTGTTGTGGATGCCTTGCCGGAAACCAGGAATGCCCGTGCCCTTGCGGAACGCTTTCAGGGAAAAATCTATCTAAATTACTACAACCAGCATCAAAAAGGTTCTTATGCCTGGAATGAAAAGCAGTTAATCGTTTCCTGCAACCGTACCGAGAGCCTGGACGCAAGCCACCGTGAGGTGATGGACCAGGCAATTATCCTGCCCAAGGAGTGTGAGGTTGTCCGGGAATTTGCTCAACACCTTCACAATGTGGCGAAGAAAATTGAGGAAGACGAGGAGACCGGCTCTAAGAGATATGTTTATGTGAAGTTAGGCGCGGATCACTTCAGGCACGCTCACAACTATGAGGCTATGGCGCGGCAGTACGGCAAGGATTCGATCTTTGCCGATGCGGACCTTAGATAAGGAGATTTCATTATGATTCTTAAAGAAAAGTCAGAAAGTCCGAGGCTATTTGGACGTGACGAAGTTTACTATGAGGGTGAGGTGGGGAACCAGTACAGGCGCATTGCCGGGGCATTTTCGTGGCCTTCAGGCTCAAAGGCGGGGTGTTTGGTAATTCTGGGCGAATCCAGGCGGATGGATCCGGTGCTAAACAAAACTCATTATGAGGTTTTGGCAACCCGGCAAACCCCTTATGCTGAAGACTTACTCAGGCAATGCGCTGAACTGATGGGTCCGTTTTTTGTGCAATGCTATTACTACGACTCAAGCAATACGGCCATGGTAGATGACTATCTTTGCGAATGCGCGTGCAAATACGCGACGTTTCCCACAGTGCAGGCTCCGCATTGTGACGATCCGCAAGCTATGAGGTTTTACGCAAGCCTGATTTTGAATTTAACAAACCCTCGCGCGAAGCGGCTCTTTTTTGGCGATGACGACACGTTGCCTGCCCATTTACGGCAGATAGACGCCACGAAGATCCGCGGGGCTACCATTGAGGAATACCCCCTCTTGAGCGCTCTGGGATTTTGCTTGAGCGGTCTTGAGACTTACAAGCATGACCCCGAGGAGCAGGCGCGACTGGATGCGGCAAATGCCGAATTACCCGAGGATGACTTTTGACTTTTAAAAGGAGGTGATCGCCATGAAAAAAGACAGTAATCTTCAAAGGGGCGGCTTTTACGCCAACGTGCCCATTGAAGCCCGTGCCCAAAATCCGGATTTGTACCTCGATCCCGATGCGCCCTATGGCCATGTGTATGGTTTGAGCCATGCACTGGCAAGAGTTCGATTTGAGCAGAATAGTAAATTCTATGACCATGAAGGTAAACTAGTTGAAATTGTTACAGAAATCTAAAGGAGGTGATTTATGATGGCACAAAATTTGTTACGGAGCGGACACATTCCCCAGCCGGATAATCCTGGGGAAAAAGCAACAAATCCTGAGCGTTATCTCGATTTGCAAAAACCCTATGGAACTATTTGCGGTGTTCAGTTGGCTCCACGGCGGTTTGAGCAAAATGGGCGTTTTTTTGATGCGCGGGGTCGCGTGATTGATCCGGTCTGGGAAGCGACACAGCGGCGACAGGCCGAAATCAACCGAATCTTTGAAACCCTTTAACAAGCAGTAGGAGGCATTACTATGCAAAACCGAGCAGAAGTTATTGAAAAGATTGCAGAAGGTCTGGAAAAGGCCCAAGGTCTGGATGACAGCGGTGTGGACTACTCCGACTTCGAGGATGATCCTGAGAGCTATTACGGTGAGGATGAAGCGCCAGAGGCGGCGCCTGAGCCTGAGTTGCACCCGTTTGAACAACGGCAAAAAACGCTCGAATCTATCGCGGATCGAGTCGAACTCGAGCGGGCCAAAGAAATCATTCGAGATGCTGAGATCGCTGAGGAGGAGCTGGCTGAGGCTCGCGAGCGCGTTGACGACGAGGAGTATGAGCGACTTTCGAAAAAGGTGGATGAAGAAGACCAAGCGGCTGAAAATCTCGTAAACGATTTTGAGGATATCAACTACAAGCTGGAAGAGGATGGCTTACGCGGTAGGGATGATATCAACTACCACATGGCGCACATCCGCGCCAATGCTTCCGGCAAGCCGCTTGAGGATTACAGGACATGGAAATCGGCCGTTGTTGAGCAAGCTGAGCGCGACAGGCTCGTTCGGGAAAATCCGGGCGAGGCGTATCCCATGCGCCTTCAAGACGAACGAATGCGTATTGAAGCGCAGGCGCAGTGGGATCAGGACGCTGAGATTGCTCGCCAGGACCAAGAAAAAGTGGTCGATGAAACATTGATCAGCGAGGTTCCTCAAGCAGCTTTTGAGGATTGGCTGCTATCGGAGTTTCCCTTGATCGCTGAAGACGCTGTCCTTCGCCAACAAGCACTAGAGGTGCGCAATAATTTGTATGCCACAGGCAGCCCGCGCACGGTGCTGACGGAGAAGCAAGCCCTGGAAATTGTTGACGAACGGGTTCGGGCCAGAAATGCAATTGCGCATATGGCGATCACGAGAGGCCAGACATGGATGTGACGTAGGAGGTTTTTTGGCATGATCAAAATCGCACGATTCGGCCCCTTGCCGCAGGATACGCCCTACGAACAGCTACCACGGCACTTGCAGGTAATCTACAGCCGCAAGCAATGGGCCTGGCTCGGCGACACAGGAAGGACGCGAGTTTTGAGAGAGCTCGAACCAGAAAGCTCCTGCTATCCAGAGTGGTCAGAGGATTGATAGTCGACAGAGGCCAGGTAACCCACAAGACCAACCGGCCCAAAATGGCCGGTTAGCTCAACCCACTCTTTCCCAGGCCGGCATCGGCCACAACGAGAGCCTGGAGGCCCAGAACGAGATTGCCGAGTACAGGCTGCGGATAGACAGGAAGCGAGGGCAGTGGGTGGAGGAGAATGTACCGGAGGAGGGGGGAGAGCCAGCAAGTCAGGCGGCCAAAAATGGCCGGGTGATTCCCACCCTTTCCCAGGCCGGCATCGGCCACCACGAAAGCCCGAAGCTGCGGGCGATTGCTCCAGTGCAAAGCCTTGTGGTAGTTGACTTTGCGGGGGGCTGTCACCAATTTGTAACCAGAAAGGAGTTGATATCATGACCATTGAACAAATGGTCGATGCAATCGGCGAGCTAAACAGTATCCTTGGGTCGGCAAATTTGCGCCCCACGGAAAAGGAAGAAATTATTTCAATGAGAAGCGAACTCCGGGAACGTTTGAAGGGGGCTGCCATGGACATTTTTCGTCAGCGAGCCTGGGCAGAGATGCAACGGCGAACGCCCGGCCCGTTTGTGGGGGAGAAGATGACGGGCGGTCCTCGGAATATTCCAGGCAGTGAAGGCAGCGGCGTGGTGATTCAGCCTCGACAAACACCGGGCACGTTTATTCGCAACTTCGTTCCGAATGCGATAAATTACCGTGATCGGATGAGCATCAATCCTGCCAGGCTGCAGATGAAAAGAAACTTGTCGCTTTAGCAATGAACTTTGGCCCCCGGTCCATTAATGGGCGGTTTGCCGACCTCTCCAGCGCGCAGGAGGCCGCAGGGCTTGCGATCTCTTGAAAGGCAAGGGGTAAGGTAGGCTTATTTCTTTGTAGGCTTGTCCTTGAGCTTATGCCAGTCGATATCTTTGGCTTTGAGGTGTTCAAGAAGCAGGGTCGTGACATAATTGCTAAGGGAGCGGTTTTCCTTTTTAGCGAGATCCTTAAGGGCAGCTTTGATTCTTTCGTCAATCTTGAATGAGATTACCATTTTGAGCATGCCTCCTATTACGAAATTCTACTTAAAATGTAAAGGTGAAAAAAGCCTTGACTTTTGTAATAGGTAGTAATATGAAGTAATAGTATCTGTCAACCCTTTTTCCCTAAATCGCCATGAGAAGAGAATCTACATATTATCCCGGAGTCCACAGTGATGTGGCAGGCTTTGGCGAGCCTGGGGAAGCTCCGGGTTTTTTTTGGCCTCTGCATCCTTGGTTAGCTATCGTAGCGCGCGACGACGCTGACCGGATGTGGGGGCCATTTTATTTTCACCCACATTAAAAGAGCTGTTCGATGAGCAAGAAAATCGATCCGAAGAAGGAAAGCTCAGAAGCACGGGAGAGATTGAAGCGGAGCTTAAAGCGACAACTACGTCTGAAGTTGCGGATGAAGAGGGCGGGAATCCCGATGAGTTTTATACCGATCAGACGAGGGTGAGGGGTAAGGCGTAGTCAAGCCCCGGTTTCCGGTTTGACCATGCCGTGGGGGAGTCGAGTTAGGACCCCTGAAAGTTTTTTTGCAGGTCTTCACAGAACCGAGGCTTGTAAGTATCCCCGCTTGCACCGTGCGGCGGTTAAGCTCTTCACGTATGCAGCAGGTATCTGGACGGATAGCATGGCCATGGCAGGGGTGTCAATAACAGGTTTTGAAATTATGTATGGCAGAAATATCACTTTAGGGTTGACAAGCGGTATCAATGGTATTATGGTATTATCAATTACACAGAAAGGGGGTGACAGTGTGACGGTAATGTCAATCAGGATGCCGGATGAAGTAGCAACATGGTTACGGCAAAAGGCGGCCAAAGGGACTGTCAAACAGAACAAGCAGGTGTCTATAAACAGTCTAGTCGTGGCTATTCTAACCAAGGCCATGAAGGCCGACAAAAAGAAAGGGGGATAATGCTTATGGGCATGATCAGAAAGCGCGAAGGCAGACGCGGCGTTTCATGGCAGATAGACTATTTTGACCCTACCGGCAAGCGGATACGGCAATCCTTCAAAAAGAAGAAGGACGCTGTAGACGAGCTCGCAAAGCGTGTGAGCTTGATTGCTGAAAGGCGGTACCTGGACGTCAAGAAGGACTACAAGACCACCCTGGGTAACCTCCTGGGCAAGTATGGAGAGAATTTCGCAGACCAGACCAGCTACAGGGGATGGAAGGTGTTCTGCATTAGGCGTTTCAAGGACCACTTTGGTAAAGACACCCTGCTTGCCAATATCCGGTACGTGGACATTGAGACTTACCACAACAAGCTCAAGAAAACCCTTACAGCACATGGCACGATCCGTAAGGACGCCACGATTAACCGGGAGATGTCCTGCCACCACCATATTTTCACCAAGGCCGTCGAGTGGGATATGATAGAGCGAAACCCGTTCGACAAGGGCAAGTCCCTTCACTTGAAGGAAAACAACCAGCGGTTGAGATACCTGTCAGAGGATGAAATCAACAGGCTGTTGCCTGAGTGCCACAAGTATCTGAGGCGAGTTGTGGAGTGCGCCATCAACACCGGCATGAGGCGCGGTGAAATCCTTGGCCTTAAGTGGTCCGATATCCGTAACGGTCAAATCTATCTGCAAGCCTCTGTGACCAAGACCAAGGAAGCCCGGCAGGTGCCTGTCAATGACGACCTGGCAACGCTGTTTAAGGAGATCCGGAAAGAGCAGCAACTCAGGTCAGAATACATATTCACCTACAGGAAGAACGAGGAAAAACGGCCTCAAACTACCACCCTAACCACTGTGGGCAAGCCTGTTGAGAGCATGAAGACGGCCTTTAATGCTGCCTTAAGACGCGCCGGCATCGAGGACTTTCATTTCCACGACCTGAGACATACCTTTGCAAGCCATTTCATCATGCGCGGTGGGACGATAAAGGAGCTTCAGGAGATCCTGGGCCACAAGACGATACAGATGACCATGCGGTATGCTCACCTATCACAGGAACACAAAAAGAAAGCGGTCAACCTGTTGAACGGGCTAACAGGTTCCAAGGAAGGCGACAATCAAAAGCCCGACTGTCACAAAACGTCACAAATTTGAAATCCTCTATTTCAGCCTCCAGCTAAGTCCTTGATTTTGTTGGAGCCAGCGATGGGATTCGAACCCGCGACCTGCTGATTACGAATCAGCTGCTCTACCCCTGAGCTACGCTGGCTTTGTGTCTATTTATGTAATCCATTCACCATGCAAAATCAAGAACCATTTCTACGGCACTGCAACCCCCTTGAACGCGAACCGATTCTTGCCGAATATTCTCTGCCTGGTGAAGAAACAGACCGGGAGGCCTTTGTTCAAAAATTGATTCAAGGTGGATATCAAGAAACCGCTTGATAATCAAACTGCTTAACGATAACCGCAGGAGAAGTGTTCACAAACGACGCAAAATCGTGCTGTTTTTGAGTCAAACTTTACTAATAAAAGCCAGTATATATCGCATCTGAGGCGTAGAAAGATATCCAGTGCCTCCAAAATTACCTTTACTGAAGTTAGGCGGTAGACTTGGGACTCCCTAAAGGGTTTGACAAACCATATGATGTCAGTTATGAAACCAGAGCAAAATCAGGTTATTGATGGGCGTTGATGCTGGCAAGAATACCAGGAATGGGCGACTTTCAATTATGGGAATTAACTATGGAGTTGAACTTGTGTGGCTTGAAAACTGGTCATGAACTACTAAGGAGGTAAAACAAATGGCAAGAGTTAGAAAAAAAAGGGTTCGGTGGAATGCTTCTACTACCCCTGATGTGGCAGGTTACAAACTCTACTGGGCTATAGGTGGAGAAGTTAATTACGATTGTGATTGTGCCGAAGTTGGTAATGTTACAGAGATTATTTTGCCTGATTACGTTTCTTCATTTCCTCTTATTGCAGGTGATGTGGAACTTGGCATCACTGCCGTTAATCATGCAGGAAACGAATCTGACATAACGAAGTTTTTCGCTCATTTCGATTTTTCTGCACCAGATGCCCCAACGGATCTAGTAGTGGAAGATATGTAGGAAATCCTGGCTAAATCCGGTTTCCTGAAAGTCTTAGGCCCCTAAGATCGCGGAAGCCCTTCTTTGTTCTAATGATGCTCACCCCTTTTTCTTCATAGAGCGAGACATAGTCATCCTAATCGAGTAAGGCTATAAGTAAAATGGAAGAAATGTTGAATCGCCATCCGAGGTCTGAAAGTGAAGGATGAAGATAAGACCAAAGAGCAGCTCATAAATGAGCTGGAAGAATTGCGCCAGCGGACTAGTGAAGCGGAATCGTTAGAAACTGAATCGAAGCGGGTTGAGGAGGCGCTTCGAAAAGCTCGTGACGAGTTGGAACGGCAAATTGAGGAGCGGACTGCCGATCTGGTAATAACAAATGAGCAACTTCAACGTGAAATAGAAGAGCGCAACCGGGTGGAAGAGGCGGTGCGCTGTCGCGAGGCCATTCTTGGAGCCGTGGGCTCTGCCGCTGAGCGGTTCTTAAGAACAACCTGTTTGGAGAACGGGGGGCTCCAGGAAGTACTGGCGGGGTTGGGCCAGGCAACCAAGGTAAGTCGAGTCTATGTCTTTGAGAACCATCTTGGTGAGGATGGCACACATTTGACCAGCCTGCGGTATGAATGGGTAGCACCTGGAATCATGCCGCAGACAGGCAATCCTGATCTTCAGAGTTTCTCCTGGGGATCTGCTGGTATGGGGCGGTGGGAAAAGACGCTAAGACAGGGCAAAATCATTCAAGGTTATGTAAGAGAGTTTCCGGCAAGTGAGCAGAGAATATTGGTCTCCCAAGGCATTCAGTCGATCATGGTTGTGCCCATCTTTGTTGAAAAAAAATGGTGGGGGTTTGCAGGATTTGACGAGTGCCGGATGGAGCGTGAGTGGATTGCAGCGGAGACAGGCGCTCTGAAAACGGCGAGCGCCATCCTGGGCGCCTTGATTGAACGTACGCGGGCGGAGGAGGCGCTGCGGGAGAACGAAGAGAAGTTCAGACGTATTTTTTCAAACTCTCCAATCGGTATCAGAATTTATGATTCGGACGGGCAATTAATCGATGCAAACAAGGCCTCCCTGAGAATATTCGGCGTCTCTGATGCTGCAAGGATAAAATGCCTTAAACTATTTGATGAACCCTTTGTGTCAGATGACATAAAGAATAGACTATCTAAGCGCCTGCCTGTAACCTATGAATTTGCCTTAAATTTCGCGAAAGTGAAGCAACTCAAGCTGTACGAGACAACCAAAACGGGAGGCGTTAATCTTCATGTTCTGATAACCCCCTTACTGTACAAAAAGGGGCCAACTTTTTGGGGTTATTTGGTTCAGCTTCAAGACATCTCGGATCGGAAGCGGGCCGAAGAACATATTCATACCCTCACCCAACAACTGATGAAGGCCCATGAAACTGAGCGTCAGAGGATTTCTCGGGACCTGCACGACAAAGTGGCGCAAGACCTTTCCACTTTGAAAATCGCCTGTGAAACGCTTCTTGATGACCAGGCAACAGTACCTTCTGAGATAAAGCAAAGGCTTTCGGAGTTGTCCAAAACCCTTGAGAAAACGATCATAGCAGTCCGGGATCTGGCATATGATTTGCGGCCCCCCGGTCTGGATGACATGGGCCTTGTCCAGGCTGTTTTTCTGTATTGTGAGGATTTTTCCAAAAAGAGTGGAATAAGCGTTGACTTCTCTTCGGTTGGTATAGATAAGTTAAGACTCGATTTTGATACTGAGATCAATCTTTACCGCCTGATCCAAGAAGGTCTCAACAACATCAAAAAGCATGCTGATGCCAGCCATGTGACCATCAGGTTGGTTGCAGCTTTTCCTAACATCGTCGTTAGCATAGAAGATGACGGCAAAGGTTTTGATGTGAAGGAGCGGTTGGTCACAGCAATGACTGAGAAACGGATGGGACTTCGGAGCATGGAGGAAAGGGTCATCCTGCTTGGAGGAAAAATAACGATTCAGTCAAGGCCGATGCAGGGCACAAGGATCTTTATAAAGGTTCCCTATAAGGCGAAATAGGGTGGCACAAAAGAAGACCATATTGATCGTTGATGACCACCCCCTTTTCAGGGAGGGCCTTAAATCTATTTTAAGACGCGACACCAGCTATGAGGTGGTTGGGGAGGCAGGAAATGGCCGTGAAGCACTCCGAATGGCCGGGAAGCTCAGGCCTGATCTGGCGCTCGTGGACATGTCATTGCCGGACCAAAGCGGCATTCAACTGACCCGCGAACTGCATGATATGTTGTCAGAGACACATGTCATGATTGTAAGCATGCATTCCAAAATCGATTATATCGTCAAGGCATTTGAGGCCGGCGCCACAGGGTATCTGACCAAGGAATCCGCCTCTGACAGTCTCCTTGAGGGAATTGATTCTGTCCTAAAAGGGGAGTGTTTCATGGATAGTTCTGTCTCCCATAAGGTGATCAAAAAACTTATGGCATCCCCGGCAAAAGAGGCAAAGATCACGGATGTCGCCTACGACACCCTGACGCCCCGAGAGCAAGAGGTCATGGTCCTACTGGCCGAAGGGCTCTCTACCAAAAAGATCGCTAAAAAGCTCTTTATCAGCCCGAAGACCGTTGAAAACCACCGGGCCAACATCATGAAGAAGCTTGACATACACTCCACCATTGAATTGGTTCGGTATGCTACAAGGCTTGGTATGATCGACGTAGACCTCTGGAAAGCGTAAGCCTGCCTTCAACATCCTCTCTTATCAGTTATTCTGCTAATCGCGCGGGATAAATTCCCACCTGTGGGAGTTTCCCTCATAAAAACGAGTGCCTTCCCCATGGACAAGTCGAATAGAGATAGATAGGGAGGGAAAAAAAGAGGATGCATGCCCAGCATCCATGAAAAAAGGGGCTGAAACGCATCAGATCATGGAGAGAAAGGAGCTATCATCATGGCGTCCAACTTCAAGATCTCTGTTCACCGAGACAGCGATAATTTGACTCATAAGCGTCAGAGGAGGGAAAGCCCCAGATGAATCAACTTGCACAAGTGCTAGTCCGTCGATTGGAAGGCAAAGGTATAGAACAGAGCAGCATACCGTGTTTTGTCAGAAGCTTAGCCAATACGTTTTCATTCGTTCCCCGCATGACACGTAAGGACCTAAACAAACGATTGCACCTGTTGGGCTGGACTGATTTTGAACTGGATGACCACACCCTGCAGTTGGTCATAGCCGTTCTTGAAGCAAGGGGGTTGATGGGTGGGGAATATGGGAAAAGCCATTTGTTTGAAACTACCTTTCACCTGAATACAGTCGATGAGCCGGGCAGTGTAAAGGAAAATCCAGAGAGATACATACCCGATGAGGAATAAGGAGGTCAAGAACATAAAGAAACTTGCATAGCAGCAGAGGATGGCGGGAGATGAAGGATCTGATCAAGTAGATTGCCCAAGCGCTGGTGGATCATCCGGAGGCAGTGGCGGTTGCGGAAGCCCCAAAGAGTGGTTCGTAGCGACTTGCCGAGTGTGTCTGGAGAGGGCGCGCAGTTGGGAGCTGGTTGGCGAATTTCATGCGAGCGTATGATTGAGAGAAGTACCCTCCAGATATTGATCATTTTGGTGCTCATTGGCGGCGAGGTTGCTCGTAGTGAGGGATTCAAGTACCGTCTTGTGCGTCCTGGTGATGATCCAAGTATCCAGGAGACGGTGGTAGGGCGCCCACGGGTTCATGCTGTGGCTCCCAAGGAAACTCTCTTGGACATCTCCAGGCACTACGGTTTAGGGTTCAACGAAATGCAGATCCTCCATCCCTCCGCAGACCCCTGGATTCCCGAACGGGGACTTCGGCTGTCCATACCGACCCAATGGATTCTGCCACCAACCAGGTATCAGGGCGTCGTGATCAATCTCCCCGAATTGAGGCTGTACCGATTCTTCCCGCGGATTGAGATGGTGAAAACCTATCCCGTAGGAATCGGGGACGTAGGATATCAGACACCAGAAGGGGTTTACCGAGTCATAGAGCGAGAAGTCGATCCTGTATGGGACCTTCCTCCTTCGCTTAGGAAGAATTACGGGATCACGAAGGTCCCTCCAGGGTCAGAAAACCCCTTGGGAAAGTATTGGATCGGGCTCTCGCGTAAGGGATACGGCATACACGGGACCAGTTTTCCTTGGGGCGTTGGTCGACTGGTGAGCCATGGTTGCATCCGTCTCTACCCGGAACATATCGCTCAACTCTTTCAGGAAGTCCCTCTTGGAACCCCTGTGGAGATCATTTATGAGCCTGTTAAGGTTGGATTTAAGAGCGGCGAAGTATTCCTTGAGGTCCACCCCGATGTATACGGAAAGCTGGCCGATATGAAGGAATATACGCAGAGCCGCTTGAAAGAATTGGGTCTTTGGGAATGTATCTCGATGGAAGGCGTGGAAGCAGCATTGCGTGAACAAAACGGAGTTCCGATCCGCATTGGGAAAATTAAGAAGGGGGGTGAAAGGGCTATAGCTGGGGAGCCGATGGGTCGTCTCCGCCAAATAAACGCATTCGATTAACTGGACAAGGAGGTAATCCAATGAAAACTCGCAGAGAGGGAAGCCTCGTGGTGTGTTTCGCACTGGTGGTCTGTTTGGCAGTCGCCCTGGGGAGCTGTGCCCGCACCTCAGATCTTAGGGACGTGCAGGACCGAGCCCAACAAGCCCTCCAAAAGGCAGATGAAGCCCTAGAAGAAGCCCAAAGCGCTAAGGCAACAGCTGTGGACGCCTCCGGACAAGCAAAGGCGGCCATCGCCGCCGTCCAAAGGGCAAAAGATGCCGCCACGCGCGCAGAAGAGGCAGCAGCGCGGGCCGAGCAGGCTGCACGGGATGCTGAGAATTATGCTCGAAAGGCGGAGGCTATTTTCATGAAACTGATGAAAAAGTAGCATGAGTCGTATGGGCCCGGGTAGCAATGAATCCCATAACATGGGTTCCAGACTCTGTGTTATCTTGTTAATTCTTAACAAGGAATCGTTGGTGTGCACGAAAGAGCGATTGAAAAACTGATCAGGAGGTCGTTATGTCAGGTTTGGAAAAAGAGACGCCCATAAGGCTCGAGGAAATCATCGGCTGGGCGAAGGAAGGGAAGAAGGTTAAGGCGGACGTGGAATTGATAAGAGAAAACATCGTTCAAAAGGTTCTTGTAGAGGCCGGCGATGCTGAAGAAATAGACGCATATCTCCTAGTGGGTAATTTTACGTTCGATGTTGATGGTAAAATGCATAAGGTGTCTAAGACCTACCTGAGAGGCTATGCTTCTGAATCCGTGGAGGTGTCGGCTGCTAATAGGAACATCGCAAATGCCAGGTTGAAGATCGAGTATGAACGTCTGATGCAAGGCGGAATCAGATTGGAAGAGAAGTACTTCGAAAAGCTCAGGCTTTGAAAAAGCCTGCCAGAAGCACTAGGTTGCATAACGTATCCGGCCCCATCCATTCAGCATCGATCTGTGAGTCTGATTTCCCCTGCTCGGTTCAGGACCGCTGACTAAAATAGGCGCGGAAGGATGGGTTCGAAGAGGGCAACACTGGCGAAAACAGACAGCGAGTTAGATGAAGATTTCAGTATGTAAGTTGAAACAAAGCTTGCTGTACTCTGAAGAACTTGGCATCGCGCTGAAAAGCGCTCCCAATGGAGAGCATTTCAAATGGTTTTTGGCGGAATTGGCTCAGTTTTATTCATACCGTCTGGATCTCGCAAGAATGGCAATCAGAAGCCTCTATAGGATTCTCAAGTCTCAAACCCGTAAAGCCGATGTCTCCCGGGGCCATTTCCTCTGGAAAAGGACTCAAGAAAGAAAAATATCCCTAAAATGCTGTGCACGTTCAGCACGAACGTTCCCTTTATCCGTCCCTGCCACGTGAGCCGCAGCTCAGACATTCGTAAGTAACGCAACCCCTGGCCTTAGGCCGCTTTCTTGTTCTTGTCGATAGAGTGTCCTGGTTTCGAAATCGCAGCCTCATCCGGTATCGGTAGGCCATAATAATCATTGCCACATCGGAAGGCGTCAAGCCGTTTACATATAGGGGCGCACCTAGTCTTGTCTTCGTTTTTCCGGTGACAGGTCACGCACGGGGATCTATCGAGTTTTAACGTGCCATTCATGGTCTCGTGCACTTTTACTCTCTGTTTCATTGGCCTTTCAGGTGGTCTGGATACTACTCCATACTGTGACCCAAACTTGCTGAGCCCAGGGTTACCCGTATGGCGCCCCTCAACTCAACGACGAGGAACTACTTGTGAAGTTCAGAAAGGAAGCCCTGCATCCTCTGAAGAAGGGGCTTCTTGATGTGAACCTTCAGGTAAAGGTCCCCGGGTTTTCCGCCCCCTTTTCCATCCTCGCCCATTGCCACAAGACGGATTCGTTGGCCTTCTCTGACTCGCGGCGGAATCTTGACAACCAACTTTTTTGACTTTCTTCGGAGGAAGTAGGCAAATGGACCACCCTGCTGTGCTTGCTGGGGGCTCAGTTTAATGACATCGAGGATGTCTGAACCGTTTTCAGGCAATTCGATGCCGGCGATTTTTTCCAGAAAAAAGCGAGACAGCTTTCCCAGATGCCCTTGCAGCGGAAACTGCCGTTGATCCTGTTCACGTTCTCCTGGATATCCAGCAAAAACAAACCCTTTGGCAAAAAAACCAGGCTTTTTGAATTCAAAGGTCCGGTATGCTTCCCCATAGAATTCCCGGAAAATATCTTCGTAACCCCTGAAGCCAAATACCTTGGCCATTTCCTGGAGAATGTCGTTAATGTCTGAACCGCGGAAAATATCCTCCTCAGAATAACTCCTTCTGAATTGACTGTAAGCCGAAGATCCAAACTGGTGTCTTAAGGCCTCGTATTGCCGTCTTTTGGCCGGATTTGAAAGAACAGCATAAGCTTCGTTAACGGCTTTCATTGTTTCGGAAGCTTCGGGATTTGCCTTGTTTCGATCGGGATGATATTTGAAGGCAAGTCTCCGATAAGCCTCTTTGATCTGCTCCGCGCTGGCATGCGGTTCTACACCCAGAATTCGGTAATAATTTTCTTGATGCATTTTATTTTTTATCCCTTAACACTGGGTTGCGAGTGATCTTAGGAAAGACCCATGGGTCCTCAGGGTCCAATGTGCCTTCTATGATCTCCCCTATGGCGGTGGCGCAGTCAGTTTCCTGCTCTTTGCCACCAGGGCAGGTAATCGAGACAGTCCTCGCCTCGACGTCGATGCTGTCTATTGTGCAACCCAACCGAGAAGTAACGATTGAGACAATTTGAAGCAAATTTAAGTCTTGTTTCAACATGCTTTTTTTCTTCCTTTCTTCTGTTTGTAAGTCTTTGTGTCCCACACGTTTTCCGGAAACAAGTGGTTTCCGTTAAGCCGCATGTTCAGGCACATAAACCCGGTAATCACCCCTCAGGAGCCCAGCCACGTAATTGCAGCCAAAGGTGCGATGGGCAAGAACAGCTGTTTTGGGGAATCGCAGATAAGCCGACGGAGCGAAAGACTAGGTGTTAGCGCGAGGTAAGCTCGTTCAAGCACTTGTTATTGTTGACTTGTGCTGATGTCGATGTGTATGTTTCAAGTGTTGGCTCGCGTGTCTTATGCAATTTATATGCCAGTTTACAGGACTGATATGATACTGTCAAGTGAAATGTTGATCTCCTGATGCAACGACTGTACGTGTTGTTGGCGTTTTCAATGCCGCTGTGTCATCAGGCTGCGTCCCCGGGGCTATTTTCCCCGGATTCAGGCATCGATCAGCACTGACCCCTTGAATGACGGGAGGTTCTGTCTTATATAGATTGAATCTTTTTCCCAAATACAACCCTCGAACGGGCAGCCGGATCTCACATGAAACTCCTTGGTCATTCCATCGCTGATCTCGTCAACATGATTCGCCACGCACAGGGACGCGTCAACTGCACTGGTCTGTCAGGGGCTGAACAGGCGTACCTGTTGTGCCGCTTGTATGCTAAGCTCAAGGCCACCCTTTTTGTCCTTTGTGCAACAACCAAGGATGCCGAACGACTGACCAGAGACATCTGTTTCTTTTCGGGAAAAACGAACATTCCGATCATTACATTTCCATCCTACGACATCCTTCCTTTCAAACCTCTTTCCTATCATCCCGAAACATCGTGCCGGCGCATAGAAGCCCTCTATCAGATAATGACCGCCTCGCGGCCTCCCATTATCATCAGTACTGTTGCCGCTGTTTTGCAAAAACTGATTCCCAAAGATGCTTTGTCCCGCCTTGCCGAATATTTTCTGCCTGGTGAAGAAACAGACCGAGAGGCCTTTGTTCAGAAATTGATTCAAGATGGATATCAAGAGACCGTCCTGGTGGAAGAACCCGGGGATTATGCGATTCGTGGAGGTCTGATCGATCTCTTCCCCCCCCTCTACCCTGATCCTATACGCATTGAATTCTTTGGCGATACAGTGGAATCTATCAGAACATTCTCTGCACAAGACCAGCTTTCACTCAAGCCCCTGTCCGAGGTGACAATCCTGCCGGCAAGGGAGACCGTCCTCGAACGCTGCGAAATCGACCATATTGTGGAGCGCATCCGCAGGCAGGGCCAGGTCCTTGAGATTGGCGGCCTGCGCATGGAAAAAACAGTTCAAAAAGTAAGAAACCAGGAGCAGTTCCCTGGAATCGGCGGTTTGATACCCCTCATCTATCCCTCTGTCGGCGCCATCTTTGACTATATTCCAACAGAAGCGCTCCCTGTCCTGATCGACCCTGGAGCCATTGAAAAACTCGCCCTTGAAATGGAAGAAACCGTCACCAAGAACTTCCTTTCTGCAACAAGTGACGGTCACCTCTGTGTGGAACCCGAGGCCCTCTACCTGACCTGGTCTGAAGTCGATGCCACTTTCAATCAACACCCACATCTTGCCTTCAAGATGGCGCCCGTGACAGACAGGCTTGCCCACACCTGCAATTTCACTGTTGAAAATAACGCCCTCATCACACAGCAACTCAAGGCCCGAAGTCAACCGGAGGCATTGCTGAGACCTTTGGTAGACTGGATCAACCGCGCCCATGAAAACGGCTTGGCAACGTATCTATCCTGTCGCACCGTAAAACAATCCAAGCGATTAGAAGGCCTCCTCGTGCCCTACGGCCTCAATCTTCGTTTTCTCGACACGTTTCCGGAACAGTCTGATGCCGAAAAGGCGCCAACGATCTGTCTTGGCGAGATCTCTTCCGGATTCATCTGGGCCCGGGAAGCCATGGCTGTCATCACGGAAGATGAGATCTTTGGTCTCAAGCATCGGCTCCCCAAAACTGCAAGGAAGGGACCGAAAGCGCTTTGGGTTGCCTTTGAAGATCTGAAATCAGGTCACCTTGTGGTCCATACAGAGCACGGTGTTGGCCGATACGGTGGTCTTGTCAAGCTTGAGGTGTCAGACCTTGCCAACGACTTCCTGTTCATAGAATACAGGGACGGAGACAAACTGTACGTCCCTGTGGACCGGATGAACTGTGTGCAGAAATACGTGGGTGTAGACGGTGTGGCGCCGCGTTTGGACAAGATGGGTGGCAAGTCGTGGGGGCGAGTAAAGGAGCGGGTCAAGAAATCAATCCGGAAGATGGCCGGAGAACTACTCAAACTCTATGCCTGGCGTAAAGTTCAGAAAGGACACGCGTTTTCGCAACAGGACCGGTATTTCCGGGATTTTGAGACCGCATTTGAATACACAGAGACACCGGATCAGAGCCGGGCTGTCCAAGAAGTCATGGCCGACATGGAATCCGAGGCGCCCATGGACAGACTCATTTGCGGTGATGTTGGTTATGGCAAGACGGAAATTGCCCTGAGGGCAGCCTTTAAGGCGGTTTGGGACAATAAGCAGGTGGCGCTTCTTGTCCCAACCACCGTCCTTGCCGAACAGCATTTTCAAACCTTTAAGAGGCGCTTTGAACCATACCCGGTTGAGATAGAAACTCTTAGCAGGTTCCGCTCGTTGAGCCGGCAGCGGGCCATCGTTCAAAAACTCAAGGAAGGCAAAGTAGACATTATCATAGGCACGCATCGTCTCTTGCAAAAGGATATATCCTTCAAAGCGTTGGGTCTTGTCATTATTGACGAAGAGCAGCGCTTTGGCGTCGCACACAAGGAAAAACTCAAGCAGCTCCGCCGTTCAGTGGACGTCCTGGCCATGACTGCAACGCCCATACCCAGAACACTCCACATGTCTTTAATGGGTATCAGGGATCTGAGTGTCATTGCAACACCACCGGAGTACCGCTACGCCATCAAAACGTACATCTGTCCCCTCAACGACACTGTTGTCGCAGAGGCCATCCACAGAGAACTTCAACGAGGAGGACAAATATTCTTTGTTCACAACAATATACGCACGATCTGGGCAATGGCCCGTCGACTTCAAGCGTTGGCCCCCCAGGTTCGGATTGGAGTGGCACACGGACGCCTTGACGATGAAGAGCTTGAAAAAGTGATGCTGCAATTCCTACATCACGAGATTGATCTATTGGTATGCACAACGATCATAGAGTCTGGTCTCGATTTCCCATCAGCTAACACTATATTGATCAACCGGGCTGACAAGTTCGGGCTGGGACAGATTTATCAACTCAGGGGCCGCGTGGGGCGAAAGGATGAACAGGCCTATGCATACCTGTTCATACCCCATGAAAGCTCGCTTACCCGGGACGCCCAGAAGCGCCTGAAGGTTCTCATGGAGCACAGCGATCTTGGATCCGGTTTTCAGATCGCTATGAGTGATCTGCAGATACGCGGAGGTGGAACTATGCTGGGCCCCAGCCAGTCCGGGCAGATTGCATCGGTTGGCCATGAGATGTACCTGCAGCTCATGGAACGTACCATGAATGAACTGAAGGGCAAACCCGTAGAACCGGAGGTGGAACCTGAGATTATTGTGAACCACTCAGCTTACATCCCCGAAAGGTACATATCCGATATTGATCAGCGTCTTACAACTTACAGGCGCTTGGCCAGGGTCACAGAAACGTCTGATCTCGAAGACCTGCGAGTAGAACTCCAGGACCGCTTTGGCTCCCCTCCACAAGAGGCAATGGCCCTGCTGGAAAAGATCATACTAAAGGTGCTGTGCAAGCAGTTGGGTATCCAGCGCCTGGAGATCGGTTCTCAAAATATCGTATTCACGTTTTCCGAAAAAACTCGCGTGACACCGGAAAAAATAACGAGTCTTGTCCAGAAAGAGCCCCGGCTATATCGGCTGACACCTGACTATGCGCTTCATGCAAGGATCGTCTCTGATGGCGCCAATGACCTCATGGGAGCCACCAAAAAGGTCTTGCAAGCGCTGACCTGACGTGATAGCGAGTTGGGGTATAGGAAATGACGAAATGAGTTATAGAATTTCCAAAATACCAACGGTCGTCGTTCTTTTTCTTTTCCTCCTTGCTTCAGGATGTTCAGACAGAAGTGAGATTGGCGTCCAGAGTCAAACCGTAATCCGGGTTGATGACCATGTGCTGACCCTGGCAGAATTCAACGAGTTCTTTGAACCACTCGAAATGAGCTGTGCCAACGGAAAAACCGATGATGGCTCCAGCTTGCGCGAGGCTCGCCTCAGGTTCCTCTTGCAATTCCTTGAAGAGATGATCATTCTCAGACGGGCAGAAGAGCTCGATTTACATATCTCCTCCCGGGAACTCGAAGAGGCTGTCGGCAATATTCAAGGCGATTACAGCGAAGACGGCTTTAAGGCCATGTTTTTGAAGCAGGCCATCTCCTTCGAGACTTGGCAGGAACGTCTCAAGAAACAGATGTTGGTTGAGAAGGCAATCAACAAGGATCTGCTGGAGCAAATCTCGGTCAAGCCGGCAGAAATAAGGAACTACTACGATAAACACAATGAGGAATGGACTCACGGGAACCAGGTACGCCCGCTTCATATACTGCTCCACAAAAAGGAAGAGGCAGACCTTGTCTTGAAGAGACTCAACAAAGGTGAAGACTTTGCCACATTGGCCCGTCAATATTCCACGGCGCCGGAGTCAGAAAAGGGTGGGGATATGGGATATGTGGCTCGCGGGCACCTCCCAGAATGCCTTGAAGATCCTCTTTTTACCTTGAAAAAGGACAAGCTGAGCCGTGTGATAAAGACACCTTATGGTTATCACATATTCAAGGTGGTCGAAACGAGGAAGGCAGGCAAGTCAGAAATGGATGACTGGGTCGAAGAAATCAGAGAACGGGTCCGGAAAGATAAACTTGAAATAGCTTACGGCCCGTGGTTGGCCAAGCTGCGATCACGGTATAGGATCATGGTCAACGAGGAAGCTGTCCAATGAAGAAAAGAGCAATTGCTGCAAAGGTTTTCATCACAGCGCTTGTCCTGCCCTGGTTCCTCTCCTGGACTGTTGCGGTTCACGCGGAGCTGGTGGATCGCATTGTGGCCATCGTAAATGATGACGCCATTACCCTTTCGGAGCTAAATGAAGCGCTCGAACCTTATGCCAAGCAAATCCGTAATTCTCTCTATGGACCGGAAGAAGAACGCAAAATGCTTTTCAAGGTGCGTCAAGACATCTTGGACAGGATGATTGAGCAAAAATTGACGGATCAGGAGACCAAGAGGTTGGGAGTCTCAGTTCAAGAAAGGGAACTGGACCAGAAAATAGAACAGATCAAGAGTGAACATTTTTTCACGGAAGAAGAACTAAAGGAAGCCCTCACGGCCGAAGGTTTCACTCTGGACGAGTATCGCCGGCGGATCAAGGAACAGATACTGGGAATCAAGCTCATCAATCTTGAGGTCAAATCCAAAATCGCCATTACCGAAGAGGAAATCCGGGATTACTATGAAAAGCACCTGGATGCATATGGTGAGAAAAAAGAATATCACCTTCGGACCATCCTGATAAGGGTACCGTCTTGGGAGGCGACTCGGGACAGGTTAAACGCCCTCAGAAGGATTGAGACCGTCATGAACGAATTGAAGTCCGGCGCTCCTTTTGCCGAGCTGGCAAGGCAGTATTCGGACGATGCAACAGCCAGAGCAGGAGGGGATCTGGGCCTGTTTTCCATAGAGGAACTCTCGCCTGAATTCCAGGAGACGATTCGCTGGATGAGGGAGGGCGAGATCAGCCCAGTTTTGCAAACCCCGCAGGGTTATCAAGTCCTAATGGTCGAAGAGATCAAGGGTTTAACCGGCAAAACACTAAAGGAAGCGAGAATAGAGATACAGGAGAGGATATATCGCGAGGTAGTGGAAGAGAAATACAAGGCATGGTTGAAAGCCCTTCGAGAACGATCATACGTAAAAGTGATCCAGTAGCTCCACTGACACACCGTCTTACCCACGAAAATTCTTGACTTTTTTCCGGTTGTCCTTTAATAAAAGATAATACTTCGGTCTTCTGTATGTTGGTTCAAGAACAGGAAAGCCTTTGTGCTTTCCCGCAGGTTAGGGCTTTGTCACCGCGAAGGGAAAGGAGGTTGCTCATGAGAAAGGTTGCTGTTGTCGGTTGTGGCGCATACATGGACAGCGGATACGGCTGCCCTGGCAAATGCCAAGCCGGATTGCCCGTATGGCACCGCTGAAGAACTGGCAAAAATGTTGGAAGCCAAGACTGGCATTGAGGTTGTAATCGGCACACACGACTACCACTAGAGGGATAAATATATGAAAGAGCGCAGGGGAACCCCGAGGTATGAAGTTGTCCTAAGGGTCCGTTATGACACCATAGAGGCGCTGCAAGATGCTGTCATCCATAACTTGAGCTCTGGCGGGCTCTATCTGACGACCCAAGCGCCATTCGATGTGGGCTATGAATTTCAGATAGAAATTGAGTTGCCGGAAAAAGATGAATGGATAAAGGGAACGTGTAGGGTTGTCTGGGTCAACGAGATTGACACAGAAAGTTATCCAAAGGGAATGGGGGTCACGTTTCTGGAAATACCCTCAAAATTTAAGGAGTTGCTTGAGAAGGAAACGGGCATGTAGGAAACGATAAGCGCGAAGGAAAGGTCTTACAGTGACCAGCAAAGATGCGAGAATCTTGGTAGTAGATGATGATAGAGAATTTGCGGAAAGCATGGCCGAACATATGGTTGAGTTAGGGTGTTCGGTCAAGGTGGCTTACGATGGCCACGAGGGCCTAAACAAGTTCAGTTCAGATGACTTTGATTTGGTTTTTACCGATCTTCAGATGCCCGTCATGGACGGCATGGAATTGCTCCGTGAAATCAAAGCGCTGGACAAACGATCTGTTGTGGTAATCATCACCGGCTTTGCGACCATCAAGTCTGCTGTTCAAGCTATCAAAGAGGGCGCTTACGACTATGTCACAAAGCCACTCAAGCTTAACGAACTTGACATCGTTATCGATCGAGCTTTGGAGAAGCGCACTCTGGTCAAGCAACTCGACTTTTTCAGGGGATTAACCCTGGCAGCGCTTATTTCGATTCCCATCTGGCTAATCCTGGGAATTATTCTGGCATCAATTATCTTTTGAAAATGCAACTAACAATTGATTCCGTTGAAAATCGTGTTGGTGAGACCGTCACGCTTTGCGGTTGGGTAACCCACAAACGCTCCAGCGGTCGAATACGTTTCCTGGTGCTCAGGGATGGGACGGGCGTTATTCAAGCCACTCTGATTAGGGGTGAGACGAGTGACCAGGCCTTTAACCTGTACTCAGATCTGTCCCAGGAATCTTCACTGGCTGTTACCGGAATAATCCAAAGGGATGCGCGGGCTACCGGAGGTTATGAGATCCTCGTATCAAATATCGAGGTATTTCAGATGGCAGAAACCTATCCAATTACCCCAAAGGAGCATGGAGTGGGTTTCTTGATGGATCACCGCCACCTGTGGCTTCGATCTTCTCGACAGAGGGCCATTCTGCGTATCCGCCACTGCGTGGTCACAACAGCTCGGAGATTTTTTGATGATCAGGGATTCACGCTCCTGGACGCCCCGATCCTGACCCCTGCATCTTGCGAAGGCACCTCAACCCTTTTTGAAACTGACTATTTCGGGCATAACAAGGCCTTTTTGTCTCAAAGCGGGCAACTTTACATGGAGGCGGGCGCTATGGCTTTTGGCAAGGTTTATTGCTGTGGCCCCACTTTTCGTGCGGAAAAGTCGAAAACCCGCCGGCATCTTACCGAGTTTTGGATGATCGAGCCGGAAATTGCGTTTGCTGATCTGCAAACCATCATGTCCCTGGCAGAAGCCATGATCGTGACCGTCGTCCAAGATGTCCTCAAAACCTGTGAGCCGGAACTCCGCCTCCTGCAGCGAGATATTGCCACGCTTGAGAGGATTCAGCCCCCTTTTCCGGTCATCAGCTATGATGAGGCCGTGCAAATCTTGAAAGATGCTGGAGAACCCCTCCCGTGGGGTGAAGACTTCGGAGGTGGGCAAGAGACTATTATCTCGAGACATTTTGACAAACCCGTGCTGATTCACCGATACCCGGTACAGACCAAGGCTTTCTACATGAAAAATGACCCCGATCGTCATGAGGTGGCCCTCTGTGTGGACATGCTGGCGCCTGAGGGCTACGGGGAGATTATCGGAGGGGGCCAGCGTGAGGACGATTCAAAGGTCCTGAGCGAAAAAATCGAAAAGGCAGGACTGCCAGCCAAAAATTTTCAATGGTATTTGGAACTCAGACGCTACGGCAGCGTCCCACACGCAGGTTTTGGCCTGGGCATTGAGCGGGCCGTCGCGTGGATCTGCGGCCTCGAGCACGTGAGGGAAACCATCCCCTTCCCGAGGCTCCTTGATAGATTGTATCCATGATCGCAAATGAGCTAAAATGTCCGTTGACCGCACCAAACTCCTTCTAGACACCGTCAAAAGACTCCTCAGGCGAGGCGCCACGGTCCATCTTCATAAAATTGTGAACAAAACCCACGCCGCAGACCTGGCTGTCGTCTTTCAGTTCTTGACACTCCGGGAGCAGCAGGCCCTCTTTGACCTCCTGGATGGCGTGGACCAGAAGGCCATGCTCTTCAGTGAGTTGGAACAGGAAATATTCCAAAAACTGACCGAAGACATGCCTGCTGAAAAAATCGCGGAGATCCTTGAACAAACGCCTACCGACGACGCGGCCGATCTCCTGGGAAAACTCCCTGATGAGCGGGCCAAGGCCCTCCTTGACCTCATGGCAAAAGAGGATTCTGAAGAGGTGGAAGGGCTGCTCGGCTACGATACCGAAACCGCCGGCGGCATCATGGTCCCGGAATTCATTGCCCTAAAAGAAGAGACCACGGCTCGAGAGGCCATCGAGGCGCTGCAGAAAGAGTACGTTGATGTGGAGATGCCCTTTTATCTGTACGTGGTTGACGATCACGGCAATCTCGTGGGCGTCATCTCCTTACGGCAACTGGTTGTCGTGCGACCGGAAACCATGCTGAAATCAATCATGACCACAGGCGTTGTTAGCGTTCAGACCAACACCGATCAAGAGGAAGTAGCCAGAATCGTCGCGCATTATAATGTCCTCGCAGTGCCCGTGGTAGACGAGGACAACAGACTGGTCGGTATCGTCACGGTGGATGATGTCATCGATATCATCCGCGAGGAGGCAACAGAGGATATCCTGAAAATGGCAGGAGCAGGTGAAGGTCTGGTAGAATCCCAGTCGCTCTTGAGGAGTACCCGAATCCGGCTTCCTTGGCTCATGGCCAGTTGGATTGGGGGCATAATCGCCTTTTTTATCATCGGCCATTTCGAGAACAGCCTGAACAAGCTTATTTATCTTGCGGCCTTCATACCGATCATCATGGGCATGGGCGGGAATATCGGAACCCAGTCTTCTACCATCGTGGTTCGCGGCCTCGCCACGGGTGTGTTGAATTTAAAGCAAATATGGAATGTCGTACTGAAAGAGCTTGTGACTGGAGCCATCCTCGGCTTTATTTACGGACTTCTCCTTGGAATGGTCGTACACATCCGCTATGACATGTGGCTACTCGGAGTTACGGTGGGATTTGCTGTCATAATCTCCATGACTATTGCCGCGTTGGTCGGTTCGCTTGTACCCATGGTTTTTGCTCGTATCAATATCGACCCGGCTGTGGCCACGGGCCCCTTTGTCACCACCTCTATTGACATCCTGAGCGTTTTTTTCTACTTCCAGATCGCAACCCTGTTGCTCCACATATAGCCCTTATGCCGCACCTGTCTTCCCCTGCCATTATGCTCCGGGCAACCGAGCATGGTGACTATGACAAAATCATTACCTTCTTCACTCTCAAACGAGGAAAGGTCTCTCTAATAGCTAAGGGAGCCAAAAAGAGCGTCAAACGCTTTGCAGGGATTCTGGAACTCTTCTCGGTCTTGAACCTGGTGTGGACCTATGGTCGAGGCCGGGGGCTGGCTATATTGCAGGAAGCCTCGATAGTCCACCCTTTTGAGCAGATCCGAACCAACATCACCAAGACTGCCTATGCCAGCTACTGGTGCGAGTTGGTCTATCAGTGGATGGAGCAAGGCCAGAAACAGCCTTCTTTGTACAAGCTCCTTGAGCATGTGCTGGATCAACTCAACTCCGAGAGGCTGTCCCACGAGATCCTTCAAATCGCATTTCAGCTTCACTTCATGCGCATAAGCGGCTTTAGACCGGGCCTCGACCATTGCGCCAACTGCCAGACACCCCTCGATGAATTTGAGCGCTCCTCCGTTGTTTTCAACGTAAAACGAGGGGGAATATTATGCGAAAAATGTTCCCCCGGCAAACCAGGCCACCTCTCCTTTTCCAAGGGAACGATCAAGCTCCTCGGCTGGGTTTTGAATGCGCCATTGGGGAGACTCCACCGGCTCCGGTTCTCCGATCAGGCAATCGAAGAGAGTCATAAAATCCTTGAGGCCTTTGTGCCGTACCATCTCGGAAAGGAGACAAAAAGCCTGAGATTCCTCAAACAACTCACTGCCAGATGATTCGATTGATCTCTTTACAAGCCCAGCGCTTCAGTGGTAAGAGCTGTTTGATCTTGTTGATCCTGTCTAATAACGTATGTAGAAGGAAACAACATGCTGACCTTTCAGAAACTCATCCAGGCCCTTGAAAAATTCTGGGCACGACACGGTTGCATCCTGCAGCAACCCTACGACATTGAAGTCGGGGCAGGCACCTTTCATCCGGATACCCTTCTAAGAGTCCTTGGTCCCGAACCCTGGCGGGCAGCCTACGTGGAGCCTTCTCGCCGGCCCACGGACGGTCGCTACGGAGAGAATCCCAACCGGCTTCAACACTACTACCAGTATCAAGTCATCCTCAAGCCTTCCCCACTTAAGATCCAGGACATGTACCTGAGAAGCCTGAAAGCCCTGGGGTTGGACCCCCTGGCCCACGACATCCGCTTTGTGGAAGATGATTGGGAATCGCCGACCCTTGGAGCATCCGGCCTTGGGTGGGAAGTGTGGCTTGACGGAATGGAAATTACCCAGTTTACCTACTTCCAACAGGCAGCAAGTATTGAACTCGATCCTGTCTCTGTTGAAATCACATACGGCCTGGAACGGATTGCCATGTATCTGCAAGGTGTAGACAACGTTTATAACCTGAAATGGAACGATTCCATCACCTACGGAGACCTGCACCATGAGGCGGAAGTAGAGCACTCCACATACAACTTCGAACAGTCTGATGTCAAAATGCTCCTCACCCTCTTTGACATGTATGAGGCTGAATGCCAGCGTGTTATTGCCAGGTCTCTGGTGCTGCCCGCCTATGAATACTGCCTGAAGTGTTCCCATGTTTTTAACCTGCTCGATGCTCGCGGGGCCATAAGCGTTACCGAAAGGACGGGCTACATCGCCCGCGTGAGGAACCTTGCGCGGGCCTGCGGCGCGGCCTATTTCGAACAAAGAAAAACCATGGGATTTCCGTTGCTTGAGCATAGGATTAAATAACTGCCCATCAGGGACGAGGGATATTCTAGATGTCCGGATCTTTACTCATTGAAATCGTGACCGAGGAGATACCTGCGGGATATATCACACCCGCCCTTGAGGCCATGGCAACTCTCATGGACCAGAAACTGTCACAGGCCCGCATCGAACACGCCAAAGGCGCAGAGACCTTTGGAACCCCGAGGCGTCTGGCCCTGATAGTTCAAGATGTCTCTGAACGGCAAGCGTCCATCAGCAAAGAGGTTCTAGGCCCTCCAAAGGCAGTGGCCTTTGACTCCGAAGGACGGCCTACGAGAGCAGCAGAAGGTTTTGCAAAGAGTCAGGGCATTTCGGTGAACCGCCTGACCATCAAGGAAACAGCCAAAGGCGATTATGTGTGTGTCAGGAAAACCGAACGAGGACAGGCATCCCTGAGGCTCCTTCAAACCATTATCCCGGAAGTGATTACTGCTATTCCCTTTCCCAAGACCATGCGCTGGGCCGATCTGAGTCTGGCTTTTGCCAGGCCGATTCATTCCATCCTGGCCCTTTTAGGAGACCGGATCATCCCTTTCAGGCTCGAAAGTATCAAGAGCGGTCGACGAACCCCTGGTCATCGCTTTATGGATCCAAGATCCATTGCCGTCAGCGATGCTTCCGAATACGTCCCTGCGCTCCGGTCTGCCTTTGTTCTGGCCGACATAAGCGAACGGAAGAAAATGATAGAAATGGAAATAGCAAAAGCTGCTCGTAATCTGGGTGGCAGAATCCTTCCCGATGATGACTTGCTTGACACAGTCACCCATCTGGTGGAGTACGTCGCCGTGTCGGCCGGAACCTTTGACAAGGACTTTCTCAAAGTCCCCAGTGAAGTCCTGATCACCGCCATGCGGGAACACCAGAAGTACTTTGCCGTAGTCAACTCCGATAACGAGCTGTTGCCCTGTTTCATCGCGGTCAACAACACCCCTGCCGAAGACATGGCAGTAATAACTTCGGGACACGAGCGCGTGCTTCGGGCCAGGCTCGAAGATGCACGCTTTTTCTTTGAGACTGACGCAAAGAGCCCCCCTCACAAAATAGTGGACAGGCTCAAAGGAGTACTCTTTCAGGCGAAGCTGGGGTCGATGTTCGAAAAGGTGTGTCGAACTCAAAAACTCGCCGAGCGCCTCGCAGAGTTGACAGCTCCGGAGCTAAAGACAACAGTATCGCGGGCCGCATGGTTGTGTAAATCAGACCTTACATGTCAAATGGTCAATGAATTCCCAAAGCTCCAGGGGGTCATGGGGCGCATTTATGCAGCCCGCTCAGGGGAACCAGAGGCTGTGGCCCGGGCCATTGAGGAACACTATCTGCCGGCCCATGCCGGGGGGGCGCTCCCCGAAACGCCTGCCGGCGCTCTGCTGAGCATGGCTGACAAGCTGGATACGATCTGCGGCTGCTTTGGAATTGTTCTGATTCCTACCGGAACAACAGACCCATATGCCCTGAGACGGCAGGCCGTGGGGATCATCCAGATCATGCTGGCAAGGACCATCTCCACCTCTCTTAAGGGACTCATTCTAAAGAGCCTTGAGCTTTTCAACGACAAGATATCCGAAGACCAGGAGCAAACCGCCCACAAGGTCCTCACGTTTTTCCAACACCGCATGGAGCACCTGCTGGCAGAACAGGGATTTGCCAAGGATCTGATTGCTGCTGTGGTAAGCGCTTCCGTTGACAATATCCCGGCAGTACTAAAACGAACAGCGGCACTGCAAAACCTGAAGGCCAAACCGGATTTTGAGCCCCTTGCCACGGCCTTTAAACGTGTGGTGAACATCATCAGAAAGGCCAGGCAAACAGGCGACATTGCGCCCGATGCCCACCGAGTCAAAACAGATCCCGGCATGTTTCGGGAACCGTGCGAGCAAGTACTTTATGACGCCTTTCAAAGGGTTAAACAGGAAATATCCGAAGACATAGAAAAGGCGGCCTTTGATCGTGCTCTACTGGCAGTATCCACCCTGAAAGGGCCGGTGGACGGCTTTTTTGATGGGGTTATGGTCCTAACCGACGACAAGAGCCTTAAGCAAAACCGCCTGGCGCTGCTTGGAGAAATTGCCGACCTTTTTGCCATCTTTGCCGATTTTTCGAAGATTTCAACGTAATCCCGTTTTCAAGGAAGTCAGCAAGAGACCTGTTATGGTCTTGGCGTCCTGAATCTCGCCTGCCGTTATCATCTCAAGGGCTTTCTCAAAGTCCGTGGGCCGGAGCTCCAAAACCTCGTCATCATCAAGATTCTGCTCAACTAGTTTCAACCCCGTGGCCAGATAGATGTGGATGTGCTCGTCAGTGTATCCAGGGGCGGGCAGGATTTCGGCGATTTCCTCAAAGTTCTTGGCTTCATATCCGGTCTCTTCCATTAGTTCCCGCCGGGCACATTCAATGGGAGCTTCATCCTGCTCCAGAGTCCCGGCAGGGATCTCCCACAGAAATTCGCCCACTGCATGGCGGTACTGCTTGATCAGAAGAATCTTGCCGCTATCCGTGAGAGGCACCATGGCCGCGGCGCCAGGATGCCGAACGATCTCCCGGTCTTTGATCTTCCCGTTTGGCAACGTTACTTTCTCAAGGACAACGTCGAAGATCCTGCCGTGGTAGAGATTTGTGACTTTGTGGACCTTTACAGACATGAAATTCTCCTTTCTCTTTTCAAGTGCTCATGATATGAGTATTCTAATTTCGTAGCCCCAACTCCGGACCCGCCGCATGCAGAGAACCAAGAAAAAATGCCTGAAGTCAAGGATGTAGTCGTTCATAATTCAGTCCGCCCCGAACCTTCTCCGCCACGGCAGATATCCTCCGGCGGACAAAAAAATACACTGCTTCACGATCTCTCCCGCCTCTATTCCGATATGGAAAAGGCGTACAATCGGACGGCAGACAAGATCGGCCTCTCATGCCGCGGATGTCCTGACAATTGCTGCGCCACCTATTTCCAGCACCATACCTATGTGGAATGGGCCTACCTATGGGAGGGCATAAAATCTTGCCCCCAGAAAGAGCAGCAGGAGTTCATGAACAGGGCCGCCGAGTATGTCAGTCAGAGCCATGCGCTATTGGGGCGTGGTCTCAGACCCCGCATCATGTGCCCCCTGAACCATGACGGGCGCTGCCGGCTTTACGACCACAGGCTCATGATATGCCGCATGCATGGCGTCCCGAACAGCTTTGTCAGGCCGGACGGCAAAAAGATGAACTTCCGGGGCTGTTTCAGATGCCAAGAGGTCTGCTCGCATCTTAAAGAGGTCCCCGTTCTCGATAGAACAAGCTTCTACCAGAATCTTGCCTCATTGGAAATGGCCTTTGTGGGACAAGAAAACAATACGCTGCCCAGGGTAAGACTCACCATAGCCGAGATGCTCATCAAGGGACCGCCGAGAATCTTACAAAACCGTCAAAATCCATTGACACTATCTCACTGAAAGAATAATAACGACTAACCCGACCAACCACAATCATCCGCACAACATACAAAGACATGAGTATCGATATTGTTGTCCTATCCTTTGCCGCACTGATTGGCCTTTACGTGGCGGCCAACATTGGGGCTAATGATCTGGCCAATGCCATGGGAACCTCGGTAGGTTCTCGGGCCATTACTCTCAAACAGGCCTTATGGATTTCCATCATTGCCAATCTCCTTGGGGCTGTTCTTGCAGGGGGGCATGTGACCAGCACCATTAGCAAAGGCATAATCGACCCGACATTGCTCACCAGCGAACCCAACAAATTGATGCTTGGAATGTTTGCCGCTCTGATCTCCGCTGGCCTCTGGGTGCACCTGGCCACATATTTCGGCCTTCCTGTCTCCACCACCCACGCCATTGTTGGGGCTGTCGTGGGCTTTGGCATTATTAGTGTTGGTGCAGGCGCGGTTAGCTGGAACAAAATCATCACTATCGCTATCAGCTGGGTTGTTTCTCCTGCTGCAGGCGCGTGTGTTGCGGGAGGTGTTTTCTATTTTACTGAGAAAAAGATCCTGTCTGCCAGAGACCCTCACACAGCGGCAATCCACTACGCCCCGGCTTTGATCTTTCTCGTGGCTATGGTGCTGATTCTTTCATTCATATTTAAAGGCCTCAAAAACATCCATCTCGAAATCGGCTTTTTTCATACAATGTTAATGACTTTGCCTGTCGCAGCTTTGGCCGGCTTGTTTGGCAAAAAATGGGTGCGCTGGCAGGTTCATCTCAAATGCAACGTGCGCCCCGGGCAACAGGGCATGTCTCCGGTGGAGTGTGTTTTTGCCCAGCTTCAGGTCCTCACGGCGTGTTACGTTGCCTTTGCCCATGGGGCCAATGACGTGGCCAATGCCATCGGCCCCCTTGCGGCCATATTTGCCGTGGTCAAGACCAAGTCCGTAGCCCTTCAGGTTGAAGTGCCATTCTGGATGCTTGCTATCGGGGGCATCGCTGTGGGCGGGGGCCTGCTAGCATTTGGAACTCGCGTCATGGAGACCATAGGAAAAAACATAACGGAAATCACACCGCTCCGGGGGTTTTGCGCAGAATTCGGGGCCGCCACCACGATCTTGATCTGCTCCCGACTGGGGCTTCCGGTTTCAACCACCCACGTGCTCGTGGGCTCCGTGGTGGGGGTGGGAATCATGCGCGGCATGGGCACGCTGGATCTACGTATTCTCAGAAACATCGGCCTTTCGTGGATCATGACCCTGCCGTTCACCATGGTCTTGGCCATGATATTATATAAGGTTCTCACAATTTTTATGTTGTAACTCTAATAAACCACAGGAGGAAGAGCTATGCGCCTATCACTCGCTTCTCTATTTATCAAATCTCCATTTGAAGCATTGCAGGAACACGCTGACAAGGTCAAGGAATGTGCCCAACTGTTCAAAGAAGCGGCAGCCTGCCATGTTAGCGAGGATTGTGAATCATTCGACCTGATGACGGAACAGGTGGCCCGAATGGAAAGCGAGGCCGATGATATCAAGCGCCGAATTCGCAACCATCTGCCCAGGGGCATCCTGATGCCCGTGGACAAGTTCCAGTTCTTTGCATATCTCAGAGAGCAAGACAAAGTCATCGATGAGGTGGAAGACGCCATGTTCTGGCTCTCCTTTCGCCCCAGGGGTGTACCGCATGAGATAGCTACCGATCTTATACATCTGGTGGACTCCGTGATCCCGCCCATTGACAAGTTACCCGAGCTGGTAACCATGGCCACAGAGTATTTCAGGAGCAGTTCCGAGGCGCAAAGGAACAAAATGAAAAGCCTTATTCGGGACATCCGCCAAGATGAAAGAGAGGCCGACTTTCTGGAACGGGAGTTGAAGTTCAAAATCTTCAGTAGCATGAAAGACGCACTCGTCGTATTTCACATGATAAGGTTAGTAGAAATTGTGGGGGATATCGCCGATCATGCACAAAACGCCTCGGATCGCATGCGGGCCATGATTGCCAAGTAAAGCCGGCCGGCTCAACAGACCAATCAAAAGCTCAGTCTGAAATCACCTAATTTTTTTCTTTATATTTGTGTGGAAATATTGTATCTTGCAAATACAATTATGGTCATGTTTTATGTATATGCCAAATACAATCGGAGGCGCCCATGGAAATAACCTTCCAGCTTTTACAACAACACAATCCGTGGTGGTTCCGCGAAGAGATTATTTTGGATGATGAGAAGATAGTGGACTACAAAGGGCAGACCTACCAATATATTCCATCGACCCTGTCAGAGTTTCCAGAGAACATAGATGCCATTCTAACACTCCGGGGACCCCGACAGATTGGGAAAAGCACCACTATGAAATTGCTTGTCCGCAAGCTTTTACTTGAATCAAAGATACCGAAGAAGCACATTTTCTATTTTTCATTGGACAGGATTGAGGATTACAACCAACTGTACGATTTGATAGACTGTTATCTCAGAAATGCCAGACCGGGGAAGCCGCAACGGTTGTACATCTTCCTGGATGAGATATCATTTGTACGTGAGTGGCAGCGAGGAGTAAAGGCCCTGGCGGACGAGGGAAAGCTGAAAAATGTGACCATGATGTTAACCGGCTCCAACTTGATTGATATTCGTGGAGGGGCCGAACGGATGCCGGGGCGAAGAGGAAAGCTCTCCAAAGTCGATTTTGAGCAATTACCTATGACATTTGCAGAGTTCATCCATTTGACAGAACCCACGATCGAACTGGCTGATACCGACAGTCTCGCCTATCACAAAGACCTCCTCTTAGACCGTTTTGAGAAGTATCTTGTCACCGGTGGCTTCCCTCTCTCCATAAACCTGTTTTTTACCCGAGGCCACATTTCTTCCTATGTCTACCAACTCTACCTGAGCTGGATTGAAGGGGACGTCGGACGTGCGGGGAAGCTGGAACGGAACCTTTATCAAATAATGTCCAGGGTTTTGGCACATATTTCTACGGGAATTAGCTGGTATGGACTCAGCAGGGAAGCTGGTATCGCCTCCCATGCCACAGTGCAAGAATACATTGACATTCTGGAAAGAATGTATGTTCTGCGGTCTGTCCCGTTTATTGACTTGTCGTCGAAATTGCCGATGCACCGAAAAAACAGGAAACTCTACTTTCAGGACCCGCTTATCTTTCACTGTTTTTCCGGGAAAAATAGCGGGATAGGAGACAATTTTTTTACTGAATGCCAGAGGTTCTTAAACGACCCCCTGGGCAAGTCAAAATTGGTGGAGTCAGTTGTTGGGACGCATATCTTCCGGCACTATCAGAACTGTTTTTATTGGCGCGGGCAAAAGGAAATCGACTTCCTATCCAAGAAGGGTAACAAGCTGTATTTCTTCGAGGTCAAATATCAAGAAAAGGTGTCTGCTGCTGAATTTCACTGGTTTGAAAAAATCAGACCTAAAGGGGGGCAATTAACCGTTGTTACAAAACAAGACTCGGAGCAGTATCAGTCAACAAACTTGGTTCCCATACCGATTTTTCTCATCCAGATAGGACAGATCACGCAGCCTGCGACATAGCTCCGGCTCACCTTCGATCCAGCCAGGCAGCCCTTCGGTTACCAGTTTCTTCACCTCTTCCGCCTGAGAAGACGGCCATCAAAAAAACAGCCCAAAACAGGACCTTTGAGAATGACAGGAAGCCTCGTTGACCTCGTAATCCGTTCGTCACTTCTCAGCTTGTTTCAAACAGCAAGGGAAGCTGTTATCTTTGGTGATTATGGAAAATTGCGTGCATGCACAATTACGGCATGATTCATGCTAATAAGAAAGGCGTACTGTTGTACATGAACCCGTGGAGACCGATCCGTGAAGGAGAATAGACAACACCTGCAAGCCGGGGAGGCAATGGAGGCCCCGAACGCACAGGGCGGACTGCCTCACGAGTCTCCAAAGATATGCCCCTTCCCCTCTCGACCCGACACCGAAACGCAGGCCGCAAAGGAAATTGCGGAGAAACTGAAAATACCCTTTGTGGATCCACTGTCTGCCCATATTGAGCCCGCCGCCGCTCTCATTGATCCGGATGTGGCCATGAGGCGGCAGGCATTGCCTATCCGCCTTGTCAATGACACCCTTCTGGTTGCAATGGCCTCTCCGGACGAACCGATTGCCATTAGAAGTCTTGAACTCCTGACCGGCTGCAAGATTCGTCCGGCCGCTGCCTCAAAAAGCGCCATTTCTGCCGCCTTGAAACAGGCCTATGGTCAGCCTGCACGCCATGCTGCCGAAAAAGACAAGAACGCCGTTGAGACGGCACAGGCCAAAGGACAACAGGACGACGAGAAAAGGGCTTTGTCTATTGCCATCATCTCCAACAAAGGGGGTGTCGGAAAGACGCATTTTTCCATCAACCTCGCCTATGCCCTGGCCAAGACCGGCGCAAAGGTCCTCCTTATTGATACGGATCTGGGGAGCGCTGATATTTCCAACAAACTTGGCATCTTTCCCGAACACCACCTGCTCGATTTTCTGCAGAAAAACCGCCAGATGGACGATCTTATTGTTCCTACGAAATTCAACTTCGATCTCATATGCGGAACATACGGCGAGTTCAAACTGGCAAATCTGTACCACGCCCAGAAGGTAAAGTTTATCAAGCACTTCAAAAAAACGAGTGAAGACTATGACTTTGCCGTTTTTGATCTTGGCGCCGGCATTGCCCGCACAGTGCTCGATTTCGCCCTTGGAGCCGATCGCACAGTGATCGTCACCACGCCGCAAGACCTGATCAGCGGCTATGCATGCGCAAAGGCCGGCTTTTTCCGCTTCAAGGAGATCGAAGAAAGACTGGAAGGAAGGCTCGCCGACTACACACCGCAATGGACATTCTCGCCCATGCTGGTGATAAATCAGGTGAACGATCTTGGACAGGGCGCCAAGCTCTATGACACTATCGAAAAGACTGCGGACGAGAACGTAAACTCAAACGAAGACCGCTTTCGCATAAAGCCCGAATACCTTGGATGCATACCGTACGACAAAGAAAACCTGCGTATGGCTGAGGAAAGAAAGAAACCGTTGATGCTCGACTTTCCGTACATCAAGACGTCTCAATGCATAGAGCACATGTCAAAGAAATTCTGTAGTCCTGAGGATCCCTACGATCCCAGGGTAAAATTCAGACACCCCATCAAACGCTTCGTAGCCATACTCTCCCAGAAGATCTGACCTGCGCGGCCACCATAAGCGCAGGGGCCAACGGAATAGCTCTCCTTGACCGGTCGGAAATTCGAATGTCGAAGCATCCCGCCTCGACGGGAAAACAATACCAAATGACCAAAACATTCTTATGACTTACCTGATGAGCGCCTTCATCCTGTCACTGGACCGGTCATAGACACGATCCGCCAGGGCGTTGAGTTCACTCTGAATCGTATTGGGTTCGGGGAGATGCGGCGGGGCAATGATATTGAATCGCTCCATACGGATCGGCTTGAAACGCAGGGCCTCTTCTACGGAGGCCGTCTCTTGAGGCGTGAAACCGTCACCCAGAAAGTGTTTTCGTTCGATTCCTTCAACATCCATGTTTTTCAGGAAGTTGAGGATCGTAAGCAGGTCGTGGTCTTGTTCGAATTTTTTCAGGTTCTTGTTAACCGCCCTGGATTCCTCTGCAAGGTTTTCATAGGCCTCTTTGTAGTCGCCGTTCCAGTTCAAAAGCCTGCGATACGATTCGACAAAGAGCTTTTTGAATTTTGCCCGGTAGGTCAGGCCATGGACCTTGATGAACCGGAGCCCTTTTCGGTAATTCGGATCTTTCCGAAAGCGGGCCTCAAACAGGGCCTCTTTCATGCCAATTAGGCGAACGAATTCATTGATGAACCCCGGCTCTGACAAGTACTCATATATGCGGGCAAAGCGCCTGTAAAGCTTTTCCTCCATTTCAGCGGCATGTTCGGCGAGCTCATTCACATAGTTGATCTGCTCCTCGATCAATCGCCGTTCATAGAGGTAGTTTTGTATAACCTCTTCCTTGACCTCTTGCGTCAACGCGGCAATGATGTCGTCTTCCATGGCTAGTCCTCAAGGTTTCCAAGTTTGATAGCCATGCTATCACCTCATATTCATTGAATCAATAGGCACAGCCGTTGACGTTTATTTTGACGATGCCTTGCCAAGGGGATTGACCTGGCACAACTTTTGTGCTAGGCTTTTTTCAATTTCATCCTGAAGACAGGAGAATAAAAATGGCCAATATCACCATGAAAATCGACGACGACATCTTGCTAAAAGCCCGCCGACTGGCCTTCCAGAGGAAGACATCCATTAATGCCGTTGTCAAACAACGACTGGAGGAGTTCGTCTCCAGCGATCTTAGCCGCGAAGCCACCCTGAAAGGCCTGGAAGCATTTTTTCAACGCAGCAAAGCCAGAGTGGGCAAAAGGACCTGGACAAGGGACGAGCTTCATGAAAGATAAAGTTTTTCTGGATACGAACATATCGAAAGCATGCGCTCTCATTCTGGGATGCCCTCATTCTACAGGCTGCAAAGACTGCTGGCTGTTCCTATGTCCTTTCGGAAGACCTACAGGACGGTTTTCGCATCGATAACCTGACCATCAAAAATCCTTTTGTATAAGGCTTTACGACCTTGTTGGGCAAAACCCGGGGAACCGCCTGGTAATCCAGACGAGCAGGATCAGGCCCGGGATGGCCGCACCGGTGGTGACAATAAAAAAGCTCATCCAGTCCATGTGATCGGCCAGCCACCCGCCTGAAGAGGAGAGCAGCGTGCGGCCGAAGGCCATAAACGATGTGAGCAGGGCATACTGCGTGGCCGTATAGGCTATGTTGCACAGACTGGAGAGATAGGCCACAAAAGCCGCTGTGCCCATACCCCCGCTAAGGTTTTCTATGGCGATCGTAAGACTCAGCACGAAAGGGTCGTTTCCCACCACGGCAAGAACGGCGAACATGAGATTTGAGAGCATCTGAAGGATGCCGCACACAATGAGGCTCTTCAGGATTCCCATGCGATTGACCATGATGCCGCCCACCACGCCGCCGATGATGGTGGCAGCCAGGCCAAAGATCTTGCTGATGTTGGCGATCTGGATCTTGGTAAAGCCGAGTTCCACGTAGAAGGGGTTGCCCATGACCCCGGCCAGGGCGTCTCCGAACTTGTAGAGCAGGATAAACAACAGAACCAACATCCAGCCGCGACGCCCCATAAACTCGGCAAAGGGGCTGAATACGGCGCCATAGATCCAGGCAAGGGCCTGGGCCTTCTTTCCCTTAAGGTGAGGCCTGACCTCAAGATAGGCGCAAATCCGTTTCTCCTGCTCCACGGACTCGCGGCTCTTTTGAACCTTTGGCTCCGGGTTGACCAGAACCGTGACGATCCCCACTGTCATGAAGGCGGCCATGATCCCGTAAGTGGCAAACCAGCCCACATAGGTAGCCAGATAGAGCGCCCCCGCCCCGGAGACCAGCATGCCGATGCGGTACCCGAGCACAATTGTGGCCGCTCCGGCGCCAAACTGCCGCTCTTCCAGGATCTCAACCCGATACGCGTCTATCACGATGTCCTGTGTGGCGGACCAGAAGGCCACCGCAAAGGCAAAAAGGGCGGTAATTCCGGGGTGGGCTGCCGGATTCGTAGCGCCCAGGCCGGCGATAGCGGCCATGAGAGCCAGTTGCGTGACAACAGCCCACCCGCGCCTGCGCCCCAACCACCGGGTGAAAAAGGGCAGAGGCATCCGGTCCACCAGGGGCGCCCAAAGGAACTTGAAGGTATAGGGTGTGCCCATGAGGGCAAAGAGACCGATGGTGGTCTTATCCACCCCCACTTCCGCCAGCCAGAGACTAAGCGTCCCGAAGGTAAGCGCCAGTGGCAGCCCGCTGGAGAGCCCGAAAAACAGGAGGGACAGCACCCTTCGATCAGCATAGACGCGGCATGAGTCCAACCATCGCCGCAAAGGACTAACTCGCTCAAGTTCCTTCATGATAACACCCGTGTAACACGGCAAGGCAAAAGAATCAAAACGTGACTGTTCCGTCTTCTCGGTGTCAGAGTTCTGACAGATTGACAGGCTTTCCGTCAAATTCTCCTACGCTCGCCTGACCTGGCACCCCGGCATTGCTCACCTAACTATTGAATGTTATTAGCTATAACTATGCCCTCCCTCCGGATGATTCTGGCAGGAATCTTGCTTAATCCATGGTATTGTGGTCCCGCCGGGTGAAAGGACAAACTGCCCTCACGCCCTGTACTAAAGGGGGATGGGGGGATTTCGTGGTATCAAGGGGGCATTCGGCAGGATGGTTGACACTGTGGAAACATCCAGAGAAGAGCTGGAAAAATACAATGAAGGAATAGACCCATGAGGGTATTGATTGCTGAAGATGACAAGACCTCCCGCCGCGTGCTCGAAGCCGCTCTGGTCAAGTGGGGATACGAAGTAGTCGCTGCTTGCGACGGCAATGAGGCGTGGGAACTCATAAGTGCCCCGGATTCTCCCGGTCTCCTGATTCTTGATTGGATGATGCCGGAAATCGACGGGGTGGAGCTCTGTCGCAGGATTCGTCAACATGACGAGAATACTCCGAAATATATCATACTCCTTACGGCCCTTGGAGGCAAACAAGGCATCGTTTGGGGCCTGAAGGCAGGCGCCAATGACTATATCATTAAGCCTTTTGATAATGATGAGTTGCATGCACGAGTAAAAGCCGGCGAGCGAGTTCTCAAATTGCAATCAGCCCTTGCCGATAATGTTGAGAAGCTCGAACTCCAGATAAAAAATCGCAAGCAGGCCGAAGAGGCGCTCAAGAAAGCCAAAGAGGATGCCGAGACTTCGAACCGGAAACTGTTGGAAGTCAACAGACAGCTTAAAGAGGAAACTGCCAGGGCCAATGCTATGGCCGAGGAAGCCAGGAAGGCCGATAAGACCAAGAGTGAATTTCTCGCCAACATGAGCCACGAGATACGCACTCCCATGAATCCGGTCATAGGTTTTACCGAGATGCTCCTTGACACGGATTTGGACGAAACTCAGATCGATTATGTCAAGATGATCAAGGGGAGTGGCGAGGCCCTGCTTTCTCTGATCAACGATATCCTTGATTTTTCAAAGATCGAGGCCGGGAAACTCCATCTTGAGGCAGTTGACTTTGATCCCGAACTTCTTGCTTATGATGTTTGTGAACTTATCCGTCCAAAGATCCAATCAAAACCCATAGAGATCCTGTGCCATATCGGAGACAATCTCCCTTCACGCGTAAAAGGAGACCCAGCACGGTTTCGACAGGTGCTGAGCAATCTGTTGGGCAATGCCTCCAAGTTTACCGAGTCTGGAGAGATTGAACTCTGGTTTGATCTTGAAGCGGAAGAGGTTGACCGGGTAAAACTGCATGCCACTATCAGGGATACCGGCATCGGCGTCCCGGAACACAAATTGTCCACCATTTTTACACCTTTTCAGCAGGCAGACGGTTCAACCACGAGAAGATATGGCGGCACCGGTTTGGGTCTATCTATTTGCAAACAGATAGGAGATCTCATGCATGGCGATGTCTGGGCAGAAAGCCCGGCTGATTGCGGATTTAAAGAAGACACCAAAATCAAAAATCAAAAATCAAAAACCGGTGGTCCTGGCAGCATCTTTCACTTCACCGCATGGCTTGGAAAAGCTGATGACAAAGAAGCCATGGCGATCGCACCTGTCAGTCTTTCCGGCAAGAAGGTCCTTGTTATTGATGATAATCAGACCAACCTTGATATACTGACGCATATGCTGAAGTCTATCGGCATGGATGTGGTTTCCCTGGGGAGTGGCAACGAAGTCATATCAGATTTGCAAAAGGCGGTGGAGAACGACAGTCCGTTTGACCTCTGCATCTCTGATATGCAGATGCCAAGCGTGAGTGGCTATGAAGTGGCAAAACGGATTCGCAATCCCAAGCACGCCTTCTCCGATCTCAAACTGATTGCTGTATCTTCCCTGATGGAAAGAGATGCCCAAACGTGTGAAGAGGCAGGATTTGATGGTTTCCTGGCCAAGCCGATTCGCAGAGACAAGCTGTTTCAGATGTTAGAAGGTGTGATGGGAGAAAGGGGAGAGGAGCTGGAAGCTCAAAACTCATTCAGCCGTCCGCCTGCGGGCCGGAGCCTTCGGCGGAGAGCTCGTAGCCACTCTGGCGAAGTCGGCAAGCTCAAAGGAAAGGACGGATCGGAACGGGCCACGATCGCCACCCAGTATTCGGTTCGTGAGGACAAGAAGCATTCTGTGCGTATCCTCCTGGCGGAAGACAATCCCGTAAACCAGAAACTGGCAAAGATGATGTTGACTAAGGCGGGGTATCGAGTAGACTTGGTCAATAACGGCCAGGAGGCATTTGAAAAATACACCTCGTCTCCCCAGGATTTTGACCTTATCCTCATGGACGTTCAGATGCCCCGGATGGATGGAATAGAGGCGACAAAAGCGATCAGAGCAAAAGGATTTAGCGCTATTCCAATCGTTGCCTTAACCGCCCATGCGATGAAGGGTGATAACGAGATGTGTATTGAAGCGGGCATGAATGACTATATCACAAAGCCGATCAAGAGAGAGATAGTCTTTGAAACTCTCGAAAAGTGGGTCTTTAGCAAGGAGGACCAGTTCGGAAGGACTTCTAGCAGGTAAGCTCTAAGTCACAAAAAGGCCTCAACCAAAGGCGTTCTACAGATCGGCTAAGACCTCGCTAGTGTCCCAAGATGATCCTTGCCGCCATTTCTGGAGACGATTTTAACCATTTTTGACTTTGTCGTCTTTTTCTTGGCGCCGATTTCTAATCAGGTTTCCAACATAAACACCAATTATGATAGCAAGGCCCAGGGACAAAACCAGACAAAGTATTCCTATTATAGACATATACTTCTCCTTATATGATCCTGGTTTTCAAAGGCGACCTGATATAATAGCGCAATATAAAGCGCTTTGTCTCTTTACAAGTATAACCATAAGCTTCCCCCCCGCAAAGGATCAAATGCGGCATGCCGGGGTTTGCCGCTAACAGGCCCATATCTTCTCCAGAGGCGTAATGCCTGCCGATATATAGGTGCGTCTGATAGGTGCCGATAATCGGAAAGGCCCGTTTGGGCAAAAGTTTCTGCCAATTCTCCAGTATTGTCTGCCAGGGCTCGAGATCCAATATTACACCTCTTTCGAGACGCTCCTTAAAAAACCCCCTTAGTTCAAGTTCGTGGTTCAAGACAAGGTCTTTTACTTCAGATATTCCCCCTTTTTTCGATCCTATCAGCAAGCCCAGGCGTTCTCTTCTCTCTTCCACGGCCTCCCTATATTCCTGAAGAAGAACATCATGAACCTGTCTTGCGATAATAACCTCCTCTGCCGGAGATTCTATGGGCCTCTTTTCCAACCAGCCCTTGTCCTCCAGGCGCTTGATCTCGCTTTGGATGATCTTTTGAGCAACAGGCATGATCTTCTTCGCTTCCGGACGGTAAAGATTGAGCTGAAAATGGGTTAGGCCTTGAAAATCGAGATCCTCGTATGCCTTTCGGATCTCCTGGGGAAAAAGGGAGAACCAGGCCGTCCGGGTAGGAACATATTGATTAACAGGGACCTTCTCGAAGAGTTTCTTGAAAGACCACATTCTATAGCATTTTGGATTTTCGATTTTAGATTTTGGATTTAAGTCGCCAAGTCAAAAACACCTTTTGTGAACGTGGCCAGTATTTGTATCTGCAGGCTGTGAAGATGTCAAGGTAGGCCGCGGGCTGGGTTTTTGCTATTTTCCTGGGCGGAGTCTGATTTCGTAATCCGGTTTGACCTTCAGCCATCCCTTGGCAATAGCCACTGAATGATCCGGGAATACGTCTTGTACTCTGGCGGTCCCTACTGAGGCGCCATCCGGCGCATAAATAGGGACTATATCACCCTGTTTGACGCCATGATCACTTCCCAGGGCAAAGGAGAGCAACCAATGCTCGCCTGATCGTTTAATCCTGTATATCTCTGTGCGGCCCGAAGCAGCCAGAAGCAATTGTTTGCGGCCAGAGAGGTGATAGACGAGCCCAAAGGAGAAAGCCAAGACAGGGAGGATACCCAAGAAAACCCACCAGGGCGACACCCCCCAATGGCGCTGAATATATGACCGGAAGTGGCTTTTGTAGGTGGCGATGTCCTCATGAACCCGGATCTTGTACTTGGCAATCCTTTTTTCAGGAATCTCTGCTGCACAGCTTACAGACAGGGTGTAATTACCCGGCTCAACCGATGGGCCGATTTCCAGCGTGCCCCACCAGGCGTGGTGCCACACACTGCTCTCAGCCTTGGTAAAACGCAATGTAATCCCTTCGGAAGGAGTGGTACAGGAAAGCTGGTTTATCGACTTTATCCGTTTGGACGAGCTTCCGGATATGGGCTGACTCATGCCGGGATAGCCGGAATAGATCCTGGCGGTCCGGTCAGCCCCGTCCATAAACCCGTCAACAACCAGGGCCAGGGCGAGCACCCCCACAAGGGCAGCCAATCTCCCGACCACCTTAATCCAGAATGAAACTCTTTGAAGTGTCATGGGCAGCAGGCCGAGATATCTACTTAGGACTGACAGCCCCTGGTTTTGCCTCGATCCCTTCTGTCCTGAATCTCTTAACCAGGGCTCTTGCCAGGAAAAGGGTGATAACGAGCATGGGAATGAAATACTTGAAGAAGATGGGGGTCATATATTCGGGGTTGGTCTTGGCCTGGACGATGCTATAGGCAAGCTCGACAAAAATAAGAATATCCATCACGACGACCACTATCTTCTGTTTGGTATTCATAGGTTGTTGGCGTGGTCTAGTTGGGCGAATTCCGATCATGCCTTCCCCTTTTTCGATTGCAGATTGTTAATGGTTATTTATAATTAAATCACGATTATCAAAATAAAGTTCGAAGGTCAAGGCTGAATAAAAGCTGAATGCTCAAGGCTCAAAGCTGAAAGCGTCCTTCTCTTCCTTTCAGCTTTCAGCTTTGAGCTTTGAGCAATACAAAATGAAGGGGGCAGCCCGACTTCAAGCTGCCCCCATTCCGCCTGTTCTTACTATTTCTTCATAATATCCTGTTTTGTTACGTTCATGATCCTTAGGGCCATGTTCTCCGTGCCCTCGACGTTGTAAGCGATCCTGAGGATATTTCCGATTTCCGGGTCCTTACCAATCAGGCTCTTGGAATAGTTGACTACAAAGGTCTCGCCTGTGGACTTTCCATGGGGATTGTCCTTGTCCTTGGTGGTGTCGTACAGCTCAATAGTATACGTCTTGTTCTCCTTGTCTATTGCCACGCATGTTCCCTGTACAACTTCTGCGGCCATTGCAGCAGGTACTATTAATGCTATGGCCAGGGCTACGGTTAACACTGTGGCTAACAGCTTGTTCTTTGACATTATGTTTACCTCCTTTCTTTAATCGTAACTGTCCCCCTCACCCTGCCCTCTCCCCCGAGGGGGAGAGGATTGGGGTGAGGGAGCAAGCCACAAGCAACTTCCTTGAACGTGCGCCAAGGCGCAAGCCTCTACGAGCCTGCGGCCTTCTTTTCCCTGAGCTCCTTAAAGGCGCCCTTAAGGCAGATCCTCAGAATAACTAAACACACCCAGGCCACCACGCCCAGAATGAGAATACCGGCAATCATCGGCTGGTGAAACTGCTTGAGGATAATAGAGATCATGCAGACCACGATGCAGACCATGAACCAGAATATGATCCCGAGTCCCTTGCTGTACTTGGTGGCAACCGTTCCTATCTGGGCGCCAATGGCAGCGCCGCAGAGCATGACGACTACTGCCATCAGCTCGATCCGCCCCTTGAGCGTGTAAGTAAAGGCCCCGTAGAGCCCTGAGATCATCACCTCAAAGAGGTCTGTGCCCACAGCTAGATGCGTGGGACAACCGACAAAGTAGATCAGGGCCGGCATACGGAGCATACCGCCACCAATGCCGAGGAACCCTGCCAGCACACCGGTGACAAAACCGACAGAACCCGGAAGCCACAGGGAACAACGGAATCCTGCCGCCTTGAAATTAATCATCGGGGGTATGTTTATCTTGTGAAAGGTCTTGTACCACTCTATCCCGCGCCTCATCCTGACGTCTTCACCTTCCTTGGCTTCCCTTTGTATCTTGCGCTTGCCGAGAATATCCTTGAGAGTCATAGCAAAGATGACGGACAGAAAACCGACATAGACCCACCGCACCACAGGTCCGACAAACCCGATTGCTTCAAGGTACATGACCAGCCTCGCCCCGATCTCAATCCCCGCCATGGTGAAGACGAGCATGGCGATTCCGAGGGGGACATCCACGTTGCCGAACTTAGCGTGCCGGACGGTTGCAATCATTGATTTTCCGGCAATATGAGCGATATCCGTTCCAATGGCAAAGGCCATGGGAAAGCCCAGAATATTTAGGGCCGGGGTCACCAGCCAGGCGCCCCCCATGCCAAAGAACCCGCCGATAACGCCCACGGCGAATCCTATGAGGACAAGGCCGGGCCACAAAATCTCGATGCCCGAAATGGGCATGTGCATCAAATACCACGCTGTTTCCATGAGTTAAGCCTCCTTTCATACAATAACATCACTACGCGGTCTTATTCCTCCAATTCACGGGACGTCAGGTCAAGCCCTGTCCGTGCCATGATTATGTCCATACCGAACCCTAAGGCCGACCCCATGGCCGTGACAACAACGACCGTCCAGATGCCAAACATCAAGAGATTTGTATTATACATGTTGCCAAAATAGAGAAAAATGCCTGAAAGACCACGAGTATCACACACATGGACTAAGAGTTTCCCCTCTTTCTCAGCGGCCCAGACCGTCTCCGGGATCAAGAGATAGACCATGCTTAAAAAGGCAAACACTCTGTAAAAAAACGCTCTCATTAGAAATACCTCCCTTCATAGAATCGCTTTGCGATTTTATACAACGCGGCTAGGCCGCTTACAAGTTACCGTACCACCAGGACCGAACACGGCGCGTGGGCCGCTACCCTTCCGGCCACGCTCCCTAACATGAAACGCCCGAGTCCTGCCATGCCCCGGTGCCCCATTACAATGAGATCAGTCTTTGTTTCCTCAGCATACTTGACAATGTTGTCTGCCGGAGACGCTCCTATCTCAACCCGAGTTTCTGCTTTAAGACCTGCATTTTCAACCACTTCGCTCGCCTTCTTCACTGCCCTTCTAGCCTGATCCTTGAATTTTTCCGCATAGCTGATCGGAATCTCCTCAACATCCTGGAACTCCAGGGCCACAGACATCACGGTCAATTCCGCTCCTTCTTGTTTGGCCATGGCAATTGCCCTGTCGACTGCCTTTAACGCAAACTCGGAATTGTCCACCGGAACTAAAATTTTCATACCTTTCCCCCTCCTTTCTTTGCTAGATTTTGCGATATACCCCTTTGGTCCATAATAGTAGAGCAACTTGTATGCCAGGTCTGCGATTGCGGAATGCGCCCGCCTGCCACTGCGAGGCACGAGCGGGCAGGGATTGCGGAATGCGGAATGAACGAAGGCGGCATTTATGTATGAAAACCGCGGGCTTGGTGAAATAGGTCCACGTGAGAATCAAAAAAGTTATTCAAAAATTAAGAAATCTCTTGACTGAGGCTGCGGCAGGTGATAACTGGATATTGCGAGATTTTGCGAGGAGAGCTTATAAATCAGACGGTGGCTATTCTATCTTAACCAATTGATCTCGTATGATCTCGTAGGGTTAGACGATGCGCATTTTTGGCCATGACTACGCTGGGCTCCCGGTTTCCTTGATCCCACGTGGTTTCAAGACGTGGCGGCTGCGATCAAAGCTTTTAGTTACGTTGATCCCGTCCGTCGTAATGATTCTGATCCTGACCGGCTATATAACCCTGTGCTTTTCGCGCAAATTCCTGAACGAGGCCGTTAAAGAGAACCTTCAGATCCAGACGGTTGCCGTTGCCCGCGATCTTGAGATTTTCCTACAACAATGTAATGAGAATCTGTCGGTTATCGCGCAAGGCCCCGTCACGGAATCAAGATTCCATCGTTTCCTTGAATCTCGCAAGAACACTAGCGGGGCGCCGTACCGTGAGCTTGGCTATATCTCACAAAAAGGCAAAGAGCATGTCTATTTAGTGGCTGTGGGTGACGACATATCTTCTGTTCCGGCAGAACATATAGCCATGATCAGCCCGAGCCCTTTCCTTTTGCTCGAAAATGCTAGCCAGTTGAAGAATGGTGAAGTGTGGATTTCAGACATTAAAGAAGCCGTCTATCCTTTTAGGACAAAGAAGCAGAGTAATTATGGCAAACCGGCCAGGATCATTCGGTTTGTTACCCCTTGTTTTGACGAGGATAATTCACCGGCGGGGTTCTTCCTCCTCTCAGTTGACGCTGGCCATTTTCTGAAGATACTCTGTCAGATCAATTCTCCGCAATCACTCATGTTCGCTCATACGGGCGGCCCGGGACCAAGATATGGTTATCTTTTTGATAAAGAAGGAACGATTCTGTTTCACTCAGAGGAGACGCCAGAGATCTTCAAGAACCTGCCTGCTGACCCTGAAGCCTCCCAGATTGAGGGAGCGATGCCTGCAAAACATGGTTTGGGATTTCATTTCAGGCCCGGTTCTCTGGATAAAGACTATTGGAAAATCGTAAATGAGGTTCGCAGCGGGAGACACGGATCGATCAAAATGATCGACCTTAGGGAATATCGGAACCCTTCAAGGAATCTCCATTTTCACGGCTATGCCCCCATCCGTTTCAATGTTGGCCCTGATCGGAAGCCTATGGTCTTTGGCGGGGTTGTTCTGGTGAAGAGAAGCGACCTTACACTCTGGGCCGGATACAAACAGATAGATGTCATGTTCCTTGTGACCCTGTCATCCATTGTTATTATCTCTATTCTAATCTTTGGCCTGAGCCGCATCATTACCAGACCGATTCTTAATTTGGCCGCAGCAGTAAACCGCATTCAGCAGACAGGAAAGTTCCAGGAGATCACACTCTCTAAGTATGACGATGAAACCAGCGGCCTGCAAAGGGCTGTCAACAGGATGGTTGTTACTTTGAGAAAACAGATGGAGGAGATCCGGCTAAAAGACGAGAGGATCAAGAAAGAGAGCGAAAGGGAGAAGGCCCGGTTGGAAGAAGAGGTGAATGCCCTCAGGAGACGTCTTGAGTCCCATGATATTGGGGAGATAGTTGGGTTTGGCCCGGTCATCGACGCCTGGAAAGCGGATATCTTGAGGGCAGCCTTTGTGGATGCCGACGTCCTGATCATTGGAGAAACCGGAACCGGCAAGCAACTGACTGCAGAGGCCATCCACAGGCACAGCAGTCGGGCAGAAAAACCTTTTATTTCAATAAACTGTGGAGCGCTGGATGAGAATCTTCTCTTAGATTCTCTCTTTGGACATGTCAAAGGGGCCTTTACTGAAGCCAGGGTCGACCGCAAGGGGGCTTTTTTGGCTACCGATGGCGGAACCCTATTCCTGGACGAGATCGGAGCAGCCTCACCCAGGGTTCAGCAGTCCCTCTTACGAGCCATTTCTATGCGAAAAATTAGACCCCTTGGGAGTGACGCTGAAATCGATGTGGATGGTCGACTGATTACGGCAACCAACGTCGATTTAAAGGAATTGATTCAAAAAGGGGCTTTTCGGGAAGACCTTTACTACCGCCTGGAGGTACTGGCCATCCGGACCCCATCCTTGAGGGACAACAAGGAGAATATCCCTGTGCTGGTAGAGGACTTTTTAAATCAGGCAGGTCGCCTCATGAACAAGAAAGACATTGGCATTACCAAGGGCGCCCTTGAAAAGATGAAGAATCATCACTGGCCTGGCAATGTGCGGGAGCTTATGAACTGTGTGACCCGGGCTGTGGCGATGGCAGAAGGAAAACTCATACACGTCGATGATATAAGACTTGGGGGCGCAGAGCCGATCCGTTTTCCTAAAACAACTGTGACGCCGTATCAATCTCAATCAGTCGGAGATGAGCCCCCAGCGCAGGAAATTGACGGCATTCCTCCGGACCTCAATGTGCGGCAGAAGAAGGCGTTCCCGTTTATCCTCCGTAAAGTAGAAATCACCCGTTCAGAGTACCAAGCCGCCGTTGGGAACAATCTCCCGTCTCGCACTGCCCTTTACGACTTACGCGATTTGGTAGAAAGGGGTCTTTTAAAAAAGACCGGGCGCGGCCCGGCAACTCGCTATTATCTCGCTAACTTGCCGGATTCTGCTAAATAAATGTATGTTTTGGCGAGATATAGGATGCACATTAACCTAGCCGCCGCGCTCCAGGACAATTATGGAATGACATTTGGCCTTGAAGTGGCCGACGAGAAAATCGCAGGCCTTGCGCGGGTCCGCGGACACTCCGCAGGTAAAGATATCAATCGCGGCATAATTCATTTCCGGCCAGGTATGTACGGCAAGATGGGATTCCGCCAGTAGCCCCACGGCGGTGACGCCCTGCGGGCTAAATTTATGGCTGTGTAAATTGAGAAGCGTGGACAGAGCCTTTTCCGAAGCGTGCTCAACCGCTACCCTGACGAAACCTTCGTCGTCAAGCAATTCATATGGACAGCCGTTCAGTTCAAGAATACAGTGAACACCTGCGGCGGACCGGGTCAATTTGCCCACCTCCATAGATTTTGGATGAGTTGTTGGGCGCCTTTGCGTCGTGTAGATGCGCGGGTCAATATTTATGACGCACACCATCGCTTACAGCACATTTCATGCCACAGAGTACAGGCCAAGGATTTTTGCGCTGCGCTCTTTGCGTCTCTGCGGTGAGTAAAAATTCAGGGAAACGTTGGAGCTGATTTCGCATGCCCAAGTCAAAAGAGCGTTTTGAGGCCGCCACAACTTATTTCATTACGCTGATCGTAGCGTATTGCAGCATTGTGTACGAACTGCTCTTGGCCCAGACCTTGTCGGCCATCATGGGCAACACGGTCCTGCGCTACAGTATAACCATCGGTGTGTATCTAGCCTCGCTCGGCGTGGGCGCCTTGCTTTGCGGCCACTCAGAGAAAGGTTCAGCCCAGAGGCTCATCCGCATCGAGATACTCTTAAGCCTCATCGGCGGCCTGTCCGTGATTATTATGCACATGCTCGCCGCGGTGCAGCGCTATGCCGTCAATACCTCCCTTTTTTTCCAGGGCCCCACAGGCGAGCCTGTGCTGGCAATCTCATTTTTCACGTTTAGCCACATGATCATTGTGGCCATCGGGGTACTCTCAGGATACGAAGTGCCGCTCCTTATCGCCATGCGCAAGACGGAAATAGAAACCCGGCAGGACAGGAGCCCGGAAACAGCCGTTAACGTGGTTCTTGGCGTGGACTATTTTGGTTCGCTTCTAGGCGCTGTGCTTTTTCCCCTGGTTCTCCTGCCGCACCTCGGCATATTTTCGATCTCGTATCTGTCAGCGCTTCTGAACGTTTTCGCCTGCGTCCTTCTCGTGGCTTTCAAGCCGTCCCAGGCCAGGGCCCGCCAGGCCGCGAAGGCAGGGGTGCTCATCGCACTCCTCATCGCCCTCTTGTCCATGGTCGGCCGGACCGAACAGTATTTTCTCAAGAAATTCTACTATGATGACAAAATCACAAACATCAGCTCGCTCTTCAGCCCCTTTGACGACCTGGACGATGTCATAACCTTTCGATCGCCCTACCAGTGCATCCACTTTGTGCGGCGGCCGGACAACCCATTTTTGGGTTCAATACTTAAGACATACACGGACAAGTTCAGGGCCGACCCGGATTTTCCCGGGGATATCTGGCTGTTTATGGACCATCAGTATCAGTTTTTCTCCAATTTCGAAGAGATGTACCACGAGTTCTTCGTGCATATCCCCGTACAGTTTTACGGACCGCCACGCAGGGTGCTGGTGCTGGGGGCCGGGGACGGCCTGGTTGTCCGGGAGTTACTCAAGTACGACGAGGTTGAGGACATTACCGTGGTTGACATTGACCCCGTCATACTGCGGCTGGCCAGGGAATTTCCCCTGCTTGTTCGCATGAATTGCGATTCCATGTCGGACAGGCGGGTCAAACTGATACAGGCAGACGCCTTTACCTGGCTCATCCGGTGCAGGGAAAAATTCGACGCCATTTACTGCGATTTCCCGAACCCCACCAGCTTTGACTTATCCCGCCTGTTCAGCCGTGAGTTCTATTCCATGATTCGAAACCATCTTGCTGACGACGGCTTCGCGGCCGCTGACATCCCCGACTCCACCTTATGGGAAAGGTATTACAGCACCTTCAGGGGGGCGGGTTTCAAAACCGTGGTTCCATATGAGGTCGGGTTGGAAAACGACAACCCGAGGCTCGAGGAAATTGCGGAAGAATTCGCGACAGTGGGCGGCCTGGTAGAGGTCAAGGACACGGAAAAGGAACGCGAATTCTTTTACGACACCGTGGTGCGGAGGGCGGTTGACAATGTGAGCCAGCGCTTCGTCTTCCTGCGGGCCGGCAAAAGCGCCATAAGCAGGCGTTACGTGGATCACAACATTCCCCTTTACGTATTCAACGCCAAACGGTTTGCCCTGGCAAGCAATGTCGCGCACGACACCCACTTCAGGCCTGAACTGGTCAACTCCGTTCTCCGCCCCACCATTCCAACTATCACTTTCGACTCGATCTTTTAGCCTTGCGAGATGTTCCCCGGAGCTAATCTTCCAGTGGCGTCCTGACCGCCAATACTGAGCAAGGGACAGCGTCTAGCAATGCAACGTCTATACCGCCAAACATCAGTTTCTTTAAGCCTGTCAAAGCCATGCTTCCGATGATGACCAGGTCAAAACCCTCTTCCTTGATAATATCCACTACAGGCAACCATCAGATTCAGCGTGGATCAAGGTAAACGCGTGGCCACCTCGATCCACCGCTGAATCACAATTCACAACAGCCGCCCGAAAAAGTCTATTTTCTTCTCTTTAGTGTCTTTACAAAGTAAGTCCCAACAGCGGCAATAACTACTGCCCCTACAGCGACCAAAAAAAGAACATCCGTTGACATTACCTTCACCCCCTTTCAAGGTATAAAACCGCTTCGCGATTTTATATTTGGTTCAAGAACGATCTTTTCTAATAGGTTGTGTAACATCTCCAGGGCAAATGGTTTGATCAAGAATGGGGTACTCTTGAGTTTTGTTGATGAAGAGGGATAGGCAGACATATAAATAAACTTTGTTTCGAGCTTTTGTTGCCTGGCCCTCTTTCTCAGGGTAAATCCATCCATGCCCGGCATCTCAATATCAGTAATGACCGCGTCGTAGGAATTGTTTTTCAATTTTAGCCAGCCTTCAACGCCATCCGCCGCCTCATCCACCTTCCATCCATTTGAGGTCAGATATAATACTAGTGAATGTCTAAAATTCTTATCATCGTCCACAACCAGTATTCTCATGCTATCTTAGCCACCGCCTTTGACTTACATAATATCAAGACTCGTGCCACAATACATATCTAAAGCTAACATGCCGATATTGCAGCATATTATTTTATGTTGACTGGGGTATTTCCCTGTCTCAGTTTCAAAATGAGACAGGGAAGAATGAAAGTTAGTATCAATTTGAGACGTTTGAAGGGATGGCGGAAGAGGCGCCTCTCGGGTTCTGGTTCTGGCCCAGCTTATATTCTTTCAACCGGCGATGCAGTGTGGCCCTGGATATCTGAAGAATCTCACAGGCCTTTTTCTTATTCCATCCGGTTGTTTCCAGGACAGAAAGAATATATCTTCTTTCAAGATCGTAGAGGCTCGCCGGCTCCTCTAATGAGTAGATCGGTTTTGTCTCTTCACGAATAAGCATCTGAAAGCTACCGGGGAGATCTTCAATATCGATGCAGTTCTTGGCCGTAATGGCCACGGCGTAACGGATGGCGTTTTGCAATTCCCTGACGTTTCCTGGCCAGGAATACCCTGAAAAGATATCATATACGCGGGGATGTATCATCTCTACATGCTTATTCATCTCTGATGAACAGGCTTTCAAGAAGTGTCGTACCAGAAGAGGTATGTCTTCCCTTCTGGCACGCAAAGGCGGCAAATCAAACCGGCAGGCGTTAAGGCGAAAGAACAGGTCGTTGCGAAAGTGACCGGACTGAATCTCGTGTTCAAGATCTTTATGTGTGGCGGCAACAATTCTCAGATCAGCCCTTCGGGTAATGGTCTCTCCGAGCCTTCTAAATTCCCCATTTTCCAAAAAACGCAATATTTTTACCTGAAAGGATAGAGGGGCATCCCCGATTTCATCCAAAAATATAGTGCCGCCATCAGCCTCTTCAACCAACCCTTTTTTGTGGCTGGTTGCCCCGGTAAAGGCGCCGCGGGTATGTCCGAACAGTTCGCTTTCCAAGAGAGTCTCCGGAAAAGCGCCGCAATTCAAGGCAACAAAAGCGCCCCCTTTCCGGTAGCTCATGCGGTGCAGGGAAGCTGCAATCAGCTCCTTGCCCGTTCCACTTTCTCCGACCAGCAGCACCGTGATGTTTTGAGAGGCAACCAGATAGACTTTTCGCAACACCTCCTGTAGCTCGCGATTTACAGTAATAATATTCTTGAAGTCGTACTTATCAACTAAAACACTTTGTAAAACCCGTATGGTCGATTCCAGTTTCTGACGTTCCAGGGCCTTGTCCGCGGCCAGGATAATCTGGTCGTCCGTAAAGGGCTTGGTAATATAGTCACTGGCTCCAAGTTTGATAGCCCTAACAGCGCTGTCGATAGAGCCATAGGCAGTCATCATGATGATGGATGAGGTAGGGCACAGCGCCTTGATCTTCTTGATCAACTCCAACCCATCAATATCTTCCATGACCAGGTCGGTAATAACGAGATCAAAGATGTCTTTCTGGACAAGTTGCAGGGCCTCTTCTCCGGTGGCGGCCTCGTCAACCTGATGGCCGCTGAACTGAAAGGCGATCGCTATGCTTCTGCGCACCCCCTTTTCGTCATCCACAATGAGTATCCGGGCCATTGGTTTACCTTTCTAAAGGCAACTCTACAAAAACCGACGTACCTACGCCTTCTTCACTTCTGACCTCAATATCTCCCCCATGTCCCTCCACGATCGTTCTGGCTATGGCCAGGCCCAGGCCTAACCCCTTTGCCCTGGTAGAAAAGAATGGTTCAAAAATCTTCTTTGAATCATCCTGACATATTCCCTTTCCACTGTCGTGAATGCCGATCTTGAAAAGGCGCTGATGATTTTGCACAGCTTTTTCGGTGGTAACCGTTATCAATCCCTTCCCCCTTGAGGCCTGCAATGCGTTGATCAGGAGGTTTTGAACGGCCGTTCTGATCTGACGGCCATCCACCTTCACCGGGGGGACGTCTTCAAAAAGACACTGAATCTGACACTCCCCCATCAACTCCTTGTCCTTAGTCAAAAAGGTAACTGTCTCGGATAACAGTTTATTGATATCTGTCTTCGCATACTGGAGCTTCTTGGGACGGCTGTATGTCAGGAAGTCATGAACAATGTTGTTCAGTCGTCCAACTTCCTCGGCCATGATCTCCATGAGTTCCTGCTGCGGCCCGGCCAGAGTAATGCTTTTGCGAAGCAGGCTAATGGAATTGGACAGCGCGCCCAGCGGGTTTCGAATCTCATGAGCGATCGAGGCAGCCAACCTTCCCATGGCGGCTATGCTTTCCGATTTGATGAGTCTCTTCTGGAAATCTATTATCTTATCTTCTGCCCTCTTGATGTCGGTTATGTCCTCTTCATAAATGGTCACGGAAGAGACCTCACCTTCGGGAGTGAAGGCTGGAAAGTAATTGTATCGGAAAAAACCTCCCAGCACCGGATGCTCTCTTTCAAGAGAAACAGTTGCTTTCAGGCGAAACACCTCCTGGAGTGCACATTCTTGGCATGGTTCTTTCCCTTGGTAAACAACCTCATAGCACTTTCGCTGTCCAACATCGTCCAGATCATAATCGGCCAGGAATGCCTGGTTGGCCTTGATGAGCTGAAACCGGGAATCGACTATGAAAATGTGGGCGGTAATGGCATCAAAAGTAGACTCCCATTCTCTCTTATCCTGGCACACTGTATGAAAAAGCGTGGCCTTTGCAATGCCGATGGCAATCTCTTCGCCAATGGACTGAAGGACTTGAATCTCCCTGTCCAGGAACTCTCTTTGCGTCCGGCTGGCCAGGCACACAACCCCAACGAGTTCCTCTCCGGAGTACAGAGGAAGATTTACGACAGATTGCATACCATGCCTTTCCAGTGAAATGGGTAACCTCGAGGTTCTGTTCATTACAACCGGGCCCTCTTTGTCGACTCCCCTCGGCAAGAAATATTCCGGCTGAATTTCAGCAAAAAAACCCTCCGGAACCCCTCCGGTTGCATCCTGATCTCCAAATGATTCCCACTTATTTCTTTTAGGATCTCTGATATGGATCCATGCCATATCCATGTCTAACCAGCATCGCACCTGTTTCAGAGTTTCTCTGCCGATACCGTTAACGTCCAAGGATTGGTTTACGGTATGGATGATACTGTTCAAAATCGAAAGCTCCCTGGTATGTTGTGAAAACTCCTTCCTGACTTTCTCTACGGTCTCCCTTTCATAAATGGCCTGCTCATCTTCCAGTTGCAAGAAGTCCCAGAAGAGGTTGGCAGCATCGTGATCCATGATGCGGATATGCCTCGGTTTGGAGTGGACTATCTCATCACGCACTCCTTTTTTGCCGGTCACTTCTATGATCAGGTCAAGAGACTTCAATTCATAAAAATCATGATAGTCTTTAGTCGTAAAAATGCCGTGTCTCCGCGCAAATACAACTCCCGGCGCCCGAGTATTGGGATCAGCTACACCCAGCACATTCATCCGGAATCTCTTCAACTTATGTCTAAAAGCCATCTCCAAAAGGGCTTTGCAACGGACCCCGCCCCCAACAATGGCCACATTGAGTGTCTTTAAGGTATTCGAACTCGTATCTGTTTCCGGAGGCAACATGGGTTTAGCTCGTTTTCACAAGAAGTCCTTTTAATTCGCTTCCCTCCATAACCTCTTTTTCCATCAAGACCCTGGCCACCCTTTCCACATCAGTACGTCGTTCCACAAGTATTCCTCTGGCCCTTTGGTACGCCTGGGTTATTATTTTGTGAACCTCTTCATCAAGTTGCCTGGCCGTGTGTTCGCTATATTCCTTGAGCGGACTGTACTTCGTGTCCAAAAAAAGCGGCCGTCCTTTCTCGAAGGTAAGGGGCCCCAGTTTATCGCTCATCCCGTAGGTCTGAACCATACTTCTGGCAATCTCCGTCGCTTCTTCCAAATCCCTCTGTGAGGCCGTTGAGACTTCTCCGAAAATGATCTCTTCTGATGCCCTGCCTCCCAACAGAACGGCTATTTTATCCGATAGTTGCGACTCTGTCAGGAGGTAGCGGTCTTCTGTAGGCAAGTGGACAGTGTATCCGAGAGCAGATATTCCTCTGGGAATGATGGAGATCTTATGAACCGGATCCGCATGTGGCAACGATAAGGATACAATAGCATGTCCTGTCTCGTGATAGGCCACGATTTCCTTTTCTCTGGCATTGATCAATTTGCTCGTCTTTTCCAATCCTGCCGCAACGCGGTCAATACCTTCTTCAAAGTGAGACATTTCAACGGCATCTTTATTCCTTCGTACCGCCAACAAAGCCGCTTCGTTGACGACATTTGCTATCTCTGCCCCCACCATCCCCGGTGTGCTGGCGGCCAGCTTTCTGAAGTCCACATCTCTGCCCAGTCTTACATCTCTGGCATGGATTCTAAATATCTGCTCCCGACCGTTCAAATCCGGCCGGTCCACCACAATGTGCCGGTCAAATCTGCCCGGCCTGAGCAAGGCCTGGTCCAGGATCTCAGGGCGATTGGTTGCTCCAAGCATAATGACGCCTTTTTGGGAATCAAACCCATCCATTTCCGTCAGTAACTGGGTCAGGGTCTGTTCATGCTCTTCGGCTCCGGGAATACCGGTACCGCCTCTAGCCTTACCAACAGCGTCAATCTCATCAATAAAAATAATGCAGGGGGCCTTTTTTTCTGCCCCGGCAAAGAGGTTTCTCACCCTGGCCGCGCCGACTCCGGCAAACATCTCGACAAAGGCCGAACCACTGATACTGAAAAAGGGGACATTGGCCTCTCCGGCAACCGCCTGGGCCAAAAGGGTTTTACCTGAACCCGGCGGACCGACCAAGAGAACCCCCTTGGGGATCTTACCCCCGAGGTTCTGGAAGCGGGATGGGTTTCTCAGGAATTCTATGACTTCCTTGAGTTCTTCTTCTGCCACAGCCAGCCCTGCGACATCAGGGAAGGTGACCTTGGACTTCTTTTGGACAAGAAGGCTGCTCTTGACAGACCCGTAACCTATTTTTCTGAAAAAGAAAAAGCCCGCCACGAGGAGTATACTGGCAGGAGCAATCCAGGAAACAACAGTCATAATCCAGGCATGACCTGACCTGGATTGGTAATAAACCCCCAACCGATCCAACTCATCCACCAATTGGGGATCTTCAACGCGATTGGTTGCAAAAGTATGCTCTTTCTGCATGCTTTCAATCGATCTATTATCCAGATCAATACCTCTCATCATGGCCAGAGACTTGATACCATCGCCGGTCAATTCTCCCTCGATACGATCCTTGTATATGACCAGCCGGTCTACGTTTTTTTCCTTCAGGAGCTTCTTCAATTCACTATACGAGATATCCTGTGACGGCCGTCCGGTGATGTAGTTGTGAGCAAGGACAACAAGGATCACAGCCGTAATAAAACATAGAATGCAGGTTATCTTTTTCTTCACTTAAAAACACCTAACCCGGATAAACCGGAAATACGAAGCACGTACTGTTTTCAAGGCGTCAGCCGCAAATCCGTACTGTTTTCAAGACGTGAGCCGCAAGTCCGGAACAAATCCAAACATAAAATGCTAAAATGTCCAAAACTGTAAGAGCGGGATCAAACACGATTACTAAACACTCCTTAATCGTCTTTTGACACAATTAACATTGTATGTTTAAAATAAATAAGGTTTAATGTCGAGTCGTTTTTGGTATCCCTCTCTATCCAGTCAACTCATGCAGTTCTTTTTGTCATGAATAAAGGCGCACGTCCTTAAGGGCAAGCAGAACCATGATGAACGTGTTAAAGAAGCTCAACATATTTAGACGGAAATCTCGAAAGCCCGTTCCCTCAAAAGAAGACATATCCCGGCTCTTTAGAGTCAAGTATTCCTGGTTTAAGGAGTTGTTGGCATCTAATACCGAAGTCTTGAATATTATCACTGACATGGAGGAAAAGCTGCAGGGCAGGGACGTTTTTGGAATGTCCTATGTGCGTGCCAAATCGACCCGCGCGGCCTTTCATACCTTTCGTATGGTCAAGTGCCTGAATAACCTTTCAAACAACAGGTATGCCTCGCTATATAACATCCTGGAGAAGATCAATGAAAAGATAAAAGAAGAGTTGGGCAAAAAGAAGGAAATCCCCGTGGCAGAATCGATTATGCCCTATTCCGAGGTGACCAGTGAGATGGTGGATTGGGTAGGGGGTAAGAACGCTAACCTGGGTGAAGTCCACAATCGGGTAAAGCTTCCCATACCCGAAGGATTTGCCATCACGACACTGGCATTTAATTCCTTCCTTGCCCATAACGATCTTGTGGATGAGATCAATAAGAGAAGAATGGAGATTGATCCAGACAATCCGGAAACAGTAAACCAGGCCAGTGAAGAAATCCAGAGGCTGATAATCATGGCACGGGTCCCCGCTGAACTGGAGAAGGCCATCCTGTCGGCCTATGGTCAGATGGTCGAGGCGACCCGGCAGACGGGAGTCACTGATTCTTCTCTACGGGTCTCTTTGCGGAGCAGCGCGATCGGAGAGGACAGCGAGCTCTCTTATGCCGGCCAATATTTGTCCTCATTGAATGTGCCTTCAGAAAAGCTTATTCAGACATACAAGTACATTGTGGCCAGCCTGTATACCCCCCGGGCCATATCGTATCGCCTCAACAAGGGGATTCGGGATCAAGACACTGCCATGAGTGTCGCCTGCATTCAAATGGTGGAATCCGTGGCCAGCGGGGTGATGTATTCGCGGCATCCATTCAACATCCTGGAAGATAATGTCATGATCAGTGCCGTATGGGGCCTTGGCCCCTATGCCGTGGATGGCGTGATCACGCCGGACACTTACACGGTCGCCAAGGACGAGGGGCTGAGTATCGTTGAGACAAAGGCCTCCAACAAACCGGTCCAATTGGTCAGCAACCCGGATGGTGGTCTGACAGAAATACCGGTGGCGGTTGACAAACAGGATAAACCGTGTCTCTCGCCGGACCAGGTGCGCACCCTGGCCGGTTATGCCGTGAAACTGGAAAACCACTACCAGTGCCCACAGGATATAGAATGGGCCCTTGACAGCAAAGGAAGGCTCATTGTGCTGCAAACCCGGCCACTTCGCGTGGAAAGTCCTGAAAAGAACGGTCTTAAAGAGACCATCCCTAAGTTGACCGGCTATCCTTTGTTGGTGAAAGGCGGAGCTGTGGCCTTTCCGGGTGTGGGATTCGGTCCTGCCTTTCAGGTCCGTTCAGACGAAGACCTGTTGCGCTTTCCTGATGGCGCGGTCCTTGTAGCCGAGCATTCGACACCGAAATTCGCGATTGTCATGCAGAAGGCCCAGGCTATTGTCACTGACTCGGGAAGTGTGACCGGACACATGGCTTCCCTGGCCAGGGAATTTGAAATCCCAGCCATACTGGATGCCAAGGTGGCGACCACCTGTATCTCCCCTGGTGCGGAAATCACAGTGGACGCTTATTCGGGGAGGGTGTACCAGGGCAAGGTCCCGGAATTGCTTGCGATACAAACGAGCAGGGAACCTCAGATGAGGGAGACCTCCGTATATCAGAGTTTGAGGCGGGTGGCCGACCTTATCGTGCCCCTGCATCTTTTGGATCCCAAAGCGTCCTACTTTGCCCCGCACTCGTGCCAATCACTCCAGGACATCGTGCGGCTGGTGCACGAGTTCTGCTACACAACGATGTTTCAAATCAGCGATATTGTTTCAGTCAGAGGGGGGGGCGCTGTAAAGCTAGACGCCCATATTCCTCTTGACCTCTATGTCATCGATCTGGAAGGCGGCCTTACCGGGGTAACCGAAGATGCCAAGAAGGTGACTATGGACCACGTTGCGTCTCTCCCTTTCAAAGCGCTCCTAAAGGGGATGACGCACGAAGATTTTCGTTTGCGCCAAGCGCGCCCTGTTGATTTTAAGGGTTTTTTTTCAGTTATGACCGAGCAGATGTTGTCTCCCCCCCCTAGCGCCGGACAAAGGTTTGGTGACCGCAGCTACGCAATCATTTCGGACAAATATCTCAATTTCAGTTCCCGTGTGGGCTACCACTACGGTGTGCTCGATTCGTATTGCGGTCATAACATCAACACGAACTATATTACCTTTTCTTTTCAGGGAGGCGCCGCCGATGACATTCGAAGGAACCGCCGGGCCCGCGCTATCGCCATGATGCTCGAAGGCCTCGGCTTTTCGGTGAAGGTCACGGGAGACAGGATAGACGCCCGTTTTCAGAAATACGAGCTTCCCGTGATTGAAGAAAAGCTGGACATGGTCGGGCGGTTGCTTCAATTCACCCGGCAGATGGATATGCTGATGGCTAGTGAAGCGACCGTAGAGGCTGTGTCAAAGGCTTTCCTGGAGGGAGATTACCACTTTGAGATGAAGTGATGGAGGGAGGGAGGACTGGAGTATTGGAGTACTGGAGCGATGGAAAGAAGCGCCCTCCACATTAGATGCATTACTCCACTACTCCATTACTCCAATTTAACTTCTACGCCGGGCTTCTATCAACTACCTTTCTGGCTTCCGCCTGGCGGATTCTTTCGTCCCTGGCTGTTTTTAGTTCATAGGCCCCTTCGATCTTTTCCATTAGTTCCTCAATATCACACGGCTTCATGAGGTACTCGTGGGCGCCCAATCTCATTCCCTCCACGGCAGAATCAACCGAGGCGTGACCGGTAAGCATGAGCACCTCGATTCCGGGATCGAGTTTCTTTAATTCGTGCAAGGTTTCTATGCCGTCCAAACCAGGCATTCTGACATCCAGGATGACCACATCATAAGCGTTGTTTCTTACCTCTTCTATTGCCTCCTTTCCGCTGTACACACCAAATACGTCTAATCCCCTTTCGGTCAACCGCTTTGTCAGGGTCTTTACAAATCTTTCCTCGTCATCCACGATTAATATCCTTGGTTTTGGCATTTCTACTCTCCTCTCTTTTGTTCCAGGGGGAGGTTGATCGTAAAAGTCGTCCCCTTGCCAACCTCACTGGAAACAGAAATATCCCCTCCTAGTTTTTCAATGATCCCGTGACAGATGGAAAGCCCCAACCCGGTCCCCTTCCCAGCAGGCTTGGTTGTAAAGAACGGGTCAAAAATCTTACCCAGGTTCGCTTTGGGTATGCCGGAGCCCGTATCGCTTATTCTTATACTGATTGTATCGTCTTCACCAATACCTGTATCAACCTTGATTTCACCCCCGCTCTTAATGGCGTCTTTTGCGTTGTTGATCACGTTCAAAACTACCTGCCGCAACTCGTAAGGATCACTGTAAATAAGAGGCAAGTGCTCATGGTACTTTCTGTCGATTTCTATGTTGCTAAGCGCAGCATCCCTCTCCAACATGCCGATCACGTCTTCAACCAATTCGTTTATGTTCACATCTTTGATGACAGACTCCATCTTGCGTGCAAAGCTTAATAATTTGTGCGTGATTTCCTTGCACCGGCCGGTCTGCTGTGCGATTTCGCGCAGGGAATCCTTGAAATCGTCCATTTGTTTAAAGCCTTTAAGACTATCCCGCTTCAAGAGATCCTGCATCCAGCCAGCCTCTTCCCCGATTATGGCCAAGGGGTTGTTTATTTCATGGGCGATTCCGGCAGATAGCTCACCAACAGAGGCCAGTTTTTGAGACTGGATAAGTTGCTCATCAAGAGCGCTCTTTTCTTCGTCAGCTTTTTCAATCTTACGCACCAAAAGCCTGGTGGTAAAAAAGGCGACCATGGCAACCAAAAAGCCCCCAAGGACAAACATCAGGATGGCTGTATTCCTGGTCGCATAGAGTTCGGCAAAGGCTTCATCAACATCCTCTTGCACAACTAACAGCCAGTTGTTGTCTTTCATCCACGTCTCGGCCCGGAGAACTTTCTCTCCTTTCTTGCCTTGAACTTCCCAAAACCTGACGCCATCAAACGGTTCCAGGCCCAAAGTTCCCAGTTCACTTTTCTCCATAACATAACCGCCCGTCCTGGGCCGGGTCTGATAATACCCCTCCTTGTTAACGATAAACGCCTGTCCGGTGTGTCCAAGCCGGACATTTTCCACAACAGAACCGAATGTGGCCGCGTCCACCGTAGCCCTCAAGATCCAGCTATTCTCTCCATCTCTCTGCCTGACAGCAACGATAAGATGCGGAAGCCGGCGGAAACCAAGGAAGACATCACTCACAAATACCCTCTTTTCCATCACCTCTTTGAACCAGGGAGCGTCGCTGTAATTCTTGCCAAGCAAATCATAGGCCCCTATGTAGGCCACATGGGCCCCTTTTGAGTCTATGACCCCCAAATCCGTAAAAGCATGTCTGTATTCTCTTTGCAGACTATTATATACATCCTGCAAAACCTTACTTTGCGCTATCTTGTCAAGGGGTTTAAGCTGCGTTGTCACCCCCATGGCAGCAGTGATCTCCTGCAGAAAATGCTCAATCGATTTCTTGTGGAAAGTCACCATACCTTTTAGCTGCGTTGTCACCTTGTCTCTGATGGAAGCTCGGTATTCGTAATAGATGCTTCCGCCGGTGACCGCCATCGGTATGGCCGCCGCTATGAACAGAATGATCATGATATACTGGCGCAGGCCGCGGTACGAGTCCCTTCCCTCTTTGGCCATCCTGTTCCTCCTTGCTGTTAAGAACACGGTGCAGGCTAATCCTTGAGTTCCTTCACCTTGGCCTGGCGAATCTTTTCTTCATGAATGGATTTCCTTTCGTATGCTTGCCGCATCTTGTCCATCAACTCATCGATATCTGCCGGTTTCATGATGTAGTCGAATGCCCCAAGCTTCATCCCCTCAATTCCTGACTCAACCGAAGCATGGCCGGTGAGCATGATAACCTCCGTGAGGGGTCTCTTTTTCTTTATTTCCCGCAGGACATCCACTCCATCCATACCCGGCATCTTCACATCAAGGATAACAACATCAAAGGGGTTTTCGTCCAGAAGTTCAAGGGCCTTTTCACCGCTTCCTACACCCGAAACATCGAGGTTTCTCCTTTTAAGGCGTTTTACAAAAGTTTCGCGAAAATCATCCTCATCATCAACAACCAAAACACTAAACTCATTCATACCCTTGTCTCCCTATCTCTCTTGTGTTGGCAAATAGACCGTAAAGGTGGTCCCGTGTCCCTCCTTGCTTTCCACTGTAATCCTTCCGCCCAGTTTCTCGATAATGCCGTAGCTTATGGACAGCCCCAGCCCGGTTGCATCTCCAACTTTTTTCGTCGTGAAAAAAGGATCAAAGATCCTGTCCAGCGTCTCTCCGGGAATACCTGGACCGCTATCCGAAATCGTAATTGCAATCTCGTTATCATTAGAAACAAGACCTGTTTTGACATCGATCTCACCGTTCTTGCCAATAGCATCGATGGCGTTATCAAAGATATTGAGAAAGACCTGCTGGAGTTGGCCAGAGTCGCTTGTCGTTAGTGGAAGGTTTTCAAGATAGTCGGTCTGGACATCAATATTCCGGTAACGGGCCTCATTTTCCAAAAAGTCGATGATCTCGTTCAGGGTCTTATTGATATCTACAGTCTCACGGACCGGTTCCATGCGGCGCCCAAAGCCTAATAGGCGGTGTGTAACCTTCTTTGCTCGTTCGACATGTTGGTCAATCTTGCGGATAGCAGCTTCAAACTCCTTATAATTCACACTTTTTGCGATGTCTTCCACTTCAAGAAGATCCATCATCCAGCCTGCTTTTTCTTTGATGACAGCCAGGGGATTGTTCACCTCGTGGGCAATCCCTGCAGCCAACTTTCCTAAGGCAGCCATCTTGCTGGATTGAACCAGGCTGGCTTTCAACACTGCCTTCTCGCGGTCGGTCTGTATCAGGCGGGCTATCGTCGCGCGGGCGACAAGGATAGTGCCGAGCACAATAATCGAGGCGCCGGCAATGAAAATCCAGATTGCCATATACCTCGCCCTAAGAAGGGGGGTCAGCGCTTCCCGGGGATCTTCCTTGATGACCAGCAGCCATTTATTATCTGCAATCGCGGTTTTGGCGAAGAGAGTCTTCTCGCCATTCCACTCAATCTCCTCAACAGAGGCGCCGAATGATGCCGAGAAATCAGGGCAATCCGCCTTTCCAAGGAGTTCACCGCTAAACCGGGGGGCGGTCTGCAACATATTATGCCGGTTGATAACAAAAGCATCCCCCGCTTTGCCAACCTGTGCCGCCCTCACCATGGCGTCAAAAATGTACGTATCGATGGTGGCGCGAAGAATCCAAGACTGGCTTCCTTCGCGGCGCATTACCGCGATGACAAAGTGCGGAAACTTTCGAAACCCCATGAAGACATCACTTATATGCATACCTCGTGACATGACCGCAGCAAACCACGCCTCTTTCTTGTAATTGACTCCTTTCAACTCATAAGGTCCCGAATAAGCCACATGGTTCCCGTCTTGACCAATCACCCCGAGGTCTACGAAGGCCTTTGAGCGCGTTTGAATGATATTAAACACTTTATCCAGATAGCCCTCTTCTTTTAGTTGGTCAAAAGAATGGGTATAGGCCAGCGTCGTAAGCTGGGAGATACGTTCGCTAAAAAAAAGATCAATGGCGCTTCGCCTGTTTTCCACCAGGGTCCTGAGGTCTTCCCTGATCTTGGCCGTGTAAGAGACACTGAACTGATGATAGATGCTGAACCCCAGGGCAAAAAGAGGGATCAGCGAAAAGCACAGCGTCGTAAAGACTATCTTCCGCCGCAGTTTGTTGTAGTCCTTTTCTTCCATTCAGATAATCCCGGATTACACCGAAACAAAGGAATTGATATCCTTTATCATCTTGTCCATATAGTGAATGACCCTGGCATCGTTGGCCATGATCATATCGAGCTGTCTGGTATGGATGGTCAGATATCCGAGCACCTTGAGCCGCTCTATCATGAAGTCCTGATCATATCCCTCTATCCTCGCAGTGATAGCGTCTTCACTGATCTCGACCCGGAAATCAAATTTTTCCAGGATTGCTCCGATGAATTTTATCCTCCTGAGCCTCCTGTTGAAGTCAGCGGCCCCTCCCTTGAAGTTAAAGCTCACATAGTTTTCCTTGGGCCTCTCACCCACAAATGACTCAACTGTGGAAAAGTGATAGCCCAGACGAGAGGTCAAGTTACAAAAATGTTTGGAAATCATGAAATAGTTCTTTTCACTATAACGAGATTTACCCCCGGCAGTCAGGCTCGGGTCCATGGTTGAAGAGAACATGACTGAGAACAACCCCTTTGTGTCAACCGCAGGCGGGCCTTCCCAGGGTATGGCGATGCTCCCCTCCCAGATGGCCAGCATCGGAATGGACGCGATCTGTTCCAGTTTAACCTTGTCACCCTCAACCGGTTCTTTAAACCCCTCCTCAAGATCAATTATCCACCACTGCATTGGGACCTTATAGACCAATTGCTTACTGGCTCGCTCTGAAAAACGGTGGTCCTTGCCAAAGTTGAACATCTCCTTGACGGATTTTTCGTGGCAGAAGCGGGTAATGTCGTGAAAAGTCCGGCACCCCTTTGGGTTGAAATCATCGCCATCCGGATCAGTCAGGTTCAGGGGCACAACATATTCAAGGGCCTTTTCCAGAATATTGTAAACAGGGCTTCCTTTCATCAGGCTCGCTCTTTCAACCGAGGCCTCTTCCAGCAGGCATTCGACCCTTCCTTCATAGACCTTCCGGCCGTCTGCATCAACCGTTATGATATCGCCATTTTGGATCTTGCCTGTGGCCTCAAGGGTGTCGAAAAGGGCCGGAACACTGAACTCTCTTGAAACAGTCGCCAGATGTCCCGTGACACCCCCTCGATCCGTTACCACTGCTGCCGCCCGGTTCAAGAGCGTGGCCCATTGGGGTAAAGAATGCTGCGCTACCAATACCGCTCCAGCAGGAAACTGGAGCAGATCCACAGTGGTATCCACCAGAAAGGCGGGCCCGCAGGCAACCCCCGAGCTGGCCGTCACACCGCCTTGCAAGACAACGGGCTCCTGCGCTTTGAAACCCGGCCCTTCTTCCACACCTTTTGTTTCTGTGTCCATTTGTCTCAAGGGCCGGCTCTGCAGGATTCTGATGACGCCGTCTTTTCCAATGGACCACTCAATGTCCTGAGGGCATCCATAGTGGTCTTCAAGACGACAAGCCAACCCGGCCAGGGATACTGCCTGATCATCAGTGATAGAAGGATCGTCCCTCTCATCACCTGTCAACTCCATGCGGCAAACCCCTTCTTCGGCAAAACAGACGAATTTCTCTTCCTTTCTTTGGATATCCTTTTTCAGGATCTGAGCCTGGTCTCCCTTTGAAACCACAAAAAGATCCGGGGATACAGTGCCGTCCACGACCGATTTGGCAAGCCCCCAGACCGCATTTATAAGCACCACGTTATTGCGAATGTTGCCAGGATCCCGAGAATACATCACGCCGCTTGCCACCGCTTCAACCATTGCCATGCAGCCCACACACATGGCTATGTCTTCATCTCGAAAGCCCATGCTCAAACGGTACGTAAGGGCCTGGGGGCTGTATTTGCTTGCCAGAATCTCCTTATATGTGTAGGCCAAAAACTCCTGGTTCACATTAAGCTCGGAGCGATACTGTCCCGCGAAAGAGGCCTTTTCCGTATCCTCTCCCATGGCGCTGCTGCGCAAGGAGACATTTACGCCTTTTTCTGTTTTCTCTTCAAGGTCCTTGTATGCGGAAAGGATCGCCTCTTCAAGCTCACCCGGTAATTGCGATTGAATAATAAGCTGCTGAATATCAGCGCTTGCCTTGTGCAGCATCTCCATATCTTCAAGATCCAGAGGCTGAATCCGCCGGTTGATTTCTTCTTGGAGATTACTGTGTTTGAGGAACAGATCAAACGCAGAGGCCGTGATAACAAAGCCTTCCGGCACCGAAAGGCTGACCCGATTCAGGATCTCCCCCAAATTCGCCATCTTGCCGCCGACATGATCGGCCATATCCTTGTTTACGGCCTCAAGAGGCAGGATCAGTTCGCCCTGTCCGAATTCCTTGCGCTCTTCCAGGATCTGTTTGACGCCGTTCTCGATTTCCGCAAAAACGTCATAGAGGGCCTCATAGCGGTTGGAGGAGATCTCGTTCATGTTCTGAATTATCTTGTACACATTGACCGAAACAGCAGTGCAGTTAGCGCGAACAAAGGCCATGCCAAAGCTGTGGCTCCCGCGAAGGGCGTGTTCCATGTCGGACATGATATGGAGCGCCGTATTATTGGCGTTTAAGAGGGCCTTAAAGCTCCAATATCTCGCCTTAAACATAGAGCGCAGTTCTTCCGGCGCTTCCTGGGGCTCTCGCTTACCCGCTCCTTTTACAACTTTTTTGACTAATCGTGTCAATCCAAACACAACGCTACCTCACAACCCCTTACTCTTGCCTTTCCCGCAAGTACCCCTTAAGCATCTTCGCCATAAGAATACCGCAAGGGGCAAGGATAGCCACCAGCAACACGACACGGGCCGGGACAATCACACCGAACTGTTTGAGAAGAACAGACAACCCAACCGTGATCGCGGTAACAGCATACAAGAGACGAATGCCCGGGCCCTTGACATAATGGGCAGTGCGGCTGCAAGCCTGCGTGCCGACAAGGGCGCCAACTAGAATCCATAACACGGCAATGATTTCAACGTGTCCTTTCAAGGCATACGTGAGGGCCCCGTAACCGCCTGAAAAAGCTGTGCAAAAAAGATCGGTCCCCATGGCAATGGCCGCCGGCAGGCCCATAAGATAAATCATGGCCGGCAAAGGCAAAAAGGCGCCGATCACCCCCAAAAGGCCAAAGAGCCATCCGGTTATAAAGGCGATGCCGATAATGACCCAGAAAGAGACCCGAACGCCGGATGCTGACAAAGTGACTACAGGCGGGAGTTTCATTGCCTGGAGCGTCCTCGATACGGCGGTCCCGCCTTCGTCAAGTGGCGGAAGCCAACTCTGGTCCGAAAATGTCTCATCGTGTTGAACGCCTGTAACCTTTCTGTATTCTATGAACATGAACAGGCCCAGCCCGAGAAGCCCGGCAAGATAGACCATCCGGATAACCGTTCCGGCCTTACTCAACGCAGCAAGCCATATCACCGTCCGGGCGCCCAGCTCAACACCGGCGACCATACCGATGATCATGAGAACAACAAGTTTGATCTCCACTTGGTGCCGCCAACCACCTTTAGCAAGTCTTATGCAGGCCTTAACGGTCATCTGGGCAAGGTCGGTCCCTACTGCCGTGGCTACTGGAAAGCCGAATACATTCAAGGCCGGAGTCACAAAACATATGCCCCCTGTGCCAAAAAACCGGCCCAGGACGCCTACGGAAAATCCGATGGCGATGAGGACCCAGACGTTGAAGTCCCGGTTGAGGGCAGGAAGGCTTACGATGTACCAGGCAACATCATGCTCCCCGGACGCCACAGTGGATTCGGCAGCCGAAGCCTGGACGGCAGAACTCCCCCCTGCCTTGGAGACGGCCTGGCAGTTGTTGATGTCAAGGGAGAGGGTCAGCCCCAGAAATAACAAGATCAAAATGATGTGATGAAATTTCATTTTTCCGTTCTTGATGACTCAATCACAAAGTACGGTCATGACAAAACGTTGCCTCTTAAATCCACCTTGATCCCATATCGATTCAGTTTGTATCTCAAGGTTCGCGGGCTGATGTTAAGGATCTGGGCGGCCCGTTCCCTGTCGCCCTGCACACGATCAAAGACGTCCAGGATGGCCTTTGTTTCCGCCTTTCTTTTGACTTCTCCCAGATCCATGGCCGGAGGTTCTTTAAAGTGCCATAGAAAGTCAGAAGGGAGTTGCTCTATACCGATCGTATCCTCGACGTTCAGGATAAGAACCCTTTCCAAGAGGTTTTTCAGTTCCCTCACATTTCCGGGCCAATCATAGCGGCAAAAAACATCCATGGCCTCTGACGATACAGCAGGTCTCGGTTTTTCGTACCTGACGCTTAGTTGATCCATAAAGTAATTCACCATCTCGGCGATAGCGCTCTTTCTCTCCCTTAAAGGAGGTATGTAGATTGGCACGACATGAAGACGATAGAACAGGTCCTCTCTAAACTCCCCCTTTTTGACCAGGTCTCTGAGGTCTTTGTTCGTTGCCGAGATAATCCGAACATCCGCCTCAATTTGCTCATTTCCCCCAATGCGTGAGAACCGAAGATCTTCCAGGACCCGCAAAAAATCCACCTGATTTTCCAAAGGCACTCCGGAGACCTCATCGAGAAACAGGGTGCCTTTGTCAGCCGTCTCAAAGCAGCCCTTCTGCCTGCAAATGGCCCCTGTGAAGGATCCCTTTTCGTGTCCAAAAAGCTTGTCTTCGAACAGAAGGCCTGAAAGGATGCCGCAGTTCACCGGAACAAAACGGTTCTCAGCCCTTGAGCTCTCAAGGTGGATCATCCTGGCAAGCATCTCCTTGCCTGTGCCGCTCTCGCCTGTTACTAGCACATTTACATCGTAGTTGGCAACCTGATGCACCAAGTTGATAATGAAGCGCATCACATCAGAACCGATGATAAATCTCTGCATTATTGATTCCTTGTGTGTTCTTAACCACAATACCATCTGAGTGTCAAACAGATTCACCTCTATAGCGGCAATCTTCTGTTTGTTTTGGCAAAAACTTGCCGGAATCATCTCTGCGCTGTCGCTTTCTTCAAGCTGTCACAAAGAGAAAACCATTAAATAACAATATGTTATTGCAAAATGGGGGTATTCTCGCGGCTTGGTATGACCCTTGCTTAATAGTCGGGAGATGGGGACAGGACGTGGTATTGCTTTTGCTGCAGAGTACCAGGTTTTCCATGTCAGAATAAACAACACTGATTCACAAGGAGGGGTGTCATGCCGAGTGATACAAAGGTCAAGGATTTCATAGTTGAGATAACCGAGTATCCCCATATTGCGTATTGGATGAGCGTGCGGGATGCCATCGCCATGATTCACAGTTCTTATGACGAGACAGCGGGTCTGGGAGAGCACCGGATGGTTCTTGTATTTGATGAAAAGTATCAACTCCAGGGTGTTCTGACACTGAAAAGCCTTCTCACGGGCATTGAGCCGAAGTTTCTTAGGAAGGACCAAGCCTCGCCTTTTGAGGGACTCATGGACAAAGACTATGCAAGCCTTTCCGCCCTTGTGGAAGGGACCTTTTCCAGCAGGTGCAAAGAGGAGGCGGAAAAGCCGGTCAGTGAGGTCATGGTACCGATCCGGGCAACGGTTGAGGCAAATGATTCTCTTGAAAAGGCGGCCTTTGTCATGCTTCAGGCGGACGTGAACCTGCTCCCTGTGATGGATGGGGAGAACATAGCAGGTGTTTTGCGCATGAGCGACGTTTTTAATGAGCTGACTAAAATCGTATTAGAGTGAAGGAGGAAACGCATAATGGTTGAAAATAGTAAGACGATTGCCTCCGGGGCAGGTCTCCCGGAGATGCCTGATGAAATCGTTCTTTCTCCTGAAAAGCCCAGGCTGGACTGGAAACGCCTGCTTTTCATAGCAATAGGGATTGTCCTCTTTTTCATAGTCTATTCTGCCCCGCCGTGGCCGGACGCGGTAGACCCCATGGGAAAGCACTTTGCCCTGTCCAAAGAGGCCAAGGGGGCGCTGGCCGTTTTTTTGCTGGCCGGCGCCTGGTGGGTCTTTGAGGTTGTGCCGATCGGGGTGACCAGTATCACAATAGGGGTGATGCAAGCCCTCTTTCTCATCCGGCCTGCCAAGGCAGCCTTTAAGGATTTCATGGATCCTTCCGTGATGTTTATCTTTGGCTCAATAGTCATCGGTATGGTCTTTACCAAGACGGGCCTCACCAAGCGCCTGGCGTATAAGATGCTGGCTATTGTGGGAGAAAAAACCAGCATGATCTACCTCGGCTGCTTTGTGGTCACGGCGGCCATGACCCATGTCATGGCCCACACAGCAGTGGCCGCTACCATATATCCACTCCTTCTGGCCATCTATGCCCTGTACGGAGAAGGAGACAAAAAAACCAAATTCGGGAAGGGCCTTTTCATAGGCATGGCCTATGTGGCCGGCGCAGGAAGCATCGTAACCCTGTTGGGCGCTGCGCGCGGCGCCGTGGCCATCGGCTTTTTTAATGACATCATGGGAAAAGACATCAGCTTTTTTCAACTTACCTATTACATGTTTATTCCCGGATGGATCATCGTCTTTGCCTTGTGGGGATTTTTCATGGTCTTTTTGAAACCGGAGAAAAAAACCATTCCCGGTCTCAGGGAAAAAGCCAAAAAGCTCAATGAGCAACTGGGTAAAATCACCGGCAAAGAGATCCTGGCCGCCTCCATTGTCATTGGCGTCATCTTGGTCATGGGCCTGCGGTCCTTTGTCCCGGCCCTGAAAGCGATTGACAAGACGGCGATTGTTCTTATTTCAACCATCCTGTTCTTTATTACAAGAATTCTCGATATTAAGGACCTGGAACAGATTCCCTGGAATATTATCTTGCTCTTTGCCGGGGCCATGAGCATCGGTTTTTGCCTGTGGGAAACCGGCGCAGCGAAATGGATGGCCGTGAACTGGCTTGCCATGTTCCAGGAAGCTCCGGGATTTGTATTTATCATGAGCATCGCCTTTTTTGTCATGATCATGACAAACTTTATCATGAACGTGGCTGCCATTGCTATCTCGCTGCCTGTGGCCCTGGTCATTGCCCCTTATCTGGGCGTATCCGGCGAAGTGATCCTCTTTGCATCACTGGTCACGGCCGGCATGCCTTTTCTCTTGCTGGTAGGCGCGGCTCCGAATGCCATTGCGTATGATTCAAAGCAGTTTACCACGGGCGAGTTCTTTACCTACGGCATTCCGGCAAGCGTCCTCCTGATGGCAGTAGTGGCCCTGTGCGTGTGGGTGATCTGGCCAGTCCTGGGAATGCCGATTACTCTGCCGGCGCCTTGAGGATTGTTGATTTGCGATTGGCGATTGATGATTTGAAAAACAAGTTCTCGCTTTTTCAATAATCAATAATCAATCTTCAATCTTCAATTCACACCGGAGGTTTATATGAATTACCTGAAACGTCCCCGCATAATCCCTGACAACCGTGCCGTGATGGCCCGTCAACACAACCTGGCCACATTTTTTGGAAAGCTCAAAGAACTGGTGGCAGACTATTGTAAGTTTGATATGGCCACAACCATGCCTGTAAAGGTTGAGTGTCCGGATGAGAGCCAGGGCCTTAAGCTCCTCTATTTCATCGCCACTTTCGGCACCTCTCCTTTTGTTGGGGGAAAGGTGGGAGCCGAACTCGACACCAAGGCCATTGTCCCGGCCTCACATCACGCCGAGAACTTGGTATATGTAATGGGAAGCCACACCGGGTACGACCACCAGGCCGAGACTTTTGGAAAGATCTATCGCGAAAAAGAGGGTGGCTTTAGCGCATGCTGCGGCAAATTGGCCGGCGTCATGGAGCCTTACTTGAAAGAGTACGAATATGCCAAGAACAGCATTAAGCTCTTCAAAGAAGAGGGCAGGGTTTTCCTTGAGATTCCAAACCGGCTCCTTGGGATTCACAGCTCTGATGAGCCCCACCCTGCCAAGCTATGCCTGGACCCCTCTTTGATAAGAGGCAATCCGGAATCTGAAGGTGTCATGACCGCAGAAAGCCCACGCTCTGTTATTTTTGAGGTTCATCCGGATCTGCAACATGCCCTTGAGGCGAAAAAGCAGGGCATAACGCACGACCCCGCCCCAATAGGAGACCAACTTACAGGTGACTATTTCAGATTCCTTTGGACTTCGTCCGCCCCCTTTCCGGATGACATTACCCGGCGACTACATCCGCTTATGCATCAAATCGTATCCAGTCTGGACTATCCTCCTATGGCCGCTATTGCAAATGTGAACACATGGATAGAGTTCAACCGATTCGTGGATGCCATCCATGCGATTCCGGATGCGTTGTCCAAGGGGGTCTTTGGCGTGTCCGGTTTGACAGTCGATCTGTATTTTGAAGAGCGGACTTATCATTATTCCAACGTTTATTATCCCCAATACGCCTTTTTCAAACGGGCCGGCGAGCGAGAGGGGATTGTCATGGGGCCGTCTGAGATCAACAATCTCCTGGATTCCTTTACCCCCCCAAAGGGGAGACTTTCCATAGACCAGATACTGGAATGTAATGACCAGGAGGAGACATGGCACGCGAAAAGGGAGTAAGGGATCTAGTCATTCCGCTGACAGACTATCCTCACATGCCTTACTGGGGAACCCTTAGGGAGGCGATTGTACAGCTCAATGTCTCCTATGAAACAGGACACCATACAATCATGGTCTTTAACGAGGCATACAAGCTTGTGGGCATGCTTTTGCAGAATGACATCTTAAGGGCAATTGAACCGAAGTTTGGTCAACGCAACCAGGAGAGTATCCCAATATCATGGGACGACCTGCTCAACACCCTAAGCGAAAAGCGGCTTGCCCTGCCAATTAAGGATTTCATGTCTGAGGCCACGGTCACGATTGATGCCGAGGAGAGCATTTTGATGGCTTCTCACATGATGCTGGAGGAGGCCACATATCTCCTGCCCGTCACGGAAGGGGAAAGGCTTATCGGGGTTGTGCGGATGGAAGATCTGTTTCACGAAATAACAAACGCTATGTTAAAGCTATAACCTCAACACAAAGCCTCTTACAACAATGTTTAATTTTTTCAGCAAGAAAAGGCGAGAAAAAGCCCTGCGGGGTGAGGAAGAGAAGGACCTCTTTACCCACAAGTATAAGGCCTTTCGGGAACTCCTCGAAGCCAACAATGCGGTACTTGCCACCATGGCGGATATGCAGGAAAAGGCAAGCGGGGCCTATATCTTTGATGCAGTCTACGTGGAATCTTCATACCAATCCGTTGCGGAGGGTATTAACAGGATCATAGACAGCCTGAACCATCTGTCTGACAATAGGTACGAAGATCTCGCCCGTGCCAGTGACCGCATCAACAAGACAGCGCAGGAGATCCTCCATCAAGCAATCGCCATCCCCAAAACCGATTACGTGTTAGCCCTTGAATCCGTTCATAAGGATATGGCGCCTTCCTGCGGGGGCAAGATGGCCTATCTGGGCGAGGTGGCCAACAACATTCGTCTCCAAGTGCCTAAGGCCTTTGTCATCACCACATTCTCCTATCAGAGCTTTGTACGACATAACCAGATAGAAGCGCTTTTGGAAGAAAGCTGCGGCTCGGTTGATATCAGGGATTATGCCGCCCTGGAGGATGCCAGCCGTGCAATGCAGGGGTTAGTGCAAAAAAGCGAGGTCCCCGGCGATCTTCAAGACGCAATACTGCTCGCGTTTGACGAAATGAAGAGGCAAACAGGAGAGACATCCCTTCATGTATCTGTTCGAAGCAGCGCCATCCTCGAAGACATCATGGCCAGCTTTGCCGGCCAGTACGCTACTGTGCTGAATGTCACAAGGGAAAATCTCATAGAGGCTTACAAGAAGGTTATTTCGAGCCAGTTTACGCCCAGAGCCCTCTTTTACTTTAAGGACAAGGGCTTTAACATCAATGAGATGGCCATGGCCGCAGGCGTCGTACAGATGATTGATCCCGCGTCAAGCGGGATAGCCTATTCACGTGATCCCAGAAATCCGGATGAGGACGTGGTCCTCATCAATGCTGTGTGGGGACTGGGAGATTATGCAGTAGGGGGGGTGGTGCCTCCGGAAACTCTCAAAGTCATCGCCCCGGCCAAGGACGGAAAGGGCAGCAGGGTTTCGCGCAAGAAAGAGGGCAGGCAAAGGGTCATGAGCCGTGCCTCTGCCGACGGCGGGACACAAGAGGTAGCAGTTCCCGAGCATATGCAGGACACGTCGTGCCTGGATGAAGATCAGGTACTAAAACTGAGCAATCTTGCCCGCATGCTGGAATCGCATTTTGAATCCCCTCAGGATATGGAATGGGCCTTGGACCATAACCGGGTTATTCAAGTTTTGCAATCAAGGCCTCTTCGTATGTCCTACATGCATAAAGAGAAACTCCCGGATAAGCCCAGGCATGTGGAAGGGCACGAGATTCTTCTCGATAAGGGTAAGATTGCCTGCCGCGGGGTATCAGCAGGGCCCGTCCGCCAAGTTAGGGACGAAAGGGCCATGGGCGATTTCCCCGAAGGAGGCGTTCTGGTCATAAGACAGGCACATCCCGAGTTTGCACTGATCCTGGATAAGGCGACCGCTGTGATTTCTGACACAGGTTCTGTCCTGGGACACCTTGCCACAGTTGCAAGAGAACTGGGCGTCCCTGCCATCCTTAATGCAGAAGATGCCACAAAAGTTCTAAGAGATGGCATGCTGGTGACAGTCGATGCTCAATATGGCAGGGTTTATGAGGGTGAGGTTGGTGAGCTACTGAAGGCCGGCAAACAGACTGGTGGATTCACCAATTCTCCGATTTACCAGCGTCTTCGCACAATCTTAAAAGAAATCACCCCCCTGTACATGACTGACCCGAGGGCCCCTGATTTTAAGGCGAAGACTTGCCGAACCTTTCACGATATTACGCGGTTTTCGCACGAAATGGCGTTAAGGGAGATGTTCGATTTCGGTAAGCATACATATTTTTCTGAAAAATCGGCAAAAAAGCTGGTAAGCAAGGAAATTCCCCTGGAATGGCTGGTCATAGACCTTGAGGATGGCCTCAAACCAGGCCTTGGAAAGCGGATAGGGCCCGAAGACATTGTATCCGAACCGATGCGCGCCATGTGGGAAGGAATGACTGCTGTGCCGTGGAAAGGGCCTCCTCCCATGGACACCAAGGGTTTTTTGTCCGTGGTAGCCGGGTCCGGCACTGACCCTGATGCAGCATCGTATATGACGGACAAAAATTATATTGTTCTGTCAAAGAATTTCTGCAACTTAAGCGTGCGCCTGGGCTTCCATTTTTCCACAACCGAATCTTACGTGGGTGAAAACGAGAACCAGAATTACGTGAGCTTCGCCTTCAAGGGTGGCGGGGCTGATTCCGGCAGGAGAAACCGCAGGGTCGCCTTTATTTCAAGGATACTGGGCAAGTTTGATTTCCGTGTGGAGGTCAGAGAAGACAATATCTTTGCGCGTATTGAGGGGCACGAAGAAGCCTTCTTGAAGGAACGGCTGAAGGTATTGGGACATGTCATAGTTCACACTCGGCAGATGGATATGGTAATGCACAACGAAAAAATGGTAGAGTGGTATTACAAGGATATGTTGAAGGGAATTGAGTCTTTTGTGAACATTCCCGGTTAGAATAGGTTAAGGCCTTGAAGAAATATCTCAAATACTTTGCCCGAAAACCGGGTTTGTGGCTTGTAACAACAGTCGTCGCAGCGCTCCTTGGGGGGGCCCTCATTTTGGAGACTCTTTCAGCCCGCGAAATGAAAAATATAATCAATGAAGACTTCAATGCACAGCAGCTTTCACTAGCCAGAAATGCCGCGGAGATATTGACTGTAAATTTCAGGATCCTTAAACGGGAACTGATGACTCTGAGCCTCTCACCCTCGATGCAGTACGTGGAGGCGGTCTCCTGGCCAAACCGGATGAGGATCTCTCTTTCAAGTATTAAGGACTATGGTGTAATCCGAGTCATGCTTGTGAACGCTCACGGCGCCAACTCCTATTCAGTCAATTATGCCAATGCGGTCTTTATAGAAATGGGATCCTATGGCCGCGAGGATTATTTTCAATGGTGCAAAGAACCGGGAAACAGAGGCAAGGTCTACATAGGCGATGTCAAGAAAGAGGTTGTTGAGGACTCTGAGCCTGGTCTTGTCATGACTATGGCCACACCTGTCTATCAAATCTCAAGTGATGAGGCACACCCGAAACCCACTTACCGATTTTCAGGGGTGCTGGTGTTTGTCCTGGACGCCGGTTTGCTTGCAAAAAAATTCGTGGGTCCCATCAGGTCAGGCAAGACCGGGTATGCATGGGTCATTAATGAGTCCGGCAATTTCCTGTTCCACCTGGAAAGGGATTTTATCGGCCAAAACGCCTTTGAGGTTAGGAAATTTAAAGATCCACACATCTCTTTCAGCAAGATTGACCTCATACAGAAAACCAAGATGCTGCGGGGAAAGGAAGGGACCTCCTGGTATATCTCAGGCTGGCACCGTGGCGTGACGGGCCCCATGAAAAAACTGATCGCCTATGCACCGGCGCACCTCGGAGCCGCCAACACAACACGAACATGGTCAGTTGCCGTGGCAGCGCCGATTAGTGAGGTGGAAGACGCCATACACACCGTGTATGTTAGACAATTTATGATACATGGTGTTTTAATTGCTGCGGTACTTGTCATATTTGCGTTCTTTATAGCAAACGAAAGGACGTGGCTCAAAACCCTTGAACAAGAGGTCGAAGAAAAGACAAAAGACCTGGCGCGTTTTGCCAACAGGCTGCAACGCTCTGAGGAAAGGTACCGATCCGTCATCGAGTCGGCAGATGACATGATCTATACTGTGGACGAGCAGTGTAATATCCTTTCGGTCAATCAATACTGCCTGCAGTTGATGGGGTGTCAGGTTGACGACGTTGTGGGAAAAAAAGTAATGGATGTGATCGAATACGAAACACCCGAAAGTATTTCCTCGACGGTTCAAAAGGTCCTGGCAACATCTGAGACTATCAGTCACGAAGAATGCGTAAAGATAGGAAACAGGGAATATTGCCTTGACACAAAATGCAAGCCTGTATTGACAGATGGAGGTCATATAGGCGCAGTCCTGATCATATCCAGAGACATCACAGAACATAAGATGATGGAAGGACAGCTCGTTCATACGGAAAAACTGGCATCTCTGGGGTCTCTTTCGGCAGGCGTTGCCCATGAGATAAATAACCCGGTTGCCATTATACTTGGTTTTACGGAATTGTTGCTGGGAAGACTCCCCGAAGACTCCAGGGAATATGAAATGCTCAAGACTATTGAGCGGCAGGGAAATAACTGTAAGAGGATCATTGAAAATCTCCTTGCCTTTGCCAGGATACCCAAAAAGACGACTACTGAGACTGATGTGGTTGACGATATCCAAAAAGTTGTTAATGTTGTTATGAATACCCTTATAACCAAAAAGGTGGACCTTAAAACCGATATAGAAGAGGACCTTCCCAGGGTCAAGGGTGATGGCCAGCAACTGGAACAGGTATTCTTGAATATTATTAACAATGCGGTGGCCGCCATGGAGGGTGGCGGAATATTGACTATCTCAGCACACCTGGCCGATCACATTGTCAAAATAGGATTTAGAGATACTGGCGATGGAATACCGCCTGAGAATCTTGACAAAATATTTGAGCCGTTTTTTACCACCAAAAGAGTTGGAGAGGGAACAGGCCTGGGGCTTTCTGTAAGCTACGGTATTGTGAAGAAGTTCGGAGGCCATATTGAAGTCAAGAGCCAGACGAGAGCGGAAGGAAAGGAACCCGGAACCACCTTTACCGTGGCGCTGCCCGTGGCCAACGGCAAAAACGGTGAGTCATAAATCGAACACCAATCACAAAGGAGAAAAACAATGCCACAACGGATACTGGTCATTGACGATGAACCAGATATGCTGATGCTTCTGAGGATGATGATTGAAGAAAATACCGACCATGAAGTGGAAACAACCAACAACCCGTCCGAAGGGATAAAACTATTCTCAGAAAAGGACTACGACTTGGTAATCACCGACCTCAAGATGCCGGGCCTGGACGGGATTGAGCTCTTTGATGAATTCCAAGAGATAAAACCTGACATTCCCATGGTCATGATCACGGCCTATGGCTCCATTGAGACAGCCGACGAGGCCATGAAAAAGGGGGTTGCCGACTTCATTACCAAACCTTTCAGGAAAGACACCATACTCTTTACCATCAACAGGGTCCTTGAACTGGCGCGTGTAAGAAAGGAAAATATAGAGCTGAAAAAGAAGTTGGACGGAGAGTAAGGGATTTGTGACGGGCAGGGCCAACAAGGGCCCTGCCGCATCGCACAATTGCAAGCCTGGCATGTTAATGTTCCAGCCTCATGCCCCAGCCTTCAAACATGAACATAATGGAAAACCCGTACCACAGGGTGTAAGCCACATAAAAGATCAAAGAAAAGATTACTATGCCGAGACGGTCAGAAATCTTTTGAGGTTCGATCTTGTAGTAGTTATAAGACGACTCCACGGCCTTGTTTATCACTACACCAACGACCTTGGCCTCCTTGAACAGCTTCTGCTTCTTCAAGTCCTTATCCACAGCCTTAGATGCCTTCCACCAGTTATAAAGGACCCGCTTTTCGTCGTAGTCGTATTTGGTGGAGACCTTGTTGCCCAGATTGTTATACATGTCATCTGCATCGGCAAGACAGTTGTTCAGGATTTTAGCCAGATCACCGGTGACCTTTAACTCGGTCCCTGATACATTCACCAGTGCGTCTCCCTTCATAAATAGAAGGGCTGTCTGTTTTGCCTGCTCCTCATTGGCCATTGCCAGGGTCACACTCACCGAGTTTCCACTGAACTTGTCGACTTCTTCCTTGACCTTGGGAATGTAGTAGGCTGAGCCTTTTGATATGGAGTTATACAAGGCGTCCAGGTACTCCAAACCGTTTTGACCCTTAAAAACCGGTGAAAAAACGATGATGAGCACAACTGCAAACACCGCCATCATTGCAACGCCGCCATAGAATTCTTTCTTATGCGCAATCATGCTCTCGCCTCCTCTCCCTTCAGGACTTTGATATTCTTCAGGAACGTGCCGATCACCCAGGCCGAAAACCCTCCTATCACAATGAAAAAAGCCCAAACACCGATGGTATCCAGGACGTCACCCAGCTGTTTTGATATGGGGATGTAACCCATGGCGCCCAACTTGCCTGGAAGTGCAAAGGCACGATTCACAAAGCCCGCCAGCACGGCCATGGCGTAGAAGCCGCGGATGGTGATACCCGGAACGACTTTAGTGACCATGGCCCCGATCTGGATACCCAGCAAGGACCCTAAGAGCATGCCCATGGCCAGTGTATAAAAGATGAACCCATAGATGGCGTACTGGCTGATGGCGGCATAGCCCGCCGTGAATATGATCTGGAAGATATCGGTCCCGACGGTGGTCATGGACGAAACGCCAAGCACATAGACGAATATGGGGAAGGTCAAAAAGCCGCCGCCAACCCCCATAATGCCTGCCGCCATTCCGACGAGCGCGCCGCTGATGACCAAGAATATCCATGAAATGCCCCGCCCACCAGGCGTAATGTCGGCATCAAATCTGACGATGGGAGGAAGCTTTACGGCCTGCAGCTTCTTCGGAAGGTTTCCCATCTCGGCCCCTTCTACTTTTCCTCCATGGGCATCCCCTCCATGGGGAAGCTCCACGCCTGCCGCAGCCTTTCTCGCCATGAGAAAATCGGTCATGGCGTAGATCCCCAGAAAACCCAACATAAAGGAGTAAACGGTCGTGATAAAGGCGTCACTGAGCACAGGGTTGATCTCGTAGATCACCCGGTTGATCACCCCGCCAGCTGTCGCCCCTACAATAGCGCCGATCAAAAAAACCACGGCCAGAGGCACGGAGACGTTCCCGAGTTTCCTGTGGATCACGCTTCCCATGATGGCCTTGGCAAAGATGTGGAAAAGGTCCGTACCCACAGCCAGGATGCCTTTGATGCCCGCGCTCATCAGGGCAGGAGCAATGATAAACCCGCCGCCTGCGCCGATGCAGCCTGTGATCAGGCCGGCGCCCATGCCGATAAGGATAGATACAATAAAGATGCCGGTGCTGTAAAAGGCCGGGCTGTAAGCCTTCTTGCCGCCGAGCAAGTCCGGCATGACATCGCCAATCGGCTCAGCAAAAGCGATGCCCCCGATTATGACGGGAACTATCAATAAACCGAGTATGACGAGCCGCTTGCGGTCACGCAGAATGGTGTTGCAGTTTTGGATTTCCCATTCGGCAAGGGCTCTTGCACCCATCATCATAAATTGGCCCCACTGTTTAAAAAAATTCATGGCAACAATTCTCCTCCTTCTATGTAGTTTCTGACCAATTGCTCAAATGCCGCAAAAAAAACCACCCACACCCCCTCTCTATTCCGTTTTTCCTATATGATTCTGGAGACTTGCTATTCATTCACTATGATCTTCCTGCCATGGACAACAACGCTTCGCTTTGTCTTTAACTTCACGCCTCCTTCCAATCCGATTTCCTTGAAGGCATCTTCAAGCCTGATCATGCCAAGGACTCTGTTTTCTCGTCTCACGGCAATTTGCTTCAAGTCATTTTTCAACATGACCTCTATGGCATCCGTGATCTTATCTTCAGGAGACACACACGGCTTTGGCGCAACGTCATCCTCAATAGGTATGACAATCTCCTGAACGCTAAGCTTCCTCATCCTCATCCTCTCGGCCTGATCCGCCTGGCGAGTATTGCTGACATAAAATCGCTTTCGCGATTTTATACGACGCGGCTACGCCGCTGGTAACCGTTCACGGCTACAAAAAAATGAACATCGAACATCGAACGTCCAACATCGAATGTTGAATGGGAAAAGATGAAGAAACAGAAACGACGTTGGAAGTCACAAAGCGTCCTTTTTTGTCATTCCGGCGAACCCCGGATCGTGGTCCGGGGCAGGCGCCGGAATCCAGTGTTTTCAGAAACTTATGACTGACCTGGACCCCGGCTTTCGCCGGGGTGACGACTTTTTACCAGTGCATCAAGATCAAGTCATGACGTGACGCAAGATATGTACCAAAGTGAAGGAGCAGAAGGGGTTAGCTGCAACACCTTGAAATAACTACAACTAAAATGCTTATGACCTTTCGGGCCTGGTTGGACGACTGAGGCTTTGTAAACTTTCAGGTTACAGTGCAAGGGGGCATATTAGGTGAAGGCTATAAGAAGTGCCGGAATTCCAGAGTGTTGATTGGTGAAACAAACAGGTTACAGTCGGGTCCCAGCCTGGAGGACTTCTGCCCCGGAAGCATGGTTCGCAGCATCATCTTTGAAATTTTCGGCGCTGATGTGTTCCTCCTTCATCAGGCGGTGCAGATATTGACGCTGCAGGCCTGCCTGCTCGGCCGCTCTGGAAATATTGCCCTTGTTTTGCCGGAGTATTGCATGGATGTATTGTTGATGAAAGGCCCTGATTACGGCTTCTTTGGCCTCTTTGAAAGGAAGGCTGTAAGTGGCCCCGTTGAAGCAGGACAGCGGGCTCGCATGAGAGCTTTCAGGCATGAGATCTTCAAGCATAATTTGCTCAGACCGGCACAGAATCACTCCCCTTTCAATCACGTTTTCCAACTGCCTGACGTTCCCTGGCCACTGCCGGGCCATGAGCATTGACATGGTCTCCGGGTCAATGTCACGTATCTCTTTGCGGTTCAATTTGCCATATTTTTCCAGAAAGTGACGCACCAGCAGCGGGATGTCCTCTCGCCGTTCCCGCAGTGGAGGCAAGCGAAATCCGATCACGTTAAGGCGATAAAAAAGATCTTCTCGAAATTTCTTCTCGGCTGTGCGTTGTTCGATATCGTAGTTGGTGGCGGCTACAAATCGAATGTCAGCGTGCTTGGTATTCAGGCCGCCCACGGGCTTATATTCCCCTTCTTGAAGAAGGCGCAACAGCTTGGCCTGCATGACCATGCTCAACTCTCCAATCTCATCCAGAAACAGGGTGCCCTGGTTTGCCTCATCTACCAACCCCCTCTTATCCTTCCAGGCGCCGGTGAAGGCCCCCTTTACGTGGCCGAAAAGTTCGCTTTCAATGATCTGCTCCGGGATAGCCGTGCAGTCGATGGTTACAAAAGGCTTGTCACTGCGATCGCTGTAAGCATGAATCGACTTGGCCACAAGTTCTTTGCCCGTGCCGCTCTCCCCCTGGATCAAGATGGTTGCCATTGATTTGGCCACTTGTTTGACACTATCTAAAGTCGATGTCATGGCAGGGCTGGAAGCGACAATAGTCGGAGGCTTTTTCTGTTGTTCAAGGGACTCGCGCAAGGCAACATTCTCACGGGTCAGGGCCTGCCAGTCCAAGGCCCTGCGAAGAGTGAGCAGGATGCGTTCTTTTCGGAATGGCTTGGAGATGTAGTCAAACGCCCCCTTTCGGATCGCTTCCACCGCGGTTTCAATGGTGGCATAGGCGGTCATGATAATCACTACCGCGCGAGGTTGAATCCTTCGGACCTCGCCAAGCAGGCCAATCCCGTCCATCCCCGGCATTTTCAGATCGGTGATAACCACATCAAAAACTTCTTTTTCCATGATTTCAACAGCCTTTAAGGGGTCATGCTCGGTTGCCACCTTGTGAAGGGTCTTTTCCGTAATGATCCTTCTCAGAAGGGAAAGCATATCCTTCTCGTCATCGACAACCAGGATTCTACCACTCATAACTCGTCCCCCTCTTTGGCCTTGAGCGTGACAGTAAAAACAGTTCCCTGTGGGCCTTGGGGGCCGTCCTGGAAGCTGCTTTCACAGGTAACTGTCCCTCCGTATTTCGTTACAATTCCATGGCTGACGAAAAGACCCAGTCCGGTCCCCTCCCCTTCACTCTTGGTCGTAAAGAAAGGGTCGAAAATGTTTTCCATGTGTTCTTCCTTGATGCCATGTCCATTGTCTCGAACTGTGATAAGCACTTTGTCCTGACCGGGACTTAAAGCCGTCTTAATCTCTAAGATTCCGCCCCCCTTCATGGCTGCTGCAGCATTGTTGACAAGGTTCAAAAAAACCTGTTGCATCTGACGGGAGTCTCCACCGACCCTCGGAAGCTGGGGAGCTAGATCGAATCGGAGATCGATGTTTTTCATTTCCAACGAATGTCTGACCACGTTGATTATGTTGTTGATGGCCTCATTGATGTCACAATACTCTGAAACGCCTTCTTCCTGACGGGCAAAGCTCAACAAGTTCTCCACCACCTCTTTGCAATGAAGGCTGTGACGCTCAATGATTTTCAGGTCCTCATAATCCTGGCTCCCCTTGGCAAGCTTTTCCAAAAGGAGATCTGTAAAGCCCAGCATCACGCCAAGAGGATTGTTCAGTTCGTGAGCCACTCCGGCAGCCATGGTCCCCATCGAAGCGAGCTTTTCGGTATTGACGAGCTGTTTCTCCAGTTTCTTGTTTTCCGTAATATCTCTGGCAATGCATAAAACGGACACGACCTTGCCCTGTTCATCTTTGACCGGCATGAAGTTGGCGCTGAGCCAGGCCTGATGTTCACCCGTTGTCACCATGAACTCGTCCCGCACGCTTTTTCTAAACTCGAAGACCACTCGCACAAGCCTGAGCTGTTGAGCTGCAACCTCTTCTGAAAAAAGGACAGACAGGGGCTCTCCAATGAACTGAGAGGGCGTGCCACCAAAAAAATTGGCGGTAAAGCTGTTCAAAGATTGAAAATGCCCCGTTGCATCGACAGTGAAGATGAAGTCCTCAGTGCTTTCAACCAGGCTGCGGTATTTTTCTTCAGACTTTTTCAGTTCCTCAGTTTGCCGGGCTACCTGCTGCTGCAGCTTGCCAAGGCGCATTTCTTCGTATAGTAAAATTGCGCCCACGCCTATTAGGACACACACTGTCGCTATACACCAAAACCAGAATAGATGGCTGGCCCCGTCTTCCCCCAAACGGAAGCTCAGGGGAAGCCCAACAGCCAGACATAGAACACTAATTAAGGAGATACCCAGGAGCAAGGATCTATGGGTGTGCGGGGTCATTTCTTGAGGTTGCCGAATCCTGCTTGCTCTCACCCGGTGGCAAGCCTTGAGCTTGCCCTGCCAAACCAATCCCTTAGGGATTCATAATCATGCGCCGCCGGGGAATTTTCCTCCACAAAGTTCCTGTCAAAAGAATAACCACGCCTTTTAAGCAAGAGCATTCCGATCCTTAAGGCCACTGAATTATTATGATACTTGAAACCCGCAGGATTTATCAGAGAGTGTGCCAGTTGTGCCGCCCTGTCAGTATCGGTTAGATGGTTCTCCGTGCCGTCTTCATTCTTGTCACACGCATTGCCGAATGCATCCAGGACCGCCTGGGCGTTGAATCCAAGGTGTTCTTTGGAAGGGATTTTCTCCGGAAGATCACCGCACAAAGCAAGATATATCTCTGCTGCTTCATTAACGGACACTGAGCAGGCTTGGCTGTTACAGCCGCCAGCTTTACCAACCGCATCTTCAGGGGTCTTAATAAACTTGTGGAGACTGACTCTCTCTGGCAATGTCAAGGCGCACTTGAGACACTCCGATGGCTGGACACTTGTCAGATCGATGGGGTCTCTATAGGCAGTCGCAATGAAAGGAATCGTTCTAGTGGCATAATCAAGTACCTGTCTGAAAGTCTTATCTCCCCAATCTTCGACGACTTCTTTCATAGTATTCAAACATTGATTAGATAGCCTTTCATCTTTCCTTACACAGGATTTAATAATTATACAAGGGTTTGAATACGGTGGTTCTGTCTCGCTGCGGGATATCTCCAAGCGCATGGCATTGCTTTCAAGTTGCTCGTTTATTACGGATCTTAGCGCCGGAGCATGGGGACCATGACTAAAATTGAGAAATGGAGTCTTGGTTAGAAGCAGGCCATAATTTGAATAATGGTATAGATGGGCAACGTAAATCAGCTTATTAAGCTTCACTTCCTGGAGATGGGATACTGCACAGCCTAAATAGACGATAAGATTCTTTAGGACGTCTTTTTCCTCTTCATCCATAGTATAATGAATTTCCATAACATCACCATACTACTATCATATTTTTCTGATTAGTCTTCCTCGGGCTCACCCCGGATGCTGCTAATCCTTCTTACAATAACAGGCAGTCAATTGTCAAACTGCCCGTCGACACAGAGCATCTACACACATGTCAGGGTTGGTCTCTGCTGTGGAAACTGTAATAAACTGAGGCCCCATAAGGCAAGCGTGCTACTAGGTTCTGACAGAAGCGCTCTGCTCAAGATCAGGGAAGGTGTCCCCCACAGGGACAAAAGGTATCCTGTATGATTGATGAATGGCGGGAAAACTCTCTAAAGATGACTCCGAAAGTCCTGACCGGAGACCCGGTCAGGACAATTCTCAAATTGTACAACGCTGCGAGGCCTTACTCTTTCAAGGCTTCTTTGACGGCCTTCAACAACTCAACTGGATCAATCGGTTTTTCAATATAGCCGTCCGGAACCGTGTATCTTGTCAATCCTGTAGTCTCGACGAATTTCTTCTCATCCCGCATCGGCTGTTTGTACATAAAGTTTCTGAAATCAACGCCCGTCACTTCGGAGACACCTGTTACTACAACTACGGGAATGTTGCTCATATCCGGGTCATTTCTCAACTCCTGAAACATGGTAATACCGCTTTTTTTCGGCATCATCAGGTCGAGCAATACCAGATCCGGTTTCTCCTTGCGCAAGATTTCAAGCCCTTCAACCCCGTCTCTGGCGCCGATGGTTGTATAACCGTTTTCCTCCATAACCGCACTCACAAAGGTGATAACATCCGGCTCATCGTCCACGATCAATATTTTCTTGGACATTTTTCTCCTCCTTTCAATGATAACCGCCAAAACCCCTATGACTTACTTAACCAGGGACCTGAACATAGCACAAAATGCCCCGGTTTGAAAGAGCTAATTGGAAGAAAAAAGAATACTTTGAATGCATTAGTTTCTTATGATATGTAGTCAACTTATATGAGCTTGAGGACCGGTCAGAAAAAGCGCTTACATCTGTAGAGGGAATCGTTGACAACAGTAAGAACGGTCAACATTAAACCTTCCACGGCGAATTGTATATCACCCTATCATTGATCCTGTCAAGGTCTATGACATCTGAAGATAAATATCGCCTTCTCTTTGATTACGATCCGAATCCGATTTTTATGGTCGATGTGGAATCGGCCATGATCCTGGATGCGAACAAGTCCGCCAGCGTTACATATCAATATGACCACGAAGAACTACTGGAGATGTCCTTTCTCGAACTGTTCGATGCGGACAGCGCAGATCGACTCTGGGAACATCTTCACGGCTTTTCCAAGGAGGAATCGCTCTTCATCCCCAAGTTGTGGGCCAGGAGGAAGGACGGCGAGAATTTCTATATCAATTTCCATTCCCGGACCGGCACATTTCAAGAACTCAAGCATGAACCATCCGATCTCTTTTACGTTATCCGAACTGTTGATATCACTGAACGTCTTGAACAGGAGGTTCAGCTAATCCAGGCCGGCAAAATGGCCACACTCGGTGAGATGGCAACCGGTATTGCTCACGAACTCAATCAGCCCTTGAATGTAATCAGGGTCGGAGCTGACTTTTTTGCCAAGATGATAAAACGCGGGCAGAAGATCTCAGATGAACAGTTACTAAAAGTGAGCCGCAATATAGGCGAGCAGGTGGACAGGGCCACCAGCATCATCAACCACCTGCGGGAGTTTGGCCGAAAGAGCGACCTGGAAGTATATCCGGTGGACCTCAACGACCCTATCCGGGATATATTTACCATCATTGGCCAACAGCTCAGACTGCGAAATATCGAAGTGAGTTTAAGGTTGGATGAACCCCTCGGCAAGATTCTTGCCGACAAGAACCGTCTGGAACAGATCTTCCTGAACCTGGTAACAAATGCCAGAGACGCCATGGAGGCAAAGGGGCCGGAGGCAATCAAGAAGCTCACGATTACCACATACCAGGAAAGGAACAAAGTGGTTGCTCTGGTCGCTGACACAGGCGAGGGCATGTCCAAAGAAACTCGCGAGAAAATATTTGAACCCTTTTTCACTACAAAGGAGGTCGGAAAGGGAACCGGCCTGGGGCTCTCAATTACCTATGGCCTGGTCAAGGATTTCGGGGGCGATATCGAGGTAAAGCTCTCCTCGGATATTGGCACCATATTTAAGGTTTCCTTTCCGATCCATTCAGAAGAACGAGGTCTATCAGCTTGACAAAAATCCTAGTCATTGACGACGAACGGCCGATCCTGGAAGTGCTGGATATCTCGCTCACCAGCGAAGGATATGACGTAATCACTGCTGAAAACGGCGAAGAAGGCCTGGAACTCTTTGAGAAGCAGGGCCCCAAGCTTATTTTGACTGATATCAGGATGCACGGCATGGACGGCATAGAGGTACTCAAAAGGATCAAGGCCTCGGACAATGAAGCCGAAGTTATCGTTATCACTGGCCACGGCGACGTAGATTCAGCCATATCAGCGCTTCAGCACGGAGCTTCAGATTTCATTAACAAGCCGATACGAGATGAAGTCCTCCTGCTTTCCCTCGAAAGGGCCAAAAAAAAGATAGCCATAAACAAACAGTTAAAGGACTACACGGAAAACCTGGAGCAGAAGGTTGAAGAGTATACGGTTGAGTTGAGGCAGGCACAGGAGGAATTGATAAAAACCGAGCGACTTGCCACTATCGGAGAAACCGTAGCCGGGTTGGCCCACTGCATCAAGAATATCCTGACAGGTCTGCGCGGCGGCATGTACATGGTGGACACAGGCATGGCCAAGGACAAACTCAGTATGCTTGAGGACGGATGGGCCATGGTCCGTCGCAATATCGAGAAAGTTTCAGACCTTGTCCTGGACCTCTTGACATACTCCAAAGAAAGGATCCCCGAACCAACTTTATGCAGGCCCAACGAGATCGTCTCAGAGATCGTTGAACTTCTCCACAAGAGGGCTGAGGAAAATCATGTCAAACTTAATCAGCTCCTTGATCCGAATCTGAAAGAGGCCTACCTGGACCGGGATGGAATTTACCGGGTAGTGTTGAATCTGATCTCAAACGCCATTGACGCATGTATCTACGATACAGATACCTCCTCCAAAGCCTGGGAAGTCATCGCACGGACCAAGCTTGAAACCGATGCTGACGCTGGAGAAACCATCCTCTTTGAAATCACTGATAACGGAATCGGGATGACTGACGAGGTAAAGAAAAAACTCTTCACCAGGTTCTTCAGCACAAAAGCAGGGCGAGGCACGGGGCTTGGTTTACTTGTCACGCAAAAGATCATTCGCGAACACGGCGGGGAGATCTCTGTCGAGTCAAAGGCTGGCGAGGGGACCACTTTTTCCGTTCGACTGAAACGGGAAATGCAGCATGAACTGAAAGCTCATTCAGCCGTCGTAGCCACTCTGGCGAAGTCGGCAAGCTGAAGACTGAAAGGAAAAGAAGTTGAGGGTCGAAGATCCATTTCTTGCTTTGAGCTTTGAGCCTTCAGCTTGTCCGTTTACAGGCCCAGGAGCATTGCTATCTCGGGATGTCTGGTTACGACCTTGAGAAACTGAGCCGACCGGCGTTCCAGGCGGTTCTCAAGGATTCTCGCCGCCTTTTGCATAAAGAGATATCCCATGGTGTGGTCCTGGTCAAGGAGGGCCAGGAGTTTGTCTCCTGCTATCACGAATATCTCGGACGGTTCAGAAGACACTGCGTAAGAGGTATGAGACGCCGACGGAGTTAAAGCTGACCAGCCAAAAGAATACCCCGCCTTTATTGCACCCAAGGAAATAATGATGGTTGGGGCAACTTCTGCCTCAAGCAACACCTTTCCCGCTTTCAGCGAGTAAAAATCGCTGGCCACATCGCCGGCTTCATAAATCATCTCCCTTTCCCCAAACGATCTGGCTTCAGCAATGGGGGCCAGCTTTTCGAGCATCTGATCCGTCAAATTTTCAAACAGCATGATTCTTTTTAATTCTTCTACGGAAACCATATGTACGTCTCTCCTCTACATCGCCGAATCTTTATAATGGGACAGGTTCATATCACAACAGGACGTAAACCACAATCAGAAAAATTGTAGCCAAGGCCGCACTGATTCCAACAGGGGAAGTTCCTGTCTGTAAGGCTGCACGAATGCTGGCTTTTTTGAGCGTGAGTTTTTCTCCAGTTGCGCCGCCTGCGGTCAACACAGGCACCAGGAATAAAAGTGCGGCCCTTATGTGACCGTCCCTTGAGATACGGCCAAGAAAACCGGCCAGGCCATTCACAAAAATCACTTCGGAAATCCTGTTTATCCCGTTGAAACACTTGTCCATCACAAAGTAGAACAACCGCCCTCCCTTGCGGTACCACCAGTCGGCATCGACGTTGATACCCCTTTTCTCAGGCGGATAGACACCGGCAGCCAATAGAAGCACAAAGGCCAAAGCAGAGAACAAAAGGAGCTGGGCACTACCGACCACGTGGGACGCTGAGTACGGAACAAAATCGACAACCGGGTAAGGAAGCAGCTTATATAAAACGTTGGGGAACAGACCTATGGCAATACACAGGAATGCGGAAATGCACATGGCAACGCACATATTCAGAGGGGCTTCCTTCGGACGCAGGCCGGAGTCATGACCAAAAAATGCGAAAAAAGGCACCTTGATGCCTGCATGTTCGAGTACTCCGATTGAGGCAACCATCAAAAGGAACCATATGATCACCAAATGATTTTCTACAGCCGCTTGTATAGTCATGGATTTGGTGACAAACCCGCTCAAAAACGGGAAGCCAGAGATCGATGCAGCCGCAATTATGCAGCATACAGCGGTAATAGGCATTGTCCTGTAAAGTCCCCCCACGGCCGTGCAATTAATCTTCCCTGTACGATGTAGGACAGCTCCCATCGACATGAACAGGAGGGCCTTATAGATGCAGTGGGCAAATACATGGGAAACCGCACCGTTAATGGCCAACTGCGTTCCTATGCCAACGCCGCACACCATATACCCCACCTGGTTGATCAGGCTGTAGCTCAGGACTCTCCTTAAATTATTTTCAATGACTGCAAAGAAGACGGGAAAACAAGTCATAATTGCCCCAATCCAGATCAAGATCTCTGTACCCGCAAACCCCCTAGCCAAGGTATAGACAGCAGTCTTTGTTGTATAAACACTCAGGAATACAGTTCCGGTGGGAGTGGACTCCGGATAGGCATCCGGTAACCACGTATGGAGAACAGGCCAGGCGGCATTTATGCCAAAGCCAAGCAATATCAATAAAGACGCCGTGCCGTTTAATCCGATATGTCCGAATTGAAGACTTCCCGTCTCTTTCACGTAAAGCACGATGCCTGTCAAAAGGCACAAGCCCCCAACAGCATGGACCAGGACGTATCTATACCCTGCGAGGGTAGCTGCTGTTGTCCTGCGTGACCAAATGAGTATTGCAGAACATACACTCAACATCTCCCAGAAGATAAACAAAGACAATAGATCCCCTGCAAAGACGACCCCGAGGGCGCTGCCGGTGTAGATGAGCCCTGCAACATGTTGGAGATCGTCTTTTACGTGAAGGGAATACAGCAGAGCGACAAATGCTATAATATGGTAAATATAGCCAAAAAGGAGGCTCAGCCTGTCCACCCTGCCGAAGATAAACTTGAGACCGAAGGCCGAAACAATAAAATTAGCCCCTTCGGGGATGTTGATCAAGTTTATAAAGCCAATTACGGGAAGCAACAGCAAGAAGGCAGACTTCCATTTCCCTTTGATCAGAGGAACGACTAATGCCCCAACGATAAATACGAGTGCCGGCGGAACTACATCAATCATAGTAATCCTCTCGCCTTCCGACTATCGGCCGCAGGATGTATTTTGCCGCAAACACGATCAATACAAAGGTTACAAACCCGAAGACGGCATAAAACTCTGGCCACTCCTCCCAGGGGAGATGAACATGTTTGTGGATAAAGAACTCAGCGATAAGCAGACCAGCCAGCACGCCTAAAAAGTACCCAAAGGCTATTTTCACGTTTCTTGGCTTGTCAAAAAAATATTTTTTTTCTTCGCCTACCTTTTCTTTCATGGCAAACTCCTCAAATCTTAAAGAGTATTCACGAAAATAATACCCAGGTATAACGCGGCTATTATACTCGCTATAAGCAAAACGGCCTTGTACGGCGCAATAGCGTCGTGGGAAAGCTCCATCTTACCTTCTATTTCATCGCGTCTTTCCTCGGTCATGGTCATACCTATATCCCCATTATATTGCTTACTGTCATTGTAGCCAGCTTGAGAAAAGGCTCGGGATAAAACAGAAAGACAATGGAGAGCACCGCAGTGATTACCAAGGGTACCACGCAAAAAACCGGCGCCTCTCGCACTTTGTTTTCAAACAGTGAGTCTTCAGGCCTGCAGAAAAACGCCTTATAGACGATAGGCATAAAGTAACAAGCATTCAGAAAAGAGCTGCCAAGCAAGACAACTACAATCGCCATCTGATCGGCCTCAAGCGATCCCAAGAGAAGGTACCACTTGCTCCAAAACCCGCCGCAAGGAGGCAGTCCTGTAATACTCAATGCGGCAATAAAGAAGGCGCCCATTGTGACCGGCATCCTCCTGCCGATTCCAATCATCTCGCTGATATTTTTCTTGCCTGTGGCCACAAAGATCGCGCCTGCGCAGAAAAACAGCGTAATCTTGCCAAAGGCGTGCATGGCGATATGGAGCATCCCACCGGTCAACCCCTTGGGGGAGAGCAGGCCTATGCCAAGCACGATGTATGAAAGTTGCGCAATCGTGGAAAAGGCAAGCATCCTTTTTAGGCCGTCTTGAGAAAGGGCAATCAATGAGCCGACCAGAATCGTAACGGAACAAATAAAAATAATAATACTTCCGAAATCGAAAGAGAGCAACAGGTCGGTTCCAAAAACCCCGGTCAAGACACGAACGATGCTAAAAACGCCAACCTTCACAACTGCCACTGCATGCAGCAAGGCGCTGACTGGCGTGGGTGCTACCATGGCTGCAGGGAGCCAGGAGTGAAAGGGCATAATCGCTGCCTTGGCAAACCCGAAGATGAACATAAACAAAAGGAGCCCTATCAAGGACTTGGATGCCGTTCCGGCCAAAAAGCCTTGCTTTCCAAACTCGAGTGTGCCGGCCAGGTTGTACGATATAAGCATGGCCGGTAACGCAAGGCCAATGGACGTACCCACGATGTAAAGGAGATATTTTCGTCCTGAGCTTCGCGCTTCATGGTCCTGATGGTGACAAACCAGGGGATACGTGGCAAGGGAAAGTATCTCGTAAAAAAGATACATGGTCAGGAGGTTTGCTGAAAAAGCCACGCCGATAGTTGCGGAAAGTGCAATGGCGAAAAAGCAGAAGTACCGGGTCTGGCTGTGTTCTTTTAGCCCTCGCATGTAACCTATGGAGTAGGCTGATGTCACAATCCAAAGCGACGACGAAACAAGGGCAAAGAGCATACCCAGGGAGTCAACTCTGAACTTGATCGCGGCCCCCGGCACAAACTCAGCCACCGTGTATACGATCTCGGTCCCTTTCAGGATAGTCGGAAGCATGGAAAGGACGATCAGAAACTTTGCAATGGCTGCCACAAACGTCCATGCCTCACGGACGTTCGGTGCCCTGCTTGAAACCAGCAGGGGTGTGATCAACAAAGAGACCAAAACAGCCAGCAAGGGTTTTATTGATGTAATCGTTTCCATATACTCCTTATTCCATCCCTGTTATATTAGGCTTTTTGGTATGGCAAATTCGATAATGTTGCTTACAATATCACTGGTGTATATGCCGACCAAAATCAGGCCTGCGGCCACGACATAAAGGGGGACCAGCATGGTGAGTGGGGCCTCAGCCATCGGCGGTTCCTCATGATGATCGTGGCCGTGGCCGTGATGGTCGCTAAAAGGCTCGTAGAAGCAAATCTCGATGACCCTGAAAAACAGGACCACACTGACCAGACTACTGAAGATCAGTGCCACCATAAAGGCGTATTGCCCAGCCTGAATCGCCCCGGAGATGAGATACCACTTGCTAAAAAAACCGCAGGTGGGAGGCACACCGATGATGGATAACGCCGCGATCACAAAGGCCCCCATGGTAAAAGGCATCTTACGGACCAGACCTTTGAGATCACCAAATGCATATCCTTTGAGTTTATAGGCAATGTTGCTTACGACCATGAAGGCGCACAGGGTCATGAGGGCGTCGTTTACAATATGGAGGATCGCCCCGGTCATCCCTGCCCGGTTTCCAAGCCAGGCGCCGCCGACCATATAGCCCACTTCTGCCACAATGATGTAGGTCAACATCTTCTTCAAATTGCGCTCTGTCAGCGCAAGTATGGCACCCATAAAAACTGCAACAACGGCAAGCCAGACAACAGGCTCGCTTATGGCCAGCATGGTAAAGGTAAAATCCGGGGTAAAGACAGTCAACATAAGGCGGATCATCACATAGATCATCACCTTGGTAACCAGAGGAGCAATCAAGCTGCTCGCCGCAGAAGGGGCATGTGTATACGCATTGGGCAGCCAGGCATGCAGCGGAAAGAAGGCCATCTTAAGCCACACGCCTACAAGGCAAATGATAAAGGCTGCCAGCACGGCCTTGGACTCATAAATGGGGGGCAAGAGATTGGCAATGTCCACCATGTTCAATGAACCGGTGGTAATATAGAGATACCCAACGCCCAACAGATAGAAGCACGCCCCAATCGTACCCATATAGAGATAATTGAGTGTCGAAAGCGGAGCACGGTCCTTCCCCATGGCAAGCATGGCGTAGCCGCTGAGCGCCGTAATCTCCAGCAGCACATACAGGTTAAAGGCATCTCCGGTAACCACGATACCCAAAAGGCCGGTAACCTGTAAGACATACAATGCGTAAAACGGAGCTGTTTTATCCGGTAACTCGAGTTCAATACTCTTTTTGCTCGCTATCAAATTGAGGAAGGCCACGACTGAAACAACTGCCAGGACCAGCCCGTTGAGATGATCCACATAATAGGCAATCCCCATTGGCGGGTCCCATCCTCCCAATTTGTAGACAATCACCCCTTCGTCCAGGACCCTCAATAGCAGGCCGATGGATGAATAGGCCGCTACGCCTACGGCTGCAACGGCGATCGGAAAGCATAGTCTTTTGTTTATCCATCCGGCAGCGCTGATGACTAAGGCCGAAAGGAGGGGGACAATGACAAGTAGTGCAGGATATTGTTCGCTCATTTTTCCCTTATCTGGGCTAAGATTTCATCTTCTTCAAGGGTGTTGTACCGGTTATAGACTCTTATAGCCAGGGCCAGGGCCACCCCAAGTGTGGCCACGGCCACCACGATGGCAGTGAGCATCAGCACGTGGGGCAGTGGATTGATGTAGTCTACGGCATGCACAATGTGAGTTGCAGCGCTATGGCCGTGCTCGCCATGGCCATGCTCCAAAATCGGAATGGTGGCCCCTTTCTTTGCGCCTGTGGATACGTAAAACAAGATGATGGCAGTCTGAAAGATATTCATGCCTACGATCTTTTTTACCAGGTTGTTTTTGGCGATCATGGCATACAGGCCGATCATCATCAGTGTGATGTAGATCCAGTAGTTATACTTGGCCACAATGATTTGAAGTAAATCACCCATAAAATACCCTCAAAATAAGTGCCTAAAATGAACTAAAGTGCCTAAACTACTTGACAAAGCCGCATTCGGTGGTGACCAAACTCGAAAATCTGATCATATTGTTTCGTGCTTCGCGTTTGGTGCTTTGTATTACTCTACGCATTCAACCATTCCTTCACTTCAATTTTAGGCACTTTAGCTCACTTTAGGCATTTCATCTACAACCCTTCATCATACTTGCCCGTTGATGAGACATTGTTATAGATCCATATCATGGTGCACATGACGGCAATTCCCACACCGATCTCAACAATTAGAATGCCGTGGGATCGCGCGGTAACCGGATCGCAATGGAGCACGGACGCGAGAGCACTGTAATCCAGGAAATTAAGCCCTAACAAAAGACAAAGGGCACCGGTGCCTGCATAAAGAAAGACACCGACAGCAGAAAGAATGGCATCCAGCTTTTCGCGCATCCGTTGCACAGCCGTTCTTAGATCCTGAGAGATAGAAAGCATGATAATACTGGCTCCGAGGATGACACCGCCCTGGAACCCCCCGCCGGGGCTGTGGTGTCCATGGGCAATCACGTACAGGCCAAAAAGCTGGATAAAGGGGATCAGCAACCGGCAAACCGTCTTGATGATCAGATCGGGCGGGGTCCACATGGTATCGATCCTTTCAAAGTTCTCAGACGGCGGCAGCTTCGCACCCTCTTTGACCCGTACGGTCACACCGGTAAGAACATGCCGATAAAGTATATCTCCGGGCTCTTTGCGCACAAAGATGCGCAGCAGGATAAAACAGGCGAGCCCTGCCGTAAAGATCACCGCGGTTTCATACATTGTGTCGTAACCACGATAGTCGGCAAGGACAGCGGTCACGATGTTGGGCACGGATGTTTCTTCCATGGTCTTTTCAATGAAGTGAGGAGAAAGATGCGTGCTGGCAGGAGAGGCCGGGTCTGCCCATCCTGGAAAGTCGACCGTGGCGCAAATCAACAGCACACCGGACAAAACCGCTATGATGAGTCCTATGATCTTCAATCCTTTGTCCTCCTTGAGGTGCGGAAAACGGCCGCAACAAAAAAGACCGTGCTAACACCCGCCCCTACCGTGGCCTCGGTAAAGGACACATCCACGGCCCCCATGATCGACCAGAGCAGGCACATCATAAAGCTGTAAGCCCCAAACATGATAGCGGCCCCCAGCAAATCCTTCACCATGATGGCACCAACGCCTGCTATAACGACCAGAGTGAGAACGGCCAGATCCAACTGCCAGATCATAGGCTATCTCCTCTCTTCTCCCTTGACCCAGGGGGCCAGGCCGGCCCTCACCCCTGCGTCAACAATAGCGTGCGTGGCCGTGGGGCTGGCCAAAAAGACAAAGACCACGATCAAGATTATCTTCAGGCTGGTCAGCATCGCACCCAGAGAAAAATGGTGGAGGTTAAATAGTGCCAGGGCGATCATCGCTAAAAGCAAGCCCAGGGTGTCGAGTTTGCCGGCAGGATGAAGCCGCGAATAAAAGTCCGGGAAACGCAGAATCCCAATGGCACCGCCGGTAAAGAAAAAAAGCCCGGCAAACAGAAACAAGCATACGATTATGTCCATCCGTCACAACCTCCCAATGGAGTAGTGGAGTGGTGGTACTCCATGAACTTACGGGAGCTCATCGTACAACCCTTTGCGCTTTTGAAAATACCTTGAAGCCGCCAGCACCGCGAGGAAGTTTAACATGGCGTAAGCCAGGGCAATGTCCACGAACATGTCGACCCGATGGAAGATAAGCCCGATCAGGATCAGTAATACTGTGGTCTTGCTCCCTATGGCATTGACGCCAATCATACGGTCCACTACCGTCGGCCCAAACAGAGGGCGGTACAATGAAAGGAGCATCAAAAAAGCCAAGTAAAGACCCGAATACAAAAAAACGTTATCCATCAGACCTCACCAAATGCTTTGGCAATGTTCGCTTCCATCGCGCCCGGCAAGGGATCACCAGACGCCTTGTCAATGGCATGGACCTTAAAATCCCCGTCAATCGATACATCAACCGTAATGGTACCGGGGGTAAGTGTGATTGAATTGGCAAAGGTAACCAGAGCCAGGTCACTTTTTAGTTTGCTTCTAAATTTTATGATTCTGGGATCAATCAGTTCCATCATCCTCGGGTGGAATACCAGATAAGTCACGTGAAGATTCGCTTTGATGATCTCAATCATCAGCCAGGGGACGTACCTGACAAACCGGACCCATTGGCGCAAAAGCCCCTTGATTTTCGGGGAAGGGAATAGCAGGTCAGACGAAAGAAAGGAAACGATTGCGCAAGAAATCAGCCCTAGGCTCAGATGAAAGGGATCAAACTTGCCCGAAAGCAGCACCCAGATACCAAACATGATGAGAAAGGTAAGTAGAAAAGGATAAAAAAAGATGCGCCCGCTTCGTGCAGACCGAACAGAGGCTGTGTCCTCGGTGGGACTCATGGAGCCCTGATCGTTGGGATTTCCGGGGTCCGCTGTATTCAACAACCAATCCCTCCTTAATCTGGATAATCGTCTACAGAAACATTGGACAGAAGAGACGACAATACTGAAGTAACTTCCGTTGTATCTTGTTATTGCTCAGCTTAATTCTTACCTAGGCGCAGTAACTTCTTCAAACCTTCCAGCAAGTCATGTGCCAAGACCCAAGAGAGTCTTAACTTATTTGCTAACACCTTGATTTCAAGGGAATTACGCCTTGAGATCCAGGAAACGAGATGTAATTCGGCGTTCTGATATCAGTAGATTTATGCCGTTAGCGCGATAAACGGGCATTTATCGACATTTTTCTGCCGCTCTATTATGGAAACCCAAGGCAACAATCCCCATAGGCACTGCGACAAGAAAACGTGTTTCACCGTCTTTCTGAGACAAACGTCTGATCTGCGGAAGGTCTGGAACAGGCACGGAGCTTCTGGCATGCATCATGCAGCAGAGGTGCAATCGTGTGTCTTTTTCCCATGAATCTTGACTTAGGTGAAAGAGCTTGAAAGGAAGCAAGACATGAAGCCAAGGCTCTTACTTGTTGATGACGAAGAAATGTTTCTCGAATATCTGTCCAAGCGACTGAGAAACCTGCGCTACGACGTGACAACGTCTTTGACCGGCGAAGAGGTCCTTGAAAAGATAGGACAATGCGATTTCGATGTCGTCATACTCGACGTGCTCATGCCAGGTATTGATGGACTGGAAACACTTGTCGAAATAAAGAAAATGAAGCCCCTGACTGAGGTCATCATGCTAACCGGCCATGCTTCCCTGGAATCAGGCATAAACGGGATGAGAATGGGCGCCTTCGATTATCTGAGGAAGCCCTTTGACACAGACGAACTAGTCTCCAAAATTAACGGGGCTTATGAGAGAAAGGTCGAACAGGAAGAACGTATCCGCCTGGCAAGCAAACGTTACAACCTTAAGTCATAAAAAGTCATAAAGTGTCTGATGATCACTGAGCCGGAATCTGAACCGTAAAGGTCGTTCCGACCCCTACCGTGGTCTCAAATGACAGTTCTCCTCCGAGATTCCGAACAATGTTCTGGCATATGGGAAGCCCTAACCCGGTCCCCTTCCCAGGAGGCTTGGTGGTATAGAAGAGTTCAAAAACCTTGTCCTGATGTTCTTCGGGGATGCCCCCCCCGTTGTCTTCAATGCTTACCTCGATCTGTGAGTCTCGCACGAGCGTCCGTATCTCAATGCGCCCGTCTTCCCCGCCTTTGGCTGCTACAGCATGAATTGCATTGGCGACGATGTTCACAAAGACCTGCTCCAACAATCTCGCGTCCGAGACCACGGGCAGGGGGCCTTCGACAAAATTCATGTCGATTTCGATGCTGGTATACTTCAGTTCGGACTTGAGGAGATCGACAGTCTCTTTAAGTGTTTCGTGGAGGTCAAACTCTTTTTTGGCAAGATCCGAATCGCGAACAAAGCCGAGAAGCTTATGCGTGATGTTCCGACAGCGCAGGGTCTGAGCCTTGATCTTCGTTACGACCCCTTCCAGTTCTTCGCGATCATCGGGGCTAAGGCCCTTGGCATCGGCAATGACTTCCGCTGCCCAACCCGAGGCCTCACTAATCACTGCTACTGGATTGTTGATCTCATGGGCCACACCGGCGGCTATCCGGCCTATCTCTGCCAGCCTGTCCACCTGGATAAGGTCTTCCTGGAGCTTTTTCTGCCGGGTGATGTCCTGACATATTCCAACCGACCCCACCCTTTGGCCTTCCCGGTTGGTCAGGTCCATCAAAGAAACATTACAATAGACAGTTTTCCCTTCTTTATGTCGTAAGGCAACGTCCAGGGCAACGGCGCAACCCTCTTGCCCGGAGGTTGCGATGACAGATGCGAACGACTCCGGGTCTTCGGCCAAGTCACTGATAGGTCGGCCAAACACCTCCTCCAGGGAATAACCCAGTACCTTTGCGCCTCCCTTGCTAAAAGAGACCAGAACCCCCTCCGCGTCTGTCGCAAAAATCAACTCAGTGGAATTCTGCAAGATACACTGAAGGTATGCCCTGGTCTGGTGTAACTCGATCTTGTGGCTTTGCAGCTCACGGACAACCTTTTTGAGATCGGCCGACAGTGAGCTATTCGATTCCATAGATCTTCTGCAGCTTGCCGATCGCCTTTCTTATCCCGTGTGCACCCAGCCCTGACGCTTGTATCTTCTCCACTTCTTCTCGAAACTTCGTACTCTGCAACTCCATCTTTTTCTTGAAGGCATCCTTGATAGCAGCCACAAGCTGGTCGTAGTCAACAGGCTTGAGGAGATACTGAAAAGCCTCCTGCTGGCCACTTTCTAACGCCGATTGTATGGAACCGTGGCCTGTGAGTACGATGCACTGAAGCAAGGGCTGGATTTCCTTAAGCCTCTCTTGAGTCTCCACTCCATCCATCCCGGGCATCTTGAGATCCACAACGGCCACATCAAAAGGTTCCTCGTTTGCCACGTTGACAGCCGCTTCTCCGGAAAAGGCGGCTTTTACCGTGTACCCTTGTTTCAAGAGCCGCTTGGACAGGAACTCAAGCAGAGTTTCCTCATCATCTACCAAAAGAATTCGAATGTTTTCCTGATCGCTCATGGGTTTCTCCTTTGGGTTGGTATTAGGCTTTCATGTAGTCCTAAATTGATCGGCCTAAATAGTATTTTCTTGCCGAATTGTCAAGAAAATTCACCAACCCCTGCCACCCGGATCCTCACCCTGCTCCAGCCTCTGATTCCGTTGCCGCAAGGACCTCCTTAAAGAGATCCTCCTTAAGAAGGATCCCAACGACATCTTCCCCATCCACCACAGGGAGCCAGTCGAACTTCCCAGAATTCATTATGTGCACAGCCTCCATAAGGGTACCGCTTTGGTGTATCACCCGCGTAACAGGTGACATGATTTCGCTGCTCGTCCTTTCAAACAAGGACTCACACTCCTGGTAGAACTGTCCCTGCCAAAAGATTGGAAGCTCTTCCATGGACTCCGTAGAGGGTTCCATACGACCAAGGACATCATCAACCGAAACCACGCCCAGAATCTCTTCCTTGTCTCCCACCTTGTCAACAACCAACAAGAACTGGGGAATCTTACCCCGTGCTCTCTTCCCCAGCATTTTCACCGCATCTAATGCCTTTGTCCGCGGTAAAATGCGTTGAAAGGAGTCTAGCTCAAGCATTATGTCTCTTATTCTCTTTTCTGGCATTGTCTTCTCACTGCATGTTCTCTTTGGACAGGCCATCTTCTCGACGTCTCTGGCCGACGTCTCTGGACATACGGTCCATTTGCAGCTCCAGCAGCAAGTCATGTGCCAGAACGCTGAGCCATTCAATCTATTCGCCAACTATTTGCTAAGACATTCATTCCGCAACACTTATGAGTATACCGGAGGAAACTCTCCGTCACGAACATTCGGCACACTTATGCCGATAGCATAAGATCAAAATAGCTGTTGACATTTTTCTGCCGTTTTGTTTTACAATATGGAATACGTTTTCTGGAAGGGAATCCAGAAACGTACAATAGCAGGCAGGAGGCAATAATGAGCCCTCACGGAATCGCTCTGCATGGCCAAGTCGAACCAGACCTTTTCCCGGAGTTTGTGGTTGTAAGCGAGCATATGCGCTCTGTCATTGCAACTGTCCAGCAAGTCAGCCGGTTTGACGCCAATGTCCTTATCTCCGGCGAATCCGGTACGGGCAAAGAACTTCTGGCTCGAATAGTCCACCAAAAAAGCAAGCGCAAGGACAAGCCCTTTGTGCCGGTCAACTGTGGAACCCTTTCTGGTGAACTGTTCGAAAGCAAGCTCTTCGGCCACGAGATGGGAGCCTTCACAGGCGCCATCAGACAAACAAAGGGCAGATTTGAACAGGCCCATAACGGGACGCTCTTTCTGGACGAAGTCCTCGAGATTTCCCAACTGAACCAGGTGAACTTCCTGCGCGTGCTGGAGGATGGATGTTTCCGGAGAATCGGGGGCGAAGACCTGATCAAGGTTGATGTTCGTATCATTGCCGCCACCAACAAGGATCTAGCTGCACAAGTAGAAGCAGGCCGTTTCAGAAAAGATCTCTTCTATCGCCTGCAGGTTATCCCAATCAACCTCCTCCCTTTAAGGAAACGCCAGGAGGCCATTCCTCATCTGGTAAGTTATTTCCTGGAACGATTTGCCAAGATATACCAGAAGGAAAGAGTCACGGTTTCGCCTGACGCCATGCAATTCCTCATGTCCCTGAAATGGCCTGGCAATATTAGACAGCTCAAGAATTTGATGGAACGAATGTTCTTGATGGCATCAAAACCTGCCATCGATCTGGACGATTTTCCGGAAGATTTCTTGCAAGGGACGCCCGAGTTGGACATGAAAAATCTTCAAGAATCTCATGATAAGAGGCCGGCGCCTGCTCCTCTCGAAATGCAGAGCGGCATCGAGCCTTTGCGAAAGGCGCGGGAAAGGGTGGAGAAGTCTCTTATCCTAAAGGCCTTGGAGACGACAAACGGTCAGAGAACCAGGGCGGCAGAGCTACTTGAAGTCAAGCCACGCACCCTTCGGCAAAAAATGAGCGATTATGGCATCCAGTTTCGCAGAACGCGAAAAAGCACGGTTGCGCAGTCTCCAGTCTGACAGAAAAAAACAATATCGGCAATACTTCGGGGCGCTTGGCGGTCGCTTAGGGCTGGATCAAAATGCCAAGCTATTTTTGACCCAGCCCTTACTCGGGATCAACTTTTTCTTTCAGTTCCTTACCGCATTTGAAGAAAGGCAGTTTCTTGGGTAGGACTTGGCTGGGCGCTCCTGACTTCGGATTTCTCCCGGTGTACCCCTTGTATTCCTTGACATAGATGCTACAGAACCCCCTGATTTCAACCCGGTCTCCTCTGGCCAGCGCCTCGGTCATCTTGTCAAACATCAGATTAACGACTTCCGTTGCTTTGTTTTTTGTGAGTCCTGTTTCCTTCTTCAGCGCCTCTATGAGATTCGCCTTGTTCATGTGGGTCCTCCTAAAACACGAATTGAATCAAGCGGACAAGAGACCATTTCTGGCAAGACGTTTTGCCGGCATCAACTGATTTCGTCAGTAAAGCTCTTCAGCATCTTCTCGGCTGTCTTGTCGTAGTCAATCTCGTAGATCCCCTTTTCGATCTTATCCCTGATGGCCCGAACTCTTCCCATACGGACATCTGGTTCGGATTCAATGGCCTCGTGGGCCTTCTGAACATCTTTCGACCTCTGGGAAAAACTGCAAACTGCATCCTCATGAGACTCTCGGACAACCTCGGATCGCTTGCGAGCCTCTTCAGGGGTTTCCTTGGTCGCGGCAAGTCCCCTTTGATTAGCATACCTGGAGACTTCGTCTCTACCTGTAACCTTCATGAATAAGTACCTGCCGGGAGTGTCGGGACGAGGGCAGAACCAAACAGTTCTGATCTGCTCTTCCAAATTGCTATTTTAAATATGCAAGAATCCTGCCATGTTGTCGGGACGTGCCACAATTTTTCAATTCCCAACCCAGACAAACAAGAACCAAAAAAATAGGGCCGGAATTCCCATCCAAGCCCTTGATCTTCACTTGGTAGCGGGGCATGGATTCGAACCACGGACCTTCGGGTTATGAGCCCGACGAGCTACCAGACTGCTCCACCCCGCATTATGGAATCAAAAATAGATCGTTTCCTTCAAGCTGTCAAGAACTATTTGCCAAATCGTATCAATCGTTCTATGAGCCGATAACCATCAGAAACCAACAAAGTCTGGCCCTCGGCCCCTTTCTCGTTGAAGCCACCAGATTCCTCTGAAGGTGACGGGACGTCTTTGCCGCAGATTGCAAAGGGCACGGGTTCTGTGGTGTGAGTCCTTACCCGAAGCGGAGTATAGTGATCAGTGGCAACCATAATCCGGTGTTCTGGGAACTCTTTCAAGCCGTCCAGCACCTTTCCCACGACTCCGGCATCAAATGCCTCAATGGCAGCTATCTTCTCATCCAGCAGGCCGGCATGCCCTGCTTCGTCCGGAGCCTCAACATGCACATAGACCAGGTCGGCGCTTTTGATTGCTGACAGGGCATATCGTGCCTTGGCCTCATAATCCGTGTCAAAATATCCGGTGGCTCCCGGCACGCGAATCACCTTAAGCCCCACATACACACCGATTCCCATCAGGAGGTCTACTGCTGAAATCATAGCCCCTTTAAGCCCTGTCTTTTTTTCAAAAGACTCCAATTGCGGCGCATGTCCTTGTCCCCAGAACCAGATATGGTTGGCTGGCTTCAAGCCCTTTTTCATCCTTGTCCGGTTGACAGGATGGTCTTTTAGGATGGAGCTTGCCCGATCAATTAGCTCGAGCAAAATCCCTTGAGAAGCCAACCGATCTAAATAGGGCTTGACTCTCTCTCCAGTAATATCATGAGGTGGAGTTGTATTTACGTCTGCAGATCCGTCCTGCCAAACCATAAGATGGCGATAGCTCACCCCGGGATAGAATCGAAGCGTCTTGTTTCCCAGGCCATTGTCTATGTCCTCTATGAGGCGCCGGGCTTCATCAGTGGAGATATGCCCGGCGCTGTAATCGTCCATTGTGAGCGCACCCTCCTGCCGGGAGAGGGTCACCAGATTGCAGCGGAAGGCCACATCAGATGGCTTTAGCTTGACCCCAAGGCTGGCTGCCTCCAAAGGTCCCCGGCGGGTTTGCACTGTTCTTGGATCATAGCCCAGGAGACTCAAATTGGCCGTATCACTTCCTGTTTCGCACCCATCGGGAATAGTCTTGACGAGCCCCAGTTGGCCCTGACGAGCAATCCAATCCATGTTAGGAGTCTGCGCTGCCTCAAGGGGGGTCTTGCCGCCAAGCTCAGCAATGGGATAGTCCCCCATGCCGTCACCCACAAGAATAATGTATTTCATCTTTGATCCTCAATCCGGATCAACATGGTCTTGTCCTTCACCACGCCAAGCTGATCTATTTCAGAAAGGGCATCTCTTACGGCTGCCTCCCTGGCCTCATGGGTAATCATAACAATAGGCACTTCGCCCGCAAGGTCCCTGCCCTTCTGATGAACAGATTCGATACTGATTTGATGTTTTCCCAAAATTCCGGAAATCCTGGAGAGCACGCCAGGTCTATCCTCAGCAGAAAATCGGAAATAATACTTCATATCCAGCTCTTCGATCGATTTGACGCGTCTCCTTTTTACGGAAGAAGACTGATAGCCCATGCAAGGGACTCTGCCGATTGCGCCATGCAATACATTCCGCCCAACATCCACCAGGTCGCTAACCACAGCGCTTCCCGTGGGCATCATACCGGCGCCGGCTCCATAGAGCATGACATTTCCGACAGCATCACCCTTCACGTAAAGGGCATTGTAAGCCTCATTCACGCTGGCAAGGAGGCTCTCTTGAGGTATCAGTGTCGGATGAACCCGGGCTTCAATAGCCTCGCCATCATCTCTTGAAATAGCCAGAAGCTTGATCCGGTACCCGAATTCCTTGATAAACTCGATGTCAAGAGGCGTTATTCTTGAGATCCCCTCTGTATAAACGGCGCTATTGTCGATGGGAACACCGTAAGCTACAGAAAGGAGTATCGTGAGTTTGTGGGCCGAATCAATCCCTTCAACATCAAACGTGGGATCAGCTTCCGCGTAACCGAGCGCCTGGGCCTCTTTAAGCACTTCTGAAAAGGGACTTCCCTCATCCGTCATCTTGGTCAAGATATAGTTGGCAGTGCCGTTCAAGATCCCGAAAAGGCCCTGGATGCGATTGGCAACAAGCCCTTCCTTTATCGAACGAATCAGAGGAATGCCCCCGCCAACACTGGCCTCAAAGCCCACCTCCACCCCTTTGCGCAAAGCAGAAGAAAAAATCTCGTCCCCGTGAGCAGCGAGAAGGGCTTTGTTGGCGGTGACCACGTGTTTGCCTTTTTCAATGGCCTGCAAGATGAAGCTTTTTGCAGGCTCATACCCACCAATCAGTTCTACAACAATGTCAACCTCAGGGTCATTGATGACCATATTGGCGTCTGTTGTGAGGATCTTTTCATCCACTGACACGCCCCGATCAGTTTCAAGGTCAAGGTCGGCTATCCATTTGAGCTCCAGGTGTGCTCCAAAGCGAGACGCAATGACATCGCGGTTTTCCAGCAGGATCTTTGCTGTGCCCGAACCCACAGTTCCGAACCCCAGCAACCCAATGCATATTTTCTTCATGTGCTCACCTTACGAGGAAAAATTACAGGATCTTGCGAATCCCCCTTATGGCCTGATTGGTGCGCATCGTGTTTTCTATTAAAGCAAACCTGACATATTCATCGCCATACTCCCCGAAACCGAGCCCCGGAGAAACAGCCACCCTGGCTTCTCGAATCAACATCTTGGAAAACTCCACAGAGCCCATCTCGACATACTGTTCAGGGATCTTTGCCCAAACAAACATGGTTCCCTTTGGACTCTTGACCGGCCACCCAACCCTGTTCAGGCCTTTAATCAGGGCATCACGCCTTATCTTGTATGTGTCTACGATCTTCTTGACGCAATCTTGTGGTCCGTTCAGCGCAATGATCGATGCAATTTGGATCGGCTGAAAAATGCCATAATCAAGATAGCTCTTGATGCGGCGAAGAGCTCCCACTATCTCGGGGCTCCCAACGCAAAAACCGACGCGCCACCCAGGCATGCTATAGCTCTTGGAAAGGGAGAAAAATTCGACTCCCACTTCCTTGGCCCCGGGCACCTGTAGAAAACTCGGGGCCAAATATCCGTCATACACCAAATCCGCGTAGGCCAAATCATGAATCACCAGAATCCCGTGCTCTTTGGCGTAGTCTACAATCTTCTCAAAAAAACCCAGGTCCACCACCTCTGTTGTGGGATTATGGGGAAAAGATATGATAAGCATCTTCGGTCTCGGCCATGTCTGCTTTGTGGCAGCAATCAGGTTTTCAAAAAAGTCCTGCTCCGGGCCCAGAGGAATCCCCCGCACATCTCCACCTGCTATGATGGCCGAATACGGATGGATAGGATAGGTGGGATTCGGCGAAAAGACCACATCCCCCGGGGCAATGGTTACGAGGACAAGATGTGAGATTCCTTCCTTAGCCCCGATGGTGACAATCGCTTCTGTTTCAGGATCAATATCCACGTCAAACCGGCGTTTGTACCAATCGGAGATAGCCATCCTGAGCTTGGTGATTCCCATGGACGCAGAATACCGGTGGTTGTGCCCTTTTCTGCAGGCTTCAACCAGCTTGTCCACAATATGCTTTGGCGTTGCCATATCAGGATTGCCCATGCCCAGATCCACAATATCCTCTCCTGCATGGCGCGCATCCATTTTTATCTGATTTACGGTGGTGAAGACATAAGGTGGAAGCCGATTCAGCCTGGCGAATTGTTTCATGACAGATGCCTTCCATAAGGGTTTTGATTTCTTTGTCTTTGAGATGTTATTATACTATAGTAAAAGTGCTGTCAAAAAGATTTCTTTTGACTTCACGACGTAATTGCTCTAAAAAAGTACAAAATTGAGGAGCTGTGACATGGACAAGTCTCTTACCTACCAGAAAGCCGGTGTCGATATCGACAAGGCAAATCGCTTCATCAAAAGGATCAAGCAGATCACAAAACGGGCCCCGCGGTCTGGTGTGATTGCCGGCATTGGCGGATTCAGCGGCCTTTACTCCTTTGATGTCAGTCAATATAAGGACCCGGTTCTTGCCACCTCCACTGACGGGGTTGGCACAAAATTGAAGATCGCCTCCATGATGGGAAAGCATGACACGATCGGCATAGACCTTGTGGCCATGTGCGTCAACGATATTGCTGTTCAAGGGGCCAAGCCTCTGTTCTTCTTGGACTATCTGTCCATGGGAGAGCTTATACCCGAAACCGCTGAGGCCATAATAGAAGGAATTGTGACGGGCTGCAAAACGGCCAAGTGCGCGCTGATAGGTGGCGAGACAGCGGAAATGCCGGGGCTCTACGCTGCGGGGGATTATGATCTGGCAGGGTTTGTGGTCGGCATTGTGGACAACGGCAGAATTGTCGATGGGTCAGAGATCGGTGTGGGCCAAAAACTGATTGGCATCGCGTCAAGCGGGCTTCACAGCAACGGGTATTCGTTGGTTAGAAAGATCTGTTTTGAAAAACTCAAGCTGGAAGTGACTGACAGGATTGATGTTCTGGGAAAAACCATAGGAGAAGAACTCCTGGAGCCTACCAAGATCTATTCCGAGATCCTCCGTCACCTGCTGCGTGATTTTGCCATACACGGGATTGCCCACGTCACAGGCGGTGGCATACAAGAAAACCTGCCGCGAATACTCCCATCGTCTTGCAAGGCCGTCATCCAAGAAGGGAGTTGGGAGGTTCCCCCTGTTTTTCATTTCCTCAGGGAAGCAGGAAAGCTGTCCGCATTGGAAATGAGAAGGACTTTCAATAACGGAATCGGCATAATCCTTGTCACGCCCGCTAATGCCGCACAGGGCATCATGGAATTCCTTCTGGCAATGAACGAAAAGGCCTACGCTATCGGAGAAATCGTCGCGAGAAAACGCGGAAGCAAGCAGCTCGTCTGGGTGTAATCAGTTCCCGGCTACGATATCGTAAACTGCGGCCAGCGCTTCCGGTAGTTTTTCAGGCTTGCTTCCCCCGGCCTGGGCCATGTCACGACGCCCGCCGCCGCCGCCGCCAACTATGGCGGCCACCTCTTTGATTATCTTTCCGGCATGATACTGCTCCTGGTGTTCCTCTGTCACCACGGCCACGAGCAGCACCTTTTCAGGCATCCTGCTCCCTAATACAATAATCCCGGACTTTATCTTTGCCTTAACTTGATCGGCAAAATCTCTCAAGGCCGCGGGTGTGTCGACTGAAACCTCCTGAGCCAGGACTGAAACGCCGTTTACTGCCTTGACCTCGGAAAGGGACTTATCTGATGCCTCAGCCTGGGCTTTGGCCTTGACAGCGCCGAGTTCCTTCTCCAGGGCCTTCTGGTGTGCCATGATTTTCTGAACCCTGTCTGCCAGATCTTCAGGCTTGGTTCTCAGCGCCTCTGCCAGGGTATGCAAGGTCTGAGAGGCCTCCTGGGTGCTCGCAAGGGCAACCGCGCCTGTGAGCGCCTCGATACGTCGCACGCCGGCTGCCACACTCCCTTCGCTGACGATCTTAAAGAGACCGATATCTCCCGTCCGCACAGTATGGGTCCCTCCGCACAGCTCCTTGCTGAAATCCCCAACAGCAACGACCCGGACACGGTCACCGTACTTCTCCTCAAAAAGCGCGGTGGCTCCTGCATTGAAGGCGTCCTCGGCATCCATCTCCTCGATCTCAAGAGGCGTGTTTTGACGAATCCTGTCATTGACCAGGTCTTCGATTTCCCGGAGTGTCTCTGCATCAAGAGCGGAAAAATGCGTAAAATCAAAACGCAAACGGTCAGGCCCCACCAATGATCCTGACTGCTTCACATGGTCCCCCAGCACTTTGCGCAAAACCGCGTGCAACAGGTGGGTGGCAGTATGATTCCTGCCAATAGCCAATCGCCGCTCCCTATCCACACTGAGAGTCACACGGTCCCCCGTGGAAACTGTTCCGCGCAGGATCTTGCCTTTGTTGATTATTATGTTACCGGGGGCTTTCACCGTGTCACGGACTTCTATCTCAAAGCCCGCCCCTGTAATTCGGCCCTGGTCTCCCACCTGGCCCCCGGCCTCGCCGTAGAAGGGGGTCTTGCCTGTTACAAGTTCAATGAATTCTCCTTGTGTAGCCCCTTGAACAGTTTCGCCGTCTCGAACGAGCATGAGGATTTCAGAGTCAGCGCTTGTGGTCTCATGCCCTACAAACTCAGTCTGTATCCCCCGAACCGCAAGGGCCTTGAAGGCCTCTGCTGTCTCATGACCGCCGGCGCCTTTCCAGGCGCTCCGTGAGCGGAGGCGCTGTTGGTCCATGGACGCGTTAAAGCCTTCGATATCCAGTGAAAACCCGTCATCGCGCACAATGTCCTGGATAATGTCAACCGGGAAACCATAAGTATCATACATCTTAAATATGAGATTCCCTGGGACCTTCAAGTCCCCCTGAGCCTTTAATTCACCCAGGGCATCCTCCAGAACACTCAAGCCTGTGTCCAGGGTCCCCAAAAAGCGCTCCTCTTCGCTCTTGATAATATTCTTGATGTAGGCATCTGCTTCCAACAGCTCCGGATAGGCCTTCTTCATCACCTGAGCAACCTTGCCCGCGGTTTGATACAGAAAGGGCCGGGGCAATCCCAGGGTGCGACCATAACGAATGGCCCGTCTCAGGATACGGCGAAGCACATACCCTCGCCCCTCATTGGATGGCAGGACCCCGTCACCGATCAGAAAGGCCGCTGCTCGGCTGTGGTCTGCCACCACCTTCATCGAAACATCAATCTCGCGGGACTCATCAATGGAATGACCGGAGATCTCCTCGATTTCTCTTATAATTGGGATAAACAGGTCGGTCTCGTAGTTACTCGTAACCCCTTGAATTACTGCCGCGATGCGCTCCAGTCCCAACCCTGTATCAATGCTCGGTCTTGGAAGGGGTGTCATGTTGCCTGTGTCATCCCGGTTAAATTCCATGAAAACCAGGTTCCACAACTCCAGATAGCGGTCACATTCACAACCCGCCCGGCATTCGGGTCGACCGCAACTCATCTCTTCGCCCTGATCAAAGAGGATTTCCGAGCACGGCCCGCAAGGACCAGTATCGCCCATTGACCAGAAATTATCCTTCTTGCCGAGACGAACGATCCTGTCCTCCGGCATCCCTGTATTGTTACACCAAAGCTGATGAGCCTCATCGTCGTTTTCGTAGACTGAAACCCAGAGTTTTTCTACTGGAAGGCCATAAACCCTGGTCATGAGATCCCAGGCCAATTCAATGGCTAACGGCTTAAAATAATCCCCAAAGGAGAAATTTCCCAGCATCTCGAAAAAAGTGTGATGGCGCCCCGTGTGGCCTACATTTTCAAGGTCGTTGTGCTTGCCGCCAGCCCGAACACACTTCTGAGACGTGCATGCCCGCACGTAGTCTCGTTTCACCTCCCCCAGGAATGTCCGCTTAAACTGCACCATCCCGGCATTGGTGAAAAGGAGGGTGGGGTCATCATGGGGCATCAGAGACGAGCTCTTTACGATCGTGTGGCCTTTTTCCTCAAAATAGGCCAAAAATTTCTCCCGCAGATCATCTGATGTCGTCATAGTCATTAGTCACTGCCGACTCCTTACTGCCTACTCCTTACTCCCTAGTACTTACTCCCCACTCCTTACCGCCTACTCCTTACTCTTCTCCACGCTGCTGCGCCTCGGACTGCCCGGACTCCTTCTGTGCCAATCCAAGAGCATCTCGAACTTTTTTTTGGATATTGGCAAAAAGATCAGGATTTTCCTTCAGAAATGTCTTGGCGTTTTCCCTGCCCTGTCCAATCCTTTCCTTGTCAAATGAATACCAGGCCCCGCTCTTATCAACGATTTCGTTTTGAACGGCCATGTCAAGCAGATCGCCAGCAGCGGAAATACCTTCATCGTACATGATATCAAACTGTGCCTCCTTGAAAGGCGGCGCCACCTTGTTCTTGACCACCCGCACCCTTGTTCGGTTTCCTGTGACCTCCTGGCCGTCCTTGATGTTCCCAATCCTCCGAATATCGAGTCTCACCGACGAATAAAACTTAAGGGCATTACCTCCTGGCGTAGTCTCCGGGTTCCCGAACATGACTCCGATCTTCATTCGAATCTGGTTGATAAAGATGACAGATGTTTTCGACCTGCTGATACAGGCAGTAAGCTTTCTCAAGGCCTGTGACATGAGCCTGGCCTGCAGACCCACATGGACATCCCCCATCTCTCCTTCAATCTCAGCCCGTGGAACCAGGGCTGCCACCGAATCAACAACCACGGCGTCCAGGGCGCCGCTCCGGACCAAAACCTCTGCAATTTCCAGGGCCTGCTCACCCGTATCCGGTTGAGAGACGAGAAGGTCATCACAGTTCACGCCGAGTTTTTTTGCATATAATACGTCCAGGGCGTGTTCGGCATCGATAAATGCCGCAATACCGCCCCCCTTTTGGGCTTCCGCCACAATATGAAGAGCAAGCGTGGTTTTGCCCGAAGACTCAGGCCCAAAAAGCTCTACGACCCGGCCCCGCGGTATGCCCCCTACTCCCAGTGCGTAGTCCAGGGCAAGGGAGCCCGTTGGAATTACCGGGATGTCTGCAATGGCCTGGTCACCCAGTTTCATGATGGAACCCTTGCCGAACTGGCGCTCTATCTGACCTATCGCCTGTTCAACCGCCTTTTCCTTGTCAGCAGATATGCTACTCATGAATATTCCCCCTAACTTTAGGCATTCTTGGCACTTCTTAAATCCACCTCAGCCAGTCTTGTGTATACCGCCCCTTGAGGACGCAAGGTGCTTTGAAACAAGACAACAGACTGAACCGTGAAAGATCCTGTTTCAAACCTCGCCAATCCCTCCAAGGACTCCCGCAACTTGGTCCTATCCACACGATCCTTGACACGACCCATTGTCAGATGGCCCTTAAAATACCGTTTCTCCTTTGGAAAGCCAAGCCCCTTGAGCTGAGATTCCAAAGCGCTCTGAAGTGCGAACAAGGCCTGCACGTCTCCTGATATCCCCGCCCAGATGACGCGCGGACGCCTGAAATCCGGAAAAACCCCAACCCCATCCCCCGTCAGCGTAAAAGGGGAAATGCCCTTGGCGGCTTCTTCCATGGCTGCCCGAATCTTCCCTACATCATCCCTGTCAATATCTCCCAGGAACTTCAGGGTCAGGTGGATGCCTTCCCTGCGAACCCATCTGATGTCAAGGCCTGATCCCCGGAGCGCGTCCTGGGTCTTCGCAATTGCCTGAAGAACGAATTCCGGCAAACCGATCGCTATGAAGGTGCGTATCTTCTCACCCATGTTCTATTGACTCGCAGCGTTCTCGTATCCTCTTCAACGCCTCCTCTGAAGCCTGTTCTTTGATCTCTCTCCGGCTCCCTTTGAAGTGATATTTCCATGACACCACATCCTGGCTCCAGGCCAAGGCCATATGAACCGTGCCTACTGGTTTGTCAGAAGCGCCGCCTGTGGGGCCTGCGATCCCACTGACCGCAATACCCAGATCAGTGCCTGCCAACCGCTTGACGCACATCGCCATCTCCCTGACGCAGGCTTCGCTCACGGCTCCGTGTTCTTTGATAATCCCCTCAGGCACCCCCAAGAACTCGATCTTGGACCGGTTGCTGTACGTCACAACCCCCATCTCCAAATAGTCCGAACTGCCTGAAATGTTGGTGAGTCGATGGCAAATCAACCCGCCAGTACACGACTCGGCTACTGCAATGGTTATCTTCAGAGAAAAAAGCGCCCTGGCCACTTCCTGTTCAAGGGATTCGTCTTGCATCCTTCAATTTCAACTCCAAAAGAGCTTCATAACAACTCTCAAAACAGCGTTGGCATAAATCCCTGCAAGTACGTCATCGCCCACAACACCCCAGCCGCCGGGCAACGTCGATTCCAGCCTCCTGATAGGAAAGGGCTTGGCAATGTCCATGAACCTGAAAAGCAAGAACCCTGTCACCAGAGTCTTTACGTTCCAAGGGATGAGAAACATGGTAACCAGAAACCCTGCCATCTCATCTATAACAATTAAGCCGCTGTCTTTCTTGTTAAATATCTTTTCTGCTTCACCTGATACCCACACGGCAAACCCGGTAAACACCGCAACGAACAACGCCCCCTCAAGTGGGCCAAGCATAGCAAGGAGATAGCATAGAGGAACCGCAGCTAAGGTGCCAAAAGTGCCGGAGGCAAAAGGGATGCAGCCCGCGTAAAATCCTGTTGCTAACACAACCACAAATCTTTGTCGAATGCCGCTATGCAATGCAACGCCCCGTCATAGCCTCCAGTAACCCTCTGAAGTTATAGGTTTGTTCAGTTATGCAATTCCGGTAAATTCGCTCGACTCTGACGATGCCGTGCCGTGCAATGCTTTCCTACTGCGAAGTCTCCTTTAAGACGGCAGCATAGACCGTCTTCAGGGGCATGTTCTTCTCCAGGGCAATCCTCTTGCACTCCTCATATTCCGGCGCCACAGAGACCTTGCCCGTCAGGTCTGAAATCTCCTTCACCCATACCTTGCCAAAGGACGTGGCGGCCTCTTTGAGTCTTCTGGGCAGCTTTATCCGGTCCGCCCGGCAGTGCCGCACACCAGTGGCCGTGGTCTCAGACAGTATCCGGTGCACCACTTTTTCTCGGTCGATTTCCTTACATATAACCTGGATCATGGTTCCAGGTCGATTCTTCTTCATAAAGATTGGAATCCAGATCACATCCAGGGCCCCATCTTCAAAAAGCCTCTCCATGACGAATCCGAATATCTCAGGATTCATGTCATCGATGCTGGTCTCCACGACCGTGACACAATCTGCCTCACACACAGATTCAGGCTCCCCTACGATGACCCTTAGCAAGTTGGGCATCTCTTTCAGGTCCCGTGCCCCAACACCGTAACCCACCTGGCGAATGCGCATCCTTGGCATGGGGCCAAAGTCTTCGGCAAGCGATGTGATGATCGCCGCTCCGGTTGGGGTAACCAGTTCATGAGAAACACCGGCGCCGTACACAGGCACTCCTTCAAGGAGAGCCACTGTGGCCGGGGCCGGCACAGGAAGTCTTCCGTGATCGCAGGTTACGAAGCCTCTTCCCACTGGGATCTCAGAAGCCGTTGTTTTGCCGATTTGGAGCCATTCCACCCCCAGAGCAGCTCCCACGATATCGACAATAGCATCCACCCCTCCGAGTTCATGAAAGTGGACGTGCTCTTTTGGACAATTGTGGATTGCAGCCTCAACCTCTGCCAGCCGGGCAAAGGTCTTAAGGCTGAGGCGCTTTACCCTTTCAGAAACGTGACTCCCTTCGATAAGGCCTCGGATGTCCTTATAATTTCTGGCACACTTGTCCTTCTTATCAACCGCCACGTGTACCTGCCGGCCGTGGATGCTCATCCGCTCGACTTCAGCAATCTCCAGATGAAAGGCCTCAAGGGGCAAAGCTCGAATATTTTCCTCAATAAAACCAGGTGGAACCCCCAATTGGATCAACGCCCCGAGAATCATGTCACCGCTGATCCCGGAGAAACAGTCAAAGTAGGCAATCTTCATCCCCATTTAGGTCCTGTCAGCCGCTAAATTTGTCAATCTGTCATACCCTGCCGAAATTTTCTAGCACACAACCCCTTGAGAGTCAAAGCACACGGGGACAAGATTCCCTACCTCTTGGCATGAACCTGTATGATCTCAAGCAGTAGCTCAACAGACTTGACCATGTCATCCAGCCGGATCGACTCGCGCACAGTGTGCATGTCCTTCATACCCGTTCCGAGTATCCCTGCGACAATCCCATGCCCAAAGAATATATTTGCATCGCTGCCGCCGCCACTTGTCTTGGGCTGCATCTCACGGCCAAGGTGAGATGCAGCCTCTTTGGCCATAGTGACAACCAGGTGATCTTCAGGAATTTTCAACACTGAAAAATCCTGCCGAATTGCAGTCTCAAGCCTCGGAAGTCCATCATCTGCAGGAAACGCCTTCTTATAAGTTGAAACCTCTCGTTCAAAACACCCAACAATCTTGTCTGTCTCGTGATCCAGTTTCTGCGGGGTGTGGCTGCGAACCTCTCCAGTCACGGTTACCAGGTGAGGCACGATATTAGTGGCTGTGCCCCCCTCGATCAATCCGATGTTAACCGTTGTCTCCTCGTCAATGCGGCCCACGCTGATCTTTGAGATGGCTCGACTGGCCAGATGTATCGCATTAATCCCTTTCTCTGGGGCAGCGCCCGCGTGGGCGTCCCTGCCATAGACCTTGAACTGAATATGATTGGCAGCCGGGGCTCGCGTCACGATCCCATCAGTGTCAGTGGCGTCCAGGCTGTACCCATATTGCGCCTTGAGCAAAGAGTAGTCGAGATTCTTGGCTCCCATAAGGCCTACTTCTTCGCAAATGGTTACCACCACCTCAAGGGGGCTGCATGGGAGTCTGTTTTCCTGGAGCACCCTGATGGCTTCAATAACAACGGCCAGGGCCGATTTGTCATCAGCCCCGAGAACGGTAGTTCCGTCGCTTGAAAAAACGCCTTCTGAAAAAAGGATCTTGACCCCTTCGCCTGGCTGAACCGTATCCATATGGGCATTCAGGAGCAGAGGGGGAGCATCAGTCTCGGAACCCTGAAATCTGGCAATCAGGTTTCCCGTATCACTACCGACGTTCTGGCCGGCCCCGTCAATTACCACCTCAGCCCCCATGGATTCAAAAATTTTCACCAGGCTCTTGGCTATGGCCCCCTCTTTCCTCGAGACGCTGTCTACCTCAACCAACCCCTTGAACATGTCGGCCAGACGTTCATGATTTACCATGCCACCTTCCTCCCCATCCGAGGACCTTCTTGCCCTTTCATCTCCCGAGATTTAAGCTAACACATCCTCAGATAAAATCGTTGACAGTTTTGGCAAAGACTAGGTATATTAAAAAATTAAGCGCGGAAGTGGATAGCTCACTGGTGGGGCTCCCGGACTTCAAATCCGGCGTGGGGCGCTAAAACCGTCCCGGGTGGGTTCGATTCCCATGCACTTCCGCCACCTTTCCAGGTGATTCCAATATATTATCCTCTTTTTTTCCCCCAGAAACGCGTCCCAAACTGGTCTCCTATTATCACCTGAGGGATCTGTTTGCAAGCCACAGCACGCCATTGTCACAGTAGAGGAAACTCCTTCGCGAAAAGAGCGGAGCGTATGGCCGCATCTGTCACAGTTTTATGCTATACGGAATCAACGACATTGCCGATGCAAGGACGATGTGTCGGTCAAAAAACCTTCCGGATGAGGAAACGGAACTGTACGCATCTGCCGGGACCATTACAGACGGACAGGTCGCCTTTTTTAAGAAGTACTTCGTATGGTTCAGGAGTCTGAGTACAAAGGATTCAGAATGATGCAAGAGATGTGGTCGCCCGAAAAAAATTCAAAACAATGCTTGACTTTCGCTATAATTGCTATAGTGTATTGCATTATCGGATTGGAGACAAGGCATGGAAAATAGAGAAATCCCTGACATCCTGAAACAGGTCAGGGCCAAGCTTGAATTGAGTCAAGAGGAACTTGCCAACAAGCTCGGCGTGGCCTTCTCAACCCTCAATCGCTGGGAGAACAGCAAAAGCGCGCCCCGTGGCAAGGCCAAACAGGCCATCGCTGATTTGATGTCGGAAGTGGGCTTTGAGTCAAGCAGGACTATACCGAACAGGCGCCAGCGTCGCCGAGGCTCCAGGGAGGATCTGCTGACTACAAAATCCATGGAGCAGATGCTCTGGAGCGCAGCTTGCTCCATTCGTGGTGAAAAGGATGCGCCAAAATTCAAGGACTATATCTTACCTCTGATCTTCATCAAGCGACTCTCAGACGTCTTCGAAGATGAAGTCGAGCGGCTTTCCGAAACTTACGGTGACAGGGATACCGCTCTTTCGATCATCGAGGCGGACAAGACGCTGGTTCGTTTCTATCTCCCACCCGAGGCCCGATGGCCGGTCGTTAGCGGACGCGAGCAGTTTGAGTGGCCGGAGGAGCATAAACCCAAGACGCTTGGAGAACAGTTGACCTTCACAATGCGGACCATCGTCAAGGCCAACACAGGAGATCGGCACAAAGACCTCAGTGGGGTCATCGACATTGTTGACTTCAATGAGACTCGTAGCGGTGAACGAGAGATCAGTGATGCCGCCCTGTCCCGTATTGTAGAAACGCTCTCTGATCCACGCTACCGGCTTGGTCTATATGACGTCGAACCGGATTTTCTCGGACGCTGCTACGAATACCTGCTCCGCAAATTCGCTGAAGGGCAAGGGCAGAGCGCAGGTGAGTTCTTCACACCCACCGAAGCCGGCTGGCTCATGGCCCATATGATTCGCCCAGCTCAAGGCGAAGAGGTGTATGACTATGCCTGTGGATCGGCGGGACTGCTCATCAAGTGCGAGTTGGTCCTCATGGAACGTGAGCTGAAGGTGAGCCGGCCGCTTAAGCTCTACGGTCAGGAACTGACAGGATCGAGCTATGCCATCGCCCGGATGAACATGGTCATTCATGACATGGAAGGCGTGATCGTACGCGGCAATTCAATGACAAATCCCAAGTTCCGGGAAACGGATGCCAGTCTCAGGAAGTTTGACATCGTCGTCGCGAACCCGATGTGGAACCAGCCCTTTGACCGCACTATTTACGAAAAAGACGACTTCGGGCGCTTTGAGGAGCATGGCGGCATCACCTCCGGTAAGGCGGACTGGGCCTGGCTGCAGCACACCATCACCTCGCTCAAGTCCACAGGCCGGGCAGCGGTCGTCCTCGACACAGACGCGGTCACACGCGGCAGCGGGAGCCGAAACGAAGACAAAGAAAAGACCATCCGCAAATGGTTTGTCGAGCATGATCTCGTTGAGGGCGTTATACTCTTACCGGACAATTTATTCTACAACACCACCGCCGCTGGCATCATCATTCTGCTGAATCGCCACAAGCTTCCCCATCGTCAGGGCAATATTGTCCTGGTGAACGCAAGCCAGGAGTTTAAGAAGGGCCGTCCCAAGAACTACATCCCGGACGAAAATATCCGCAAGATCGCCCAGGCCTTCATAAAGGGGCAGGACGTTGAACGTTTTGTCAAGGTCATAACAAACGAAGAGGCGGCTGACAATGACTACAACCTGTCTCCATCCCGCTATGTGGACACGAGCGAGAAGGAAGTCTATCGACCAATTCCCGAGGTTCTTAAAGAACTCAGAGGGTTGGAGAAGGAAGCGAAAAAAATCGACACTGACCTGGAGAAGGTCTTTGCGCAGATGGGGTTCAAGTAGAGCGTGATGGAGGACAATCCAACCACCTTCAACGAGGCGAACTATGCTCAACTGCTCAATCAGGTCAAGTCCCGCATCCGCGAGGCTCGTGTTCGTGCAGGTTTGGCCGCCAACAGGGAGTTGGTTGCTCTTTACTGGGGAGTTGGGAAGCTGATTGTCGAGCGTCAACGGGTGCAAGGGTGGGGATCTGCCGTCATTGAGCGACTTTCCCGGGATGTCCGGCAGGAGTTCCCAGACATTCAGGGCTTCTCACCGCGCAACATCTGGCGCATGCGCGCATTCTATCTTGCTTATACAGCACATTCAACAGGGCGACTATGATCGAAAGGGACAGGCCGTAACGAACTTCAGTCGCACTTTGCCTGCACCCCAGTCCGATCTTGCGCGTGACATACTGAAGGACCCCTACATCTTCGATTTTCTCGGTCTTACGGATGACATCCGAGAGCGGGAGCTGGAGAATGCCCTCCTGGCCCACCTGCGCGAGTTCCTCATTGCACTCGGTACCGGGTTCGCTTTTGTTGGTAACCAGTTCCGATTGGCCATCGGTGACGAGGACTACTACATTGATCTGCTTTTCTATCACCTGAAGCTTCGCTGCTACTTCGTCATTGACCTCAAGACTCGTCCATTTGCCGCCGAGGACGCCGGCAAGATGAACTTCTACCTCAATGCGGTGGACGACATATTGAGGCATCCTGACGACCAACCGTCCGTGGGGCTCGTGCTTTGCCGCGAGAAAGAAGGCTCGAACCGGATGCTGTTGGAATACGCCCTGCGTGGCCTCAAGAAGCCGATCGGCGTCTCCGAATATCAACTTACCCGTGCCCTGCCGGACGACCTCAAGCCCAGCCTGCCAACGGTGGAAGAAATAGAGCGCGAGATAGCCGGGGCCATGGTTGAGGATCAGGATGGTGAAACCGGGCGTTTGGTGCGTGAATTGCGGGAGAAGTATGGGAAGAAGAATAGTCAATGAATAAAGCCCAGGATTTGGAATCATGACAACGGAATGGGACAAGCAGACTTTTTCAGAGTGCGTTCAGCCTGTCCGTGTAGACCGCACCAAGCAGATAAAGATGCGGCGTTACCAGCCGAAAGGCAAATATCCGATTGTCGATCAAGGTCAGGGTTTGGTTGCTGGGTGGACGGACAACGAAGATGTAGTTATTAGGGATAGTTTGCCGTACGTGGTCTTTGGCGACCACACGCGGTTGTTAAAGTATGTCGATTTCCCTTTTGCTCTCGGCGCTGACGGCGCAAAGCTGATCAAACCCAAGGATGACATCAATCCACTGTATTTCTACTTCCAGCTCCTACGTCTTGACATTCCTAGCCGAGGCTACAGTCGGCATTACCGACTGCTGAAAGAAAAGGCCATCTCCATCCCCCCAATCCCCGAACAGAAGAAGATTGCGGCGGTGTTATTGAAGATTCAGCGGGCTATTGAAACACAGGAGCAGATCATCCAGTCGCTCCGCGACCTCAAGAAATCCACCATGCAGCACGTTTTCACCCGCGGCCTCCGCGGCGAGAAGACTAAGATGACCGAAATCGGCGAGATTCCACCGGGGTGGAAAGTAGAGAAGCTTGGCGATATTCTAGAGGACTCCCTTTACGGCCTATCAATGAGAGGCCAGTCGATGGGCAAGTATCCGATCTTGCGCATGAACTGCCAGATCGACGGAAGAGTCGTGTTTGACAACCTGCAGTACGTTGATATCGACAGAGATACTTTCGAAAAGTTTAGGCTTCGGGATGGCGACTTACTGTTCAATCGGACGAATAGCCACGATCTTGTAGGCCGGATGGCCGTTTTCCACTCAGACCGCGAAGCCGTATTCGCCTCTTACCTCATCCGCCTTCGCCTATGTCCGGGTTCTGTCAATCCCGACTTTGTGAATTACTACTTCAACATGCCGGTTACTCAGAATCGTGTGAAAACGTTAGCCTCCAAAGGAGTCAGCCAGTCGAATATCAGCGCGAGCAAATTGAAGACATTTGAAGTTCCGATCACCATCCCGGAGGAACAGGAGGACATCGTCGGCAAATTGGGCACGGTTGATGAGAAGATAACCCTGCACGAATCCAAGAAATCCGCCCTCCAAGACCTTTTCAAGGCCACGCTGAACAAGCTGATGACCGGCTGGATTCGTGTGCAAGATTTGGATATTGATATCAGTGAGGTGGAGGGATGAGGGCATCTGACAAGTCGGACCTGTCTGACAGGGCATTGAAGAAACTCGAATGGATCGCGAAGCTCTCAAAGGAGACTTACCCCGGCGGGTTGCCGACTGATGAGGTGGGCTTGCGCAAGCTCATGAATCGCATTGTGCTGGACGTGCGGGCGGCGTGTGTACTGTTGGGGCGAGGGCAGGAGTCTGACATGTCGGACTTGTCTGACAAGTCTGACGGGAGAAGAAGACAAGAAAGCCCCGGCCTCATCCCCACCCACGGCGGATACCGCAATTTGCGCAGCTTCCAGACTTCTGAGATTGTCTATGACGCCACGGTGATCTTCTGTGACCGGTTTGTGTCCAGGCGCTCGCGCACGCATGACCAGATGGTGCAGGCGGCGCGCAGTGGGAGGCAGAACATAGCCGAGGGCAGTATGGCATCGGCGACCTCCAAGAAGACCGAACTCAAGCTGACGAATGTCGCGAAGGCCAGCCTTGAGGAACTGCTCCTGGATTTTGAAGATTTCCTGCGGCAGCGAAAGCTGCCGCAGTGGGACAAGAACTCGCCCGAGGCGTTGGCGGTGCGCAAGCGGTATCGAGGCTTTCCGGCGAAGTGGTTTGACCAGTCGGACTTTTCGGACAAATCGGACAGGTCAGACGAGTCCGACAGATCTGAGCTTCTCGACCCTTACGGCATTGCCGACGCCACGCCCGAAGTGGCTGCCAACACGCTCCTGTGTCTGATCAACCAGGCCATCTACTTGCTCAAGCGCCAGATCGAGAAGCTGGAGCAGGACTTTGTCGAGGAAGGCGGCTTCACCGAGAAACTTTACCGCGTGCGAACTCAACGGAGGCGCCGCCAATGAGCAAGTTCACAGAAGGGCAACGCCGAGATCCTCGGCTGGCTCCGTGGAGAGCAGAGCATCTATGACCACGATGAGAAGCGGGAACGAAATGTCACCGTAGTTGACTTTGCCACTTCCGACCGCAACGTCTTCCACGTGACCGACGAATGGCAGTATACGAACGGGCAGGAGACGAACCGGGCGGACGTGATGTTCCTGATAAACGGCCTTCCCGTCGCCATCATCGAAACCAAGAGCGCGAGGAAAGCAAAAGGCATTGAAGAAGGTTTGATCCAGATCCGCGAGTACCATCATGAAACACCCGAGATGCTGACGGCTCCACAGGTCTTCGACATTACGCATCTTATAGACTTCTACTATGGGGCGACGTGGAATCTGGAGCGGAAGAACCTCTTTAACTGGCGCGACGAAGACCCGCCTACGTCTGCCGACTACGGCGCGACAAGCCCGGGGAACTTCGAGAAGAAGGTGAAACGGTTTTTCAACCGGGACCGTTTCCTGACAATGCTAAAAGAGTGGGTCCTCTTCTTTTACAAGGAAGATGAACTTCAGAAGACGATTCTGCGCCAGCACCAGACACGTGCTGTTGAAAAGGTCCTTGTCCGCTGTGCTGATGCGTCAAGGACAACCGGCCTGATATGGCATACCCAGGGCTCGGGCAAAACATTCACCATGATCACCGCTGCCCGCCTGATCCTTCAGGATCGGGACACATTCGGCAAGTCCACGGTCATTCTCATGATCGACCGGAACGAGTTAGAGGGACAGCTTGCGGGATGGGTTGAACGCATCCTTGGAGAAATGTCGTCCCACGACATCAAGATCGAACACGCCACCAGCAAACGGCGATTGCGCGAACTCCTGACAGCGGACTTTCGCGGCTTGATCGTGTCGATGATTCATAAGTTTGATCGTATCCCGAAGGATATTAATACGCGTGAAAATGTCTTTGTGCTGGTAGATGAGGCGCACCGAACCACGGGCGGGGATCTTGGCAACTACCTGTTGGGCGCGCTGCCGAATGCCACGTTGATCGGCTTCACGGGCACTCCCATCGACAAGACCGCATACGGCAAAGGAACATTTAAGGTTTTCGGCAAGAAAGTGGTAAAGATTGACGAGAACACACTTCGGGCCATTCAGGAGGCAGGTGGGTCCGACAAAGCCAAGGTTATCAACCTTGTCAACAGCATCCGAAAGACGGTTGTTGAGGAGGAAGAATCGAATCCATACCTGAAGCCAATAGGCGACCGGGCCGAGGCCATCATGGAGGCCTATGACGAACGTCAAGCGACCACGGAAGAGGCCCTCAAGAAGATTGAGATCCTAATTCAAGAAATTATAGAGGCACGACGTCAGCAGTCGGAAATGGGATTCGATGCCACGACCTTTTCGATCTACTGGAGCCTGAAGCAAGAAGGGGTATCGGAGCCGAAGAAGAATGCGGCGACTATCAGGAACATATTCGACCGCTTGCCAAACCATAGGGAAAACGTTGCGGAGCTTCGGCAACTCAAGGCCGAACTCTACAAGACACTGCTTCCGTTGGTGGGAAAACACAGCATGGTTTCGCTGGCTGACAAACTGCTCCGGGCGGAGGCGAGGTGAAGAAGGGCGGAAAGGAAACTCGGGGCATCCGTGATAAGGAGACTTTCAAGGCTGCGGTTCGCGATTGGTCCGCGCGGTTGAAGGTCGAGCCTTCCCAGGTGCGCATGCAGAAGATGAGGAACAAGTGGGCTTCATGTTCTACCAAGAAATGTGTAAGTTTCAGTGAGGACCTACTCAAAGAGCACCAGGCCTTTCAAGAATATGTTATCGTGCACGAATTGCTGCACCTGCGGGTGCCGAACCACGGGAAACTTTTCAGAAGTCTGATGTCCCTCTATCTGCCTGACTGGGAAGACCTGGCCAACCGCTCGGAACGGGAACTTTGACCTCTTCCGCATTTCAAAAAAAAGCCCTCACAAAATTGTGCGGAATCCTTTACCTGACTTGACACACGGCCACGTTTTGGTTGCGCTTTATCTTGACAAAGGCAAGGCCATCCCTTCGTTGTCATAAAGGAGCTTAAGCAAATGGGTACCCCTAAATGATGAAAAAGAAATCATAAGGGCCATGCACAGCAATCAGCGATTGAACCAATTCAAAAGCAAACAGTTTATTACCAATGGTCTGTTTGCCCCACCTTTATTTATTCAGCAATGTTTCTCTGCAGTTGAATCCTCACTGTATTTTTGCTAAAAACCTGAAAGGCTCGTCATTTATGAAATATGTTGCCTACCAAGAGGAGAAACGATATTTACGATGGATCAGACATTTTATGTTACGGAAATAAAGGTCGGTTATCATCCGGATGGTTATAGAATCGACAAGACCGCTTCGCCGATGAATCGGTATACCAAATGGCAAATTATGCGGGGCAATAATTGGTGTAATCCGAAAGCCGTCAGTTTCCATGCTTTACCGCAGCAAGGCTGGTTTAAAATAGAGAAATTTGACTGGGATGACAGTCCTATTACTGAAAAGTAGGTCAATTCGATAGGGCATATAGCGTCGCGGTAGGGATGCCCCTTTACGCGGCATCCGCCGCATAGATCCCGGTGTGCGCTACTAACGAAGCGGGCGCCTGCCTCAGGTAACGACGCCCAAGGCGTAGCAAATGGGTAATTGGTGGAAGCCATGAAATTTAAAAAATATTTCGACATTGAAAATAGTTATCGCAAGAAGTTTCTTGATATTGTTGCTGCGGAAAAATTAGACAAAGGCGAATTTGTTGTCCAGGAAAAGGCGCATGGCGCCAATCTTTCTTTCTGGTATGACGGAAAGGATCTGAAATCCGCCAAGAGGAGCGGTTTTATAAAGGATGACTTCTATGACTATAAGCCGGTTGAAGACGAAAACAGGGAAAGAGTCAAAAAGCTCTATGCGATTCTAAAGAAAGAAGGCTACGATTTTAGTGAGTTGGCCGTATATGGTGAATTAGTCGGCGGAACATATCCTCACAAGGATGTGGAAAAGGATACTTCTACCACAAGAATTCAGAAAGGCATTTTTTACACGCCGCACAACGAGTTTTATGCCATCGATGCGGCGATAGACGGCCAATTGCTCGATGTCGATAAGTTCAACCAAGTCATGGAGAAGGCCGGTTTTCTGTATGCAAAAACGATTTTCAGAGGTATGTTTGAAGAATGCTTGAAATATCCAAACAACTTTCCTTCTCAGATTTCCGTGTGGCTGGGCCTTCCCGAACTCGAAGATAACATATGTGAAGGCGTTGTGATAAAACCGGTAATTCCAAAATTTCTCAGTGATACAACCAGAGTAATTCTAAAAAACAAGAATGAAAAATGGGCGGAAAAAGCAAAGGCAAGAGATAGGCAAAAAAAGCCTCAAATGACATTGTCTGAAAAAGGCGAGGAACTATTTAACGAAATGCTGAGTCTTATCACAGAAAACCGGCTTCGCAATGTATTATCAAAAACCGGGCCGATTAGTCAAAACGAATTCGGCAAACTCATACAGTGCTTTTCAAAAGATATACTTGAAGACTTTTTCAAAGACCACCTCGAGGAATATAATCGCCTTGAAAAAAAAGAGCAGAAGCAATTGACACGCAAACTGAGTCAACAATGTGCCGAGCTGATACGCCTTAATTTCATGAACATCGTTGACGGAGAATTTTAGAAAGCGGAAAGGGGGAGATCCCTATAGTCCTCCTCAACGAAATGCGTGTTTGAAAGGAGGTTACGCAATGCCTATAGCCGAAGTCAGCATAGTCCCGTTGGGAACAGGCTCTCCCAGTGTTAGTAGTTATGTGGCCTCATGTCTCAAGGTTTTGGATAGCTCCGGCCTGAGCTATGAACTCCACGGTATGGGCACAATCATTGAAGGTGACCTACAGGACCTATTCCAAGTCATACTCAAAATGCACGAGGCGCCCTTTAAAAAAGGCGCTCTTCGCGTTGTCACGTCCATAAAGGTAGATGATCGCCGAGATAAGAAGGCTTCCGCGCAAGACAAGGTTAGATCAGTCATTAGTAAAAAGTAACGTAACGGTTCACGGGTTCAGGGTTCAACGAAAATCTGAGCCGACTTCGCCAAAGCACTGGCTGCGACGGCTGAAACCGTCCCGCCGGAGGCGGGCCAACGAAAGAAGTGCATAATGGCCCAAAATAGTTGGAACGAATTGCTGAAAAGGAGTGATTATGACAACTAAAATAATACCCCACAAAGCAAAGAAAGCCCGATCTGTAATTGATTGGGACTGGATGCGTTGTGAAGTTGAGACTGAACCCGCTGAAATTCCGGTCATGGGAACTGTGGCTGCAGGCCAACCCATAGAGGCCCTCCCTTATCATCAGACAATCTCAATTCCCAAGGACATGGTTGGCCGATTCCGAACATATGCCCTTCGGGTTGAAGGTCACTCCATGGTAGATGAGAATGTCCAGCACGGAGACTATATTATTATTGAAGCCAGGGAAACGGCTGAGAACGGTGAGACCGTTGTGGCCTTGATCAATAACGAAGAGGTCACGTTAAAGAAGTTGTACATCAAGCCGGACCACATCCGCCTGGAGCCAGCCAACCCTGAGATGAAACCGATCATTCTGCACAACCATGAGATCAAAATCCTTGGGGTGGTGTGCGCAGTGATCCGGAAATACAGGTATCACTGACAATAAACATGTTTGTCTTCAAATGAACGGCCTATCGCCAAATAACACCTTGAAGGATCACCACATGTCAGAGTGTTATGAAATCTGTCCGGTCGGCATCATTTGTAATGGCGCCTGGATGGGTGCTGAGATAGAACGGTGGAAACGGCCGTGACAATAAGAATCGGCACATCCGGGTGGACCTATCCGCACTGGAAAAAGATATTCTATCCTGTCAACTGGCCCAAATCGAAATGGCTGGAATACTACGCCCAACACTTCGACACGGTAGAAGTCAATGCGACTTTCTACCGGCTTCCCAAGCTCAAAACGTTTGAAAACTGGAAAAGCAGGACGCCTGATCATTTCCTTTGGGCACTAAAAGCCAGTAGGTATATCACCCATACGAAAGGGCTAAAAGAACCAGAGGAGCCTTTGGGGCGATTCTACAGTGTTGCGGCCGGCCTGAAAGAGAAGCTGGGACCCATACTCTTTCAACTCCCGCCGCGTCTTTCTTTTGATGAAAACGAGTTCCGGAATTTCTGTCAATCCTTGAACCCCTCTTATCAGCACGCTCTGGAGGTCCGACACAATTCCTGGATTAGTGACCGGCTTTTGGGGATTCTAAGAAAACACAACATCGCCTTCTGCATAGCAGATACCGCAGGCCGATATCCCTTTCATGAGGTCGTGACTGCGGATTTTGTTTACATACGCCTCCATGGTTCCCAGAAGCTTTATGCCTCTGACTATTCGGGAGAGGAGCTTCAGACCTGGGCACAAAAGATCAATAAATGGGGGAAAGACACATACCTTTATTTTGATAACGATTTTGGGGGATATGCGGTAAAGAACGCCAAGCGACTGAAAGAGATTCTGAAACCAAAGAAGCGCCTGAAGTTTGAAATGCCTAAACCCGCCTGCCGGACGGACAGGGTGAGCTAAAGGCACTTCGACTTCTTGAATGGAATCATCTCCTCTTTTCCTTTGCTTCGAAACAGGGGATAGGATCGATTTTGCAGGGAGTTTGTATTCACCTTTATCCTGTCGGTAATGACTGCGACACCTCAATCCCCTGCACGATGAGATCATAAGCCTCCTTATTGGCTTCCAACAACTTGTGGAAGAAGCGGGACGTCCATCAATAAGTAAATAACTCTATAACTATTGTATTTTATAGCCACTTTTTTAGCCTTTTGAATGTATTGGGATCGCATCTGTGATTTAGCCTGTGCCGAGATGTCCCTCCTAATGCCCTCTGTCCCTGCAAGCAGGCATATCATCCCATGTTCGGTCATCCAACAAGCGATTCGTCCCACCTGGACGGCAGTACAAGCTATTTGCGTGCGGACCTGCCCGCCACCCAGCGGGGCAAGCTGGTACGCACAAGAAGAATCGGCGGTCATCTACTGCTCTTCTTTGTACCTTTGCCATATGCCGCACGCCCTTCTTTGACGAGGAAACCAATCCCCTTCTTGGGCTTCTCGGGCGGTGCCATCAATTGCTTGATTGCCTCGAATACCACTTGAAACTGTTCATCATATTTCTTTTCCATTTCCTCAATTTTACGAGCAAGCTTTTTGTTAGAAGCCAACATTTGTCGAAGTCGTACAAAGGTACGTATGATAGCTATATTAACTTCGATGGCACGCTCACTCTTCAAAACGCTTGAAAGCATGGCAACGCCTTGCTCGGTGAAGGCGTGAACCCGCTTGGAATACTTGATTTGGGAGGATGTCACAATTTGTGATACCCTCATAATCTCATCGCGGGTCAACTCAAACATGAAATCTTTGGGGAAACGTCTGATATTTCGATGTACAGCTTGGTTCAATACCCTGGTTTCCACAACGTAAAGATCCGCAAGGTCTCTATCCAGTATAACCTCCAGAGAACTGCGTGACAAATTCCGGTGTTGATAGAAACACAAGGCTCTGATATGAGGAATAAAATTGCTTCGCGATCTCATGCGGTTTATCGCTGCTTAGAAATGGAAATCTTGATATTCTTAAGTTCGTGAGCTGTCACTATAACCAAAATCGTGGAGGAACAATGGGAACATCAGAGCGTTTAGCGGAACGGTTGGAGCGTTTGGCACGCCTTGTGCCGGGCATAGGGAGTTATCAGGACAAAGAGGGCCTGCGCGATACGGACAAGAAGCTGCGGGTGACACTGGCTGAGCGTCTTGATGGGACGAGAAAGGCTGTAGAAGACGTTATCGCAGCCCTTCAAGGAGGGGGCCATTTTGACCACCTGGACCGGCTCGGTCGCTTGGAACGTAAGCTCCATCAGGCAGCAGACTCGATCCGGTTCGCCGGCTACGGTTATTCAGGGGTGTTTGACGCTGTCAAGATTGATGAGGCCAAACTCGAGAGGCTCTATGCCTTTGATATCGCCCTTGCAGAATCCGTGTCAGCAGTTCAAGATGCTGCCCGGGGTTTGAAGGGCACGGCGCCTGAGGCCATAGGAACAGATGCGCTAAAGCCACTGGAACAGCAAATCGCCTCCCTTGATGACAAGGTCCGGGAAAGGGTGGCCGTCTTCCAGGAGTAAAACCTTGACGGATCAAGGCACGATTCTTGTATATGATTGATTTTCTTAAAGCAGGCTCAAGGAAGCCGCAAAGAATACCATCCGGTAACCGTTCACAGGTTACATTCATGCCATACGGAATTGTTTTGAAAGATGAACGTCGAACATCGAACATCGAACGTCGAATAAAAAACGAATATCCAATACCGATTCAGCCGTCGTAGCTAAAGCTACTATGGCGAAGTCGGCACATTCAACGGCTATTTCTGTTTCTTTTCAGCCCTTCGACTCCGCTCAGGGCCGTGAGCCTGTCGAACGGCCGTTTTGATACTTGTAAGAAAATGTTAAATAATTCTTCTGTTTCCTGTTTTCCCATTCAACATTCGATGTTGAACGTTCGATGTTCGATGTTCATCTTTTTGTAACCGTGAACGGTTACGCCATCCGTACAAGGAGGTCATCATGGCTGTGTTCCTGGAAATTATTGAGTGGTTTGATGAGACCGGCGAGGTCATGGTCCACCGTATCCCTGAAGAGGGTTCGGGAGACATCAAGATGGGCGCGCAGCTCATTGTCAGGGAAAACCAGTCTGCCGTCTTTTTCCGGGACGGAAAGGCCCTTGACCTCTTTGGTCCTGGGCGTCACACGCTCTCCACTCTTAATCTTCCCCTCATAACCAAGTTCTTAAGCCTTCCCTTTGGATTCAAGAGCCCGTTTCGCGCGGAAGCCTATTTCGTAAACTTAAAGGTCTATACGAACCTCAAGTGGGGCACAAAAGACCCTGTGGCATTTAAGGACTCCCAGCTTGGTCTTGTGCGGCTTCGCGGATTTGGCAACTACACCATGCGTGTCATACAGCCCCTCCTCTTTATTAATACCCTTGTGGGGACACGGGGCATCTTTGACACGGATGCCATTTCCGATTATCTTCGAGACGTCATTGTCTCTCGTTTAAATGACCTGCTGGGCGAAACCCTGGACACGATCTTTGATCTGCCGCAACAATATGATGAATTTGCAGTTGCTCTAAAGAGCAGGGTCAAAGATGATTTTGAACGTTATGGTATCGGTCTGGTGGACCTCTACATCAACTCCATTACACCGCCCGAAGAAGTGCAACGCATGATCGATGAGCGAAGCGGGATGCAGGCCGTGCAGGATCTTGATGCGTTCTTGAAGTTCAAGGCGGCCAAAGCAATGGGAGATGCAGCCACAGGTGGCACGGGAGGCGCTGGCGGGGCTTCGGAGGGTCTTGGCCTTGGCGTCGGCGCGGGCCTCGGGATGATGCTTCCCGGCATACTGCAAAAGTCCATGGCCGACGCAGGAACGCAAAAACAAAGCATCGCCTGTCCCCAATGCCATACGCCCGTCAGCATGGAGGCCCGGTTTTGCCCCAATTGCGGTCACCAGATGGTGGTAGTGAACCGATGTCACGCATGCAATAAGGACCTGCCACCTGAGGCCAGCTTCTGCATGGTTTGCGGGACACGGGTTGAAAAACCCGATATCAAGTGTCCCAAGTGCGGGGCCGATGTGCTCGCCGAGGCCAATTTCTGCAACAATTGCGGTGAAAAAATACGGTAATGGACCTGTTTCTTTCCACCCGTTGCCCACAGTGCGGCGCTGATATCTCATTTGAAGAAGAGAGCACAGTTATTCGTTGTGACTACTGTGGAGGCGCGCTGCATATTACAGGTCGTTCAGGCGTCATACGCACCTATGTTACACCACACGAGGATATCCGGCGCATCAAAAAGGCGATTCAAAACGCCACAAAGGAAATCGGCGCCAAGAACGCCCTTGTCAGCGAAAAGAAGCTCTTTTTTGCCCCTTACTGGCGTATAAAAGGTATGGTATTCAGGTGGGTATTTGGCAGGAATGTCCAGGGCCAAATCACTAAGGAGCTAAAGACAAAACAACTCGATCAGACCTTCCCGGCCTATGACGGAATTAGCTTGGGACTGCGCTCCCTGGGCATCAGGCCCGCGGCTTTGAAGCTCCTTTTTTTCGATCGCTCCGAAATGTCCAAGATGGGGGCCGTTATGAAGGTCGGAGTGACTTTTAAGGAAGCGGCAAGCCACGGGGCGACCTTGACGGACGTGGGGCTTGATGAAACCGGCATACGGGTCCACCTTGACCTGACCCGCTTGATCGGTGAGCGATACAGCATTATCTATTTCCCCTTCTGGATGATAAAGCTCTCGGCAGGAAATGAATCTCGCATCTTGATACTCGATGCGGTGGCAAACAGAGTGACGCGGGTGCTCACGCAGGATCAATGGGTAGAGATGGTAACAAAGGCAGCAAAGCAGCCGGTCCGCATCAGTTTTAGCAAAGTCTCATTTATTCCGTTCAAGTGTCCCAACTGCGGATGGGGGCTTCCATTGAATCGTTTTGACATCATTCATCTGTGTGGGACCTGTCAACGGGCATGGATGGAACGAGGTGGCAGATTCAGTGCAGTGCGATTTGATACGGCAGCCCCGCCAAAAGGCCTGAACCAACCCCTTGTCTTTTTGCCGTTCTGGGCGTTCCAGGCCGAGATTGCTTTCAATGGAAAATCCCTTAAGACAGCGGCAGACCTGCACGGTTTTTCCCTCTTGTTTTCCACAAGGGTGGCCCAGAGCACAGACCAAAAACCGATTCAGTTCTATGTGCCTGCGGTCGCGATCCGAAATATTGCGGCAGCAAACAAACTGGCCACAAGCATTACCCAGAGCCAGCCTGTCTTGGAGTATATGCCCAAGGAAAGTATTTCCGACTGCAAGCTAGTGGGTGCATTCTTGCCCCCAAAAGCAGCTAGTGGAATGGCAGATATCCTGCTTTGCTCCCTGACACCGAAAAACAATCGGAAGAGCCAGGCCTTTGTGCAGAATGCAGACATATCTATCAGCAAAATGCAGCTGTTGTGGTGGCCATTTTATGAACAGCGCCTTTTTCTTAGGGATGCTGTTTGCGGTTGCGGCATCCAGAAGGGCACGATGTCCGTGTACGGCTGAAACGCGAGATATAATATGATTGTCAGATTCTGGGGCGTTCGGGGTTCAATTCCCGCACCTATGACCTCTCACGAGGTCAAGGCAAAGATTGTGTGGGCGTTCAGGATGTCCATGGGCCATAATCTTGGCGATGAAGGCGCACTGAAACGCTTTGTTGATGAGCTGCCCCAGCATATCGGGGGAACGTATGGAGGCAACACCCCGTGCGTGCAGTTGCAGTCAGGGGACACTACAATCATCTTTGACGCGGGCTCAGGTATCAGGGCGCTCGGTCTGGACCTGATGGAAGGGAGCTTCGGCCAAGGCACCGGGACTTGCCATCTCTTTTTGAGTCACACCCATTGGGACCACATACAGGGCTTGCCCTTCTTCTTTCCAGCCCATGTGCCCGGGAACCGAATCATTATCTACAGCCCCCATGCCGACATAGAAGAACGCCTCAAAACACAACAGGCGCCCGCGTATTTTCCGGTTCCCCTTGAATCCATGGAAGCAGACATTGAATTCTTTCCCGTTACTGAGACGGAAACCATAAGGCTTGGAGACCTGAGTGTTTCCAGCATTGAGTTGAAGCACCCTGGCGGGTCCTTTGGCTACCGTGTTGAGAAACAAGGCGCTTCCTTTGTGTATGCCACGGATACGGCTCTAAACGATCTTTCGGAATCGGATCAGGAAAAATTCATCCCATTTTTTTCCCATGCAAAGGTCGTAGTGATTGACGCCCAGTACACGGCAGAGGAAGCGGTTAGCAAAGAGACCTGGGGACACAGCTCTCCGTTTGCCGGCGTTGACATGGCCCTTCGAACCGGGGTCGAAACCCTGGTCCTTTTCCATCATGAACCCACACATGATGATCAAGCGCTGCAGGAAAAATTTGAAAGGGCACGAAAATACGTGGAATCGAAGCGCCAAAATCAGGCCTGTGCTGTGCTCATGGCTTACGAGGGCTTGCAACTGGCAGTTTGAAGGACTAGCGTATGGACCTTGACGCAAGGCAGACTGTAGAAAAAATCCTTGGCGGAGACGTCCGAACGGCCGCCAGGCTGATCAGGGATATCGATGATGGCATTGCCTCGTCAAGAGAGGTCCTAAAAGCCCTTTATCCCCATACTGGAAGGGCCTATATCATTGGGATAAGCGGCTTTCCCGGCGTTGGGAAAAGCACCCTGGTGGATCAGATGATTCAGGCCTACAGAACGGCCGGGAAAGGCCTTGGCGTGATTGCCGTGGATCCGACCAGCCCCTTCTCGGGCGGCGCCATACTTGGAGATCGGGTTCGAATGCAAAGGCACGGCACGGATCCAGGCGTATTTATCCGGAGCCTGGCCACGCGCGGCCATTTTGGCGGTCTGACCCGTTCGACCCATAGCGTCATAGATGTCCTGGATGCCATGGGCAAGGAGATCATCCTGGTGGAGACCGTGGGGGTGGGCCAGGACGAAGTAGATATTGTCACAACGGCACACACGACGATAATAGCCCTTATTCCCGGCATGGGAGACGATATTCAGGCCATTAAGGCGGGAATCCTTGAAGTGGCTGATATCTTTGTGATCAACAAGGCAGACCGGGAGGGGCTCAAAAGGACCATAAATGATCTCCAGGCCATGCTGGACATGAATTCCCGCTGGGACGATGAGGGAGCGTGGCGTCCGCCCATCATGGCCACCGACGCGATTCGAAACAAGGGTGTTCCGGAACTGCTGTCGCAAATTGAGGCGCACAAGGCCTTTTTGTTCGATCATTCCAAAACGCACCTTAAGGAGCACCTCAGGAAAAGGGCTTTTAGAGAACTTGTAGATACGCTGAAAGAGAGTGTGGTCACGGAGATCGTTCAGAAGCTGGAAAACTCCGAGTCATTTCAAGGAATGATTGACGACCTTGTAGAAAAGAGAACTGACCCTTTCACTTTGTGCGAGCAGATTGTGAGTAAGCAAAAGTTGACTGGTTAAGCACTACTCAACTATTGCGTACCAACCGGGGCTTTACCATGATTTTTGATTCACTTTAGCACTTTTGGCATTTGCATCACCCAAGGAGGTTCTGTATGCCCAGAAAGAAGCAGGTTAAATCACCGCCCATTGGCGAGAAGATCAAAAAGGCGAGACAGAAGAAAAGGGTGACCCTGAATCAGGTAGCTAATGATACCGGCTGCAGCATTGACTACTTGAAGAAGGTCGAATCCGGCAAGGTCATGCCGCCGGTTGGCGCCCTGCTGCAAATATCTCGTGCCCTGGAGATCGATTCAGGGATTTTGCTCAGGGAACAGGTGTCAACGGCTAAAAGCCGCGTCAAGGCCTACGAAAAGCGCACTGAAAATTACGCCTACACGACCTTGACTCCGGGCGCGGAAAACAAGCACTTAAAGGCCTTCCGCGTCACAGTAGATGCCATGAAGGATCACAAGGGGGTTGGCTGCCAACATGAAGGAGAGGAATTCGTGTATGTCCTGGCCGGAGATATGGAAGTGACCGTGGGTGAGCACGTGAACAATCTGAAAGAGGGGGAATCTCTTCATTTTAACTCCGGGATCAGGCACAAACTGAGGAATGTCGGGGACAAGAAGGCGGAGCTTTTGGTTGTCATATATACGCCGTAATGAATGTCTAAACTCAGCGAAATCATAAGTAATCCACCAGCTCTGCCGGTCAGAATTGAAAAGGCTCCACCGTTTCTACCGCTGGTCGGTGATTGTTGCAGCCCATAGACGAACTGGAGTAACCTATGTCTTTTCAACTTACTGACGAGCAACTCATGATTCAAACCATGGTCCGGGACTTTGCGAGAGAAGTTCTTCTCTCTACGGCCATGGAGCGAGATCGAACAAAGGAATTTCCAGCCGAAAACCTGAAGAAAATGGCAGAGCTGGGCCTCATGGGGATGATGGTCCCGCCTGAGTATAATGGTGCGGGGGTAGATACCGTTGGTTACATATTGGCCCTTCAAGAGGTGGCATATGCTTGTGCTTCTACTGCTGTAGTCATGTCAGTCCACAATTCTATCGTGTGTGAGACCATTAATCGCTTTGGGACCGAAGCACAAAAAGAAACCTACTTGAAACAACTGGCTGCAGGCGAGGTCATCGGCGCTTTTGCCATAACCGAGCCGCAGGCAGGATCGGATCCTGTGAGCCAGGCCAGCTCGGCTGTGCGCGACGGAAACCACTACGTCATTAATGGCGCCAAACGTTTCATAACCTCTGGAAAGAACGCCGGCGTTACCATCATCACCGCCAAAACAGACAAGACAAAACGCCATAAGGGGATCAGTGCGTTCATTGTAGAGAAGGGTATGCCAGGCTTTACGGTGGGAAAGACCGAGGAAAAGATGGGGCTGTGCGCCTCTGATACGAGCGACCTTATTTTCGAAGACTGCAGGGTGCCGGCTGAAAACCTGTTGGGTCAAGAGGGAGATGGTTTCAAGATCTCTATGACCGCCTTGGATGGCGGCCGAATAGGCATAGGCGCACAGTCTGTGGGTGTGGCTCAGGCTGCCCTGGATGCGGCTGTTTCATATGCCAAGGAACGTGAGCAGTTTGGGCAACCGATTTCAAAATTCCAGGGCCTGCGCTGGATGCTGGCAGACATGGCTACAGAACTGGAGGCCGCCCGTCAGCTCACTTTTTCCGCCGCGGCCAAAAAGGACAGAGGTGAAAGATACACCATGGAAGCCTCCATGGCTAAGCTCTTTGCATCTGAAATGGTCAACCGCGTTACGGCCAAAGCGCTGCAAATCCATGGCGGGTATGGTTACACCAAGGAATATCCTGTGGAGCGCTTCTACAGGGATGCCCGGGTTTTCACCATCTATGAAGGCACATCAGAGATCCAGCGAGTTGTAATAGCCAACTACCTCCTGGAAGACCGCTACGTTGGCACACTGCGCTAAGATCCCATAAGCGGTAAGTTATTTTGGACCGGATGGACTGTGGAAGGTTTACTGAAAAAAATGAACATCGAACATCGAACGTCCAACATCGAATGTTGAATGGAAAAACACGCGGCGCAAGCGCCTGCGCTGCGCGGAGGAAATGGAAGAATTAATTAAGATTTTCGTTACGAGTATCAAAACGGCTGAAAAGAAACAGAAATAGCCGTTGAATGTGCCGACTTCGCCATAGTAGCTTTAGCTACGACGGCTGAATCGGTATTGGATATTCGTTTTTCATTCGACGTTGGACGTTCGATGTTCGATGTTCGACGTTCATCTTTCAAAACAATTCCGTACGGCATAAATGTAACCTGTGAACGTTTACAAAACAACTTAGCGCTTATGCGCTAAGATCCCTGACCTTATCGGGAAATTACGCTTTAGGAAGGACAGGTCTATGGGGCACATTGTATGAACTTCACTACTTGCGCATCCTTACTAGCGCTGTTGGCCGGCTCGCTTTTAGGTTCAGTCGCCCACGCTCAGGCCGAAGACAAGAAAAACCAAGGACCACCGCCAGTCCCGGTTCGGGTTGCACCGGTTATCCAAAATGCCGTTTCAGACCAGATAACCCTGGTTGGAACCGCTGAAGCGATTACCCGAAGCACCATCGCGGCCGAGGTCCCGGGGTTGGTGGAGGCGTTTCCCGCCCGTGAGGGAGACTTTGTCGAAAAAGGACAAATCCTCGTCAGGCTCAGATCAACAGATCTTGAGCTTCGCTTGAAAGCAGCCGAAGCAGTCAGGGAAAAAGTCCGAGCGAATCTGGTCTTTGCTGAAAAAGAATTGGCGCGATATACTGCGCTCAAAGGCACTGACAGCATTGCCGCCAGGAAATATGACGAGGCATTGTATCAATATCAATCCCTCGAGCAGGAAATCGCTCGCAATGACGCGGAAATTGAACTTCTTACAGATGATATCCGCAAAAAGAAAGTCATGGCCCCTTTTGCGGGTTTTGTGGCCCAAGAGCACACACAGGTGGGAGAATGGATTACCGTGGGCGGGCCAGTCGTAACCCTTGTCGATCTCGGACACATCCGCATAACGGTGGATGTGCCGGAACGGCATGTCGTACAGCTTCTCCCCCAAAAACAGGTGCGGATCATGGTGGCAAGCATATCCAATGAGCCGTTTCTTGGTAAGATTTCTGCCATTCTTCCTGAAGGAAACCCTAACGCCCGGACTTTTCCCGTGCGGGTCAGCCTGATCAACCCAGGGTTTCGGATCAGAAGCGCCATGGAAGCAAGAGCGACCTTCAACCTGGGAAGCACGAAAAACGCCCTGCTTGTCCCAAAGGACTCAATCGTAACCGCGGGGGCCAGCCGGCTGGTCTTTGTCGTTACCAACAGCGTGGTTAAGCCCGTGAATGTCCAGATAATCGGATATTACGACGGCGATGTTGCCGTTGAGGGACAGCTTTCACCGGGAGATGAGGTCGTCATACGCGGCAATGAACGCCTGCGGCCAGGACAGCACGTGGTGATACTCAAGTGAAACTTGTTGATGCTGCTATAAAGAAGCCTGTGACCATCACTGTCGGGGTCATCCTGCTGGTGCTCTTTGGTCTTATCTCGCTTTTTAGAATTCCCATTCAGCTTACTCCCAACGTAGACACACCGGAGATTTCGGTCGAAACGGTCTGGCGCGGAGCGAGTCCCCTGGAGGTTGAACGTGAGATCATCGATGTGCAAGAAGATGAGCTCAAGAACCTTGAGGGTCTCGACAAGATGAAAAGCGAAAGCCGTGACGGCCTTGCCTATATCAATCTGATGTTCGAGGTCGGCACAGATCCGGATGCGGCCCTGCTCAAGGTCTCCAACAAGCTGGACCAGGTGAAAAAATACCCTGCCAATATGGACAAGCCGACCATCAAGTCAGGGGGGAGGCACGAATCAGCAATCGCCTGGATGGTCCTCCGTGCACTCCCCGGATACGAGGGCTCGCTCAGCCATGAATACGATTTTTGCGACAAGCACATAAAACCCCGCCTGGAGCGGATTTCCGGTGTGGCTTCGACCAATATTTACGGGGGGCAGGAGCGGGAACTTCAGGTAATCGTGGATTCCGACGCCCTTGCCGCCAGAAACGTCACCATCCCGGAGCTTATCCGGGCTCTGGATGTGGAAAACAAGAACATAAGCGCCGGCGACTTTGATGAGGGGAAACGCCGCTATATTGCCCGCACTGTAGGTGAGTATAAAACCCCTGAAGATGTGGCAAGGGTCATCATCAAGAGGGTCAACGGAGCTCCCATCACAGTTGGGGACATAAGCCGTGTTTCGCTGGGCCATGAAGATATCGACGTGGTTGTGCGGCATGAGGGAACCCCCACGATTGTCATGAACGCGGTGCGTGAAACCGGTTCGAACGTGCTTGTGGTAATGAAGAAACTGACAGAGGCCCTTGACGAACTCAACAATGGAATCCTGAAGGATCGTGGCCTTAGCCTCGTGCGCGTCTATGATGAGACAAGCTATATTTACAGCGCCATCCGGCTGGTGAAACAAAACATCCTTATCGGGGGAACCCTGGCAGTGATCGTACTCCTGGTATTTCTGCGAAATGTGACCAGCACCTTGATTGTCTCACTCGCCATCCCGATCAGCATCGTTGGGACATTTCTCGTAATGACCCTCTTTGGAAGGAATATCAATGTGGTCAGTCTGGCCGGGATGAGCTTTGCCATAGGCATGGTGGTAGACAACTCCATTGTCGTATTTGAAAATATATTTCGTCATCGTGAAATGGGCAAGTCCCGCGTGCAAGCCGCCTATGATGGCACAGTGGAGGTTTGGGGGGCAGTGCTGGCCAGCACTCTCACCACGATCGCTGTCTTTGTCCCCATTGTCTTTGTTGAGGAAGAGGCCGGGCAACTTTTCAGAGACATTGCCATTGCCATAAGCAGCGCTGTGGGGCTCAGTTTGCTGGTGTCTATGACCGTGATCCCGACCCTTTCTTCAAAGATCCTGGGCAAAGTACAGCGCACTGAAGCCTCTCGCAAGTCGTGGTTTTTCTATAGCCTGGCAACAGCCTTTACCAATGCAATCACGCAATTTGTTTACTGGACATGCGGCAGGATTTCGGCACGCCTCGGTTTGGTTGTTTTGATGACTGGTCTTGCCATTGGCATGGCCTGGTTCCTCATGCCGAAGACGGAATATCTGCCGCAAGGAAACCGGGAAATCCTTTTCGGGATTCTCTTGCCCCCGCCCGGATACAATCTCCAAGAGCTCGAACATATAGCAGAAGTGGTTGAAAAGGATATCTTGCCTCTTATCGACCATGAGAAAAAGAGCGAGGTTGCTGCCAGCTTGGGCCTTCCTCCGGTAAAGAACTTTTTCTACGTAGCCTGGGGCCAGCAAGTCTTCATGGGGATTGTCTCAAAGATCCAGGAGAGAACTGGAGAACTGCTTCCTTACGCATATAGTGTGTTAAGAAAAATCCCGGGTATGATTGCCATTGTGCAGCAACCCAGTCTGTTTGCCACCGGCATTGGCGGGGGGAGATCGATCGAGATAGAAATCAAGGGTCCGGAGCTGGAGCGCCTCATTGCCATGGGACGACAAATCTTCGGCCAGGTGACGCAACTCATCCCCGGGGCTCAAATACGGCCGATTCCGGGCCTGGATCTGGGGAATCCGGAAATGCGCATTATTCCTAACCGGGACCGTCTTACCCGCCTGGGCATGACGACTGCGGACCTCGGCATCACAGTGGATGCCCTTGTGGACGGCGCCACGGCGAGTAACTACCGCATTCACGGCGATGAGGTCGACCTGATCGTAAGAGGAGAAGAGGCGAGGCTTGAGCGAACACAAGATCTGGCCAACCTGCTCATACAGACGCCCGGGGGAGAAAGGGTCACCCTTGGATCATTGGCTGATATCCGCCTGGAGGAGGGCCCGACGCAGATTAACCACATCGATTCGGAACGGGCCATCACGATTCAAGTGATCCCCCCAACGGAAATCCCTTTGGAGAGCGCCATGGCCACCGTGAGAGATGAAGTTGTGGGACCCTTGAAGGCAAGGGGGGAACTGGGAAACCTCTACCGTATTGAACTCAGTGGAACTGCGGACGATTTGACCCGCACGAGGCTGGCACTGCAGTGGAACATTGTTCTGGCTCTTGTGATCAGTTACCTCTTGATGTCTGCTCTTTTCGAAAACTTCCTCTACCCCTTTGTCATTATGTTCAGTGTGCCGCTGGCTGCCGCTGGCGGGTTTATCGGCCTGCTGCTGGTCAATGTTCTCATCACATATCAGCCTCTGGATATCGTCACCATGCTCGGCTTTATCATCCTCGTGGGAATCGTTGTAAACAATGCCATCCTAATTGTGCACCAGGCCCTCAACAACATGCGTGCCAGCAACATGGAGCCACGGGAGGCAATTCGGGAATCGGTCCGCTCAAGGATCCGGCCCATATACATGAGCTCGGTGACAAGCGTATTCGGCATGCTGCCCCTGGTGCTCACCCCGGGAGCGGGCTCAGAGTTCTACCGGGGCCTGGGCAGTGTGGTGGTGGGCGGCCTTCTGGTCTCCACGGTCTTTACCATTTTTCTGGTGCCCGCGTTGTTGAGCCTGGCCCTGGATGCCTTTGAGGCTGTGAAAAGGATTTTACACAGGGCGGGAAGGTAGGAAGTTTTATTGGTTTGATTTGTCCTATTTGTTCCATTGGTTAAACAGACTAATGACAAGTGACCAATGACAACCGACTAAGATGCATATGTTTTCTAAAAATAGCGGCAACCCCAGCCAGTGGAGCTATAAACCCGGCAAGCCCCTCCCTCTTGGCGCTACCATCACGCCGGAGGGAATCAACTTCTCGGTCTTTTCGCGAAATGCCACATCTGTTACCCTAGTCATTTTTGAAAAGGCAAGACAAGAGCCCGTGACTGAGATCAGCCTGGATCCCGCCATCAACAGAACGGGGGATATTTGGCACATCCTTGTTGTTGGCATGGACACATCATGTCGCTACGGGTATAGAGCCGACGGCCCCTTTGATCCCAAAGGGAAAGGACACTGGTTCAACAGAGAAAATATCCTTCTTGATCCCTATGCCAGGGCACTGGAAGGAGGAGAGACCTGGGGACGCTATCCAGGTGACTTATCTCAAGTCAGCGAGGATGCCTCCTTTCAGCGGCGATGTCTTATCCTGGCAGATGATTTCGACTGGGAAGGCGATAGACCACTTAATTTGCCTCTCAAAGATAGTCTTATTTATGAGCTACACGTTAGGGGCTATACTATTCATGATTCCTCAGAGGTCAAAAAACCTGGCGCTTATGGAGGATTGACCGAGAAGATCCCTTACATCAAGTCTCTTGGCGTAACGGCCGTAGAGCTGTTGCCCGTCTTTGAATTCAACGAGATGGAAAACAAGCACGTCAACCCGAAAACCGGTGAGAGGCTGAAAAACTTTTGGGGCTACAGCACCATGGCATTTTTTGTCCCAAAGGCATCTTATGCCTCAAACGGTTGGGACGGAAATCAGGTGAGGGAATTCAAGGAGATGGTTAAGGCCTTTCACCGGGCAGGTCTGGAAATAATCATTGACGTGGTCTTTAATCACACTGCAGAAAGTAAAGCAGGGGGGCCGGTCACTAGCTTTCGGGGATTAGATAATAGCATATATTATACACTTGATCCGGAATCAAAGGACTATGTGAATCTGTCAGGCTGCGGGAACACGGTAAACTGTAATCATCCCGTGGTTCAAGAATTCATCCTCGATTGCCTCAGGTACTGGGTCATTGAGATGCATGTGGATGGATTTCGTTTTGATCTCGCCTCCATACTCCGCAGAGATCACAAGGGCGATCTGCTCCCGGGCCCCTCACTCGTTGATGCCATAGAACAGGATCCCGTCCTTGTTCGCACCAAGATCATTGCAGAGGCGTGGGACATCGCAACCCATCAAGTGGGTCAGTTTCCGGGACGTTGGGCCGAATGGAACTCATATTACAGACACGATGTGAGGCGGTTCGTGCGGGGAGACAAGGGGGTCGTGCCGGTGCTTGCAACACGCATCGCAGGGAGTTCTGATCTCTACCAGGCAAACGGGCGTCGCCCTTATAACAGCATCAATTTCATAACCTGTCACGACGGCTTTACCCTCTATGACCTGGTGTCGTACGAAAACAAGCATAACCAGGAAAACGGCGAAAACAATCAAGACGGCAGTAACGAGAACTTCAGCTCAAACAGCGGCATCGAAGGCCCTACGGATGACACCGGGGTGGAAGCCCTGAGGCTGCGCCGGATCAAGACCGCTTTCACTATCCTGTTGGTCTCCCAGGGCGTTCCCATGATCCTGGCCGGAGACGAGTTTGGCCGGACCCAGCAGGGGAACAACAACGCTTATTGCCAGGATAATGAGATTAGCTGGATCGACTGGCATTTGACGACAAAGAATGGTAATCTGTTGACGTTTTTCCGTAAGATGATCGCCTTGAGAAATCGACATCCTGTTTTTCGCAGGTCTGACTTTCTGTCCGGAAAGGACACGAACCACGATGAGCGGCCGGATCTGAGTTGGCACGGCTTTGAAGTGGGCAAACCGAACTGGGCCGAAGATGGCAGGGTGCTCACGTTTCTGCTTGACGGAGAAGAACTTGCCCAGGAGGAACAAGATGACGATTTTTTTGTCATCCTTAACGGGGATGATGTGAAACACAAGTTTGAAATACCGCGGCCTCGGGAAGGGAGAACGTGGTCCTGTATAGTGAATACCGGCAAGGCATCGCCGAAAGACATCCTGGATGAGAACAGGGGTAAGCCGGTCAGCCCGGAAAGAAAGTATCCTGTGCATCCCATGGCCGCCGCGGTATTTATTTCAAAAAGGCATTGAAACAGGAAGGAGAGTATGAGTTACGAGTATTTGCAGTTTGATTCGGAGGGCCCCATCGGAACGATCACGCTAAACCGCCCGGAAAAAAGAAATGCCCTTTCTCTTGAACTCCTTGGGGAGTTGAGCGCTCTGCTGACAACGATTAGCCAGAACAAGGATGTAAGGGTTGTCATCATAAAAGGGGAGGGAAATGTCTTTTCAGCAGGCCATGACATCTCACAACTGGTGGATCGCGAGATGATATATTACAAGGCGATATTTGACACCTGTGTTGAGGTCATGGAAAAGATCCAGCATCTGCCGCAACCCGTCATTGCTCAGGTTCACGGAGTCGCCACAGCGGCCGGCTGTCAGCTTGTGGCCGCCTGTGATCTGGCGGTGGCCGCAGAAGGCACACTCTTTGGAACTCCGGGCGTAAAGATCGGGCTCTTTTGCACCACACCAGGGGTTCCTCTTGTGCGGGCCGTGGGGAGAAAACGTGCGTTGGAAATGCTTTTCACGGGACGTATGATCTCTGCTCAGGAGGCTGACCAGTACGGCTTGATCAACAAGGTCGTTCCTCCAGAACAATTGGCTTTTGAGACAAGAGTTGTGGCTGAAAAGATTGCCGAAGGAAGCTCCCTTGCCCTGAGCATGGGCAAGGAGGCCTTCTATATCCAGGTCAATCTGGCCGATTCCCAGGCCTATGATTATGCAAAGGGAGCTATTGTGACGAATCTTTTTGCAGAAGATGCCAAAGAAGGGCTTAGCGCCTTCCTGGAAAAAAGAAAACCCATTTGGAAGGGAAAATAACCGGTGTCGGCCACCATACTCCAGTTAGCGCTTCTGGCCTTTTTGCTCGTCTGTTCGGGTTGCTTCTCTGCAACGGAAACAGCGCTCTTTTGCCTGAATCGCATCGAACGTCGCCGTCTTGGACAGGACAAATCCCGCCGCTCGCAACTCATTGTCCGGGCCTTACATCGGCCTCGAGAATTGCTTTCAACCCTCCTTTTTGGAAACACCCTGATCAATGTGGCCACGGCTGCAGTCGCCACGCTTCTTTTTGCACGGCTGATTCCGGCACACGGTCTCATTGCGGCCATCATTGTTGACTCTCTTCTCGTTCTTTTCATCGGGGAAATCATTCCAAAAACAGTCGCTGTAAGCCACGCAAGACCTTTGGCACTTACTGCCGTCACGCCGCTTCATGCTTTTTCAAAGGTATCCCGTCCCTTTGTTGCAGTATTTGACCTTCTGGCTCGCACGATCTTGCGGGTTCTCAAGGTGCCGGAAGAAGCAAGGGGAGGGCTCAGTCCATCGGAACTCGAGGTGCTGTTTGACGAAGCGGGCCGCAAGAAAACGATTACCTCGCAGGAGCAGCGGATCGCACGAAATATTATGCGTTTCTCTGAAACCACTGCCGAGGAGATTATGACTCCCCGTGTGGATATCGTGGCTGCCACCTTGGATATCTCCCGTGACAAGATGGAACACCTGATGATTGAGGCGCGTCATTCTCGGATACCGATCTGCGAACAGAGCGTTGACTACATCGTCGGTTTTGTTAGCACCAAGGAGTTTTTTCTCAATCCCGACCGCGAAATCCGAAAACTCCTAAAACCCGTAGCCATCTTCCCGGAAGGCGCCAGGATACACCGGATCTTCAGGCACATGCAGAAAAACTTCATCCACATGGCAGTCATCGTCAACGAATACGGGATATCCTCGGGTATAGTAACCATGGAAGACCTCGTTGAGGAGATCGTGGGCGAGATCTATGACGAATACGAGAAAGCAGAAGAACTCATCCGCTCCCTTGGACCGGATGAGTGGTTTGTCCTCTGCCGAGCGCCCATTGAACAAGTCAACGAGGTTTGCGGGTTGGCCCTTCCGGAGGGAGAATCCGTCACCTTAAACGGGTATCTGTGTGATGAGTTTGGAGAGATTCCAGCCCAGGGCCGGACCCTTGAGAGAAACGGCGCTCACTTTACTGTAGTGGAATCAAAGCGAAGACGGATCGTGAGCTGTCGCATAAAACGAATCCACGTGGAGGTCTCAGAAAATGCTGCTTGAGTTTGTTTTGCTGCTGATCTGTATTCTGGGCTCAAGCTTTGCCTCAGGCTCTGAAACGGCACTGGTTTCGGCAAGCCGAACACGCCTGCAGCATCTTGCCTCCGAGGGTCTGCACAGCGCCAATCGTGCCCTTGCGCTCCTTGAAAACAAGGAGCGAATTCTGGTGGTGACCCTCATTGCAACAAATGTTCTTAACATCACAGGCGGAGCAATTGCTACTGTGACATTGCAAAGGTGGGTCGGCCCCTTTGGCCCCATTATGGCTACTCTGGTAATGACATCCGTCCTGCTGGTTCTTAGCGAAATCGTCCCAAAGGCCTATTTCCGACATCACGCCGAGCAGGCATTGGTGAAGTCCGCCATGATCTGGACAATCCTATCCAGGATGCTGACCCCCATCACTTTCCCCATCCACCTCTTTACCAACATCCTTTTCCGTATTTTTCGAAGCGAGCCAAAAAGCTTTTACATGACACGGGATGAGATCAAGCTGGTGATAGAGGAATCAGTCGAAAGCGGGGGGCTCCGGGAGCACCAGCAGGAGATGCTGGAATCCACCCTTAATTATGCCACTACCATTGTTCGTGAGGTCATGGTGCCCATATCTGAAGTGGCCCTGCTTTCGGAAACGGCCCGGACCGATGAATTTCTTGCCCTGGTGCGAGATCAGGGCCACACGCGTATCCCGGCTTACCGGGACCGCGTCGATCAACTCGTGGGTTTGGTGAACGTCTTTGATGTCCTTTACGATGAGCAAAGGAAGGTTTTCATCCGCACTTACATGAGGCCGGCCCGCCTGGTCCCTGACACTAAACAGATTGATCAGCTTTTTGTTGAAATGCAACGAGAGCGTGAAAGCCTTGCTGCAGTTGTGAGCGAGTTCGGTGCGTGTGTCGGAATCGTGACACTCGAAGACATCATGGAGGAGATCTTTGGTGAGCTTGCCGACGAACATGAAGACGCCACACCTGAAATCCAAAAAAAGGGGCCGGGGCATTTTCGTGTGAGCGGAAAGGCAGACATTGACGACCTCAGGCAAGAGACGGCTATTGTCATTCCCAAGAAGGGTTTTGAAACCGTTGGCGGCTATGTTCTCCACAGGCTGGGCCGGATTCCCCGGAAAGGGGAATCCTTCACTGACGGAGATCTCACCGTCCGGGTCCTTGAAGCAGACCGCTACGGTGTCAAAACCGTAGAGATCATCAGGAAGGATTCCATTGATACCAACAAGGAAAAGGTGTCTTGAGCTGATCTGTCAACACCGGATGTTGCCGCATATTGTGCGGCACAGCAAGCTGGTGACAGAAGTGGCTTTGCTTATTGGCCGCAAGTTGAACAGTTGTGGCCAGCGCCTTGACCTTTCGCTGGTGGAGGCAGGAGCCCTGCTCCATGACATCATGAAAACCATGTCAATCCAGACCAAGGAAGACCACGCTCAAACCGGAGGTGAACTGCTCAACTCCTTGGGTTATCCTGCGGTAGCCAGTATTGTGCGCCAGCACATCCGTATGGATAAGAGATCTTTTGAGCCCGATGGTGTGGTAAGTGAGGAAGAGCTGGTCAACTATGCTGATAAGCGAGTCAAGCACGAAGAACTGGTGGATATAGAGGAGCGGTTTCAGGACATACAAGAAAGATATGCCAACAAGTTCCCGGCTCTTCAGGCGAGCTTGGAAGAAGTTCAACTCGAAACCCAATTGCTGGAACAGAAGATATTCTCAAAGCTGGATATCTCCCCGAAAGACCTCGGCGCCCTTCTTGCCAGGTCCGATAATATCCGTTCTTCACAGGATTAACGGGATGGACTGGATTAATTTAGTCTTGTTGATCAAAATACGGGCATCTTTCATTTCGTGGTTTGCACTTCTTGCTAGAGATCGTCTGCGAGATCGAATCAGGCGTCAGGAGTGAAAAACACAAGGCATGAAATCTGAATCGTGCTTTCAACGGGAAAGCCTGGGGTCATAAACAAAATTTCAGGCAAGCGCAAACTACTTTTTGCCCTGTTTGGAGGATGCCAAAACACTTATCCTGTTTTAAAAAATATCGTGCTTATCCTGTAATCCTGTCAAAAATTTGTTTCAATAGGTGAGGAGCTGCCAAACAAGGGCAACCCCCGCGGTGAACAAAAATATAGTCTCCACCAGGAACTCAAATCTGAAACCAGTCACAATCCAGTGTTTCTCAAAGGCGTGAACGACCCATGCCATATATAACAGCGAAAGTACCAGACAATAGGCCAGGGTGGTGGCAAGATGCATAATCGGGGAGAAAAGCAGGACTGCCAAGGAGAACGCCAGGAGTCGCTTTAGTATCCGCAGGGACTTCTTCTCCCCCAGTACGATGGGGAGGCTTTCCTGTCCCACAAGCCGGTCGCCTTGCATATCCAGTATGTCAAAAAAAGCAGTTCGCACAAAGGCCATGACCGAGGCAAATAACGTCACGAAAATCATTGTGCTAGTAACTTGCAACGAGATAGAAAGGTGAGGGAGCACTACGGTGACAACCCCCCAGGCTATGGCAATCAACACTGTCTTTGAACCCGGTATGTCACTGATGCGCTCGATCTTCCGGCCTGTCTTGAGGCGGCCGGGAAAGAGCTTGACCTTATACAGAAGCCCGAGGGCGCTGATGACGCAAAGAACCAAAAAAGGAACCATGCCCAGAGTAAATGCCATAAAAAGCCCTACTGCCCCCGACATGATCGCCAGCGTTATAAGGATGCCCCGGCTCTGTTCATAAAAGCTGGCCCGGTCCGGGTCGTTGTACCGCACAGCCTCTTTGCCGATGAAGTTATTCAGTATGTGCATGGAAAGCACATAGCAACTGGCCATCAGGGCGGATGGAAGGCCTGGTCTGATACCCGACAAAAGCGCGCAAGTATAACTGAGAAACCCTGCCCCCAGCGCCACGTACAGATTGCTTAAAAGAAGCCACCGCTGTATCCTGAAGACCGTTTGCCGCCATCGGCCCCTTGTCCTGTAAGGGAGACCTTCCAGAGTCCTGTAGACTTTTTTGATTACCCAGTTGGGCGTTGAGGCCCCTGCTGTAATGCCAATGGTCTGCAATCGTTCAATGGCAGCGCTGTCGACTTCTGTCTCACTCTCGATATGAAATGCCCGGCATCCCTCCTGCTCGACTACTTGAGCGAGTCTTCGCGTATTGCCACTGTTGCGGCCACCGACCACCACCACTGCATCCACATTCCTTGCCATTTCCCTGACTTCAGCCTGGCGTTGATGAGTTGAATCACAAATGGTGTTGAACACTCTGGAGCCTGGAAAACGCTCTTCCATCGCGCCGGCAACAGCATCAAAAAGCTTGCCGTCCTGGGTGGTCTGGGCAACGACGATGGTCCGCTCAAGACGCGGGAGGTCGGCAACGTCACGGGGATGGCTGACCACATGGCCTTGCCCCTCGGCATGTCCAAGGAGACCTACGACTTCAGGGTGGTCCCTGTCACCCACGATGACAACGGCATAGCCCAGCCTGGCATACTTGGAAATAATGTTTTGGACTTTTATGACCCTGGGGCAAGTGGCGTCGATTACAGTAAATCCTGCATCAGCAAGCCCCTGCTTGGTCTGGGACGGCACTCCATGGGCCCTTATGACAACCATTCCGGGTTTTGCCCCTGAAGGGTCATTCAAGACGGAGACACCCTTTTCTGCCAGAATTTCTAAGACCTGGGGGTTATGAATCAGTGGGCCGAAGGTATAGATAGGGCCATCCTGGCTGTTGGCAACATCCAGAACGATCTCCACAGCCCTGTGGACACCCATGCAGAAGCCTGCGGTTTTGGCGAGCCTAATTTTCAAGAATGGCTTTCAGGTGTTTTTCGATCAACATTTCAATGAGCGGCGGAAGGGGGGTCCGGGGTAGTCCCACGATTTCAACATTTTCCTGGGAAAGCGGAATCAATAACTTCTTGGCCGTGCTTGCGGTCACAGCCTCAGCCATGCGAGGGGTCATCTCGCCCATCATGGAATGAGCCAAAACAATTGCCATGGGACCCACGATAATGTCCGCCTGGCCCACCGTGCGCACGATAGCGTTTTCGCCCGAGGCGCCTCGATTTGCCCTGGCCTTAAGCATCTGGGCCGTGGCAATGGCGTTGGTTCCAAGGGCGGTTATATCCACTGATTCTTCGAAAGCTTCCCTGAGCTTTTTTATGATGATGCTTCCGATACCCCCGCCCTGACCGTCAATCACACAGATACGCATATTCCGGCTCATAGCCCCTGTCCGCGCTTTGACAGAGTCGTTTTGAATTCTGATCTGTTTTTTTGTATGTAATTTAACAGATTAACCCCACTGGGTCAATAAGAAGAACAGACTTTTAGGCATTTTGAACTTCAGGCACTTGTTCTCTTCTATAACCCTTGCAATAGTTGATCAAGCCATTTGTGGAGGAGTCATGAGAAGCTACAGGAGCGTCACTGTCTAACTCCGGGAGGATCGCCTTGGCAAGCTGTTTGCCAAGCTCCACGCCCCACTGGTCATAGGAGTTGATATTCCAGACAATTCCCTGCACAAAGATCTTATGCTCATAAAGAGCAACAAGGGCCCCCAAGGTCTTGGGATCGAGCTTGTTAAAGAGAATCGAGTTTGTCGGTCTGTTGCCTTCAAATATCTTGTGAGGCAACAGCCTCTCTGCGGCTTCCGGGTCCATGCCGCCGGCAAGGATCTCGGCACGGGCCTCGTCCTTGGTCTTACCCTTCATCAGCGCCTCGGTCTGGGCAAAAAAGTTCGACAAGAGAATCTCATGATGCCTGCCGAGAGGATTTTGGCTATTGATTGGCGCAAGGAAGTCTGCCGGGACCAGCTTGCTCCCCTGGTGAATCAGTTGATAAAACGCATGTTGGCCGTTTGTGCCAGGCTCACCCCAGACGATCGGACCAGTCGAATAGCCGACCAGGTCTCCTTGCCGATTCACGCGTTTGCCGTTGCTTTCCATATCGCCCTGTTGAAAATAAGCAGGGAAACGATGGAGATACTGATCATAGGGAAGGATGGCATGGGTTTGGGCGCCAAAGAAGTTGTTATACCAAATCCCTAACAATGCAAGTATTACAGGCATATTCTTGTCCAGCGGCGCAGTACGGAAATGTTCATCCATCTCATGGGCGCCGGCGAGCATGGACTCGAAGTTTTTCATACCAATGTAGAGTGCGATAGCCAGACCTATGGCGCTCCACAGCGAATACCGCCCCCCTACCCAATCCCAGAATTCAAACATATTCTGTGTATCAATACCGAACCGACTCACCTCTTCAGCATTTGTAGAAACCGCCACAAAATGCTTTGCGATCGCAGCTTCATTACCGGCTCTGCGGAGAAACCAATCTCGAGCGCTGTGGGCATTCGTCAACGTCTCCTGAGTCGTAAACGTCTTTGACGCGATAATAAAGAGCGTGGTTTCAGCATCCAAGCCTTTGAGCGTTTCTGCGAGGTGTGTGCCATCGATATTTGAAACAAAATGGGGGGTAAGGCCGGGCTTCCCATAGGGCTTGAGGGCCTCGGTGACCATCACCGGGCCAAGGTCTGACCCGCCGATGCCGATATTTACGATGTCCGTAATGGCCTTGCCCGTGTAGCCTTTCCATTTTCCCTGCCGCACAGTATCACAGAACCGTCCCATCTGTTCCAATACGGCGTTTATAGCGGGCATCACGTCTTTTCCGTCAACGTGAATGGGCCGGTTGGAACGATTGCGAAGCGCAACGTGCAAAACCGCTCTGTTTTCCGTGAAGTTGATCTTTTCCCCGCTGAACATTTTCTCTCTCCATCCTGTTACATCCGCCTGTATGGCCAAGTCCACAAGCAGGGCCACGGTTTTTTCGGTAATGCGATTTTTGGAGTAATCAAGGAGGATCTCGTTAAATCTGAGAGAGAATTTCCCAAAACGGCTGGGATCTTGTTTGAACAAGTCCCGCATATGTTTTTCTTTCATTTCCTGGTAATGGGCCTCGAGGGCCTTCCATGCAGGCGATTTTGCAAGCTCAGACATTGTGGGACGCTCCTTTTCTGATTTGAAGTCAATCAAAGACTGGTGGTTACCTTGCTGTGCTGTAAGTATTCTAAAAAAGGGTTGACTTGGTTCACTTTCTAGGCTAGAAATAAACCATGATTAAAATCAACATTCATGAAGCAAAAACGCATCTCTCCCGCTACCTGGATCGATTGGCCAAAGGGGAAACCATTGTATTGTGCAAAAGAAATGTCCCTGTTGCCGAAATTCGTCCTATTCGGCCGGATAGAAAATCTCGACGTCCAGTGGGCCTGGCCAAAGGCAAATTCAAAGTTCCTCCCGAATTTTTTGAACCCTTGCCGGCCGAAATCGTGGCTCCATTTTATGGTGAAGATCCTTGAAAATACTCTTGGACACATGTGCATTTCTCTGGATTATCAGTGATGCCTCCGAACTCTCGACTCATGCCCGTGAACTCTTTGTCAACCCTGAGAACGACATTTATCTGAGTTCTGTCTCCAGCTGGGAGATTTGCATCAAACATGCCCTGGGACGACTGCCGCTGCCGCAACGACCTGAGCACTTCATACCGGCCCAGAGAAAAAAACATGCCATAGAGACCGTTCCGCTGGAAGAGGAAGCCACATTATACATGACGCGGCTGCCTGAATTCCATAAAGACCCCTTTGACCGCATGCTGATTTGCCAGGCCATTGTTCACCAATTTATTATTATGACACCAGATGAACTCATTTTGCAATATCCTGTCCGATCTGTCTGGTGATAGGCGGCCTCAGGGCCTCAAACCGTTCAGGCTTTGCCGACTCATGTGAGTCCACTTCGCCCGGATGGGTCCCCAAAAAGCTCATTATGGTCGTTCAAAGGGGTTGCGAAAAGGTCTCGCCTTGAGCGGAAACAGGTGTCACTTCTTATCGGGAACAAGAAAGAGGTGAAATTGGGCGGGGAAATACGTGAGGGGAGAGACGGGGTAGGTATCTCAGGGCTCGCCCTAAGGGTTTGTTGTTGAAATTGTTAGTGCCGGTTTCACTCCACCCTCCCCTATCTCGTGGACATCCTTCACCCCTCTTGCCGCTTGCCAGCTCGGCTTGTATTCCGGTATAATGTTTTTAAGCTTCTCCTTGATATTATGAGTATCCTGATCATACGCCAGTTTCGCCAGTTCGTCGATGACGCCGTTCAGGACCCCGAGATGACACTCTGCCCCCTTGAGGACCATGATCTTATCATGGTTGGTAGGAAGAATGCCCTCGCCCTCAGTAATTAACTCTTCATAGAGCTTTTCCCCGGGCCTGAGGCCAATATACTCAATCTTGATGTCCACATCCGGCTCTAACCCGGATAGACGGATAAGATCGCGGGCCATGTCGGCAATCCTGATGGGTATACCCATATCGAGGACAAAAATCTCGCCGCCCTCACCCATGGCGCCCGCTTGAAGGATAAGCTGGCAGGCCTCTGGAATCGTCATGAAATAGCGGGTAGCCTCCGGGTGCGTGACGGTAACTGGACCCCCTTTCTCAATTTGCTTCTTGAAAAGCGGCACCACACTACCAATGCTGCCCACTACATTGCCGAAACGGACGATCATGAAATGAGTGCCCGATTGTCCTCGGCCGTTTTGACTCTGAACGAGCAGCTCTGCCGCTCGCTTGGAGGCGCCCATGACGTTAACCGGACGTACGGCTTTATCAGTGGAGACAAAAACAAAGCGCTCCACATCAAACTTCTTTGCCACGTCAATCAAATTTCGCGTCCCCAGGATGTTATTCTTGATCGCCTTCCAGGGTTGAAGCTCCATCATGGGCACGTGTTTATAGGCTGCGGCATGAAAAACAACTTGAGGCTTCGAAGCCTCAAAGGCTTTTTCAAGCTGGCGCCTGTCTCGGATATCTGCCAGTAAAGGCAAGATTCTTATGTCGCTGAAGTCCTGTTTGAGCTCCAGCTCAAGTTCATAAAGAAAGCTCTCTGCTCTTTCATATAACGCAATTCGCTCCGGCCGAAACCGGCAGATCTGCCGGCATAATTCCGAACCGATTGAGCCGCCAGCGCCAGTAACCAGCACACTCCGGCCGCGAAGGCAAGCGCCGATTCGCACCTCGTCCAGTCTAACTACTTCACGACCCAGCAAATCTCGGTAAGCCACCTCGCGAATCGCATTAACAGTCACCTTACCGTTAATGAGTTCGCCCATCCCTGGCACCGTCTTGAATCTTATGCCGCTCTCTTTGCAATGAGCCACAATCCTACGCATCTGTTCAGAGTTGGCCGACGGAATGGCTATGAGCGCCTCGTCAGCCTTGACACTTCTTGCTACCGGCCCAATATTTCTGACAGGCCCCAACACTGGAATACCATGTATCTTCATACCCATCTTTGTGGGATGATCATCGAGGAACCCCACCACATTATAGCCAAGGCGTGTGTTGCCGCGTATCTCTCTATAGATCTTTTCGCCGCAGTCTCCGGCGCCAATAATAAGCAGGTTCTCGAATCCAGGACGCTTTTTTCTCAGAGGTCTAAAAAGTGCCCTGATGGCCACCCTTGAGGGTTTGTCTTCACTGAAGATCTCAAAATAAAGACGGACGCTAAGGCGAAATCCTGAGACAAACAAGATGGTCAAACACCAATCAATGACAAATACAGACCTCGAAAAACCTTCAAACCTTGTGCCGAAAAGTACAATAGTTATGATGAGAAGAGAACTAACGGCAGAAGCCTTGATAATATTTAGAAGCTCAGCAATACTGGTGTAGCGCCATATCCCGCGGTAGAGGTCGAAGAAATAGAAACTGACAATCTTGACGGTCAGAATAATAGGCAGCATCCTTTTGAGTAAAGCCAATCTTTCCGACGGGACGACAAACTCGAAGCGCACCAAATGTGCCGCATACCAGGCTGCAGCGAGCACCAGGACATCAATGCCCAAAACTACCAAAAAATTCCTGCGTAATAGATTGGTTTTCATAGCCCTTTCTTGGACAGGTCAGACGCCAAGGGATACAGGATAGTGGGCAATACCATTAGCGAGGTTGTTACGCAAGTCCTTTCTCACTCTTTTCACCCCACCATACCATCCCGTTGTTCCCATTCTTTGTGCCCTTCCCACATCAGCTAGATTTGACCCTTCAGTTTTGCCCAGGTCAACCCCAAATATTCGTAAACCGCCCGTTCCGTCTTTCCCAACCCGCCAGAACTTGGAAAAAACATGCCGGGACTCATTCCGCGCCGCTGTTTCACGTAATAATCTGTGGATGCAGGCATGGGCTGCATACCGGTTTTTCGGAACATTGCCATGGAACGGGGCATATGGGAAGCGGAGGTCACCAAAATAAACCTATCGTTTCCCACGATCCTCTGGATGAGCCTGGCTTCATCCTTTGTATCTCGCGATAAAGACTCCAACACCACATCCTCACCGGCTACCCCCAACGCAACAGCCACGTCTGCCATCACCTTTGCCTCCGGTATTGCATCAGAAGCCCCGCCTCCGGAAAGAATCAACTTGCTTCTACCCAGCAAGTTGTGAAGCCGAATTCCCTCCACAAGACGGGAAAGGGAGGAATGTGATATTTGACCTGTTGAAGGGAGATTAGGGTCTGATGTGTGACCGCCCCCCAACACGACAACCCATTTCACATCGGAAAATGCATGCAACTCCATAAGAGGAGCATACTTATGTTCCAAAGGCTTCAGCAAAATATCAGCGATGCTTCCGTAACTAAATGCAGCGAGCAAAACGACTCCTATAGAAACAACTATCCTTCCCGTCTTTTGCCTGCGGGTAAACCAGAGCAGGAAAATTCCCAATAGTAGGATTTCAAGACAAAGCGATAAAGGCAATAATAACGGCCCTATTATTTTCTTAAGTAAAAACATCTTCCTCACGCAAAGGTGCAAAGACGCCAGGTTATTCTTTCAGACCATTCACGACTCTTGATATACCGTCGCGTATAAGCTCCGAGCCAAAATTGATCAACAACCCCAGCCTCTTGTCTGCCAGCCCGAGATAAGTTAGCAATTGCTTCTTATGTACTGGGCTTACTTTTTCAACAGATTTAAGCTCCACAATGACTTTCTCTTCTACAATCAGATCTGCTCTGAATCCCTCATCGAACTTTATGTCATAAAACTATCGCCACCGGTGCCTGCCGCTTAACCTTCATGCCTCTTTTCTTTAATTCATAAGCCAAAACAGCTTCATATACGCTTTCCAGAAGCCCTGGCCCCAACTTTTTATGAACATGAAACGCCACATCAACAAGTATCTTCGCAATCTCATTCTCATTCATATACTTTCTTTACCTTTGCGTGCTTTGCGCCTTTGCGTGAGCCTGTTCTCCGTCCTCCAGTTTCTTCTGACCTCTGACCTCCGTCCTCAGACCTCCGTCCTCAATGCGCAATCCCCGCCATTCTCACAACGTTCAAAAACGTCATCAACAATATTCTGAGGTCAAAAAGAAACGACCTGTTTTTCAAGTAATATTCATCAAATTCCACCTTGATTGGAATGGACAATTCATCCCTGCCGTTTACCTGCGCCCAGCCGGTAATTCCCGGGATGAGTTTATGAATCCCTTTTCCGGTTCGGAGTTCAATCAAGTCATCTTGATTGAATAGAGCCGGACGGGGTCCTACAAAACTTAACTCTCCTTTTAAGATACTATACAACTGCGGCAATTCATCCAGACTGAACTTGCGCAAAAAAGACCCGATCGGCGTAAGGTAAGCATCGGGATTTTTTAAAAGATGGGTCGCAACAGCAGGGGCATCTGCACGCATTGTACGAAATTTGGGCATCCTAAATATCTGATTATTAATGCCCACCCTGTCTGACCAGTACAAAACTGGACCTTCAGAGGTCAACTTCACCATCAATGCCACAATGATAATAGGCACACTTAAAAAACATAATAAAAAACCAGCCATAGCCAGATCAAAAATACGCTTCAATCCACAGATTTCGCAGATTTTCGCAGATTTAAAGAATAATTTCATTCAATTAATCCGTGCAAGCTGTGTAATTTGCAGACTGGTTATCCATTTTTCAATCCGTGTAATCTGCGTAATCTGTGGACTAGTTATCCATTTTTCAATCCGTGTAATCTGCGTAATCTGTGGACTAGAAACCATAAACCAACCGCCTATATTCAACTGATCTGGCTCCGAAGTTAATCAACAGACCTACTTTTAAGCCGGTTGCCTTAAGATAATTGATCAGTTGGGCTTCTTCAATCCCGGACAAAGAAGAAATGGCCTTGATCTCCACAATTATCCCATCATAACAAACAAAATCAGCTTGATAAGTTTTATCCAGCGGCTTTCCTTTGTATGCTATTTGGATGATCGGCTGGGGCTTGAATGGTATTACCTGATAAGCAAACTCCTTTCCAAGCGCCTCCTGATTCACCCTGTTAAATAAGATTTGAGCCTCTTTTTAAGGAACATTTTTCCATGATACGTTTTTAGATATTTCTCCCTTTTCGTTGCATCATCCTGGTTTAAGCAAGCCTCATAGTATATCAACTTCAACGGTCGTCGTTCCCTTGTCGATTCCACCTGACCCTTAGAATGTTGCTCAAATCTTAGCTTGAGGTTTTTGGTATATCCTGTATAAAATTTCATATCCATACTGTGCAATACATATGTGTAATACATACCCTACCTCAAGCTATTTAACAGGGTATACAGCTTCAAGAAACCCGCACCCTAATTCCTTATGCACCTCAATTGCCGCGCCTATAATCTTATATGTTCTCTCATCCCTCATTTTTTTAAATCTGCGCTAATCTGCGTAATCTGTGGATCTATCTCACATCTATCTCATATTCTCACACGATCTCACATCAAACAGAATATCTCACACGCGGACCGCTTCCCTGTTTGTGAATCAACCCTTTTTCTTCAAGCTGTCTTAGTCTTTTCAGGGCTGTATTCTGATGGATATTCAAATTCTCTGCTATCTCCTTGCTCCCTAAAGGGATCCCCTGTTTGATTAGCTCAAAGACATCTTCAAGATCAGGCGAGAGGGTCAAGCGGGCTCTGAAGATAGTTGCTTTGAAAAAATTGCCCGTTTCTTCGAATTTTGGCTCCGGCAGCGCATTTGTTCTGCATGCCTCCTTTATCCTTATTATGCCTGTCCCTAACTGCTCAACATACCCTGCTTCACGGAATATCTTTACGATAAACCTGTTTCTGACTTCGGATATCCCCTCCCCTAAATCCTGAAGAGTTATCCCTAAAGGAAGCGTGCCGGGGCTTGTGATTTCAATTCTGTCCGAAAAAATATCAAGCTTATTGTCAGCCCCCGTGAGGGAGTAATCTCTATGACAAATTGCATTTAAAATCCCCTCCCTGATAGCGGGAAGAGGGATGTCATAATCCTCTTTTCTTTGCAATGCTGATATCTCCACCTTTTTTTCCATGTAAAGACGAACAAAATCCATGATTTTCTCCGGCATCGCCAACAAACCATCGTTAATAGTAGTCGAGTTTATCAGATCAGCCCTGTTTTCAGCCTTGAAGCGGGAAACCCTGAATCTTGCATAAGAATATTCATCGGGCAGGGTAGAACAAAACAAAAGTATCCCGCCAATGGTTGGATGACACGTATGATCGTAACGTTGCGCAGCCTTGATTTTTACCAGATAGTCGAGAGTTGGTTTGATTTTTGATCCACGTAATTCAGTAAACTTTTCAAGCAGCCGCATATCTAAAATATCACAGTCAAAGGATGGATCAATTTCCTGGTCAAGGCTGATATTTCGGGCCTGTCTCCTCAGTTCAGCCGCAACCTGGGAATCTGCCTTCCTGTTCGTTGAACCAATTCTTACAAAAATGCCGCCTTCTGGGCCTAATTTTTTCAAATAATAAGGCTTGTTCGCCCCGGGCAAAACTCTGATGATAAAAATTATCTTATCTTCAAAGGCGGTTGTTTGAAAAAAGAGATTGGGGATGGGTGAAATTGAATCATATATGATGCTCGACAGCTTTTCTTCCAGGTCAAAAGGCTCTTCCTTTATGCCTGTTACAGTGCGGTCATCATTTACGCCAACATAAATATTACCGCCGGAACCGTTTGCAAAAGCAACTACCGTTTTCAGTAAATTCTGTCTGTTTTTTGGAATCTCTTTTTTAAATTCCAAAGACTTACCTTCAGGTTGTTTGAGGATTTCCTGTATTTTCATCTCAACCTCTTAGTCTGTCTTTCTCTCAGCTAATAGCATTCCTGCTCTTCGTCCTATTTGCGCCTTTGCGTGAGATATTTAATCTGCGTCAATCTGCGTAATCTGCGGATAAGATTGTTTCAAGCGAATGCCTCGGCCTAAACCCAGTCCCCATCATCCTCCCATTATCAAAAACCAGGTCAGACGCCAATTTGTCATAACAGGAATGAATCCATTCCCTCTTATTGCGTAAGAAATAGCCCGCAATCCGTGTTGCAAGCCAGACGAAAGACAGCGGAACCGAAATCACAGGCCCGTTCGGCCGAATACCCGATTTTTTAAAGACCTCAATAATCCTATTAAACTCATAAGCCTCTGCATCACATACATTAATACGCCGATTACGCCGATTACTCAGATTATTTTCATCTGCGCTAATCTGCGTTAATCTGTGGATAAGATATTCTATAAAATCAACCAGATTCGGCCTCGCCAACGCCGACATTCTTTGCGAACCTGAACCAAAGCGAAGATAAGCCACCTTCCCCGGAGCAAAAACCCGCCGCTCTAAGTTAAAACTCCATTCACGATCATACACTGGTGCCAGGCGCAGGATAACTAATTTACTAATTATTCCCTCACCAGACAAGGCTATAAGACGCCTTTCAGCATCAAGCTTACTCACCGCATAATCACTTGAAGGCCGGCACTTCCCCTCCTCACCAACCCCATCATCATTATTTGTTCTTGTTCGTTTAATCTGTGAAATCTGCGTAATCTGTGGATCGCCTTTGTTTACCCCGTAGGTCCCGGAGATGGTACTGGGGCGTGAAACATCTTTTTTGTTCTGCGAAATCTGCGTAATCTGTGGATCGCCTTTGTTTACCCCGTAGGTCCCGGAGATGGTACTGGGGCGTGAAACATCTTTTTTGTTCTGCGAAATCTGCGTAATCTGTGGATTGATCTGTGGACCTTCCCCATATACCGACACCGAAGAAAGAAAGATAAAACACACATCAGGGTTGCTTTTAGCAGCAGCCTCTGCAAGATTCTCCGTGGCTTCACTGTTCACCTGCATATAGGTGGCAGAAGCTACCGCCCCAATCTTTTGATGTGCTATGCCCGCACAGTGAATGACCACATCCGGAGAATGCTTTTTACAAATTGCAGCCACTGCATCACAATCGGTCAGATCGGCTTTTTCCGCGACAACGTTTGCAGGGTTAATGGGCCTCTTTTTATGATAAACCCCGATCACTTTATTATCGGAGGCCAATCGGCTGCATAAGGCCCTTCCGATAAAGCCGCTGGCGCCGCTTATTAGAACCTTCATTCCACAGTTCTCTTAATCGCTAAATTTTTGCCCGTCTGCATATCCTCTTTTAGGCCTTTCAATGGGCGATGCAGGCTTCACCAAGACTCCCTGCTCACAGACTTCTTTGCACCCCACAATGGGACGCCATGATTTTCCCTTGACAATGATTTGCGAATATGAAGCTTTGAATAAATTTATTCAGAGGACATTGATCAAAAACGATCCACCATAATAAGAGGTTTGCCATGGATATCCGCTTCGTCCCTCATAATACCCACCTCGAAGATCCCGGTTGTTTGTCAAGCGTGACCCTTATCTGAGACAATTACGGCAACAGTTATTGGTACACCGCTCCCACCTGTTGAACAACCTTCCCTGTGACCAGCCCGGTATCTACACTATTGGTGGAGGTCGCCAGATCGGCAAGACAACACTTATGAAGCAGTGGATGGCAGAACTCCTCCAGAGTGGTGTTGCGCCAAAACGTATTGCTTATTTGACCGGAGAACTCATTGATGACCATCACACCCTGGTCAGGCTGATCACTGAGACGCTAAACGAAATGCCGGTTACCGATGTGTGTTATCTGATCCTTGATGAGGTCACTTATATTCGCGACTGGGACAAGGGTATCAAATACCTGGCCGATGCCGGCACGCTGGAAAATGTCGTCATGCTCCTGACCTGTTCGGATCTCGTGATCATCAAGGAAGCGCGCATGCGATTTCCCGGCAGCCAGGTTACATGGAATGTCCTGGCACACGACCTTTCCATTGATCACCCCAAGACGGTGGCCGATTATGTGGCCCTGCTCGCATAGATGGATGCCGCCTTTGTTCAAGCTGCGCTGGTAGAGGATAAACTCACGGCCGCACCAAAAAAAGCTCGTAAGCTGATGTTCGCAGACCCATTCATTTTTCATGCGGTAAGCGCCTGGTTAACCCCGCGTGAAGATCCATACAGCCGGCAAGTCAAGCTTATCGTATCTGATCCGGACTGGGCCGCCAGGTTGGCCGAGGCCTGTGTGGTCACACATTATAGGCGATTTTATCCCACGTACTACATCAAAGCCGAGGGCGAGGTTGACGTTGCGTACGTTGACCAAAATCGCTTCTGGACCAGATCAATGGACCAAACAACTCAGGCCGAAAAACCTCAAGCAAATTGCCGAATATCCTAATGGGCTTTTTTCTACCAGGTAGTCTTCTGATATTCTTTTCTTGACATTTCTTTACCAGAGAACTATTTTAGCCAAAAGCGTTCTTTTCCAAAGAACGAATGGAGAAATAATGGAAAAAAGAAAACTCAAAGAATTAATTGTAGAGCACACGAGCAATGTACTAAAAGAGTATAATCTGTTGCCCAGATATATTCCGAACCTATCTACAATAATCGATAAAAAAGAGATCGTGATTATCTCCGGCGTGAGAAGATGTGGAAAATCGTCATTAATGAGGATAATCTTGCATGATTTGATTCGTCAGAAAAAGATACCGGCTGCCAATCTTTTATATTTGAATTTTGAGGATGAAAGGTTCGTCGAATTCACTTACAAGGATTTTGACGCTCTATACGAAAGTTACCTGGAACTTAATAATCCCAAAGAAAAAAGATATCTTTTTTTTGATGAGATTCAAAACATAACCTATTGGGAAAAATGGATAAACAGGATCTACGAATTTGAAGAAGTAAAAATATTCATAACCGGATCAAACGCAACTCTTCTAAGCGGAGAAATAGCCACCGCTCTTACGGGCAGAAATATATCTATTTCATTGTTTCCCTTTTCTTTTCGGGAATTATTGGCAATGAATGAAATCCCCATTGACCCAAAAAGCTTGTACAACCGGCAAACCCGCGTGCAAATGAAAAGGCATTTTGATGCGTTCATAAAAGTTGGGGCATTTCCGGAGGCCGCTATTACAAGAGACAATACCATACTCCAGCATTATTTTAAAGACATCCTGTACAGGGACATTGTAGCAAGATATTCTATCAGAAATATTAGAGAGCTGAAAGAACTAGCCTTGTATTTGGCAACCAATATTGGCAAGCTATGCAGTTACAGAAATCTGGCAAGAACCATATCTGTAAACAGCACTAATACCGTAAAGAATTTTCTGGAATACCTTGAGAATGCCTACCTTTTCTTCCGCGTCGGCTTATTTGACTATTCCTTAAAAAAACAGATATATAACCCTTCGAAGATATACTGTGTTGATACCGCCCTTGCCCGCTCTATGGCCTTTAAATTTTCACACGATACAGAAAGGATTTACGAAAATATCGTTTTCATGGAATTGATTCGCCAGGGAAAAGAGATCTACTATTGGAAATCTCCTCACAATTTTGAAGTCGACTTCGTTATTAGGGAAGGAAAAAGAATAACAGAAATTATTCAGGTGTGTGCAGATATATCTAAAAAGGAAACACAAACGAGAGAAGTCCGTGGGGCTTTAGAAGGCGCATCTGAATTTAATCTAAAAAAAGCCTATATTATAACCGGAGATTTTTCTGGCGAAATTATCGAAGGGGGAGTGGAAATAAGTTTTATGCCGCTCTGGCAGTGGCTTATTCTGAAATAAGCCTCCGAACTTCTACGCTCTCCATACCTGCCACGGGCCTGCACACGATCAGCGCATAGCCTTTATAAAAAGAGAAAAAAATGAAAGTGCCCAAATTTAAAAATTTAAAAGAAGAAAGACAATTTTGGGATGCCCACAATTCAATCGATTATCTCGACGATTTTGAAGTGGCCAAAGACATAGTTTTTGTTCGACCCAAAAAAGAGGTTATATCTTTACGTCTTGATCCTAAAATTGTAAAAAAACTAAAGGAACTCGCTGATAAAGAAGGGCTGCCACCTACCACTTATGCAAGGATGTTAATTGTTAGAGGCATTCGAGAAAGAGCAGTTTAAATTAGAATTTACCCAAAAGCGCCCTCCAAAATAACGGCGGATCTTCGACCTTAGGCCGAAATGGATCCGCAGATTACGCAGATTTCACAGATTATAAACGAATCTCTTATATTCAAGAGATTTTGAACCGAAGTTGATTAAGAGACCGACTTTCAGTCCAGTGGCCTTAAGGTAGTTAATGAGTTGAGCTTCCTCAATTTTTACCCCGTGAAATCCTTACCTATCAAATGTTTACTCTGGAAAATGTTAAAGCCTAATTCACTATGCCAAAACCTATTTCATCTGGAATAGCTTATTTAACTGGGGCCTGATAAACTGGAGATCGCTTTTATTTCAAGAATGATTTCGCCATAGCAAATAAAATCAGGTTGATAGGTTTTATCCAGCGGCTTTCCTTTGTATGCTATTTGGATGATCGGCTGGGGCTTGAATGGTATTACCTGGTCAGCAAACTCCTTCCCAAGCGCCTCTTGGTAAACAGCTTCAAGAAACCCGCACCCCAGTTCCTTATGCACTTCCAAGGCAGCGCCTATAATCTTATATGTTCTTTCATCCTTCATTTTTTAATCTGCGTAAATCTGCGTAATCTGCGGATCAAAAGTGTTTACCCCGCCTGCCTAGTTAAATCCGATTTTGCT
>Ga0209986_10000007_pt1 | contig 172107 bp, 186 predicted proteins | sample BlataG_FD_183168 | JGI IMG/M metagenome (GOLD analysis project Ga0209986, IMG submission 183168) | Deep subsurface microbial communities from Black Sea to uncover new lineages of life (NeLLi) - Black_00105 metaG (SPAdes) (version 2) | ecosystem: Environmental > Aquatic > Marine > Oceanic >...
TGAACCAGTGGTGATACCACCTGTGGAAGAGATAACCCCAATGTGGATATGGGTGATTATCGGCATTGGTGCTGCCCTGATGATTGCGGTGATTATCCTGATAGTTTCGACCAGGCGAGTGCCCTGAGGCTAAAGAGATAATGGGGAGGCACCCTTTGGGGTGCCTCCCCAGGGACATAATGTTTAATAGTGCGATTGAAAGAGTTGAGAATACTTGGCAAGGAGGTGATGCCAATAGGAAAAGTAAGAAGGTTAATGGTTAATCATTAATCAGTAAAATGAAATCCTTTTGAGGAGGAGATTTTTAATGAAAGGAAAATTTAGTTTAATGTGGCGAGTGGTCATCGCCCTGGTGCTGGTGCTGAGCTTCAGCCTGGTGGCAGCCGTGCCGGTGGCGGCATCACCGGATGTGAGCGATGTGTGGGTGCAGCTCACCGGTACTACTCCGTACGATGCTAGCCAGACCGGTGTCACCTATAACGTCTACTTCACGCCCGGTGCTGACCTGGCCAAGAATGTTGACACCATCACCGTCTTCTTCCCCATCGACACCGTTCCAACAGATGCTGTTACGGTAACCGTAGACCCCGATGGTGATGCCGTCGCTGCCACTACTGGTGATGCGACAGCTGACGTGGCTGGGTATCGGCTTGAGGTGACCACACCGGTTGACATTACTGCCGGGAATGAGGTGCGCCTTGACATTCCTAGCGTAACGAATCCCACCACCGGCGACGACTACACCCTCAATGTGTATACCAGCCAGGAAACCACGCAGGTGGAGTCGAGCACCTATACTATTGGTGCTAGCTCGGTAGATACTGTTGGCGTTGATCCCACTACTGGCACAGCGGGAGTAGCGGATGAATACACAATAACATTCAACGAGGGTACTCTGGGCAAGCTCGATGTCTGGGATACCGTAACCGTTATCTTCCCCACAGGGACAGGGATACCGAGTTCCATCGCACCCAGCGCGGTAACAATCGACGGAGACACTGCTCCAGCAGACGTACCGCTGGATGTAGCACCCGTAGTAGACGGAAGGTTTGTGACCCTGACTGTACCGGAGGATTGGAATCCAAACACAACGGCTACTACAGTAACCATAGTGTTTGCCGCCACAGTTGGTATTACCAACGCCACCTATGCTGGCTCAGGCTATATCGGGAAAGCCTACACCAGCGATGACCTGGGAATTGTTAGTGACCCCTCGGGCTACACTATTACGGCAGCCTCAGTTTCCCAGGTGGCGTTCGATGCCGTGAACTCAGGTGCTGAAGTCATGGTGAGCACTACTGCTTCTGATGTCCGTACTGCTAAACTCGTCATTCAGACCAAGGACCAGTATGGCAACCTGAAGGACGTGCCTGTCGCTGTAACGTTTGACCTTAGCTCCAGTTCAGGCACCGGGGTATTCACATCCGACAGTGGGGGGAGTACGGTAATAGAAGATATCGACATTTCAGGCACCGCCAACGAGGCAACTTTCTACTACAAGGACACCACGGTGGGCCCAGCCATCATTACGGCGGAAAACGCCGCCCATGGCTGGAGCGATACCTGGGATGTCGAGGTTACCTCGGAAACAGTGGTTGAGCTGTGGGATGGTGATACGCTGGTTGGCGAATATGTCACCATCGGCGATGCCATAGGTGATGCCCTGGCTGGCAACGTCATCAAGGCTGGTCCGGGGACGTATGTGGAGGACATCAGCGTCAACAAGGCTGACCTGACCCTTGAGTCCACGGCGGGCGCGGCTACCACTTTCATAGAAGGTGAAATGACCCTTTCTGCCGATGCTGATGACTTTGTGCTCGGTGGTGCGGCAGGTAAGGGTTTTACCTTGAAGGGGGGCACCAATTACCTTATCTGTCTTTATGATACGCCTGATGTTGAAATTTCCTATAATACGCTCGATACCGGGAACGACATTGAAGCATCAGATGCCATAAGGATGTGGGGTACTAGTGCTGGTACCAGCGGTTTGACGGTGACGCAAAATGCCTTTATAGTCACCGACCAATACGACATGGGAGTCAGGAGTCATATTCAGGACTCTGTCGCTGAGTTAACCGTAACCAACAATACCTTTACCGGAACAGATAATACCCTGGAAACCTCCGCCATAGAGCTTAACCAGCTCAATATCACTACATTAGGCTCCACCATCAGTGGCAACGAAATCACCGGCGTTGGGAATGGAGTCATCATAGGAGATTGGACTGGTGTAAAGGGTCTGGTATGCGGCACTGGTGAAACAGCCGGGACGCTTACAATCAGCGACAATACCTTTGACGGTTGCAACTACGGTATTGACTTGGTTAATACCACGAACACAGGCACTGACCAGAACATAGTCATTAAGCTGAATACCTTCTCCAACAATACCTACGGTCTTGCCATTGACTATGGGAGCATCCCCGTTGACACCGACAATTGGGAGCCTGGAGACTTCACCGTAAAGTTCAACGACTTTTCCGACAGCAGCGAGTACGGCTTGTACAATAACAAAACAACCGCGGTAGATGCCACCCACAACTACTGGGGCGATGACACTGGTCCCAGTGGAGAAGGTACTGGTATGGGTGATGCCATTAGCGCCTATGTTGACTACGAGCCTTGGCTAGTCACTACGGTATCAGCTGGCGAGTGGGCAACCGGTGTAACATCTCTGGATGCTCGAGCTACAGTTGGCGTTAAGGTATCCGGAGCTACTTCTAGCGCCACTCAGAAAATCGGTGTGGCACGCTACACCGAAAATCCTATGGCAACACCAGAGTTCACCCCGCTGGCGGACGGCTTCTTCGATGTCTATGTCGAGGGTGCTGGTACTGCCACCGAGATTGGCATCAAATTCTACGCCGATGGAATGACCGCTCAGTCCAAGGTCTATGTCTGGGATTTCTTTGAAGAGGTATGGGCGGAGTGCTCTGACCAGGCCTACAATGCCACCTATGGCTACATCTGGGTCAAGGTGCGCACGGCCGCAGCCGATGTGCCAACCGTGCCTACCATCTCAGAGCTAGCAGGCACACCCTTCGCCATCAGCGTTGAGGAGGTAAGGACTCTCCAGTCAATAGCAGTAACACCAGCCACAGCCTCCATCGGTGTGGGTGGAACCAAGCAGTTTACAGCCACAGGTACCTATAATTTGGAGCCACTTACAGAGGACATTACTACTGAGGTAACCTGGGCAAGCTCCGACGTGAGCGTGGCGACCATAGATGCTGCTGGTCTAGCTACCGGTGTAGCCGAAGGAACCACCAACATAACTGCTACCTTAGACCCGATAGTAAGCGAAGAGGCAGCAGTATTGACGGTGAGCGTTTGGGACCCCATGATTTACGATGTCGATGAGGATGGAGTCATGGAGATCGGTGAGGTGCTCAACGCCATCTCCGATTACTTCGCTGGCGAGATAACCATAACCCAGGTGCTTGAAGTAATCGCCTTGTACTTCTAATACGAAGGCCTGAAAGGTATAAGGGGGGAAGGAGGCTCAATGCCCCCTTTCCTCCCTTTGCCAAGGCTAAAGGAGAATGTGATGAAGAAAAAAAGGTTATTTCCCATGAAAATACTCTTGGCGTTGGCAATGGTGCTAGCCCTGTTGGCACTGACCCCAGTCCCTGCTTTTGCCGCTGCTGCAACTGCTACTAGAACCCTGCCCGATGCCGCGGTAGGAGTTGGTGCACAGTTTGAGGTGGGTATTGTTGCTGATGGCTTCGGTACCTTCGGCCAGGTAGTAGAGACCCTGCCCGACGGCTTTACCTATGTCGCCGGCAGCGCCACTGCAGTATCCGGCATAGCCGAAGATACGGTTGCTGAGGCGGTGGATGGTCAGGATGTCACCTTCACCTTCCTGTGCGAAAGCCCCATAAGCTTTACCTACGATGTCACCGCCCCGGATACAGCAGGTGGGCCATTCTACTTCGCTGGTGTGCTTGATGGCGCCACCGCTGATGTTGACCCCATAAGCGGCGATATCGAGGTAAATGTTGGTGTGCCGGAGGAGGTAGAACTGGAATTTACTGGCAGCCTGGCTGAAGATGCAAGGGACACCCTGGTAGTCATACCTACTGGGGCCACCGAACTTGATATCAGCCTTGAGGCCACTGCTGACCTTGACCTTGAGCTATACGATGGCGACACCTTCGTCATTGGCTGGGGTGGAGAGATCGACTCGTCAGGCTCAACTACGGGTACTTACGAGGAGGACACCTTCGCCTATAGCGGCTGGGATGGTGGTGACGAGTACATTACGGCTGATGGTCCGTTGAGCCGGGCCTATACCTTGAAGGTTTACGGCTTTGAGGCTGGCGACTATACGGTGACCGTTAGCTATATGCCTGCTGCTCCGGCAAACCCACCGCCAACCATAACCATTGACGTGCCAGCTACAGTGGCACTGGGAAATCCAGTCACTGTAACCGTCTCCGCCACTGACCCTGATGGTGTGATGCTGGTAAGCTTTATGATTTCTAGCCCTTACCCTGAGGAGTGGAGTTCTAACTCGAACTCGGAGTATGAGGACATCATCGAATATGTAATGAGCTTCGGTGATGAGGCCAGCCTTACCTTTGTCCCAGGCTGGGCCGGAACCTATACCGTTGATGCTTGGGCCTATGACGAGTTGGGTAATCGTACTCCCGACGCTACGCCGGTGACAGCTACCTTTATTGTCTCGGATATTGTCTCGGAGTAGAGGCTTTTATGGGTAGAAGGCTTGAGAGGCGTGGGGCTTATATATAGCCCCACGCCTTTTCTAAACTAATTCGGATAGGGGGGAGAGGGCTTCGCTGACAGAAAAGACGTTTGTGGCTTAGAGCAAATGAAATACGCTGAGTTGCTCAGCAGCGGCACTGCGATTAAGCCGCGGAAAGGATGTTTGACGATGAAGCAGTGGATTTTGCCGGTAGCAGCAGTCGCCTTGATGCTAGGGCTACTTTTCCAAGGCCTTCCCAGCTTGGCTCAAGAGTCCCAGGGAGAGATGGCGCCGAGGCTACCGGTGCAAGGGACGTCACTATCTTCTAGCACCGGTTTCATACCACCACCGATGGATCTATCTCACTTGACCGGGCAGAAAAAGCCAGACAGCTTTGTGTTTCAGGCGACGCCAAGCAGCTGGGATTGGCGCACACAAGGCAAGGTTACCCCGGTCGGAGACCAGGGTGGATGTGGCGCCTGCTATGCCTTTGCCTCTATCGGGAATATTGAATCCAAGATGCTCATTGATGATGCTGGTACCTATGACTTCTCTGAAAACAATGCTAAGGAGTGTAATTGGCATGAGACTGCCGACATTAACGGTGGCAGCAGTTGCTCCGGAGGAAACTATTTCATAACGGCAAATTTGTTCTCCAAAAAAGGCACGGTGCTGGAATCGTGCGACCCTTATGTTGGCAGTGATGTTGATTGCAAATCCACCTGTCCCTATCAGAAGACGCTGCTGGATTGGAGGATAATATGTGGTAATGTGATGCCCAGCACTAACGTACTGAAAGCCTACATTCAAACCTATGGTCCAGTCTACACTTCAATATATGCGGGTGTCCCGGGCACTTCTTGGGGTGAGGAATTTGGTAGCTATGATGGTTCCTATACGCTCTACTACGATGGACCATGGCAGCCGAACCACGCTGTGCTGATTGTTGGCTGGGATGATACTCTCATTCATGCTGGAGGCAGTGGTGGCTGGATCGTGAAGAATAGTTGGGGCATTGACTGGGGAGGCACTTGCGGCTACGGCTCGGAAAAGGGCTACTTTACCATCGACTACTTGTCGGCTAGCATCGGCATGTACTCCTCATTTATGTATGACTGGCAGGACTACGACAGCAGCGGCGGTATTATGTACTATGACGAAGGCGGTTGGTGGGACTCTTGGGGATGGGGTGAGGGGTACCCCACCGCTTGGGGGCTGTGTAGGTTTATCCCCACCAGCGATACAGAAGTCACTAGGGTGGAGTTCTGGACTACAGATGTCACCACTGATATCGACATATATATTTATGATGACTTTGACGGGACTGCGCTGAGCAACCCGCTGGCACAGAAGCTGAATAACAGCTTCAGTGAGGCCGGTTACCATTCAGTGGCGCTGGACCTGCCTCTGGCGGTGACTGGTGGCGACGATGTTATAGCCGTGGTAAGGTTTACCAATTCCAGTGTCGGGTATCCCATTCCCATCGATACGGCAAATCCAAGTCACGAGACTGGGCGCACATACTATAATCGAGAAGGCCCGGGTCACACCTGGTGGGACATGGGCTCTACAAACGGCTATGACGTGGCTATCCGCTTGCGAACTTCTAAATCCGCCGCGCCACCAATGGTAACCACCAGTGATGCCACTGACGTAGGCGTTAACTCAGCTACCTTGAACGGCGACCTGGATGACCTGGGCACTGCATCAACAGTAGATGTCTCCTTTGAGTGGGGGCAGACCTCAGGGGAACCTTACTCCAATGAGACTACTCCAGAAACGATGGATGCAGCTGGTCCATTTAGTTTCGAGCTTGGCGGCCTATCACCTGATACCACCTACTACTTCAGAGCCAAGGCAGTGGGTGATGGCACTAGCTATGGCTTAGATAAGAGCTTCACCACTACTTTTAACCCCATGGACTATGATGAGGATGGGGACGGAGTGATAGAGATCGGTGAGGTGCTCAACGCCATCTCCGATTACTTCGCTGGCGAGATAACCATAACCCAGGTGCTTGAAGTAATCGCCTTGTACTTTGCATAAGTTAGGGTACTGGACGGCTGGTGGAGGGGGATGGAAATAAATAAGGATTGGGAGGATAGACCGATGCAAGCATACTGTCTGAAATGTCGGACCAAGAGGAAGATGAACTGGTTAAGGGTGCGATTGCCTTTGGCGATGGTTCTTATTCTAGCCTTAGTTGTATTCGCCCTGCCAGCTCAAGCTACTGATATGGGTGAGATACACCCTGGAGAAACACGCTCCGGGAGTATTACTGGTCCCTCCTATATGGATTCCTGGACATTTGAGGGTTCCATGGGTGACCGCATCATTGTGGATGCTGAAGCCACCTCAGGGAACCTTGATACGGAAATCTACCTCTATCCACCTGGTAGTGGACCAGCCGAAGCTGATACCTCCCCCTGGGGAGACTTGCTTGACCACCAGTTGCAGAGCAGTGGACTGTATACCATCATCATCATGGATCACGGGGTTGATGACGCTGGAGATTATCAAGTAACCTTTATGAAGCTGCCTGGTTCCCTGACTTGGTCGGAAGACCCTGATGGAGGTGAGATTGCCCCTGGGGAGACTCTATCCGGGACTATTAACCTTTCCTCAGATATGGATGGCTTTCAATTCTACGGTGCACAGGGTGACCGCATCATTGTGGATGCTGAAGCCACCTCAGGGAACCTTGATACGGAAATCTACCTCTATCCACCTGGTAGTGGACCAGCCGAAGCTGATACCTCCCCCTGGGGAGACTTGCTTGACCACCAGTTGCAGAGCAGTGGACTGTATACCATCATCATCATGGATCACGGGGTTGATGACGCTGGAGATTATCAGGTTGCACTGGTGAAAATACCTTCCACCATCCGACCCGGTATCTACAATCCCTTCCCTCCTAACAAAGCAACGATTGCAAATTTGGGGCAGTCCTTTACTTGGGATGCAGTAGAGGGGGCTACCGACTATGACCTCTTTTTTGGCGAAGATGTAACTGCGCCTCTGGAGAAGATAGGAGAGAATTTGCCTTCACCAGAGATGCCATTCCCCGAGATGGTGGTGGATAAAGTCTACTACTGGCATGTGGAGGCATATACTCCAAGTGGCTCTATTGAAGGTTCATACTGGTGGTTCAAGACTTCCGAGGCTCCACCATCGGTAACCACCAGTGATGCCACTGACGTAGGCGTTAACTCAGCTACCTTAAATGGCAACCTGGATGACCTGGGCACTGCGTCAACTGTACATGTCTCCTTCGAGTGGGGAACTACCTCCGCCTATGGTAATGAAACTACCCCAGTGACCAAGACCTCAACCGGAGCTTTTAGCGCTAACTTGAGTGGCCTATCACCCAATAGTACGTATCACTTCAGGGCTAAGGCGGTTGGTAACGGCACTAGCTATGGTTCAGATAAGAGCTTTACCACTACTTTTAACCCCATGGTCTATGATGAGGATGGGGACGGAGTGATAGAGATCGGCGAGGTGCTCACCGCCATCTCCGATTACTTCGCTGGCGAGATAACCATAACCCAGGTGCTTGAAGTAATCGCCTTGTACTTTGCATAAGTTAGGGTACTGGACGGCTGGTGGAGGGGGATGGAAATAAATAAGGATTGGAGGATAGACCGATGCAAGCATACTGTATGAAATGCCGTGCCAAGAGGGAAATGAAGGATCCAAAGGCTATTACCATGAAGAATGGCAGGCCAGCAACCCAGGGGATATGTCCCAAATGTGGGACAAAGATGTTCAGGATAGGCAAAAGCTAGGAAAGGACCCTATAAATGGCCTTTCCAACATAACTCTTGTAGTGCGGAGGGGAGATGGGAATAAAAACAACCGTGGCTCAAGCCTCAGAGAAGATGGAGAAGAAAAGGCTAAAGGTGCAAATATATACACCTACTTATACTTGCACTGGATATGTCTATTGCCCCCACCGGGGCCGGCTTTTAGATGTCCTCAACGGCATATCGGTGGGTGCGCTGCGTGTCGATGATAAGTTCTTGCCCGTTAGCGAGGTTGAAATGCACTCCCCAGATGCAAAAGAGGCGACAGTGCAATCTATCCACATTAACAAGGCCAGCATCCTGTTTGTGAGGGAGATTGAGGATGGCCAAAGTAGGGGGCTTGGCGGCAGGGTAGGGCATAAACCCTATCCCTATGTAGAGAAGTTAGCTGTGGGAGTAAAGCTTTATATGCCGTCCTACACCTTAACTGGCCAGATGCACTGTGCTAAAGGGCAGGGCGTATCGGATGTGCTGAACTCAGAAATGAGGTTTCTGCCTATGACAAATGTTGAGATATGCCCCTCGGCAGGGGGCAGCAAGTCGGGAGTCAGCTTTATAGCTGTAAACAAGGGACAAATAATCTCTCTGGAGGAACTAGGCTTCGAGCTGTGACGTTGAACGGTTGACCGAGAGAAGGAAAACGCTTCAGTCTGGGCGATTATGATGACGAAAGCACTAACCACTTCTAGACATCAGGTAGTTGAGATGAAAGAGGCTGGCATTACTAATAATGCCGAAATCGGTCGCAGATTGGGCATAAGTCGTGAGCGGGTGAGGCAAATTGACAAGGGGAAACCTAGACAAAAGCCACAAAAGCCCGACCTCCACTCTAAGATTATGCTCACAACAGGCGATGTAGCCCAGCTCCTCGGGATTCATCTTAATACGGTGAGACGCTGGAGCAACAAGGGAATACTAAAACCATACCGCATTAGCCCACGGGGTGATAGAAGGTTCCGGCGGGAGGACATTGATAGCTTTCTCAAGGAAGCAGAAACATGACAACTTCCAATCAGGGAGGGATGGTTATGATACTCCGAACAAGGATTTTCGACTTGTACCACGAGAAGTACGCGGACTTATCTGAGCTAGCCCAAGCTATGGGGGTACATCCCAGCCAGATTTACCGGGTGAGACAGGGGATGCGCCCCATCAACGAAAAGTTCATCATCGGGGCAGTAAAGGCCTTCCCGGGGTATAAGCTCGATGACCTGTTTTATGTTGTCAGGAGGTCGGGATGACTGCAGATAACAGGAATGAATTACCCAGAATGATTAAACAGCAAAGGGTTATGAGAGGGCTGACGCTAGAGCGGCTCAGTGAAATGTCGGGTGTATCCACGTCGCATCTGGGCCGTGTAGAGAGGGGAGAGCGTTTCCCATCGGCTACTACTCTGCGAAAGATTGCTAACCCTCTGGGCCTGGATGAGACTGAGCTACCTCCTACGGGTGGCTACCCGCCTATTCCAGGCTCCACCGAGGCTGAGAGGCCCAATGGACTGAAAACCAGGGTCTTCAAGTTATGCAACGGGAAGTATGCGAACTTATCTCAGCTAGCCAAGGCTATGGGGGTATCGGTACCCCAGGTTTACCGGGTGAGGCAGGGCAAACGTAACATCAACCAGGAATTTATCCTTGGGGCGGTGCGAGCCTTCCCCGGACACAAGCTTGATGACCTCTTTTATGTTGCCCCAGAGGGAGCCCAGAATGGGCGCAGATTGGGCATGAGTCACGAGCGGGCGAGGCAAATTGTTAAGGAGAACCCTACACCACAAAAACCGGCTGCCCTTGGCTCTAAGGTTATGCTGACAACAGGCGATGTAGCTCAACTCCTTAGGTTGCATCCTAATACGGTGAGGCGCTGGTGCGAACAGGGACTACTAAAATCATATCGTATCAGTCGTCGCGGTGATAGGAGGTTCCGGCGGGAGGATGTGGACGCCTTTCTCAAGGAGGGAGAAATTGAGTAACGATCTGGCCAAAATACTGAAGCAACGAAGGGTGATGGTGCCGCTGACACTACAGGAGTTGGCTGCTACATCAGGTGTATCCGCATCACACCTGGGTCGCATCGAGAGGGGGGAGCGTTTCCCCTCAGCCCATACTCTGCGCAAGATTGCCAAGCCTTTGGGCTCTGAGGAGAGTGAGCTACTTACCCTGGCTAACTATCTGTCCCCTCAGCCTTCAAGCGAGACCGCGGAGCCCAGTGGCAGGAGATTAGATCCTTATGTGGCCGCAGTGCTATCACAGGAACCGGTGGAGGTGCAGCGGGCTGTCATCGCCATTCTTAGCGTATTGAAGACCATGGCCAAAGGTATTGTCCAGGAGTCCGCCGTTGACAGATGAGGTATATAGCATGAGCATAGTTTTATTCTTAAAAGAGGTAATGCGTCGCCGCAAACGCTTACCCAGCCAACTGGCGGCTGATTTAGGTATTAGCCATGCTACCGTGAGTCGCTGGCTTTCCGGTGAAGATATCCCCAGTACCCGCTCCTGCCAGCGCTTGGCTGAATATAGCGGCGTACCCGTGGAAAGGGTCCTTTCCATTGCCGGTCACCTGCCCAAAATAGGTGAGGAGGAACCTGCTGAGTGGCCTGAGTTTGGCGAGTATGCCCGCCGGAAGTATCCCAACGAGCTGGATGAAGACCTGGTTACTGTGATTGAGGGCTTAATCGAGCATCGCAGGGCAAGAGAATATGTGAGGAGCAGTACGAAGGATTCTTAGACAGTCTGAGTGAGGCGTATGTAAGCTGGCACACAATTGTGAAGCAAGCGGTTGATGTGGCTGGGGAGCAAGGAGGCACCAGTTGTAGTTTGGTCACTTGACTGGTGCGGAGCTAATAGTGAAACCGACCCAAATGGGTCGGTTCTTTGTTTAGAAAGACGATTGAGATAGTTTCGGTATCTGCCATGCAGGTAATCAGAAGAATTAGCGGTGGGAGGGACTAATAGGGCTGGGCATTATGTTTGTAGCGCTTAATTTTTGCGATGCCTACCTAACAAAAATTGCTTTGTCAACAGGTGGAGCCGAGCTAAATCCGTTAGTCGTGACTTGGGGAAGTAGCTTAATAGCCAAGGCATCAGTAGCTACGGGCATAGCATTAATGCTTTATGCCTTCGGCAAGGAAAAATTGCTGTGGCCGATAAACAAGGTGCTACTTGGTGTAGTTTTGTGGAACCTAGCAGTATGTGCGGTCACTAAAATTGGCGTGCTTTGAGCTCCGGTGAAGTGACGGCAAATGGGGTATCCGATCAAAGCACAAGAGACCGAGCTTCCGCAAAACCGCTTTCTGCGTGGTGCTCTTTTGAAGGGAGCTATGGCTTGGAGAGAAGGGAGAGCGCGGGATGCTAATCCCTATGTGGGCGATAGCTTTTTTGGCCGCAGTTTTTGTCGTGCCTGGGATGAAGGCTGGATACTGGCACAGGCAGGTGTTATAGAGGTTTCTTGGCGAGCTTAATGGGCAATTTGAGGAAGTTATAAGGTAGCTGGAGGTTAAAATTCGATACATAAATCCGACAATACTGATGATTAGCTCTTGGCGACTTTCCAGGGAAAGCACATAGCAACCCTTTATGCCTTCTAGAAGTTATTCTTCAACCATACAATCTAGCGTTTTGTATGACGGTCCGAGGAGAATCGTTTAATAACCATTAGATGCCCAAAAAGGGCTTTATTTTCATTATGGGGCATCAGTTATCGTAGAGCTGTGCCCTGGGTGACAGTTATCCTTTTATCCGCAAGCCTTCAGTAGAGTGCTCCGTCTTGATAAGGGCGTGGTGTAATGGGAGTGCGCCGGTGGGGCAAAGCGAATAGCACTCCTCACCACAATTGGGACACTCCTTGGAAGCTATTTCTGGGAAAAACACCACCTCTCGTTCCGTTCCTCTGCCAATAAAGCCAATGGCATTCCTCTTTTTTACCTCAGCACAGTAACGCACACATAGTCCGCAAAGAACACAGAAGGTTGGCTCTATATCAAACTTTGTCTTTGTGGTGCTTATGCCGGGTATTATTGTGTAGTCTGTTCCTGCCTGGACTTCGGTTATACCGTATTTTATGCCGTATTTCCTTAATGCTTGGACTCCGGGGGCGCGAGCCCACAGCAAGGATAATAGCATCTTACGACCCCTGATTACTGGCTCGGATTCTGTATTTACGATGAGCCCGTCTTCAACAGGATGAACACAGGAGGCGACCAGCTGTGACTGCTGCCCCCTAATTATCTCTACGGTGCACAGACGGCAGGCACCATAGGGAGCCAATTGCTCGTGGGAGCAAAGGGTAGGGATATCAATTCCAGCAACTCGCGCCGCTTGAAGAATCATCGTCCCTTTGTTGGCTTTAACCTCCATGTCGTTGATGATTAAGGTAACCTTACTCATCTTATTCACCTCATTTTCGCATTACTTCTGCCTCTTGCCGAACAGGCTCGGGCACCTTTACGCCGGAAAGCTTAGTAACGGCCCCAAAGCGTACCGGACAGACCTCGAGACAGGTCCCACACTTGGTGCATTTCTCCTGGTCAATGACATGAACAATCTTTTTGTCACCAGTGATAGCCTCTGCGGGGCAGTTCCTGAGACAAATCAGACAAGCCTGGCACTTCTCTGGCTTAATATGGTAGGATATCAACCCCTTACAGGCGAGGGCTGAGCAGCGTTTCTCCTTAATATGAATTTCATACTCATCCCGGAAGTATCTAATAGTGCTGAGCACTGGATTAGGGGCTGTCCTGCCCAGGGCACAAAGCGAGAAATCCCTGACTGTCTCCCCTATCTCCTCCAGCAATTCAATATCTCCCTCCCTACCGTTCCCCTCACAGATTCTATTCAATATCTTGAGCATCTGGTATATCCCCTCGCGGCAGGGGACACACTTACCACAGGATTCCCCGGCAAGGAAGTTGAGGAAATACCTGGCCACATCAACCAGACAGGTATCCTCATCCATTACTATCATGCCACCCGAGCCCATTATAGCGCCCAATTTGCTAAGCTCTTCATAGTCCACCGGGGTATTGAGCAGGCTCTCGGGAATAACCCCGCCTGAAGGACCACCAGTCTGGATAGCTTTGAACTTCTTTCCATCGGGGATTCCACCTCCAATATTGAAGACAATGTCACCGAGTGTCATCCCCATGGGCGCCTCAACCAGCCCGGTATTCTTTAGCTTGCCCACCAGAGAGAAAATCTTTGTTCCCTTGCTCCTTTCAGTCCCGAGACTCTTAAACCACTTGGAACCCCTGCTGATTATCAGGGGAACAGTAGCCCAGGTCTCTACATTATTTATGTTGGTTGGCTTGCCCCACAGTCCGCTCGTGGCGGGGAATGGCGGCCGCTGCCTTGGCTCACCAATCCTGCCTTCCAGCGAGGCAATGAGGGCGGTTTCTTCGCCACAAACAAAAGCCCCGGCACCTCTATGGACATTGATTTTGAAATTGAAGCCCGAGCCAAGAATATTCTGCCCCAGGAGACCGTATTCCTCAGCCTGCCTGATAGCTATGTCTACGTTTTCCACAGCCAGGGGATACTCAGCTCGCACATAGATATAGCCATCATGGGCCCCAATGGCGTAAGCCCCGATAAGCAGCCCCTCGAGGACACTGTGGGGGTTCCCTTCCGTAAGGGAGCGATCCATATAAGCCCCTGGGTCTCCCTCATCACAGTTAACAATCACGTATTTGAGCTCCCCTAGAGCATTGCGGCAGAATTCCCACTTCATTCCTGTGGGGAATCCAGCTCCGCCACGACCGCGCAAGCCCGATCTTTTCACCTCCTCTATTACCTGCCCCGGTGTCATCTCAAATAGAGCCTCAGCCAGAGCTGAATAGCCACCAAGAGCGATGTAATCATCTATCTTCCTCATATCTAAGAATCTATTATTTCCCAAGACAGTTTGATTTTGAGATTTGTAAAACGGTATCTCAGATTCCTTTGTAATCCTCTGCCCACTAACCGGGTCTTCGTAGAGAAGACGCTTAATAACCTTGCCGTTAGCCAAGGTCTGGGAGACGATTTCCGTCACATCCTCAGGTTTCACTCCCACATAGCAGATTTCTTCTGGTAAGATAAGAACTATCGGCTCTTTCTCACAGAAGCCGTGGCATCCCGTACTTTTGACTACTATCTTTCCGGCCAAGCCCTGCTTTTTTATTTCGCTGACAAAAGCCTGGACGACAACCTCACTGTGGCGCGTTCTACCATCTGTCCCGTTAGTTACCGAAACAACCCTTTTCCCGTTGTCTCTGTCTAATATCTGCTGCCTAAACCTTACCAGGTGAGCGGCTGAGTTCAATCTAGGCATAACACCCTCCTTTCTCAGGGCTCAATTTCTTTGGCCGAAATAATCTGCTCGACTTCTTTCCCGGAAGGCTTGCCGTAATACTCACCATCAACTACCATAACTGGTCCCAGGGCACAGCAGCCGAGGCACCTCACTGTGTCCAGACTAAACTGCATGTCGGTAGAGGTCTCACCCTCTTTTATTTTCAAGGTCTCGGTAGCCTTATCCAGAAGGCGAGGTGCGCCGCGCACTTGGCAAGCCGTCCCCAGACAGACCGTTACCGAGTGTCGGCCCTTGGGTGTCAGGCTGAAGGCTTTGTAGAAGGTAGCTATATGGTAAATTTGAGTTAAGGCAACACCCAGACTCTGGCTGACCTGCTTTAGGGCATCCTTAGGCAGCCAGCGGTTCTGGCGCTGAATCTCGAGGAGTACCTGAATTAAAGCAGACCTATCACCTTGATATTTGCCGACAATTGTATCTACTCCACTAACTTCCTGAACCATGTTTCATCACCTCTTCACCTTTATTTTGACTTATCAAACTCAGCCCAATAAGGCCACCACCAACCTTGTTCTTTGCTGCGTAAAGCCTCTTGCCTTTGCATTAGCTGTTGCTGGAAAGCGTCCTCCATATTCTGACAGAATTCGCAGGTGCCACACTGGAGGACTTGAGAACAGAGACGGTAGGAAATATTACCCTTAAGAGTATAACGACAGAACCTCTGCTTCCCCGGCAAACTCTTGTATCTCTCCAGCGCCTCGATAAGCTCGGCTTCCCCTACGGCTATCCTCTCCTCTATTTGCCGGTCAAACTCACAGCCGAAGCAATTGTAGTCGCTGGTGCACAGGCGATAGGACACCATCCCCATCGCCATGTAGACGCAATACTTAGGTTTTTCTTCCTCGGCGAGAGGAGCTTCCTCCGGCTTTGCCATTGCTTGCCTGGCTTTTTGCATCCAGATTCGGGTCTCCATATTGCCTGGAGCAACCTTGAGAATTGCCCCGAATTCCTTAACAGCCTCCCTGCGGCGACCAGCCGCGAGGTAAGCCTTACCCCGCTTGAGGTGAACCGGGATTTCTTCTGGGGTGATAGTTATAAACTCGTCGACTTTAGCCTTTTTTGATATAGGCTTCATCTTTTCACCTCCTTTTTTTCGGGGGCAGAAACAAGGCCGGCTTGGTTCCCTCCACTATCCTCTTAATGTACTAACTTGCGCACCACTTCATAAATGAACGATTACGCACATACTACTATGATTATCAGGAAGTGTCAAGACTATTTTCCCTCCTGGTCTAACGAATTAACTAGGGAGTTTTTCAAGCGCCTTTTCTTTTACAATCGACGCCCACCATTTCATGACAAACAACCACAATAAATTGACAGGCACATTCACTTTCAGTTAAAATTTCAGTGATACAGTGAGTGAGGAATTCATCGCCTTTCTGCAAGTACTAATGCGGCGGCGAGGTCAGTTGCCCAGTCAGTTTGCCGCCGATGTTGGCGTTAGCCATACCAGTGTCAGCCGATGGCTCTCTGGCAAAGAAAAGCCAAGCTTTACCTCTTGCGTAAAGTTGGCCAACTATACTAGAATGCCACTTCAGCGCGTATTGAACATTGTGGGATACTTGATGCCGGTAGAGGAAAAGGAAGCTAGCAAATTGCCGGATTTTCGCGAGTATGTGAAAAGGAAGTATCCGCAAGAGTTAGATGATGACCTGGTTACAGTTATAGAAGACCTTATTGAGCGGCGGAGGGGAGAAGATGAGGAGCTTTCCGCCTGACTCTGAAAGTCTCTTAGGGGTTATCCTTACCGAGGGCCACCACTGTAAGTGCCGCGCTGAGGACAGTTGCCCACATGCTGGCAGTGAGTGGTGCCATCGCCTTATCACCAAAGACAATACTCCTAGGCTGGCGCAACTACCGTACCTAGATGCTGTACGTTGCTTATACGGCGATGTGCCCGCTTGTTGTTGGGTTCTGGCAGATGTTGAGAAGCTGGCAAGCGAGTACCTCGAAGGAGTAGGGGTTTCTGGCCCGCCTGTGCCGTCGGAGCTTATCGGCATTTTTGACGAGAGTAGAGAGGTCCGAGTGCGACTGGTACCATTAAAAGCCCTTCACGGGGTCGTCTGGCTACTGAGAAGGGAATGGATAATTCAACTTAACGCCAGAGATCCTCGCCGTGTGAGGCGATATTCCCTGTTTCATGAGGCGTTTCATATCGCATGCCGAATCACCTACTCTGCTTTCAACAAAGCAAAAGTGAGACACATGTCTTTTAACGAGGTTCTTGCTGACCATTTTGCAACTTGTTTCCTTATGCCTAAAGAGTGGGTCGAGGAATACTGGTCAAGGGTGCGGGATGTTCGGGCGATGGCAGACAGGTTTGATGTATCCGTAAGCCAAATGCGGAGGCGGCTTAATCAACTTAGCCTCCTATAAGGAGCAAGTACAGTTAGGTTGGGCAGAGGCAAGAGGGCAACAAAAGCTTGTTTTGTTCAACCCTATACACGAAAAAAGAGGGGCTCTCCCACTGATACCTAGGAGAGCCTCTACTTCACAACGAGAGACGCTCTGTAGTCAAAATCTGAGCGCTTTTTCGGGGTGGTCAATGATTAACCTACCTTCCCCCTCTCCTTCGAAGGAGAGGGGGACATCTGGGGTGAGGTTGTCAAAAAAGGGGGTCGGGATTTGCGGTCCCGACCCCGAGGTAACCTTATTCTACCACACTAAAGTTAAATAGTGCTGGCTGCCGCCTTTCTCTTGGCTGCCTTTTCCTCTTTCTTTTGCCGCCTCTCAGTTCGGTCGCGGTCAAGCCTTATCGTGGTTCTCCTCTGATAGAGCCATGCCTTGAGCCTGTTTAAGTCTCTCATCTGGCCATCATCGATTGACTCCACCCGGATATCGTCGGGCATGGTAACCCCCGACTCCTTGGTGCGCCACTTCTCATAGACCTTGCCGGCGATATAGAGGTAAATCTGAGTCCAGTCGTGTCCCATCGGCTGAGTTAGAGAAGCAGTATAAAGATAGGCGCAGGCTTCGGCGTCAGTACTGGTCATCTCCTCTCCTTTGAGTGCCCTCATATTCATCACCAGTCTCTCCAGGGTAATGGTGCTCTTTAGCCACTCGGGGAGGGAGTCTCCCCAGCCCCCGGGAAATACGATGATGGGGTCTGTTAAGGCACCAACTATCTCGGAGATGCCCTTCTCCACGTTTTTAGTTGTCAATTGTCACCCCCTTTCTCTCAGATTTTGGGCATAGTTACCCCTTCAATTACCGGTAATTTTTAGATTAGCGACTGTGTGCTTCCGTGCCTACTGCTCCTCTGCTCCTCCTCTATCGCTCCGTCAGGGATAGCGTTGCGGGCACTTTCTATAGCTCCCTTAACATTGTCTATCCGCTCAATCTGTCCAATGATGTTGCAAAGGCGACCATCCATATAATCGGGCAGGTTTGGTATGCCTCTGGCTTCCTGTGCTTTGGCTTTAGCTTCAGCAAGGAACGGCTCGGCTAGGGTAACCTGTTGTTCTACTTTGTCTAAAGCCTCACTAACGGAGACGGCACTCCATTTTATAGCCACTGTTTCACCCCCTTTCCTTGAATTTGCCACAAAAAGGGGGGTATCACTCCCACGCTTGGGGAGAGAAACCCCCTGAAAAAAGCAAAAAAGCGGGGGTGACCCCCGCTTCCTTGCGTGGCTGTTCTGTTTGGGCTGTAAGCGTTCTATCAAGCTGTAACTGGCTGTTTAGCTCGGCTACGCTTGGGCTTTTTGGCTACTGGCTCTGCTACTGGCTCGGTAGCCTCTGGCTCGGCTGGCTTCTCGGCTTTAGCCTTTGCTTCTCTATCGGCAGTGGCTTGCTCATTAGCCTCATTGGTTAGCATTGGCATTACTACCAGTTGATAACCGTCAACACTAAAGAGCAACGGGCTATAGGCGTTGGTAAGAGAAAACTCTACCATACCACCACAAGCCTTAAGAGCTTCGGCAAGGTATTGACCGTCAAGCCTTACCTTACCTTGACCATCGGTATCGGCTGTTAGCTCGGTTTGCCCCTTATCATCGGGGTTAGCAAAGACTAGCTTACCATCGCCAATAGTCAAGTCTATCGGATAGGCTTTGGGGTTTTCCGATAGTGCTTTGAGTGAGTTGACCGCTTTGATTGCCTCTAGCGTGTCAAAGTGGGCTGTGGTGTTAAACTCTGTCGGGATTAGCTTCTGATAGTCGGGGTAGTCCCCATTGACGCTAACCCACTTATAGCGGATTAGCTCGGTATCTATAATGAGAGAGTAACCGCCAATGGTTTCACCCCCCGCCTCAAAGCTAACCCTTGCCCGCTTTGCTACCTTAAGGGCACTTACTATACCCCGAAGCTCATCACGATTTACTAGGGCTTGCCCTTCCCCGTCATCATAGTCAAGGCTAATAGTCGCTAGCCTAAAACCATCAGCACCGACAAGTGTCAATTTACCGTCTTTAGCCACAAAGTTGACACAAGCTAAAACTGGTCTAGCCTCATCATCTTTGGCTGTGAACGGTAAAACCCTAGCCAGTGCATCGGCTAGCTCACTACCCCCGACATTGGGCTTGACGGAGTTAGACGGGCTTACCCTAACATCGCAAAGGGTAAAAGGCGTTTTCTCACCAATCCACTCACTATCGGCTATCAAGCTGGTATTAGCTCCGCAGATAACCTTAAGCCTCTTGTTATCGGGTATCACCTTGACGATATTACTACCGCCCAAAGCCTTAAGGTATCCGAGTAAGCCTCTACGCCCAAGAGTGAAGTCCAGAAGTGTTACTCTATCGGCTAGTGCTCTAACTAGAGCACTCACCAGCATAGCCTTATGAGCGACAAAGCCCTCGCCTGAACGCTTGCCCACGATATTCAGTTGTTCCATTAAACCCCCTTTTGGCTATCCGATAGTGGGCAAGGCTATCGGCTTCACCTAGTAGTAGCTTGCCAGTTATCCGCAACCCGCTGGCATAACTGGTGCTCCACTACTATCACCTCCCGAAAGGCTTAAAATCCTGAATTTTAACTGGTCGTTTTTCTTTCGCCAATAATCTAGGCGGTTTTGCTCTTTGGCGTCTAGTCGGTAACCAGCATACTTTTTATAGGCAATCTGAACTACCCATCTAGGCATACCCTGTAGGCAACGCCTTGTATCAAGTCGTAGGTCAAGGTCAATAGCTTTGTCATCGGCTAAAAACTCTATAATGTCGCTAGCCTCAATATCACCATCGTTATCGGCTTTGGTATTGAGGCTTAACATAGTCGGTCTGTGCCTCATAAGAGTGTGCCAATACTCGGTTAGCTCATAGCTGGCTACTCTCATAAGTCCCGCCTCGGTTAGCGCCTTGCCCTTTGCCTCATACTTTGCCTTGACCTTTGCCATCTCTATCATAAGGTCGTGTAAAAAGTCCTCCCTATCCTCTCTCTTGACCTTGTGGACAAAGTATCGGGCTATCTTACAATAGGTAAGCCAGTCGCCCTCTAGCTGGTCGTAGCCATTATTATGGTAACCGTCGCCATCATCTTGATACTGGTCAATAACCGTGGTATACTCGCCTATGTCTAGCATTGTGGGCGTTCCCCCCTTTGTTAGATTTGCCCTAGCTAGTTACTGCTGGCTAGGGCATTTACTTTGCTCCTAGACTAGGCAAGCGTTCAGCTTTGGCTTTATTCAATTGTTAAAGTGCTAGCAGAATTATGATTTGCTTAAAATCTTTATCTGCTACAATAAGCATACTTTACAAAAGAGCCTTTAGAAAAGGAAAGGAAGTAGTTACTTTTTTGATAAAATCGTTAAAGTGGAATTTGACTATAGATGTAGAAGCTCCAAGCCAATTGAGAGGAATTGACGCTCATTTTAGCCTAGCGCAATAGGGAATGCATTTCTCGCCCTTTGCCCCTAGAATATAGAAACTACCTATACTCAATTGAGGGGAAATTGGGTCGCATCGAGGCATTTACCCGCCTAGATTTTAACTACAGAGCGTCTGCCGCATGCAAAAAACTTAGAAACGGCCCTGTCCAACGTCCGCCTTTGCTACTCGCAGTGTTACCATTTTTGGGTTACCTCTTGAGCATTCGTCTGGGCAGACTTTCATTTTATGGGCTCGCTTCTTCGGAAACGTAAGAAAATGTCCTGATGCGACAGAGCCGACACCAGGTAGTATATCCCCCTTTACACGGCTTCCTTGGCGGGTTATGGAGGCAAACGGTTTCAGCATACTTTAGCCTCTCTAAAAGGTCAGGGTTCGAGCCAAACCACATCTTCCCACAGCCCGGGCAATGGCTGAACCACCGGCTGTTCCCTGAAGCAAAGACAGAAGCCAAGGCACCACACTCGTCGCATCGAATATTATATCCGGTTCTCTTCTTTTCCTTTTTGGCACTCATATCAAACCATAAATCAATCTATCTATGAAGCTAACCATGTATTATAAGATACATAATGTAATAACATATTTTTGGGATTTATGCTGTTTAACTAATTGCTAAGGGGCTAGGGGAGCTAAAGCCACCTATTGGCTTTAATGGTCTTCAGTAAGGGGACCAGTCTAATGCTACTGTCAGAGCCGAGGGAAATATTGTGGGGAATGTCTTGGGATAGTAACGGTGGCTCCAGGTGGCTCTATTGGTACCCTCCGAAATATTGCAAGCAACACTTAACATTTTCCTCAAGACTTAAAGAGGGATTAAAGACAGCATCTAAGGCTTTTTTTGCGTCTCTCGCTCTTATTCCTAGTTTTCCCCCAGTTAGGGCCTCCTCAACTTCTTCCCGTTTACAAATTGGTGCCTCCTTACTCACCAAAGCCCTTGTAGTGGAGGGTGACATTAGTAGACTTTGCTCAGCCAGTTTTCCTTCTCCCCAATTTGCCAGCCCATAATAAACCAGCGCGGGGCCAAGTGGGTTCCCTTGGAAAGCATCCTCTAAAAACTCGAGCAGAACGCCATGCAGCTTAGCATCTTGGTCGAGAGAGGGGATATGCCAAGTGAAATATCCCCGGTTATCCCTTCCCCTTTGCTCGAAGTGGCTCAAATCCCCTTTGCCAATTGCTTCAAGGAAATCCAGGGGGAGCTTGAATTTCTCTACCTCTTTTTTGATTAGCTCAATAACAACGCAATTCACAGAATACTCATGATAACCCTTGGTCCAATCTACTTTTATTGAAGCAACAAGGTGCAAATCGAGAGTGAACTCGTAGTAATAGGGAGGGCTTGAGGTAATAAACTTGTAGTAGGGAGCGACAATATATTCCGTGTCTTTACGCCACTCGGCATTGCGGGTGAAATTTTTCCTTACTTGCTTGCCAACAAGTTCCTCGCTCTTCTCCTCAAGTTCGCTTTCTGAAAGGTAAATTCGGGCATAGCTGAACCATTCAACTACTTCTGGCTTTATTAGTAAGTGGCGATCCTTTAGGAGGAATTCCACCGCTTGCTTTCTTGTGTTAAAGCTCTTTCTTCTAATCAGTGCCATCTAATCCTTCACCTCAATCCTGCGCCCCTCCGACAGGGCCTTATAAACTTCAGAGGGTATAAAATCCAAGAGTTTTAGCTTTTCCCTGAGAGCCTCTAAGTCCGTTTTTTCCATTATGTCCAGAAGGTTCCTCGTATCTTGGAGCTTCTTCGTTAGCTCCGGTGATACCATAAGGTCAAAAAAAGTATCGTCGGGCTTGGTATAAATACTAGAGTCACATACCGGGCAATAATAAGAACTCCTATACGAAGAATAAGCGTTGGAAGCTTTATTAACAATAAAGCTCGCTCCGCATTTCCCGCAGTGGATCGAATGCAGGTATATACCCATGACAACAAAAATAAATACGGCTCGGCGTTGCTCTGATAGAGTTGGTTCCCCTGAGTGCCTCCAACCCTTTTCACTCAATTCTTGAAGTTTTAGTGCGAGTGCTGTTAAGGGTTCGGGAGCCGAAGGAGAGGTGTTCAGCATACTGATGAAGAGCTCAAAAAACTCCCACTGCCATTTGTTCTCTTCTATTGTCTCGTCCCAGTCTAGGATTAACTTTCTTCTCGAGTCAATGTGCTTATCTAATACTCCGATTGTTTCGTGCATTACGGCGATTGCTTTATCCAGCCCTCGCAAGGTTCCCCTCTTCTCCCTCTCCTCTCCGGAGAGATTGAGAATAACTTTCTTCTTTGCTTTCTCCTCCTTTTCCCTCTCTGCTATAGCTTTGTCCAAAGAGCCTAGATTCTTGACAGCCTCCCTGATATTTTTTGCAATATGCGGGCTAATCCCTGCTTTTAGAACTGTTTCTTTAACTATAGATTTGAACGTTGGTAAATCCAAGCTTATTTTCTTTAGCTCGGCTTTAAGACCTATTGTCTCCTCTATGTTCTCCCTGACCTCATTATTTTTGCTTAATTCCCGATTAAGCTTCTCTCCATCTTCTTTCAGAATGCGTTTATTTCGCGCTTGCTCACTCTCAAATTTAGCCCTCTCATCATTGCGTTTCTGTTTCCAATCCTTAAATTCACCTTTTTCTTTTTCAATGCTCCCAGTCCAATCTGAGCTTTGCTTCTCCTTGGATGTTATTTGAGAATCGAGTTCTTTGATATAAGCCTCAGCCTCTTTGGAGCTTTTACCCGTTCTCTTCTTCAGCTCTAGTAAGTCAAAAGCGGCCGCTCTGAAATCAATGTCTTTTAGCTCATTGGTAGCTTCGATAAGTTGTAAAACCTGGTCTGGGGAGAGTCCCAGTTCCTTCAACCTTGCGTCTATCCTGTCCAACCCCTCGAAATAGGTGAATGACCAATTCCTGGTCATAAGCTCCTTACTAGCTTGTTGCTCTGATACCATTTCATCCCTCCAGTGATAAGCTCAATATGCCGTTCATAGACTTTGTTTAGCGAAACTCTGGATGTCTTACTGAAATCGGGTCCTCCCAAGCCTTCACTTCAGTTTTGCCCTTGTCGGTTAGCCTATAGAACACTCGCTCCTCTAGGAATGGATAAATACTCGCCTCTCGCCTATCTACAGGCTCAATTAAGCCCAATAATTTGAACCAATGCCAGTACTTGGCAAACGAGTTATAGGTGCTTCCTCGGATGGGCATCTCACCTATTTCGACCCTCTCCATATTTATACGCTCCAAGTCCTGCTTCAGCGCATAGAACACATCGGCACAACAGACTTCCCCGTGCTCTACAAAGTACTGTTTTGTAAAGAGACCAGGTCTGTACAGTGAGCCAGCGCGCCCCCAGCCAACAGCCATTTGCGGAGGGTCTCTGTGTTGCTTTTCCTTACCAGGCTGTTTCCTTGCTTTCTTAATCCTTGGTTTCTTTTGTTCCATCTTCCTTGATTTCCCACAACTTGTCATACTCGGACCGCAACTCCTCAAAATCGGAATCGACATATTCCCAGGTAGTAGCTATACTGGCATGGCCAAGCAATATCTGGAGTTTCTTCACATCAAGACCTTTAGCTACCCACGTCGTAGCCAGTAAATGGCGCAGACTGTGAGGGTGAAGTCCCTTTATCCTTATGCGGCGGCCGAGCTTCTCAACCAGCTGCCAACCGCGTTGACGAGTGAACGGGAAAACCAGCGGACCCCGATAAGGGAATTTACGCCGCCATTTCAGATATTCGTCTAGCAGCCGTAAGGTATCACGGTCAATAGGTATCATTCGCTGTCGGCGCTGCTCGACCTTTTCCCGTATCGCTTGGTCTACCTTGTTTCCACAACACTGACAAAAGACATGGCGTTTGCCTAAAATCTCCCCACAGTTAGGGCATTTGAGTTTTGACCTCTCTTTAAGGTGTACAATCGTCAGTACTGCTCTCTCAAAATCAATATCGCTTACCTTGATTTGCACAGCTTCAGAAATACGTATCCCGGCCTTCGCTAGTACGGCAACAAAAGCCTTGTCCCTGGGATTGGTGGCAGCGTGAATGATCCTATTCACATGCTCGGACTCGAGGTGTCCTTTGAGGTCGCGAATAGGGGTAACTTGTGTCATTTTGATACCTTATCCTCGCTTTTTCCCGCTGACGCGAAATGGTCTTGAGTCTGTCTTCCGCCATAGTTTTTGATACCACTCCCTATGCTCCTCTCCTGAGACCTTTCTATACTTAGCCGTGGTATTGAAACTGGTGTGTCCCAGATGCTCCTGCAGCAGTCTTAGTCCGTCGCCGGAATCATCCGTCTTCACAGCATGAACAGCAAAGGCGTCCCTCAGTCGGTGAGGGCTCACCCCGTGTATCTTGCCTGTCTCTGGGTTAGTTAGATCTGGCAGGCCAGCCCTTTCCGCACACGCCCTCACTACCTGCCAGGCCCGATGTCGGTTGATGCCGAAGATGAGCATCTTGCCTTCTCGTGCGATTGGCCCGCCACCCCGGATGTAATCCCTGAGTATACGTACGGTATCGTCATCGATGGGCAGCGTTCTTAGCCGGCGGCGCTGCTGTTCTTGAATCAGCGCTTCCTCCACCTTTGCACCACATCTGGGGCAAAAAGTATGGCTCCTGCCCAGACTTGCTCCGCACTTCGGGCAGGACAACTTGAGACGGCTCTTGAGATGCTCGATAGTGACCATACCCTGGACAAAGTCCACATCCTCAACTTTCAGAGCTAGAGCCTCACTAACTCGGCAGCCCAGTCGAAACAGGATGCGAACCAGTAGTCTATCCCGAAGGTTCGTGGTTGCCTCCTCCATCAGGGCCACCTCTTCCGGTTCAACATAAGCTTTCATCAGTCCTTCGCCGCCGTTTGCCTATTACTAGTACACTGCCCCCGGCAATTGAGGTGAGAAACGAGCTGTCTATTCCTTTGTCAAACCTTCCTCGGCAGACTCTTGCATTCACCTTGCCCAATGCCCAGTGTTAAAATAGTGTTAGAAGTCGTCTGGAGGCTATTGTCGCGGGTCTCCTAACCCGGTGCGACCCTTAACGATCCGCCGAATGGTGCTCCAGTCCACCGATATGCCCTCTTCCCTTAGCTCACGGGCCACTGCTCGATAGCCCAGCCCTTCGTGATAAAGTGAAAGTACCTTCGGGATTAGCCCCTCAGGTACAGCCCTGGGGCGGCCCGGTCTTCTCTTCACAGGTTCAGGATTCATCCCCCTTTCCTCCAATTCCCCCAGTGAACCGCTTTCTTGAGTTGGGCGTTCTCGAACTGCCGGTCGGTGACCTCCTGCCGCAATATGGACTATGGGCTCTCGGTCAGTTTTGCGCACAACTTTGATGTCACAGTCGTATACCCGGGCAATCATCCGAGCCAAAAACCGTAGCCCCTGCTCTCGTCTTTCCGCTTCAATCGGTTTTACTTCCTGTGATTTTAGATCGTTTAATTTTTCTCCCTTCACGGGCGGTCTCCTCGTAAAGGTCGTCCAGCGAACAGCCTATGGCTCGTCTGATCAACATGGCACATGATATGGAAAGTGGCTTTCGATTATTTTCCAGGGCACAAATAGTGGTGCGGCATATGCCAGTACGTCGGGCCAACTCGGCCTGACTTGCGATCAGCGCCCGAAGCCTACATTCTCTGACTCGATTCCTGTAACTTACCTTAGCCATTGTCAAGCTACCTTGCTTATGCGTCTAATAATAATTATACGCCGAGTAAAATCTATGTCAAGATGTAGCTGATTCACTAACAATGTTGACAATCTTCTTACACTGGAGTATAATTTACATTGAGGAATAACAATTAAGGGGTTATCAATGGAGCTATCAAAGAAAATAGTGCTGTTGCGACAGAAGAAGGGATGGAGTCAAATTGACCTAGCCAGGGCAGCAGGTATCCCACAACCAACGATCTGTAGACTAGAAAGCGGCGATATCGAGCAACCCAAGATAATGACCTTAGCGAAAATTGCTAGAGCACTAGAAGTTTCTAGCGATTACCTATTGTCTGAGGAGTATGAGGTCGCTCAAACTCGCCCGCCTGCTCTAACAGCTAAGGCGCATGTTGCTGTTCCCGAAGAATAAGCAATAAAAATAGCAGTTCAAATTACTTAGAGGAGGTGCGTAGACCATGGCACTGGAGAAAGACGAAATCGAAGAAATCGCCAAGAGGGTAGCGGAGATCATAACTAAGGGTATGAGGGTAGAACCGCAGAAGCCCGCTCCCAAGTGTGACCTTACGTGGAAAGACGATGCCCTTGTTCTTGAGTGTGAGAGTACGGTGGACCGCGACCGGGCTAAGGAGATTCTGGACAAGGGGGATGTCATTATCAGGGTAAAGCCAAAAGGTGAAGAGCGCACAAAGTGAAGATGAGGAGAAGTCTTCTCTCGCATCACGAATGAATGGAGGAAGGAACCATGAAAGTAGCGGTATATGCTCGAGTTTCTTCGGAACGGCAAGATATTGATCTTTCTATCTCGGCGCAACTTAAGGCGTTGCGGGAGTATGCCTGGCGCAATAGCCACAGCGTGGTCAAGGAATACGTCGATGAGGCGGAAAGTGGGCGGTCTATAGACAGGCCAGGCTTCAAGCAGATGATTGTCGCCGCCCGGCAAAAGCCCTTACCCTTTGAGGCAATACTTGTCTGGAAACTCTCTAGGTTTGCCCGCAACCGCGAGGACTCGATCATCTACAAGTCTCTGCTCAGAAAGCAGGGCATCCAGGTAATCTCCATCAACGAGCCGGTGGAGGATACGCCCTCGGGCAGGCTGCTTGAAGGTATTATCGAGGTCATCGATGAATTTTATTCTGCCAACCTCTCCCAGGATGTCCTGAGAGGGATGAGGGAGAACGCCGGCAGGGGTTTCTGCAATGGCGGCAGAGCCCCGTACGGTTACATCAGGGTGAAAGTCCAAGATGGGGTGACTTCCAGAACCAAGCTTGAGCCTGATCCCAAAACAGCACCTATCGCGCAGCGCATCTTTCGGGAATGTCTGGTGGGGAAGGGGCTCAAGGCCATTGCCCGGGGCCTTAATGCTGATAGTCTGGCGTCCAGCACAGGGAAAAAGTGGGGGGCAACCTCGATTGAGAAAATAGTGCATAACGAAGCCTATACTGGGGCACTGGTGTGGGGCAAGCGGCCAAGAACGCAGGGCGCCAAGAATAGATTTGCTCCCTTGCGAACTGAGGATGCCTGGGCTCCCCTGATTGACCAGACACTGTTCGCACAGGTGCAGGCCAAGCTGGCAGCCCGGGCACCGCAGGCTATTCACCCCAGGGAGGTAGATAGCCCATACCTCCTGAGTGGTATTATGCGCTGTGGGAAGTGTGGAGCAGCTATGGTAGGTCACAGGGGTGGCTATCGCTACCAGTACTATATGTGTGGCAACGCCCGCAGAAAGGGGAGGGAGGTGTGTCCCTCACCCATTCTACGCAAGGATAAGGTGGAGGGATTTGTGACCAACCGCATCAAAGACTGCATCCTTACCGAGGAGAACCTGAAGGAGCTGGTGAAGCTGACCAATGAGGAACTGGCCCAGACTTGCGCTGAGGAAAGGGAGAAGCTGGAACTCCTTCAGGCTCAGATTGCCGAAGTGGACAGCAGGCTGGGCAAGCTCTACGACGCACTGGAGACAGGGGAGTTTAAGGGAGGGGAGCTTGCCCCGAGAATACAGGCTCTCTTCCAGAAGAAGGAGGAGCTGCAGCGAGCAAAGGCTGAGGCGGAGGAGGCACTGCGTTACCAAGCTGTCGACATGGCTGATCCCCAGATAGTGCGGGACTATGTGGATGACCTGAGAGGTTTGCTGGAGAGGTCTTCTATCATTGAGCAAAGAGGATTCCTTAAGTCCTTTGTGGAGAAGATCGAGGTGGGCGACTCAGAAGTCAAGATGTATTATACTATCCCTATGCCTCCGAATAGCCTGCCCGAGGAGACGGTAGGAGTTATACCTTTCGTACACCAAGGTTGAAGGAGAGGGGGATTAAGGGGGTGAGGTAGATAATTAATATTAACCAGACTTTTCTCTTAACATAGCCCAATTAGTAAGGTTAGTTCCGGGAATGGTAGATTTATCAATCACCGTAAAATTGAAGTGCTCATAGAGCGCGACATTGTGTTCATCGAGTGTCTCGAGATAGCATGATAGACCTTCTTCATCTATTCTAGCAAGCATCGGCTTGAGGAGCTTGCCTGCATAGCCTTTCCCCTGAAACTGAGGATCTACCCCGATTACCTGCAAAAACCAGTGTCCGAAAGGGGCCAGACGCTGGTGGACGGCGTCTACATACTCACCAAGTTGCCTCATCCTACCACCTCCATACCTGCCGAGAGCAAATATTACGGATAGTGGAACAGAGCGTACTAGTTTCCAAATGGTCACAGGGTAATTGCCAGAGGGAAACCAAATAGCAACACCTTCCATATTCGGAGATGTGGCATAAATTTCACCATACCGAATGCCATTGAAAATAGCCAAAGACACGAAGTAAAGCGCTATTTTCTTCCTTTCTAACTCCTCGGGAAAGTAATACTGCAACAGCGGATAATTATGAAACGCTCTGCTCAGCACTTCAGCCGCCGGTTTAACCTGAGCTTTGTTTAAACGGACAAGGTTGTTTAAATCGGCTACCATAAATACTTACCTCCTTCACCCTTTATCTATTCCCGCCCACCACCCTTAGAGGGTGTCCAAGAGGGGCTTTGCCCCTCTTTACTTTTTCCTCCCCCTCTCCTTCAAAGGAGAGGGGGACCGAGGGGGTGAGGTAGATAAGACTCACCTCAGCGACCGATTCTTAGGCTTAACCGTTAGCGTGAGCCCCTTTATTCCTAAGATTTCCACCTCCTCACCAACCGCTATGTTTTCACCAGCCGATTTTGCCTTCCAGTATTCGCCCTTGGTTTGGATAACTCCCACTGGAGTCAGGGGTTTTATTACCTCACCTTCAAGACCTATCAATCCCTCGGCTCCGGTAACTTGCTTTTTATGGAAAGTAGGTATAATCGCCCTCTGTATGACAAAAGCCAAGCCACCAAACAACAGAGCGGCAACAACAGCAATCGGTAAAGGAATCTCTATTTTCAGCACCCAGAGGACGAAGAGAACCAATGCTACTGCGGCAGCTTCATCTAGTAGCAATACCAGAATCTTGAGCCAGTCCTTGATAGTGCTTTTCATGCGCCTAAATAACGCCCCCTTGAACCAAAGCCTCTATCTCCCTTTCGGATAGCCCCAGCTCTCCGTGATATATCTCTCTATTATGCTCGCCAGGCTTAGGGATATGTGTGCCTGTCTGCCACGGAGAACGGCTGAGCTTAGCTGGCGCTCCGGGGAACTTATATCTTTTGTCCAACGCCGGGTGTTCCACTTCAATAAAGAAACCTCTCTCTTTTAACTGGGGGCTATTAACCAGCCCCGGTATTGAGATGACCTCCGCCCAGGGGAAGCGCATCAATTGCCCCGGCTCCACCAGCTCGGCTACAGAGTGGCTTTTAGTCCACTGCTCTAAAACCTCAATAACATGGTCAAGGTACCGGAGCCGATAATCTCTATCCAGCCATTTTTCATCGGTCAAGTCCTCAGCCATACCCTCAGAGGCAAGCCACTCCACCAGCGTTTCCCACTGCTGAAACAGGGAAAACAGAATGTAGCCATCCCGGCAGGGAAAGATGCGGAAGGCGCTATTCCAGTGGAGACCGCCTTGCCTTCTGGCTACCACCTCCTGGTAAAAATAGCGCACCAGGACATGGTCAAGGGTGGCTGCCACACACTCCTGCAAGGAAATGTCAATATGCTGTCCCCTGCCCGAAATACGCCGCTTCCACAGTGCCAGCAGAACACCAATGGCAGCAAAGATAGAGGCGAGATAATAACTCTGGTTGCCAAAGGGCTTGAGCGGTGGCGACTGAGGCTCACCGCAGACATACATCTGACCCCCCAGGGCACCAGCCACTAAATCGCACGACTTATAATACCGATATGGTCCGCTGTGTCCAAAATCGGTGATGGAAGCCATAACCAGTCGGGGGTTGATTTGACCAAGCTGGGGGTAGCCGAGACCCAGCGCCTCAAAGTATCCCGACGGCTGGCTCTCTACAAGGACATCAGCATTCTCAACCAGCCGCTTGAATATCTCCTGCCCCGGCTCAACCTCTATATTGAGGGTTATAGCCCGCTTACCGAGGTTGGTTGCCCAGAAAAAGTTGCTTCTGGCTGAACTTTTCCCCGGCTTTTCTATCCTGATAACCTCCGCCCCCATATCAGCCAGATAACGGGAACAGAGCATGCCCCTCTCATCAGTTAAATCAAGAACACGGTAACCAGATAAAGCAGAACCACGATTCCCTTGCCTATTCACGGCAACACCAATCACAGCCTAGCCAGCGCCGCTTCAATCCGCCTCAGGCAGCGCTCCTTACCGAGCACAGCCATAGTCTGAAATAATGGTGGCGCTGCTGTCCGCCCGGTAACGGCTACCCTCAGTGTGCCAAAGAGCTGGCCGGTCTTCAACCCCAGCTCCACAGCCAGAGGTCGGAGCATACCCTCCAGAGACCCAGCATCAAACGCCTCTAACTGGCTGAGCCTCTGCTGTGCTGCCTTTAGTGCCTGAATGGCTGACTGACGGCTCATATCCTTGCCGATAAGCAAGCCGGGCTCATAATCAAGCTGGTCAACGAAGAAAAATTGAGCCAGCTCGGATACCTCAGCTAGAGTTCGGGCTCGCTCCTGGACAAGGGGCAGAATATCCCTCACATATTCTTCGCTTGATATTAATGCCTCCCCAGCGGGTATATTCATCATCAAGTAGGGTTCCACAGCTTCAAAGAACTCGTCAGCGGTTAAGCTGCGGATATATACGCCGTTCATCCAGTTCAGCTTATCCCGATTGAAGATGGCAGCCGTCCGACTGATTCTTTCCAAGGAAAAGCTTTGTATAAGTTCCTCACGGGACATGAGTTCAGTCTTATCGTCAAGAGACCAGCCGAGCAGGGCGAGAAAGTTCACCATAGCCTCTGGTAGATAGCCCTGCTCACGGTATTCGGTTATAGATACTGCCCCATGCCGCTTGCTCAACTTGGAGCGGTCTGTGCCCAGGAGCATGGGCAGGTGGGCAAACTGTGGCGGCTCAAAGCCCAGTGCCCGATATAGAAGCAGGTGGCGGGGGGTGCTGGATAGCCACTCCTCAGCCCTCAAGACATGGCTTATCTCCATCAGGTGGTCGTCAACCACGTTGGCTAGATGGTAGGTGGGGTAGCCATCCGACTTAAGCAGGACAAAATCGTCAATGGTATTATTGTCAAACACCACCTCACCCCGAATTAAATCATTGAAACCGGTCTGCCCCTCAAGCGGCGTCTTAAACCGAACCACGGGGGTGATACCCTCAGCCTCCTTTTGTGTCCGCTCCTCCTGGGTTAAGTGGCGACAGAGACGGTCGTAGCCTGGCGGCTGCTTGCGCCCAACCTGCTCCGCCCGCATCTCCTTCAGGCGCTGGGTGGAGCAATAGCAGTAATAGGCATCCCCCTGCGAAATCAAGCGCTTGGCTAGCTCACTATATATCTCCAGGCGCTGAGATTGAAAATAGGGAGCATATTTGCCACCCACTTCAGGACCCTCATCCCAATCAAGACCCAGCCACCGCAGACCGTCAAGAATTCCCTTCACCGCCCCCCTGACCTTGCGAGTTACATCGGTATCCTCAATGCGGACGATAAAGCTACCGCCGTGGTGGCGGGCAAATAGCCAGTTAAACAGGGCAGTCCTGATATTGCCCACATGGGGATAGCCGGTGGGGCTGGGGGCATAGCGGACTCTAACTGATTTGGTCACTACTCTTCCTCAGACGATTCTCTAAGCTTTTGTGAGATTATCTGCAGATTAATTGGACAGATACCATCGTTTCTGATTGTTATAGCCTTATTAAGTGGAGAAATTAGGTAGGTAAAGAAAGGTGGTCCAACTTCAGGTGTTACTTCTGCAGCAAACCGTACGACCAGATCTCCTAAGCGTACAAGTCCTTCGTGGGTTCTGGGGTCAAAACGCATAGGCGTACCTTTTTTTACGCCGTCTAGTAGTGTACGCACTACAATTTCTGCCAAATCATTACGCCCATTGTATAGGTAAATGATTTCCCCAGGAGATGGACTATGATCATATTTCTTGTATTCACGACGAGTCTGGTTTACAGGACGAGGTCTGTCGAATCCCCAGAATATATGGTATAGGCGAGGCTCTCGCTGACGGTTAAAACCAGCTACATGATAGCCAACATCATCAAGATTAAGTTCGTGAGGTCGATACTCTCTGACAAGATATTGCTCAACTAGATCGGCAAGTTCCTCAACCGAATGAGTGCTAGAAGCAATGTTCTGCTTGTCAAGGAACTCCCCAATACGATTGCAGTCTCGTGCTCCCCAAGTCGTCACATTACCTACTCCAGAAATTAAGTAGGACTTTCGACCTGTTACATATTCACGAGACTCTTCAGAATCAAGCGTGACGGCACTGTCCACTGTCATCACGATCAAATCAGAAGAGACACCTGAGAAAACTACTGTCATTGGAGCACCCCTCTTAATATCTACGACGCATGCCAATCTCTATGCCCTATCATTCTACCACCCCACCCACCAATATTCTAGGGTGGGAAAGGGGGGAGAGTTTAAGAGGGGTTAGCACCCCTCTTGGGCGGGGTCTGGAGAGTTTTAGAGGCGAAGCCTATGAGGGCGGGTGGGTGGGAAGAAAAAAGCTAGGCTATGTTCTCCAGCGCCTGGGCTAAATCGGGGGGTAGCTCAGATTTGAACTCTACATACTCGCCGGTGGAGGGCAGCTTAAAGCCCAGGCGGCAGGCGTGCATGAACTGCCGTGATAAAAAGGGGGACTTGACGCCATAGACCTTGTCGCCGACCACGGGATAGCCAATTGCCGAAAGGTGAACCCGTATCTGGTGGGTGCGCCCGGTCTCGGGCATAACTTCAAGCAGGGTATAGTCGCCGATATACTTGATTACACGGTATTCAGTGCGGGCTTCCCTGCCCTCAGTCACTACCGCCATACGCTTTCGGTTACGGGGGTCACGCCCGATAGGCGCATCAATAATGCCGTTCTCCGGGGTAAGATGCCCTTTAACCAGTACCAGATAGTCTTTCGCCACCGTATGAGCCTTGAACTGCTCCGCCAGGTCAGCCTGTGCCAGGCTATTCTTAGCCACCAGCATCACCCCTGAGGTATCCTTGTCTAACCGATGGACAACTCCCGGTCGCAATGAGTCGCCGATATCAGCCAAGTGGGGAAAATGGGACAGGATAGCGTTGACCAGGGTATGGCTTGGGTGTCCCGGCGCCGGGTGGACCAGCAGCCCGGCTGGCTTGTCTATAACCAGAAGGTCGTCATCCTCATAAATGATATTTAGTGGAATAGCCTCAGGCGTTAACCGGCTGGGTGGGGCGGGGGGAATGACGACCCTCAGCCTATCACCTTTATTAAGCTTGAGTCCCGCCTTGCTCCTCTGGTCGTTGACCGTGATATGCCCTTCAGCAATAAGCTTTTGAACATAGGTTCGCGACAGCTCTGCATGCTTTTCACAAATATATTTATCCAAACGTACATCCCGCTCATCGGCTATAAAACTATATACATTATCTATCTACCTCACCCCCTTTATGCACCCAGAAAAATCTTGATTTTTCTGGGAACCCGCTTTATCCCCCTCTCCTTCAAAGGAGAGGGGGACATAGATTTTGAAAGGGCTTCGCCCCTTCAATCTACCCCCATAAGCTAGTTACATCCTCATCAGGCTGATAAATCAGTGCTTCCCGGCTCTGGCTAAGAGGAGCAGGGAATAAGCAAATAGAATAGCACCGACAACTATAGCCGAATCTGCAATGTTAAATGCTGGCCACCAGCCGATGCTGATGAAGTCGGTAACACCACCAAAGCGCAACCGGTCAATGAGATTGCCTATAGTACCGCCGAGAATTAAGCCCAGGGCTGACTTACCTAGCAGATTATCTAAAGGGAAGAAGCGAGGATAAATAATAAAGGCATAGACCAGAAGAAAGGCAATACCGACGATAGCAACTATGGTTAAGGCGAATGATTGGTCTTGAAATAAGCCAAAGACAGCTCCAGTATTTTGAATATGGGTTAACTGAAAGAATCCTGCCTCTGGTAGTGATTCCCCTACCGCCAGATTAGACCTTATCCAGAGCTTGCTGAGCTGGTCGGCAACCACCACCAGTAACGCAATAAGGAAAAAGACCACATTCCGCCGCCTACCTTGGAGATTACCTGCCTTTCGCATTCTTTGCCTGACCCGTCTTACAGCTCAAGCACAGACTTGCCTGAGGAAGCGCTTCCAGTCGGGCTGGGTCTATAGGTTGACCACAACTATCGCATAAGCCATAGGTTCCATCTTCAAACTTGTGCAATGCATGCTCCACATCTGCTAGCTGGTCTCTGATACGCTTCTCTAAGGTTATCCGCTTCTCTAGCTCGAAGCTCTCTGTAGCCTCCTCCTCCCTCTTGCCAAAGGGGCTACCCTCCCGCCTTTCCTCAGCAGGGCGAATGCTAGCTTTCAATTGTTCTAATTCCTCGATTAACCGCTTTCGCTCGCTCTCCAGACGAGAGCGAAGCAGATTGAAGCCTATGGTCATCTTTCCCTCCCCTCCGCCTACCTATGCTGACAGGTAAGCATCTATAGTTGACGATTTTTAAGAGAACAATGATTGGGCAGAAGAGGTTAATCCAGCATCACTCGCAACTGGCGAATGGTGTCCACTGCCTGCCCACGCCAGTGATTATTGGCAAAGATAAAGGTCTTCTCAGCCACACTACTTAGCTTTTGAATCCTGGGCAACCACTCGCTAAGCTCCTGTGGCGAATAGCTATAATCATATCTTTCATAAGCCTGCTCATGCCGCCACCACTTATCGCTATTGCGCCCATGAAAACGGATATAACCTATTTTACTTGTTGCCTCGGCTAGTGGGGGCAACAGATTAGGCAGCCGTGGTTCATCGACACAACAGAAGCCCAAATCCTGACGACGAAGCCAATCAAACACCTCACTCCTTAGCCAGTGGGCATTACGGAATTCAACCACCACCGGCAGCTCGCCCAAACGTTCCTTAAATAGCCCAAGGTAGTCCCAGTTACGGCGATTAAACCCAAAACTATAGGGAAACTGAGCTAAAATACAACCCAGCTTTCCAGCAGAGATGACAGGCTCTAATAGCTGGCAAAAAGCCTCAAAAACGGGGGCATTATCCTCCCGTTGGTGAGTCATTTCCTGGTTGGCTTTAATAGAGAATAGGAAACCTTCGCCCGTTTTGTCAACCATGGCTTTTAAGGTAGATGGTTTGGGTATGGCATAAAAGGTTGAATTTACCTCACAGGCATCGAATTCACGGGCATAGTAAACCAGCCATTCTCTCTTAGGCAAACCCACCGGGTAGAAGTTTCCTACCCAATCACCATAGCTAAATCCTGAAGTGCCAAGGTATACCATATCTCAAGTGTATCCTATTTGCTTTATTTGGTCAATGCCCCGCAGGAAGTCAATAGCATCAGTTGAAAACTATTGACAACCAGGGGTGATTTCGTTACTATATAAATGATAATATTTTTCATTTACAACTTGAAATGAGACTTACAGAGAGAAAAATAGCAGCTACTTTAAGACAGCATGGCTACAAGCTCACCCCGCAGCGAAGGTCGGTGATACGGACGATTGCCTCTAGCCAAGACCACCTCACCCCTGCTGCCATATACCAGAAGGTGCATCAAGACCAGCCAAGTATTGGGCTGGTGACCATTTACCGCACCCTGGACATACTTGCCAAGCTAGAACTTATCTGTGAGCTACACGCTGGAGGTAGCTGCCACAGCTACACAATCGGCGCCCCGGGGCACCACCACCACCTTATTTGCTCCAACTGTGGTGAGGTTACTGACTTCGCTGGCTATGACCTTACCAAACTGGAGCAAAGGCTATCCCGCCAAACCGGGTTTGAGATTGAAGGTCACCTGCTTGAGTTCATTGGTCTGTGCCAAAACTGTCAGCAAGAAGATGATTAGACGAATAGCAAGTGAGCTCAAAGAGCATGCCCCTTTCACCGCCATAGGTGCCGTTACCGGCATTATTATCATGGTGGTAATAGTCTTTGCCGATATCTCTGCCCAGATTTCCCAGGCTGTATTTTACACCTTACACCCGCTGCATGTGGTATTGAGCGCCCTAGTGACCACCGCCATGTATATGAGGTATAGCAAGGGTAAGCTGTGGGCGGCGATTTTGATTGGTTACTGTGGCTCCGTCGGCATTGCTACCTTAAGCGATGCCGTAATTCCCTATCTGGAAGGAACCGCGCTTAATATTGAAATTGGTTTCCACGCCCCGTTTATTGAGACTGAAAAAATGCCCTTCCTTGGGGTGGCAAAGTGGGTGGTGATAAATTCAGCAGCCTTGATTGGCATTGCCCTAGGTTACTGGAAACATGCCACCAAATTCCCCCACTCAGGACATGTGTTGCTGAGCACCTGGGCTTCGTTATTCTACTTCACTGCTTTCGGGATTGCTTCCTGGATTCCTCTGCTCCCCCTTATCTTCGTGTTTTTGTTCCTCGCTGTTTGGATTCCCTGCTGCCTAAGCGATATAGCCTTTCCCCTTCTATTCATAAGGCAGGTTGCCACTCCAGAAGATATAACATATACTAATCACTCAGCAGGAGAATAAAATGGGGCTTCGCATCACTACCCTCAGTGAAAATACCGCCGGTTTGGGTAACTTTCTGGGGGAATGGGGGCTGAGCATCCTGGTAGAAACAGACGGACCGAACATCCTGTTCGATACCGGGCAAAGCATCTCAGCCAGCCACAATGCTGATATCCTGGGCGTTGACCTGAGCCAGATTGATAAGATTGTCTTAAGCCATGGTCACTTCGACCATACCGGTGGTCTACGCCAAGTCCTGCGCAAGATAGGAAAGGAGATAGAGATAATCGCTCACCCCGATATCTGGGCGGTCAAATATAGCCGTCGTGAGGGTCAAGAGGATAAGTATATCGGGATACCCTTCCAGCGCCAGGAGTTAGAAAGCCTTGGCGCCAGGTTTAACCTGACCACAGAATCAGTAAGGCTCACTGATAACATAATGACCACCGGCGAGATTCCCATGGCGACCGATTACGAGGAGATAGAGCCGTACCTGGTGGTAAAAGAAGGAAACCGCTTTAAGCAGGATAAGCTTCTAGATGACCAGGCACTAATTATAAACACTGAGCCAGGATTGGTTGTCATTCTGGGTTGTGCCCACCGGGGCATCATCAATACCCTATACCACGCCCAGCAGCTTACCGGGGTAAAGACGATAGATACAGTGCTGGGTGGCTGCCATCTCATGGATGCTTCTGAAGAGCGGATAAGGTTGACCATTGCCGCCCTAAAAGAGTTAGGGGTGCAAAGGTTAGGCGTCTCCCATTGCACCGGGCTGCCAGCATCTGCCATAATGGCTCAAGAGTTTGGTGATGGTTTCTTCTTCAATAACGCTGGCAATATGTTGAGCCTATGATAACGAGCTAATTATGAATCTTTCTGTTCAACTGGCACCGAAAAATAAACACGGCTTATCGCTGGCTAACCCAGTGATGACCGCCTCTGGCACCTTCGGCTATGGCACAGAGTATAGCCATCTGTTTGATATTCAAAAGCTGGGGGCTATGGTGTGCAAGGGAACCAGCCTTGAACCTAGAGAGGGAAATCCACAGCCACGGTTAGCTGAGACAGCCTGTGGCTTGCTCAATTCAATAGGGCTGCAGAATATTGGCGTTAAAGCCCTAATCAAGGAAAAGGCGCCAATTTGGGCAGGCTGGCGCCTGCCGGTCATCGTTAATATAGTGGGTGAAACCATTGATGATTACGCCCGACTGGCTGGCGAGCTTGATGGGGTAGCTGGAATCGGCGGTATTGAAGTGAACATTGGCTGTCCCAATATCAAAGCCGGCGGTGCTGAGTTTGGCGTCAAGCCCGAGTCAGCCGCCGAGGTAACCGCCGCGGTTAAAGCAGCTACCTCCCTCCCGGTATTGGTCAAGCTAACCCCAAACACCAGTGACATTGCCGAGGTGGCTATGGCTGTGGCTGAAGCCGAAGCCGATGCTATATCGCTTATCAACACGCTCAAGGGTATGGCTATAGATATAACCAAACGCCGACCTCTACTGGGCAGCAAAACCGGGGGGCTATCTGGACCGGCGATAAAGCCAATAGCTTTGTATATGGTATATGAGGTAGCTGGGGCAGTGGAGGTGCCGGTGGTTGGCGGCGGTGGTATCGCTACCGCCAGCGATGCTTTAGAATTCATCATGGCTGGAGCCAGTGCTATCCAGGTAGGCACAGCTAACTTAACCAACCCTCGCGCTCCCCTTGATGTCCTAGAGGGAATAGAGCAATTTATGGGAAAAGAGGGGATAGATAATATAGCCGAGCTTATCGGTGTGGCGCGGCGCTAAACGGCTGCTGAGGGATTATCCTTGACTAGTCTGCCTCAGGAGCATAGAGAAGCAAGATTATGGCTCTTCTAGACCTAATAAAACACAGAAAAAGCGTTAGGGATTTCCTAGATAGACCTGTTGAGCGAGAAAAGATAATGATGTGTCTTGAGGCGGCGAGGTTAGCTCCCTCCGAATGCAATTCACAACCATGGAAATTTATAGTCGTGGATGATAGGCAGTTAAAGAATAAGCTATGCGATGCTGCTTTCAGCGGTATATATTCAATTAGTTCCTTTTGCAAAACGGCACCAGTTATGGTTGCCGTCATCTCCGAAAAGTCCAAGTTTATAGCCAGAATCGGCGGAATGTTCAGAGGCATAAAATACTACCTTATAGATATAGGGATAGCTGTTGAGCATTTTGTACTTGAGGCTGAGGACTTAGGCCTTGGAACTTGCTGGATAGGCTGGTTCAATGAAAGGGCGGTGAAATCAGTATTGAATATCCCGCAGCATAAAAAGATAGACATCCTGATAGCGTTAGGCTACTACGATAGGGAAAAGCTAGGTCCAGAACATGGTAGGGAGCCAATGGATAAAATCGCGTCATTCAACTCCTATTAAGTCCCACGACTTTCTCAAGCGAAGTTCATGGCAAAAGAGGGGATAGATAACCTAACTGAGCTTGTTGGTGTTGCCCAAGGCTAAATTGGCTAAGCTTAGAGCCCTAATCTTCCACCAGCCTTTGCCCGGCAAGGAAAGCCTGGCGCAGGGCATCGGGGTGCTTGGTTATAGCCCCTTTCTCATCTATCCCGGGGAACAGCAGCTCTCCAGCATAAGCGATATCAAGGACTTTGAACAGACTCTTTACCGTAGCCAGCGCCGGCTCAAATAGATTGGCTACCTTTCTGCCACCAACAGAGATAAATAACCCTTTCCTCTCTCGCTCGTTGCCCAACGGCGGTTGTTTAAGGACATATTTCCTCACCCACAGTGCCTGGCAGCGGTCAATCATAGCCTTGGCCTGAGCCGTTACCCCCATAAAATGCACCGGCGAAGCAAGAACTATGCGGTCTGCCCTCATCAGCTCATCATAAACCGTCTGCATATCATCATCCACCTTACACCTGCCCGTCTCCAGACAGCCGTCACAGTGCTGACAGGGAGCAATCTTGAGGTGGTTAAGGATAATAGTTTTGACCTCAGCCCCTCGGCTGGCGGCACCCTTCATAACCTCGTTCAGTAATAGGTCAGTGTTGCCACCCCGCCTGGGGCTACCAGCAATACCCAGAACTCTCAACCTAGTCCCCCTTCAATATGGCTCAGAATCTCCGCCTCCTTTGTTTGCATCTGGCGCCTCAGCTCTGGCTTATCATGCTCATGCCCCAGCAGGTGAAGCACACCGTGGATGATAAGAATTGCGAGTTCTTTTTTTACCGAGTGCTGGTGCTCCTCAGCCTGCATTGCCGCCTGGGGGTAGGAAATAATCACCTCACCCAGGTGGAGAACACCATCGGGAGGTGGAACAAAAGGGGGGAGGTCTGCACCGATTTCTTCCCTTGTGGAAAAGGCAAGCACATCTGTAGGCTCATCCCTTCCCAGATAATCTTTATTTAGCTGCTGCACCCTTTCCTGAGTAGCAATAACCAGACCCAGCTCCGCCTCAGCGCCAACCCCCTGAGCAACGAGGACTTGCCGAGCTATGCTCTGTAGCCAGTCCAGCTCAAGGCTTGCCTCAAGGTCTTCGTCGATTAAAACATTGAGCTCCATCTCTATTCATTGCCAATGATAACATAGCCCGATGAAGCTCTCAATCGGGTTACTTATCTACCTCACCCCTCGAAGAGTCTTCGACCTTAATCCCCCTCTCCCTGAGGGGGAGGAATATTAAAAAGAGGGGCTGACGCCCCTCTTAAACACCCCTGAAAGCAGGGGGTTAAGGGCGGTCGAAGACTCTTCGAGGTGGGTGGGAAGTAAGACTTGCCCAGTGGGTTTGAGCAAAATGAAGCCTTGTGATACAATTTACTATATCGAAAATAGAGTATCACTGGCTTCACAGCTAGGGAGGGATCGCATAGAGGCCTAGTGCGGGCGCCTGCTAAGCGCTTACCCTGGTAATTCGGGGTCGTGGGTTCGAATCCCACTCCCTCCGCCATATCAGGCTAGTGTGCCCCTTGAATGAGGGGCATTCTTTAAAAATATCCTTTTAGAGCAGAAGACTATGCCCAAATATCATATCTGGACTATAGGCTGCCAGATGAATAAGGCGGAATCGGAGCGGCTGGGCAGTTACCTGGAGCAATTGGGCTACCAGGCCATAGCCACCGCCGAGGAGGCTGATTTAATCGTGCTCAATAGCTGCGTGGTGCGCCAGAGTGCCGAGAACCGTGTGGTCAACAAGCTCAACGCTCTTAAACCACTAAAAAGATTACGCCCAAACTTAACCCTGGCTGTTACCGGCTGCTTGGTCAATGCCAAGGTGGCTCAACTCGAGAAACGCTTCCCCCATGTTGATTACTTCTTCAAGCCCGGAGACCGTCCCCAGTGGCTGGAAAAAGCTGAATGGGGGCAAATACTTCCCCAGCATCCCGCTCCCAGCACCTACGTTTCTATCATCCAGGGCTGCAATAACTTCTGCTCCTTCTGCATTGTCCCCTACCGCCGGGGAAGGGAGAGGAGCCGCCCGGTCGAAGAAATCGTTGAAGAGGTCAAGAAGCTGGTAAATCGTGGCAGCAGAGAGGTTACCCTGCTGGGGCAAAATGTGGATTCATACGGGCATGACCTGCCCCACCAGCCAGACCTGGCTGATTTACTCCACGAGCTAAATGCTATAGATGGACTGTTTCGGCTCCGCTTCCTGACCAACCACCCCAAGGACATGAGCCCCAAGCTGATTGAGGCGGTAGCCTATTTAGACAAGGTCTGCGAGCAGCTCAGCCTCCCTATTCAGTCTGGCAGTAATGACATCCTAAAGGCAATGAGGCGGGGCTACACAGCAGAGCAATACCGCCAGCTTATCACCGAGATGCGGGGTAAAATACCAGAGGTAGCCCTGAGCACCGATGTCCTCGTCGGTTTCCCCTCAGAAACAGAGCAACAGTTCCAGCAAACGGTCGACTTGCTATCTGAGCTAAAGTTTGATACAGTCCATGTAGCTGCTTACTCACCAAGACCGGGGACTTTTGCGGCAAGGAAATTGGAGGATGATATTCCACCCACCGAGAAAAGGAGGCGGTTAAACGAGATTGAGCGACTACAGGAGAGCATCGTTGCTGAGATTAATGCCCAGCTATGGGGCAAGACGGTTGAAGTCCTGGTAGAGGGGGAGAGAAAGGGTAGGTGGCAAGGTCGAACCAGAAGTGGTAAACTGGTATTCTTCAGTAACAGCAATGATTGCATGGGAAAACTGATGAAAATCAAGATTGAGAAAACAAGTCCCTGGTCACTACAGGGCAGGGTTGAATCTTAAAATGAGGAGGGGAAAATGAACAAGAATAGAATGTTAAATTTGGCGTTAATAATTGGGTTGCTTATCACTCTTCTAGTATTTATGGGCGGCTGTTATCCCACAGAAGGAGCCGAAGGAGGATTCGACTACACGATAATCATCTTCATAGTGCTGATTTTTGGCATGTTCTATTTCCTTATGATTCGACCACAGCGCAAGAGACAGAAGGAACACCAGCAACTGATTGAAGAACTGAAGAGAGGGGACAGAGTAGTTACTGCCGGCGGTATCTACGGAGTGATTGAAACCGTCAGCGAGGATAGTGTAGTCATAAAAGTAGAATCAGGAACGACAATGAGGGTGGCTAAAAATAGCGTAGCCCTCAAACGAGAGGGATAGAGATTGCGGCAGTGCCTCAAGCTTTTTTAGCCCTGCACTTGGCACAGCGACCAAAAATAGCCAGATGCCTCAGGTCAGCGCTGAATTTGTATTCCCGGAGCAAAACAGCCTTGAGCGGGGTCAGCACTGACTCATCAAGGTCAATTATAGCCCCACACTCCTGACAAACCAAGTGGTGGTGGTGTCCCTTCCCCGCAGGGTGATATCTAACCCGACCTTCCCCAAAGTCGGTCTCAGTTACCAGACCAAGTCGTTTGAGTAATTCCAGGGTACGATAGACGGTTGAGATGTTAACATGGGGGTATTTAGCCACCACCTGGGCATAGATTTCCTCAGCGCTAATATGGGCATCACTACTCTCAATAGCCGATAGTATCATGAGCCGCTGAGGTGTCAGCCGATACCCCTGCTCCCTTAATTTTCTTGCTATATCTCCGGGCTGGTTCACTTAACCACCACCTAAGCTGCCCTTAGATTTTTCTCCCTACTATTCAGCATTATTGTTACCGGACCATCGTTATGGATTTCAACCTGCATATACTGTTGAAAGCGTCCGGTTTCCACCTTCAACCCTGTAGCGCGAGCCTGCTCCACAAACTGGTGGAATAGCTCTTCAGCCTGAGCCGGTGGAGCGGCATCAGTAAAGCTGGGACGACGTCCCTTCTTGGTATCAGCCAGAAGGGTGAACTGGCTCACCAGCAGTAGCTCACCCTGAATATCCAAAGCTGAGAGGTTAAACCTGCCGACCTCGTCAGAAAAAATGCGAAGGTTGACTGTCCTTTGTGCCAAATATCGGGCATCTTTTTCTGTATCTCCATTGGCTACGCCGACAAAGACCACCAGTCCCCGACCTATCCTGCCTACCACCTCTCCAGCCACACTCACTGATGCGCCGGAGACTCGCTGTATTAGCGCCTTCACTTCTGCTTCCTTCCCATCTTCCCCCCGCCGGGCGATTCCTCCCCACCCTTCACAGGCTCCGTCACACCACCTTTACGATTATCTGTAGTATAGAAGCCGCTCCCCTTAAAGATAATAGGAGTAGAATGAAATATACGTTGAGCCTTTCCCTGGCATTTGGGACATATAGCTACCGGCTTGGCGTCAAACCTCTGCTTCCTCTCAAAATGAAAATGACAGGAATTACACTCATATTCATAAATAGGCATTACCTAACCTCGCAAGTTTTTTCTCGCATATTTTACAGCAACAGCTCCGCAAAGGCAAAATATCCTTCACCTTGTTAAGGAAAGCCTGGCTGCCTGCTCAATTGCCTCGGCTACTACAAACAGGGAACCGGCAACACAGAGAAGGTCTTTGTCCCCAGCTAGAGCCAGAGCCTGGGATAGCGCAGATGGAACATCCTCCGCCGCCTGTGCTTTTACTCCGTGCCTGGCAAATTCAGCTACCAGAGACGCCGGCACCATAGCCCGAGGATGGTGAGAGCGAGTGACAATTACCTTATCAAAAAGGGGAAATAACTCTGAGACTATGCTGGCTATATCCTTATCATCTGATGCCCCAATAACTAAGATAGCTTGGTCAAAGTCAAAGTATTGCTCAATAGACTGCTTCAAACTCCGAGCTGAGTCAATATTATGAGCACCATCAACCACCACCAAGGGGTGATGGCTGAGAATCTGGAGTCGACCCGGCCAGCTCACCCGCCCCAAGCCAGCAATAATGTCTTCCACAGAAATATCGAAACCCTTACCAGCTAGAACCTCTAAGGCAGCCACCGCCGTAGCTGCATTATCCAACTGGTGCTGACCCAGAAGGGGAATGGAAAGTTCATAACCACCCTTTCTCCCCTCCACCCGAAGAAGCTGCCGAGCTAAGTCAAAACCAAGAGCCTGCCAGGTGACGTCACTGCCTACCGTTATCAACTGTACCCCACAACGCCGACAGGTCTCCTTGATTACCCCAGCCACCTCATCAGGCTGGGGGGAAGCCACCACTGTGCTGCCGGGCTTGATAATACCAGCCTTCTCGGCAGCGATTTCAGCCAAGGTATTGCCTAATACATCCATATGGTCAAGGCCGATAGAGGTGATAATGCAAACCTCAGGGTTGGTTACATTGGTGGCATCGAACCTTCCTCCCATCCCCACCTCCAGCACCTGAAAATCCGCCCCATTTCCGGCGAAGTGGGCAAAGGCTAGCACCGTTAATAGCTCAAAGGTGGTCAACCGACCGTAGGTGGCTTTCTGGTTCACTGCCTCAACCTCAGGCTTTAGCCTCTCTACCAGAGCCGTCAGTTCCGCCTCTGAAATTAACTCCCCATCAACCCGTATACGCTCTCTCCAGGTATGCAAATGAGGCGAGGTGTAAAGCCCGGTAGTATAACCAGAGGCACTAAGAGCCGATGCCACCATGGCGGCTACACTCCCCTTACCATTGGTGCCGGCGATATGAACTGACCTTGCTTTCCGGTGAGGGTCGCCTAGTCGAGACAGCAACTCCTCCACTCGTCTGAGGTCATAATTAGCCGCATTATGTGCCAACCTGGGCACTACCTCGTAGTCGGTATAGCTGGATAGATAGTCTATAGCCTGCTGATATTCCATAGTTCGGCTAATTATATCATCACAGCTAGCCATCAACAATCCGAAGCACAGAGGATACACTTGACCTGACCCACAGTGACTGATATTATCAACCTATCCGGGGGTGCGAAATGTATTTCAACGAAAAGCTGACGAATGCCATCCTAAATAACGACAGCCTGCTCTGCATCGGGCTTGACCCTGACCCGGAGCTGATGCCCAGTAGGGTGGGTGTTTTTAAATTCAATAAGGCAATTATTGATGTCACCTCTGACCGGGTATGCGCCTATAAGCTCAACCTCGCCTTCTATGAAGTCCTTGGTGACGATGGGCTCGATGCCCTGAAGCGCACTATTAAGTACATCCCGGACGATATTCCTGTTATTGGCGATGCTAAACGGGGTGATATAGGCAACACCGCCAAAGCCTATGCCAAGGCTATTTTCTCCAACCTCAACTTTGATGCCACTACAGTTAACCCCTACCTCGGCTTCGATTCAATAGAGCCTTTTATTGAGTATTGGGATAAGGGGGTATTTATCCTGTGCCGGACATCAAACCCCGGTGCCGTTGATTTCCAGAGCCTGCACTTTGAGACTGAGCGCGGGCGCTTCCCCCTATTTGAGATAGTAGCCCTCAGAGCCGCTCAGTGGAATAAACACGGCAATATAGGACTGGTGGTGGGAGCCACCTATCCCGAGGAACTAAAACTGATAAGGCAGAATCACCCCAATATGCAACTTTTGATACCCGGCATCGGGGCTCAGGGAGGAGACCTGGCTTCAGCAGTTCGCTATGGGGTCGATGCTCGGGGACAGAAGGCGATTTTCGCCTCATCAAGGCAAATCATATATGCCTCAAAGGGAAAGGATTTCGCCCAGGCAGCACGGCGGATTGCCACATCACTAAGAGACGAGATTAACTATTTTCGGTCTACCCTAACCTCAGCTCCTTGAGGTAACAAGCATGGTTATGGAGATAAAGCTGGGCGATGTGGTTCGCCTCAAGAAGAAGCACCCCTGTGGCAGCTATGAGTGGCAGGTAGTCAGGCTGGGGGCTGATATAGGGATTAAATGCCTTAAGTGCCAGCGCCGGGTGCTCATTGAGCGGAGTGTCTTCGAGCGCAGAGTTAAAGCCTTTATCTCCCGAGGTGAGTAATGGCTCGCCGGATTATGCACGTTGACCTTGATGCCTTCTTTGTCTCAGTAGAACAGGTAGAAAATCCCCAGCTTAAAGGTAAACCGGTGGTAGTTGGCGGGAGACCTGAGGGGCGGGGTGTAGTTGCCTCCGCCTCATATGAAGCCCGGGCTTCTGGTTTACATGCCGGTATGCCCCTCGTCACCGCCAGCCGTCTTTGCCCCCAAGCTATCTTCATCCAGGGTAGTTTCCCCAAGTATCGTGATGCTTCACAGAGGTTTATGACTATCCTAGCTGACTTTTCGCCCTATCTAGAGCCGCTCGGTCTTGACGAGGCATATCTGGATGCAACTGGCTTTGAATCTATCTATGGCTCAATTTGGCAGATGGCGGCGAAGATAAAGCAACGGATTAAGGATGAACTGGGGCTTTGCGCCTCGGTGGGCATCGCCAGCGGCAAGGTGGTAGCCAAGGTTGCCTCTGAGTTGTCCAAGCCAGACGGATTGCTGGAGGTGGCTGCTGGTGAGGAGCGTTCCTTCCTGGCACCGTTACCCATTGCCAAGCTGCCGGGAATAGGCAAAAAAACGGAGCGAAAATTAAACGGCTTGGGCATCAATATACTATATGAACTATCTATTATGCCATTGAGTGCCCTTAAAAGCCATTTTGGTGCGTCTGGTGAGGTTCTGCATCGCTTTGCCAATGGTATTGATGATAGAGAGGTAGAGCCTCCCGCCACCGCCAAGTCCACCAGTCGAGAGACCACCTTCGGCAAAGACACCAGAGACCGCTCCCTGCTCAAGGCAACCCTTCGCTACCTCGGTGAACGGGTTGGTGCTGATTTACGCCAGAGGGGCAAGCGGGCGAGGTGCATAACCCTGAAGCTGAGATACGCTGATTTCACCACCATCACCCGCCGCCACACCCTGAGCCAGACCAGCGATAGCGACCAGACTATCTTTGACACCGGGCTAGGACTGCTAAAGAAGACGTTAGGCGGGGAAAGGCAACCGGTCCGTCTTATTGGCATTGGGGTATCAGAGCTGGTTGAATCGGGCAGACAGCTAGAGATGCTGGATACCTCCGCCCGGAGGCAGGAGCAACTGGATAGGGCTATCGACCGCATCCGCAAAAAGTACGGCTTCACCGCCATCCAAACGGGCAGAACACTAAAGCTAAAAGATATCTTCCCCGAAACCGGGGAAGGCTATACCCTCCAGACGCCGAGTTTATCGAGGTAGGGGAGAATAAAGACAGCTAGAATTAGAAACCGAACGGCGGCCAAAGACCTGGGGAATACGAAACGTATGCCCCAATACTGATCCCAAATACACCAAGAGAGAAAACTACTGGGAGAAGTTCCCGCCAACGGCGAGGTTTCAAAAGGGCTGCATAAATAGTGAATATAGTGGTAGCCCCGAATACGAACGCCATAACGAGTAATAACCGCCGCATATTTTGCTGCTCACTCATCTGCTCTTGCGGTGTTTTGATTGCCACACCTAGCTCAACGTCCTTAATTCCACGAAGCCCCTCAATCACTCCTTCCACATAGAAGTCAACTTCTTGCGCCCCCACATAAATCAACTGAACGCTAGCGCCGTCGTTCTCTTCCAAAATGTGCCAAGAAACGGGCACCCTACCGGATGCAAGTAACTCAGGCGTCTCAATGAGAGTGAAGTCCACAACCTCCCGGGAGCACTGTCTGATGGCCACCTCCAAAATCGGCACTGGAGGATCAGTACATATAACAACGTCCTCAAGAATGTTCTCCTCCCGAATGCTTTGCTTACCTGCATTCCAAATGGCCACCTGAGCCGCGGTAACATCTACACTACCTAACGGCTCACCTTCGTGAAAAACGGCAAGCTCAGTCGCTTGCCCGGCAGTAACTACAGCCGTCCTAACTGGATTTACCGCGTATACCAGTTCACGTTCCGCTTGGGAACTGAAATAAACGAATACGGCAAAACTAATGGCGCCAAGGGCAAATAGCGCCTCTGCCACCCTAAACCATGGGTTTCCTAAGATCTCTCTTACCTTTACCTTGCTCCTCCGCTTCTTCCTCATCAAAACTCCCTATACACTAACTACCTAATGAGCTGCTCTCACTCCGCATCGCACTCGTCATACCTAATATAGCACTCTGCCCCATTTGAGTCCAGCGCTCTCATAAAGCTATACTGTGGTATAATAGAGCAAGTTATTTTGAGGAGGCGGTCGCTATGTGGGAATGGTTCATTACTAATGGGATATGGATATTAATTGCCGTTGTGGCGGGGTTCATTCTCTTCTATCTTCTCAGGCGCTGGGCTCCAAAGGCGATGGAAAAGTTAGTGCCCAAGCAGTGGCAGGAGCAACTGAAAGGCACTCAGAGGGTGGTAACCTGGGTCATTATCGGTATCGGCGGTGTGCTTCTTGCCCTGGCTGTAGCTGCGGTTATCGTGTCACGCTACGGCGTAGATATCACCCCGGCTCTGGACGCGGTAGGTGGCTGGCTGCTGGCACATGGCATTCGTATCCTGGTCATCATTTTCCTTTCATATCTAGGCTACATGATAACAAGGGCAGTAATGCCCAGAATAATTGAGCGGTTTGTCACAGTAACGGGCAAAGGGCGTCGTGCCAAGGCGGAGTTAGCCAAGAGGTCACAAACACTAAGCAGCGTCCTCACCCACACTATTGGAATATTTATAATTGTAGTTGCCTTTTTTATGGTCCTTTCCGAGGTAGGGCTAGATATTACCCCCCTCCTAGCTGGAGCAGGAGTTGCTGGCATCGCCATAGGCTTTGCCGCCCAGAACACAATAAGGGATTTCCTTGCCGGCTTAACCATTATGATTGAGGACCAATATAATGTAGGGGATGTCGTCAAAGTTGCCGATGTAGTTGGCATAGTGGAAGGGCTTAACATTAGGAGAACTCTGCTCCGAGACCTAGATGGCATTCTTCATGTTGTCCCTAACGGCGAAATCAGGGTATCCAGTAACTATACCAGGTCGTGGGCTAGGGCTCACCTTAATATCAGTGTCGCCTATAAAGAAGACCTTGACCGGGTAATGTCAATAATCAGAAAAATATGGGAGGAAATGGCTGAGGAGCCCAAGTGGGAACCGCAACTAATCTCAAAAACACCCTGGCTTCTCCGGGTAAATGAATTTGGCGATTCAGGAATTATCATCAAAGTAGTAGGTGAAACCCAACCTATGGCACAGTGGAACGTTATGGGTGAACTGAGGAGAAGAATCAAGAGGGTCTTCGATGAGGAAGGGATAGAAATCCCATGGCCTCACGTCAAGCTTTATATGGGTGAGAGTCAAGCAGGTGGAGACCTGACCTGTGGGGCTTGCTCACAGGTCAACCCTCCGGGGAGTAAATTCTGCTCCCGTTGTGGAGCCAAGCTCAGTTAATAAATGCGCTTGTTTTCTATCCAAACAATGGCTATAATAGACCCTATCTAAAAAAGGAGATTTCCCAATGCCTTCTTATGCATATTTTCATAAGCAGTTTGTCCCCCTATCTGAAGCCAAGATAGGGGTTATGACCAACGCTTTTCACTACGGCACTGCCATCTTTGAGGGCATCAGGGGCAACTGGAACAGCGAACAGAAGCAGATTTACCTCTTCCGTCTCAGAGAGCATTATCAGCGAATGCATCAGGGCTGTCAGGTGTTGAAGATTAACCTGCCATATACCGTAGATGAGCTATGTCAGATAACGGTTAAGCTGGTGGAAATGTGCCGCTTTGAAGAAGATGTATATGTCCGCCCTCTGGCTTACAAGAGCGCTGAGCGTCTGGGCGTCCGCCTTCATGATGTAGAAGACGATTTCTTAGCTTTTGTTATTCCTTGGGGACCATATCTGGATGTAGACAAGGCTAGGTGCGGCATCTCTTCCTGGCGGCGCCCTGATTATAATGTAATCCCGCCACAAGTCAAGATTACCGGGCTTTATATCAATAATGCCTTAGCTAAATCGGAGGCCATTGAGAACGGCTTTGACGAGGCGATTATGCTCGCCCCGGATGGTCATATCTCAGAAGGAAGCGGGGAGAATATTTTCCTGGTTACAGATGGCAAACTGGTCACGCCAGCAAGCTATAATAATATCCTCATGGGAATTACTCGCGATACAGTAATAAAACTGGCGCAAAAAGAACTGGGCATAGAAACGATAGAGAGACAGATTGACCGTAGCGAGCTTTATATTGCTGAAGAATGCTTCTTCACTGGCACCGCCGCCCACATAACCCCGATAGCTGAAATAGACCACCGCAAGATAGGCAACGGCGAAATTGGCGAAATAACAAAGAGGTTACAGCAGCTCTATTCTGAGGTAATACGAGGCAATAACCCAAAATACCTCGATTGGTGCACCCCGGCCTATAAAAGATAAGCTATTTTTCGGCTGGACTTACTTGCAACGACTTCAATAAGCAAATGACCTGGCAGCTTTCCTCCAGAGTGGCAGTGCAATTATGGGCTTCCTCAAGAAGTTGACCAATGGCAAAGCTGCCATGACCATGAACCATGATAATTCTGTGTTGCTTTAATGCCTGAGCAATTATATCAGCCAGACCCCCGGCTTTCACCTTCATATGCCAACCCAGGACAGGGACCCGCTCCACTATAGACAGACCTTCAGTATCACTGGGCACAATCTCGGTTTCAGTTAGTGACAGGGCAACAGCATGAGGTGGGTGGGCATGAACAATGGCTAATGCCGGGGTTTCCCTATAAATAGCACGATGGACAGCTAATTCTATTGACGCCAGCGGCGTATTGCGGTCATTTTTGTTTATTCCAGTCTCTATTAAATCATGCTCCTGCAAACAGCCCAGCCTGCTGGTGCGGCGGGTAATGATGATACGCTCTCCCAGCCTGATACTCAGATTCCCACTATGGGAGGAGACAAGCCCCTTGGTAAACAGGTCATGACCTACAGTCTGAAACTGAGATAAAATCATGGCATCCCCTTCATGACATCCTTCGGAGCATAAACCCCTTTACCCTCCTGAGTCAAATTCTTCCTGGGAGGGTTGTTCAGCCGCCTCCGGCTCGGTTTCAGCCAAAGCTAAGGCTTGGGCTTCATTTAGCTTCTTCATCAATCGTGATTTGCGGCGGGCGGCATTATTGGGGTAGATAATCCCCTTTTCAGCTGCTTTATCTAAAGAGCTGATGGCAACCACCACCGCTTCCCGAGCCGCCTCAAGCTCGCCCCGGAAAATAAGCCTCTCCGCCTTAGTTATATTGCTCTTACACAGACTACGAATAGGCTTATTTCTGAGTCTTCTTCTTTCAGTTACACGCACCTGTTTTTGAGCCGATTTACTAACTGGCAATATCTACCTCCTTAGGCTGAGGGTTTTGGTTTTATAGTTGCTTCGTCTCCAACCCTGGAAACACCTATCACCCCTCGAATGCCATCGATTTTTGCCATGAGCCGACTTAGCTGAGCTAGGTCCTTGGTTTGCAAGGTAAAATTTTCGGAAACACTATTGTCATCATGGTGAACTGAGCTTACCGAAGCAATGTTAACCCCCTCCTCAGCCACAATAGTGGTAATGTCACGGATGAGCCCCACCCTGTCCCAGGCTTCAACCTGAATATTAACCGGATATAGGGAATCGGTCTGCCCCCACTCCACCGCAATCAATCGCTCCTTCTCATCCTCATGAACCACACTGTAGCAATCCTGGCGGTGAATGGTCACCCCCCGACTGCGAGTGACATAGCCAATAATCTTATCCCCGGGCAAAGGGCGGCAACACTGGGCTAAATGGGTAACTAAATCCCCCATCCCCAGCACCCGGATAGCCGATTCTGGTGGCTCGGGTTGAGCCACTTCCGCCTTTACCGGGGGTTGCTCCTGCTGGGCGGATAGCTTCAAGGCAATCTGATGAGTGGAAACGCCGCCATAGCCAATAGCTGCCAGAAAATCATCCAGGCTATCATATTTGAACAGCTTAGCTAGCTCCTCCCGCTCGCTGGCTCTTATCCCCAGATGCCTCATCTCCTTTTCCAGAAGCTCCCGACCTCGCTCAATATTTTCTGCCCGTTCCTGCCGCTTAAACCACTGCCGTATCTTTTCCCTGGCATGAGATGTTTTGGTATAGCCCAGGTGCGGGTTCAGCCAATCTCGGCTCGGTGCTTTAGCCCCCTTAGATGACACAATCTCTACTACATCACCATTATTGAGCTGATAACTGAGTGGCACCAGCTTGCCGTTCACCTTAGCTCCTATGCAGCGGTGTCCCAACTCAGTGTGAACCCGATAAGCAAAATCAAGGGGGGTAGAACCCTTGGGCAAATCCTTTATCTCCCCTTTAGGGGTGTAAACAAAAACCTGGTCAATGAATATATCTGTTTTAACTGATTCCAGGAATTCTTCAGCCCCGCTGAGTTCCCGGTGCCAGTCAATTAATTGGCGCAGCCAAGCAATCCTCTCCTCGAAGTGCATATCCTTCTTCTCGCCCTCTTTATAGCGCCAGTGAGCGGCTACACCATATTCAGCAATATGATGCATGTCACGGGTGCGAATCTGAACCTCCAGAGGGATTGTGCCCAGACACATTACAGCAGTATGTAATGATTGATAACCATTTGGCTTGGGATTAGCAATAAAGTCGTCAAACTCCCCGGGCAAAGGGCGCCACAAACTGTGGATAACGCCTAGAGCATTATAACAATCAGGCACAGTACCGACCAATATCCGAAGGGCGAGAAGGTCGTGTATGTCATCAAAGTGCTTGTCCTGGGCAGCATACTTCTCCATTTTCTGGTATATGCTGTAGATATGCTTGGGTCTACCTGACATCTCACCTCTTAGACCAACCCTCTCAAACTCCCCCTTTAAAATCTGAATTACCTGAGCTATAAAGTTCTCCCGCTGAGCACGGCGGGCAGCAATCAAGTTAGCAACCTGGTGATATTTTTCTGTCTCCAGGTAACGGAAGGATAAATCCTCTAGCTGCCACTTTAGCTCCCATATCCCCAGACGATGAGCTAAGGGGGCATATATCTCCAGTGTCTCCTGGGCAATGCTGTGCTGCATTTCCGGCGTTAGAGCGTCTAAGGTGCGCATATTATGCAGCCTGTCAGCCAGCTTGATAAACACCACACGAAGGTCCTCAGCCATAGCTACCAGCATCTTCCTCAGGTTCTCCGCCTGCGATTCTCTAGTCGCCGCACTGGGAGCATGCAAGGAGAGCTTGCCCAACTTAGTGGTACCATCGACCAGCTTGCTTACCTCAGAGCCAAACTTGGCTTCGAGCTCGGAAATAGGTATGCCACAGTTCTCAGGAACATCGTGAAGTAAGGCTGCCGCCAGAGTGCTGGCATCAAACTGAAGCTCTGCTAAGGTCAAAGCAACCTGTAGTGGGTGCTCTATATAGGAATCGCCTGACTTGCGCACCTGCCCCTGGTGCGCCTTGGAGGCAAAATCATAGGCATCCTCCACCAAAGGTATCTTCTCTGGTGGAAGGTACTGCTGAGCCCTGTCTATGAGTTCGCTAAGACTCATATTTCAAGTATAGCGCAACATAGTTGACTTGTGCAAAATTCAGTAATGTTTATCTACCTCACCCCCTTAGATATTTACCTAGCAACCCTCCCCTCGAAGAGTCTTCGACCTTTATCCCCCTCCCTTGTAAGGGAGGGGGGAGTCCTTCTTATGGAAGGATAAAGAGAGGCGAAGCCTCATAGGGTGGGCTGGGTGGGAAGTAAGACAACTAAAAATGGGGGGATTAAGGGGGATAGGTTTCCATATAATATCCCTTTACAAACTCAGCGTTAATGCTGTATTCTAGCTCGGAGAGAAACTATGTTGTATCGGGCACCGCGCGGAACTTCAGACATTCTACCCAAGGAGCAAGCCTACTGGCGCTATATGGAGCAAAAAGTAGCCCATATCGGTCAACTCTATGGCTATGAGCGCATCGATGACCCAGCCTTTGAGGATACCAGGCTCTTTGCCCGCAGTGTCGGGGAAGACACGGACATTGTCAAAAAGGAAATGTATACCTTTGAAGACAGGGGCGGTAGCCTGCTCACCCTGAGACCGGAGGGCACAGCGCCAGTATGCCGAGCCTATCTGGAACACGGGCTACATAATCTGCCACAGCCGGTAAAGCTGTATTATATTGCTTCTATCTTTAGATATGAAAGACCTCAGGCAGGAAGATACCGGCAACACTATCAGTTTGGCTATGAGGCTATCGGCGATGATGACCCTGCCCTTGACGGGGAAGTTATTGATATGGCATGGCAATTCTTTTTGTCGGTGAACCTTCGCCACCTATCACTCCAGCTAAATAGTATCGGTTGCAAAAAGTGCCGACCAGGGTATATAGCTGCCCTGAAGGATTACTATGCCGCCCACACCCACCAGCTATGTTCCGACTGCAAGACCAGGCTGAAGAGAAACCCGCTTCGCCTGCTTGATTGTAAGAAGCCATCATGCCAGCAGATAGCTGACTCTGCCCCCAGAAGTATTGACTACCTTTGCCCTGAATGTGATGAGCACTTCAGCCGGCTGAAGAGATACCTGGAACTACTTGACCTCCCCTTTGTAGTAAATCATCACCTGGTTCGGGGATTAGACTACTACACGAGGACGGTGTTTGAAATTCAGCCCGAGGGAGGAGGCGCCCAGAGCACCCTGGTGGGTGGTGGACGGTATGATGACCTGATTGAGGAACTGGGTGGTAAGCCCACCCCGGCTATTGGCTTCGCCGCTGGCATAGAGCGAATAATACTCAATCTAAAGAAGCAGAATGTTGCCATCCCACCCATACCCAAGCCCAAGGTTTTCATCGCCTATCTCGGTGATGAAGCCAGGGATGAGGCAATAAAGCTAGCCTCCACCCTGAGGCGGGCTGGCATCGGGGTAATAGAAGCTGTAGGCGATAAGAGCCTGAAGGCTCAATTGAGGCAGGCTAACACCCTTGGCGTTGGTTATGCGGTAATTATCGGTGAGCAAGAGGTAAAAACTGGCACGGTGATACTGCGCGATATGACCAGCGCCGAGCAAAAAACTGTGCCTATAAATGAACTGCGGGGGCACCTAGATTTCCTACGAGACACAATTTCACCTCATAGCTAAATTGTGCTATAATAATATAAATGGCTGCCTTGTTATCATTTGAAATTGTCTCTAAGGGGGTAGCCTCTTCTTCTACAGTCGGAAGCTACTTCGGTTTCACCATCTCCACTCAGCAGCCTATTTCGCTTTCTTTCTTCCATCACAGCCAACAAGGGGGTGAAGAACGGTCATGACACAGGACACGCCTTCCACGCCTGAGCCAATAAATAATGAGTATACGGCAGAGGATATCCAGGTCCTAGAGGGGCGAGAGGCAATACGCCTGCGCCCAGGTATGTATATTGGCAGCACTGACCAGCGAGGATTACACCATCTGGTATATGAAATCACCTACAATAGCATTGATGAGGCTATGGCTGGCTGCTGCGACAAAATCTGGGTCACCCTTTGTCAGGATAACACCGTCAAGGTTGAGGATAATGGGCGTGGCATTCCGGTGGACATTCACCCCGCCACCAACATGTCAGCTTTGGAAACAGTAATGACCACGCTGCATGCCGGGGCAAAATTTGGTGGTCATATCTATCAGGTGTCAGGCGGGTTACACGGGGTAGGTGCCTCAGTGGTCAATGCCCTTGCCTCACGGCTCACGGTCGATGTCAGGCGTGATGGCAAGTTGTATCAACAGGAATACAGGCAAGGCATACCCTGTGGTGCGGTGGAGGAAGTTGGTGAGTCCAGTGATACCGGCACCACTATCACCTTCCTCCCTGATGAAGAGATATTCGGGAAAGTTGAATGTGAATTTAATACCATAAGCGAGCATCTGCGAGAGCTAGCCTATCTGAACAAGGGGCTGGAAATATATATTAATGACGAAAGGAAGGACGATGAAAAGACCTTCTACTTTGAGGGTGGAATTACCGGCTTCGTCCGCCACCTTAACCGAAACCGGGTGGTACGCCACCGCCGACCTATTTATATCTCCAAAATGGTGGACAGCACAGTAGTGGAGGCTGCCCTTCAATATAATGATGGTTTTTCTGAGTCCACCTTTAGCTTTGCCAACTGCGTTAATACCGTGGATGGAGGCAGCCACCTTACCGGCTTCCGTTCGGCACTAACCCGAGTTCTCAATGACTATGCCCGTAAGAACAAGCTGCTCAAAGAGGACGAGCCCAACTTGATAGGGGATGATGTCAGAGAAGGTCTCACCGCCATTATTAGCGTCAAACTCGCCGTGCCTCAGTTTGAGGGACAGACTAAAGCCAAGCTGGGCAACCCCGAAGTAAAAAGTCAGGTGGAGAGCGTGGTGGGTGATGGTCTATCCCTCTACCTTGAGGAGCACCCCGACGAAGCCAAAAGAATCATAGAGAAGTGCCTCCTTGCTGCCAAGGGCAGAGAAGCCGCCCGCAAGGCTCGCGATTTAATTGTCAAAAGAGGAAGCCTGGATACCGCCACCTTGCCCGGGAAGCTGGCTGATTGCTCAGAGAAAGAGCCCTCCCACTGTGAATTATATCTAGTAGAGGGACCTTCAGCCGGTGGTTCAGCCAAGGAGGGAAGGAACCGTCGCTTCCAGGCTATACTGCCGCTGAGGGGCAAGATACTCAATGTGGAGAAAGCGTCACCAGATAAGATGCTATCTCACGAGGAAATCCGCGCTATCATCACCGCCGTGGGGGCAGGCTTAGACGATGAATTTGACCTAGCAAAGCTCCGTTATCACCGGGTTATCCTGATGACTGACGCTGATGTAGATGGCTCTCACATCCGCACCCTTCTTCTCACCTTCTTCTTTCGGCATATGGTGGAGCTAATCAATAATCAGCACCTGTTCATTGCCCAGCCACCCCTTTACCGCATTAAATCGGCCAAGCTCCAGCAGTGGGTTTACTCGGAACAGGAAAAGGAAGAGATTCTAGCCAAGCTAAAAGAAAGCAAGAAGGTGGAGATTCAGCGCTATAAAGGTCTGGGGGAGATGAGCGCTGAGCAACTATGGGAGACCACTATGAACCCGACTACCCGCACCCTGCTGCAAGTAAACGTAGATGATGCCGCCAAAGCCGACCGCATATTCCACATCCTGATGGGCGATGAGGTCCCACCCCGCAAAGCCTTCATCCAAGCCCACGCCAAGAGCGTTAAGAACCTGGATATTTAACTACTTAACCCTAGAACCTTCTGCCAAAGTGTGTCTATCACCTAAAGAAATTTGGAGATCTCATTAATAGTCTTTGTCACGCAGAAACTTATCTAGCGCCTCTTCAGCCACCTCAGAATTCGTCACACCACGGCCTTCTACTCGTGTGCGGTGTACTCGATAGTATCCGAGACGTTCAATCAAGTTTAGAGACAATGTGAAGTTTACCGATTTCCTCGAATTTTTGTTCACTCGTTTCCTGCGACCACGCCTTGGCTGGGCCTGTTCCTCTTGAACAGCCTCATACCGCTGATCCTCCGCTTCCTCATTATCATTATCATTGAGAGAGCGACTCTCCGTTTGCTTCAATCTTTCGGTGAATGGCATGTCCATTTTGATGTCTATCAATTTATATTTATATAATTTTTTATTGACAAATTGTTTTATTTATGTTATTCTATTAATAAATAAAGGTAAATTAAAACATTAGCACATTTCTGTTCATTTGTCAATTTTTATTTCACCCTCTGGGTGTAGAAATATAAGAGGCGCTGTGGTATAATCCAACACACCGCTGGAAAGGAGGACTATCTTGAGGAACGAGCTGGACTTCGCAGAGCATTCTCACCTACTAGGCGAGGGTCTTTTCGCCGACAAAGTCACTCTAGCCTTATTTCGGTTTTCCAATACTCACAAACTTGGTGAGCAAGAAAGAGACGCACTAGAAAGGGCAAAAGACTTCCTCAGTAAAGTAATTGAAGGGGGCAATTTTTCAAAGGGCGTATTTCATTCAGCTCGAGACGTGGCTTCAGCTAAAGCTTTTGCACATGCTGTTGATTCCATAGCCATCCGGGTATCCTCTAAGTCGGACTTCCTCCGTTACATAGATGAATTACAAAGCACAGTTACGAAGATTCTTGCCAATGAGCACATTAGCAATGAAGAGTTCGCTCAAGTTAATGCCTTCTTCTCTACGTATGGTCGGAAGCACTTCCAGCTGTCAAGAGCTATACTAGAGCCTGTTTAGGATAATCACGTTGCAGAGGCAGACGCCATATCTAACAGCTCATCTTCTACAATTGTCGCTGGACCGCTCAAAGGCTTTGAGGGTAGAACTCCAGCGCCTCCGTTCACAGCAATATCCTCCGACCGGACCACTGCTACTAATCGAATTAGCAATACGCACGAACGAACAGATAAGCGAAGAACTTTCAGCTATGCTAGCCGACCCAGTACTGTTGGCAGCCATTCCGACCCTAGAGGTTGAAATCAATCTCAGAGCTAAAACCAACCTTCTCGCTTACCTCCATCTCTTGATGCAGTATGTCCAAGGCGCAGAGATTCAGTATTCCCCAAGCACCTTGGTTCTCCCTTTGCGGCGCCTCCTCAAAAAGCACCTCCGCGTTCGCGATTTCGACTTCATTGTCAGGGCATCCCGTTGGTACAACTATAGTATATTGCCTTTAATCGAGGGAATACAGGAAGTATTTTCAAAGGCTGACTACTCAAGTCTGCTGGCTGGCTTCCCAAGTCAGTTCTTCATAATCGATTGTCCCGTCTCCGAAAAAAGAAATGTGCCCATCCACTGCATGTTCGCCCATGAAATTGGCACACTTTATATAAAAGACATGACCTAGCAAGCACAATGCTACCTCTTATATCGGTTGACGAAAGTGCATTAGAACGACTAATAACCACGTATGCGATGCAACCGGTGGAGGCAAAAGAGGGGGAGACCGAAGTAACCGCTGGTGACATTTTTCAAAAGTGGAGAATTGATCACGCAGTCAGATATCGCCTGCAAATGATAATTACACAATGGGTCGAAGAACTGACAGCAGACGCGCTGGCGTTATGCCTGATTGGTCCAGCCTACTTCTTCTCATTTGTTTACTTCGCCGGCCCCTTTGCTTCAATGGATAACCCGTCTTACAGCCATCCACCTGACAGAATGAGGATAGAGTTCATGTGCGATATGCTCCTAAGCCAAGGGGACGGATTAGCATACAATAAGGTGCTCAAAGAAACCACCAGGGACTACATAGAGCAGTGGAAAGCATATGCCAGCCAATCAAGCACCACAACGCCCGTTGCTGAAATTACACCCTATAGTAGTATCGCTGCCCAAGCATTCGAACCAGTCTTAAGAAAGATAATGATAGAAGCCAAGAGCATCACGCGTGGACGCAGATATACACCCAGAAGATTCCAAAGGGACGTATCCTCGCTTTACGAGAATCTAGCAAACGGCATCCCCCCAAATGAAATCATGGACGACTGGGCAACAGGCCAATCTAGAATTGCAGAAGCAGAAGCAATATTGAATGCTGGGTGGGTCTACCTTATTAGCGGTGATGATAGGTATGCTAAACTTTTAGATGTTTCAGACCAGTGGACAGTAACGAATAAACTATTTGACCTTGTATCAAAAGGCTTGGAATATGCAGAGATACAACGCCGATGGGGGAGGTAAACATGACAGTACTTGGCGCCAAACGGCTAAGAGAACTCATCTATCATACAGAGGACATAGCTGAAAGGCTGGTAGTAACACCAATACTTGACCAGAACGCACAAATTAGTGAATCATCAGCTGCGATAGACATTAGGCTTGGAACAAAGTTTATAGTACCTCAGAAAGCAAACGTGCCATACATAGACGTTGGAGACCGAAACTACTTAGAGAAGTTCGAAGAGTCTGTAGACACCGTTTATGTCCCTTATGGCGAAGCCCTGACATTGCACCCGGGTCACTTCGTCCTAGGCAACAGCCTCGAGTACTTCCACTTTCCTCCCAACCTATCAGGTTACGTAGTAACGCGCTCATCATGGGGTAGGTTGGGCTTAGTCGTTGCTACAGCTATAGGCATCCATCCCGGATTTTTTGGAGTCTTGTCTCTAGAACTGTCAAATTCTGGAGAGGTGCCAATTTCTGTTTATCCCGGACTCGCCATAGCTCAAGTCTTTTTCCACGAGGTAACAGTGGCTCCCACTGATATAAGAGCACCTAGTGTATATTTAGGAGCCACTGAAGTAGAGTTGTCACAGTTAGCCCCACATGAAGAGATTGAAAAGCTCAAAAAGTTAGCACGATAGACCTATCGAAGTCCCTTACTACTATATTGTATAAAGCCCGTGTTCTTTGATATATCTATCTACCGGCTCGGGGACAAGGTGGGCAATGGATAGTCCCTGGGCAACCCGCTGTCTGATTTCCGAGGCATTGATATCTCTCTGCGGTTGGTCAAGCAGGATAACCCTCTGAGATAGCCCGGGGATAGCAGCTTCCAGAGAGTCGAGGTCAGGGTCTGGATAGCCTACCCTGGGGACAACCAACAGGCGACACATCTTTATCAGCCGGGACGGCTCCCGCCACTGAGGGAGCTGAATTAAATTATCCCAACCTAAAATGAAGAATAGCTCATCCCCAGCACCAAGCTGAGCTTGAAGCTCAGCCATGGTGTCAACAGTATATGTGGGACCAGCTCGCTCTATCTCCATAGTGGATAGTTTGAAGTAGGGTTTATCAGCAATGGCCAGGCGCACCATCTCCACCCGATGCTCGGCAGGCGAGATAGCGTTATTGAGCTTTAGCCACGGCTGACCCGCTGGCACAAATAAAGTCTCGGTCAGATTTAGCCTGGCTCTTGCCTCCTCAGCCACAAGGAGGTGCCCCATATGAATGGGGTCGAAGGTTCCCCCCAATACTCCGATATTCATTCTACTCCCACTCCCATTCAAAATTGCCGCAGCGAACCCTATCACCCGGCTTGACCCCAGCCCTCTCCAAAGCCTTGCTGACCCCCAATCTGGCGAATTGCCTCCTGAGCTCCCGGCGCACCCCATAGCTAACCACACCCGTCCTGGCGACAAGGCGTTCCAGTTCAGGAGCGGTCACGACAAAGGTATCTCCTTCCTTGTGCACCCTAGGGGCAACACCCCTGGGCTGTGGGTGAAAAACCTTCCTCAGAATCTTACCACCAGCCTCGGTCCCGGCGGCTGACTGAAGCATGTTCATAGTTTCAGCCATAAGCTCGGGAATGCCCTCGCCGGTAGCCGCTGAAACAAAAAGGGCTTTGCTTCCAGCAGCGGCGAAGCTTTCCCTGAGCTCGGCTAACCGAGTCCGGACCTGGGGTAAATCAATCTTATTTACCACCACCAGTTGTGGCTTTTGAGCTAGAGCCGAGTCAAACAAGCTGAGCTCAGTATTTACCTGCGCCATATCTTCAGCCGGAGACGAAGAGCCGCCATCTATCAGGTGGACAAGTATCTTGGTACGCACAATATGGCGAAGAAAATCGTGTCCCAGCCCTCGACCAAGGTGAGCGCCATCTACTAGCCCTGGAATCTCAGCTAACACAAAGCTCCGCTGACCAACCTCAACCACACCCAAAATGGGCTCACGGGTGGTGAAGGGATAGCTTGCTATCTTGGGTTTGGCGGCTGAAACAGCCGCCAGTAAGGTAGACTTGCCCACATTAGGATAACCGATAACACCAACATCGGCAATGAGCTTCAATTCCAATATTATGGAATTCTCCTCACCAGCCTCCCCTTTCTCAGCAATCTGTGGGGCTTGGTTGGTAGATGTGGCAAAGCGGGCATTCCCGAATCCACCTTTACCACCCTTAGCTACCACTGCCTGCTGACCAGACTGCTCCAGGTCAGCTATAAGGCTATCCCCCCCTATCTGCGACTTATATGAGACCACAGTCCCCACAGGTACCGTTAAGAGCAGGCTTTCCCCCTTCTTGCCGTGCTTCTTTTTATCCCCTCCATCCTTGCCATCGGCTGCTCTATAGTATCTTTTTCGCTTGAATATTCTCAGGCTAGTAACAGCCGAATCAGCCATAACAACTACACCACCACCGTCACCACCATCACCACCATCAGGACCACCAAAAGGAACCCACTTCTCCCGCCGGAAGCTTACTACCCCGTCACCTCCATCTCCCGCTTTTACTGCTATTTCTGTCCTGTCAAACATGATACAGACATTCTATAAACATTTTATTAGTCTTATTAAACTTTTATTATATATAATAGGGGTTTATAACTAACAGTACTAATTATAATACCACAGGCTAGCAGATGGCTAGTTGGAGTTGCTGACTCCGGGTAAAACAGGGATTAAATCCAAGCTACTTTATTTGAACTTTTTAACAAATTGGGGGTAGTTATCCACCACGGCAGTGTTTTCAGTTGGGTTGGTTTGTTTATAGACGGTTGATTTTCGGTGGACATACCGGCATTAATAACTCTGGGACTTTTGCTTAAGGAATATTCCTTGTTGGATGTCCAAGATTTTACGTCTCAAATAAGGATTGTCATCCATATAACTGGCTATTTTTTGAGAGGCGTGGATGACAGTTGAATGGTCTCTGTTTCCTAGCTCTAGCCCAATTTGAGCTAGCGAGCAGTTGGTTGTCTGTTTGATAAGATACATTGCCACCTGTCGGGCTAAGGCAGTTTCCCTATCTCTTTTCCGGCTCTTTAAGTCTGAGATGGTTAGCTGGAAGCTATCGGCTACTGTTTCTATCACTAGATTAGGTGTGATAGAGATGCTCTTGGCTCCTTTACTGGCAATATCCTCAAGCGCCTGAGCGGCTAACTCAGGGGTAAGTAGAGCTCTAAACAGCTTGGCATAAGCGATAGCTCGGTGTAGGGAACCTTCCAGTTCCCTTATGTTCTGTTGAATCCGGTGAGCGATAAACCCCAGCACATCTGGAGCTACATTTTCCCCTTCCTGCTCAGCCTTAGCTTGTAGGATAGCCAGACGCGTGTCAAAATCAGGCGGTTGAATATCGGCAATTAGCCCCCACTCAAAGCGGGAGCATAACCGGTCCCCTAGAAGGGGCATGGATTTGGGTGGGCAGTCGCTGGTAATAACAATCTGGCGGTTAGCGTTATGCAGCTCATTAAAGGTATGGAAAAAGCTTTCCTCTGTCTGCTCCTTGCCGCTGATAAAGTGGATGTCATCTATTAACAACATATCAACACTTCTAAATTTACTGCGGAACTCCGCGGTGCTTTTCTCCCGGATGGCATTTATAAACTCGTTGGTAAACTGCTCGGCGCTAACATAAAGCACCCCAATATTGTTGGCTCGAGCCACATGATAAATGGCATGCAACAGATGAGTCTTACCTAAACCCACCCCCCCATACATGAATAGAGGATTATAGCTATGTCCTGGGTTTTCGGCTACGCTCAGAGCAGCAGCATAGGCTAAGCGGTTACTGTTGCTCACAACAAAGGAATCAAAGGTATATTTTGAGTTGCAGCAGGGGCGAGTTACTTGCGGAGTAGCAGTGGTTTCCTGTCCTGAGCTTACGCGGAAAAGGACCTCAATGTCAGGGTGGGTAAGACCAATGAGCGTTTTTTCAATTAAAGAGTGCTGGTTCTTGTCCAGGTATTCAGCGACAAAGGTATTGGGAACCCCGATAACAAACTGATTATCCTGATAACTTAAACCTGCAGTTTTTTCCAGCCAGGTGCGGTAGTATGACTTGGTTACCTGGATTTGCAATTCACCTAAAGCGGCTTCCCAGATTTCTTGAGCTGACTTGGCTCCCATGAAATTCCTTCCATATTTGACTTCAAAGATTGGCCGGTTTATGTTTAGAAATTAAAGCAACGCTTGACTCTGGGCAGTCAAAAAGTGCATAGCTTGAGTCAGGGGTTTGGGGGAGGAAGGTCGGAGGAGATAAGACTAGAATAATGCCCTGCTTGTTTGATGGCAAACTTTTTGATGCTGATTGTTGGGGGTTCTTAACCCCTGTTTTCCCTTGCGAAGTCCATCGGGCTTATTTTTTTACCCAATATCGAGCTGATAGATATAAAACGTTGACTTGTTGGCAAAAACTTTTAGTGTTAAAATTTAGCGCTGGGAGGCTTAAATTGCGAGTTATCTTCATGGGCAGTCCTGAGTTTGCTGTTCCCCATCTTGAGCACCTTATTCTCGGTCAATACCAGGTGGTTGCTGTTTATACTCAGCCTGATAGAGCGGCGGGTAGGGGGCGTGCCTTAGTTTCTCCACCAGTGAAGAGGGCAGCGCTAGCTTGGGGGCTGCCGGTGGTGCAACCAGTTAGTTTAAAGGAGGCGGGGGTGGTGGAGCAACTGAGCGGGTCTCACCCCGATGTTATAGTGGTTGCAGCCTTTGGTCAAATTCTGCCTCAGTCGGTTTTGGGTCTCCCACGCTTGGGGTGCATTAATATTCACCCTTCACTGCTACCTAGATTTCGAGGTGCCTCACCGGTGGCGTCGGCTATCCTGGCTGGTGATGAGTTTACCGGGGTTAGCATTATGTTGATGGATGAAGGTTTAGATACCGGTCCTATATTAGCCAGGGCACAGATTCCCGTTTCTGCGCAGGATACCACCGGCTCGCTTACCACCAAGCTGTCCTTGGTTGGGGCTCGGTTGCTTCTGGAAGTTTTATCTTATTGGTTTAGGGGTGAGTTGACCCCCCAACCTCAGAATGAAGCCGAGGCTAGCTACTGCGGCTCAATCACCAAGGAGGAAGGCGAGATTGACTGGCATCTGCCAGCTATAGATATATGGCGGCGAGTTAGGGCTTTCCACCCCTGGCCAGGGTGTTACACCAGATGGGGGGGAAGACAGCTTAAGATTATTGAGGCGGTGCCTTTGACCGGGGAGAGGACCTTTAAGCTAGGGCGGGTGGTGGCGCTGACTTCAAAGGCTGCTTTTGGAGTCTATACTGGGGACGGGGTCTTGGGCGTCTCCAGGGTTCAACTGGAGGGGAAGCGAGCTATGTCCGCTGCCGAGTTTTTGAGAGGGCAAAGGGAGTTCATGGGGGCAGTATTACCATTGGGCTGATATTCCTCTGTTGCCTCACTCAAGACCAGCTTGTATAATCTGTGGTAACAAATTAAGGAGGCTTTCTTGCCTTTACCGGAGAACCTGAGCCAGTTTGCCACCCTGGTAGATATTATAGCCAGGTTGCGAGCGCCTGACGGCTGTCCCTGGGACAGGAAGCAGACCCACGCCTCCCTGCGGGAGAACCTGCTGGAGGAGTGCTACGAGGTATTGGAGGCTCTGGACGAGAAGGATTCAGGGAAGCTTCGTGACGAGTTAGGCGACCTGTTGATGCAGATTGTGCTCCACACTCAGATTGCCACTGAAGCCGGGGAATTTGAGCTGGGGGATGTGGTAAACAGCATCAACGCCAAGCTAATCCATCGTCATCCCCATATCTTTGGCTCAAAGAAGGTGAAGGATGCCGAGGAGGTGGCGCTTAACTGGGAGGTTCTAAAGCGGGAGGAGAGAGCGCCTGATACCTCCATACTGGAAAGTGTGCCCAAGCAAATGCCGGCTCTGGGTTACAGTCAGGAGATTCAGCGCCGGGTGGCTCAGGTGGGCTTTGACTGGGAGGATGTTGATGGTGTCATAGATAAGCTGGCTGAGGAGGTTGGTGAGTTTAAGCGGGCGCCAAGTCAGGAGCGGAAAGCCGAGGAGTTTGGCGACCTATTATTTACCCTGGCTAATATTGCCCGCCGGCTGGGGGTAGATTTAGAGGCGGAGCTGAGGCAGGCAAATCGGCGGTTTTATAAGCGTTTTACCTATATGGAGGAGGTCTGCCGCCAGCGGGGGGTAAATTTAGGCGACCTCTCTTTTGATGAGCAAAACGCCCTGTGGGAGGAAGCCAAGAAGAAGGTAGAGGGGTAAAGGCCAGTTGAAGTAATAATACCTCGCAAGGAGGAAGCTATGAGTGATCAGGTACAGAGAGTTATACAAGAAGTGTCGAACGATGGCATCGTCTTTGGGCCTATCTTCAAGGATTTTGCTACAGCGGAAAAGTTTTACAAGCGATTGCCTTACTATGATTCTAAATCAGATAGTCTTAGGCCAAAAACGCATCTCTATGTCATCCCAGGCGTTTTTCGTGAAAATGAAAAATGGACTGTAGTTATTACTGGTGGGGCTCTGAGTGTGAAGGAGAAGCAAAGGGTCTTCGACTTATGGAGAAAGTATAAGCCTCTCGATAGTTCCTTTATAGCTGGGGAATAGTGACATAAAAAACAAGTACCGGAGGGGCGAGGGTAAAAATCGGGGCGAGAGGATTTGAACCTCCGACTAGGGGAGTCCAAGAGGGGCTTCGCCCCTCTTTAATTAATTTCCCCCTCCCTTATCAAGGGAGGGGGATAAAGGGGGAGGGTCACCAATCAAAACATATAGACATAGCGGTGTTTATATGTTACTATTGACCGAGAGGTGAAGGCTATGGCTCTGAAGCGAACGACTATTTTCCTTACTGAAGAGCAGCATGAGAGGCTGCGCCGTCTGGCATTTGAGCAGCGGACTTCCATGGCTAAGCTCCTTCGTGATGCTGCCCTGGAGATACTGGAAGATGAGCAAGACGTTTTAGAGGGATTGAAAGCCTTGGCTGATGAGGAGGGCACTATTACCTGGGAGCAATACCAACGTCAAAGAAAAGAGCGGGAACTCCGGGGTGAGCTACCAGGTTAGGCTGAGGCGAGTAGCCCAGAAGCAGCTGGACACACTTGTCGGACGGGACTATCAAGCAGTTGCCAGAGCCATCTCTGCTTTGGAGCGAGAGCCGAGACCACCAAGAGTAAAGAAGTTGGCTTTAAGTGGCTTGTGGCGTATAAGAGTGGGACGTTACAGGGTAGTATACACTATAGACGATAAACAAGGTCTGGTTATAGTGGTCGGAGTGGCTAGGCGTACAGAAGATACCTATAGAAGACTTAAGAATCGGGGCGAGAGGATTTGAACCTCCGACCTCAGCGTCCCGAACGCTGCGCGCTACCAAGCTGCGCTACGCCCCGCTCGCCATATTATAGGCTGATTTAACCTTTTCGGCAACAACTATTAACGGGTTTTGACTAAAGGAGAGTAAAAGAGAGGCGAAGCCTCTCTTACATAACTCGTTCCCCTTCCCCTTATTAAGGGGAAGGGGAAAAAGGGGATGGGGTTACTAAAAAATAAGGGAGCTTAATGAAATATGGCATAGTGATAATTGATGGTGCCGCTGGATTACCGCTGCCCCAGCGTGGTGGCAAGACCTGCCTGGAGCTGGCTGATACGCCCAACCTTGATGCTATGGCGCGGGAAGGCACTCTGGGGCTTGCCCGCACCGTGCCGGCGGGGATGGAACCATCAAGCGCCTGCGCCTGCATGTCGGTGCTGGGCTACGACCCAAAGGTCTACTATCAGGGTCGGAGTGCCATTGAAGCCAGGAGCATGGGCATCGATATTGGTGAGGGAGAGGTCGTTTTCCGCTGCAATCTGGTGGCTACTCGGGATGGGAAGATGTGGAGCTATAGCTCAGGCTATATCAGCACTGAGGAGGCAAAACAGCTCGTTGCTGCTCTAAATAAGAGCCTGGGTGATGATAATGTTCACTTTTACCCCGGCGTTAGCTACCGACATATATGCAAGCTCAAAGGGCAGGAGGATACGCTGTTGGCTACCTGCACTCCACCGCATGATATCCCAGATAAGCCTATTGATGAGTTTCTGCCCAGGGGTCAGGGGAGCGAGCTGCTTGGAGACCTGATGAAACGCTCGGAGGCTGTGCTCCGAGACCATCCGGTGAATGTGAAGCGGAGGTCTCGCGGCGATATCCCGGCGACGATGCTCTGGCTTTTCTGGGGCAGTGGCGAGGTGCCTGATATGCCGGCATTCGAGCAGGTCTATGGTCTTGATGCCGCGCTCACTTCCGGGGTTGACCTTCTCCGGGGCTTAGCCCGGATGATGGGGATGGAGGTATTGGATATCCCGGGGGTGACCGATAACTTAGATAATGACTATGCCGCTCAAGCAGTCGGCGCCCTTAAAGCGCTTGAAGAGCATGATTTGGTGGTTATTCACATTGAAGCGCCGGATGAGGCGGCTCACGCCGGCTCCATTGATGATAAGCTCGAGGCTATCCAGAGGGTGGACAGGGAAGTTATAAGCCAATTTCGCTCGTGGCGTGGCGATGGTCTTCGGCTGCTAGTTATGCCCGACCACCCCACCCCGATTAAGACCCAGACCCATAGCCCGGAGCCGGTTCCATTTATGCTGTGGGGGGTGGGGTTTACCGCCAGTGGAGCAAAAAGATTCACCGAGGCTGAAGCTAAAAGCACTGGTCTTTTTATTGACGATGGGTATAATATTATGGGGAGGTTGATAGGGGAGGTAAAGTATATTGGTGTGTAGAGGGAGGGCTCCATCATAATGTGGATAGCGGTTAACTGGCCATTCGTAGCCATGGGCGTGGTAATCGTGGCGCTAATTGGTTATTTATTTAAAACAAGGGCTATCAATAAGGCTGAGGTAGAAGTGGGAGTTGCCGCATTCACCGCCAAACTGAAGTTACAAAGTAAGGAGAGACAGATAAGCGAGAGGAATTTTAGCCTGATAAACGTAGACGAATTCTATACTGACTCAGGCATTGGCTTTGTAATTCGTAAGCCGTTGTCTGGGGAATGGGTGCTGGAAGAAATAACTTTAGTTGACATATACAAAGAGAAGGGTTTTACAGAGGAACTTATAGAGAAAATGCTGGAGGGAGGAAGCCTTCGTATAGAAGACCCGAAGGAGAACGTTCATGCCCTAATGATTAGAAGAGGTTCAGCACAGTCTATTAGGTATACAGAAGAAACCGTAATAGACGGCGAGCCCGTTAACTTTGAGATAATTAAAGCGCTCACGTTATGCGCCGAAGAAATAGTCTACGATCGTGTTGCTCTCTCTGCCTTCAACAAAGAGGCTTTGAAAATTAGAATGAGCTTGTTAGAGTTCTTTTTTGCTGAGTCACAAACATTGGTGGGATTAGGTCCTAAGAGATTGCACGTTAACCCTGAGAATACCGTTTTTTTACTAGATTGCTCAGCGCTGTTCGAAAGGGTCATATACAATGGAGAGCTTGGTAACCATATAATAAATAACGCCATGTTATTTCAAGAAAATAACCGGTATTTCTTTGAGGTTGTGCTGTCCTATGTTCAATCTGCTGACAAACCTACTACGGTGTGGGAGGAGCTTAGAGATTATCTAGCTTCTTTTCGCGTCTTAGCGAGATAGTATTTAAGGATAAATTTATGGCGCTAATTGTTCAAAAGTACGGTGGCACTTCGGTGGCTGATGCCGAGCGGATTAAGACTGTAGTCCGGCGTATAGCTACGGCTAAGGATAAGGGCAACCAGGTGGTGGTAGTGGTCTCGGCGATGGGGGATACCACCGATGAGCTAATCGAGCTGGCTTATTCGGTTACTGCCCAGCCCAGTGACCGGGAGCTTGATGTTCTGCTCTCCACCGGCGAGATTGTTTCCAGCACCCTGCTGGCGATGGCGCTGAGGGCTATGGGTTATGAGGCGATTAGCCTAAGCGGTGCCCAGGCGGGAATTAGGACTGATTCAACCTATAGCCGGGCTCGGATTCAAAGGGTTGACCCCGAAAGAGTGATTGAGGAGCTGGAGAAGGGGAATATTGTCATTGTGGCTGGCTTTCAGGGGATTACCGATGAGATGGATATAACCACCCTGGGGCGGGGTGGCTCTGATACCACTGCCGTGGCTCTGGCTGCCAGCCTGGGGGCAGAGGTATGCCAGATATATACCGATGTTGAGGGTGTATATACCGCTGACCCACGACTTGTCCCTGAAGCCCAACAGCTACCAGAGATTGGCTATGACGAGATGCTGGAGCTGGCGACTTATGGGGCTAGGGTGGTTCACCCCCGGGCGGTTGAGCTGGGAGAGTTATTCAATATCCCTATTCTGGTAGCCTCCAGCTTCACTGATAGTCCGGGTACATTAATTCATGGAGGGGCATCTATGGAAGTGCGAAATAAGGTGAGAGGTGTAGCTTATGACCTTGATGTGGCTAAGATAACGGTGGTTGGTGTTCCTGACCGACCGGGCACTGCCGCATCTATCTTTGAGCCCTTAGCCAAGGCGAATATCAGTATAGATACTATTGTTCAGAATGTCAGTATCGGTAATGTTACCGATTTAACCTTTACCGTGGCTAAAAGCCAGTTAGATAGGGCAATGGAGGTGGTGAAACCTATAGCCCAGTCAATTGGCGCCAGGGAATGTGTCAGCGACGCCAGATTGGGTAAGGTCAGTATCATCGGCACTGGGATGCAGAATACCCCGGGCTATGCTGCCAGGATGTTTGGCACCCTCAGTGAGCAGGGGATTAACATCCAGCTTATTACCACCTCGGAGATAAGGATAACCTGTATTATTGATGAAGCCAGGGTCAAGGATGCAGTTCATGCCTTACACCGTGCCTTTGAGCTAGAAATAGAAGAATAATCCAGCCATATAGCGAGTAAAAGGTGTTTCCTTGTTCTTGATTTTGCTTGTTTAGCTGCTTTAGTTAGAGTAAAATACTATGATTCAGTTCGGTCGAGGGTAGCAGGATGGCGTATCAGGAAGAGGAACAGGTAAGGCTAAGGCGGCAGCGCAGCAAGCATGCTATAGCTCTAGCGATGCAAGGTCGGTGGCGGGAGGCGGTAGCGGCTAACAAGGACATAATAGCGAGCTTTCCCAATGATTTTGATGCCTATAATCGTTTAGGCAGAGCCTATATTGAGCTAGGCGAGTACTCACAGGCAAAGGAAGCCTACGGGCGAGCTATAGAGCTTGACCCGCATAATGTCATTGCCCAAAAGAATCTTCGTCGTTTGTCCTATTTAGAGGGGGCTGTAGCTGGCTCAGAGGCTGATTCTGATAAAGCTGAGCCCCAGCATTTTATTGAAGAGACAGGTAAGACGGGCGTGGTCGACCTTTATCACATGGCACCACAAGAGATACTAGCCAAAATGGTGGCTGGTGATAGGGTATATTTGAAGATAGACGAGCCTGGTTTAACCGTGGAAAATGGTCGTGGTGAGTATCTAGGGCAGGTCGAGCCCAAGCACGGGCAGCGACTTATTAAATTAATGGAGGGGGGTAACCAGTATACCGCCGCTATTGTCAGCTCAACGGAGGACGAGGTAACTGTCATTATTAGGGAGGTATATCAGGACCCCAGTCAGGCAGGGCAGCTTTCCTTCCCGTCAAAGGGGGTTGAGAGCCTTCGTCCTTATCTTAGCGATAAAATGCTCAGGCGTGAGTTGGAGTATATGGAGGCATTGGCAGAGGAGTCTGACGATATTGAGGATAAGACGGTTGATACTCAGGAGTAGGAGGTTTTAACCAAGCATGGTTTTAGGAAAGACCAAACCGGTAAATATAGAAGATGAGATGAGTAGCTCTTACCTTGATTATGCTATGAGCGTCATCGTTTCCCGTGCCTTGCCCGATGTGCGTGATGGACTAAAGCCGGTACAGCGACGCATTCTCTATGCTATGGATGGGCTGGGGTTAAGTCATACCAGTCCGCACAAGAAGAGCGCCCGTATTGTGGGTGAAGTGTTGGGCAAGTATCATCCTCATGGTGATGCCCCAGTTTATGAGGCGATGGTGCGCATGGCACAGAATTTCTCTATGCGATATGTCCTGGTTGATGGGCAGGGCAATTTTGGCAGCATGGATAATGACCCCCCGGCAGCTATGCGTTATACCGAGGCGCGCCTAGCCTCCATTTCTGAGCAGATGTTGGTTGATATTGATAAGGAAACAGTCGACTTTATGCCCAACTTTGATGATAGTCTTAAGGAGCCTTTGGTTCTACCCACCCAATTACCCAATCTGCTGGTTAATGGCAGCGCCGGAATCGCAGTGGGGATGGCTACCAGTATCCCCCCTCATAATCTCGGGGAGGTGTGCGATGCCATCTCATACCTCATTGATAATCCCGAAGCCACAGTTGATGAACTTACCCAATTCGTTAAAGGGCCTGATTTCCCCACCGCTGGCATCATCCTGGGGGGAGAGTGGATTAAGAATGCCTATGCTACCGGGCATGGCAAGGTGGTAGTTCGAGCTAAGGCTCTCCTGGGTGACATGCCGGGGGTTGGGCGGCGTCAAATAGTTGTTACTGAGCTTCCTTATCAGACCAATAAGGCTGCCCTGGTGGAGAGGATAGCAGAGCTGGTCAAGGTCAGGAAGATTGAGGGCATCAGTGGGCTGCGCGATGAGTCAGACCGTCAGGGTATGCGTATTGTCATTGAGCTGAAGAGAGAGGCTCAACCGAAGCAGGTGCTCAATAACCTTTATAAATATACCTCAATGCAGTCAGCCTTCTTCGTTAATATGCTGGCTCTGGTTGATGGTCAGCCCCGGGTAATAAGTCTCAAGGAAGCGCTTCAGTATTACATAGATTTCCGCCACCAGGTTATCACTCGGCGCTCTCGGTTTGAGCTGAAACAGGCTAAGGCGAGGGCTCATATTCTGGAGGGACTTAAGATTGCCTTAGACCATATAAATAGGGTGATTGCTACCATCAGAAAATCGGAAACGGCTGAGGTTGCTCGCCGTGAGCTTATGAGCGGTTTTGGTTTATCCCAGGCTCAGGCGCAGGCTATCCTTGATATGCAGCTACGTCGGCTGGCTAATCTGGAGCGGCGCAAGCTCGTTGATGAATATGCCGAGTTAGTAAAAACCATTGCCTATCTGGAAGACCTTCTGGCTAACCCGAGGAGAATACTTCTCCTGGTAAAGGAGGAGGTGAGTGGGTTAAAGTCCCAATATGGCGACCCACGGCGAACTGAGATAAGTGAGGAAGAGGTGACGGAATTTCGTGAGGAAGACCTTATCCCTCATCAAAGCGTGGTGGTGACGCTCAGTAATAGGGGGTTTGTTAAAAGGGTAGCCTCTCGTAGCTACAGGCCGCAGCATCGCGGTGGCAAGGGTATCATTGGCATGGTGACCAGAGAGGCAGATGCAATAAGACTTCTGGTGGTGGCTGATACCCATGACAACTTGCTGTTCTTCACCAATCGGGGCAGGGTCTTCCATCTTAAATGCTATGAAATCTCAGCCGATAGCTCCCGGGTGGCTAAGGGGACAGCGGTGATTAACCTTTTCTCCATTGCTGATAATGAGAGGGTTACCGCTATGGTAGCATTGGCTGATTTCAAGCCGGGTTCCTATCTATTGATGGCTACCTGCCGTGGGGAAATAAAAAAGACAACGGCGGATAAATTTGCTTCAGTGCGAAGTAGCGGGCTTATTGCCATGGATTTGGAGCCGGGGGATGAATTAGTGGCCGCCCGTTTGGCTACTGACCAGGACGATGTCCTTTTAGTGACTCAGGAAGGGCAGGCAATCAGGTTTGCTGTATCTGATTTAAGGGCTGCCTCCAGAACCAGTGGCGGGGTGCGCGGTATTCGTCTGACCCCTGATGACCAGGTGGTCAGTATGGATATTATCTATCCTGATGCCTATGTATTAGCCGTTACCGCCGGAGGCTCCGGTAAGCTCACCCCGGTTGCCGCCTATCACAGGCAACATCGTGCTGGTGGCGGGGTCAGGACGTTTAAGCTTATTGAAAAAACGGATAAAATTGCTGCTGCCACGGTGGTCTCTCTATCTCAGCAGGCAATGATTATATCGGCTGAGGGCATTGTCATCCAGACCCCGGTGAAGGAGAAAGACCCCAAAAAGGGAATCACCATTCAGGGCAGGAGCACCCAGGGGGTAAGGCTGATGAGGCTCGACCCTGGTGATAGGGTGGTGGCTATTGCCTGTTTTGATACGGAGGCTAGATAGTGGGCGTAACCTCTTTCCCTTTGCAGGGGAAGGTAGCTATTGTCACCGGGGGTAGAAGGGGAATAGGTGAGGCTATTGCTCTGGCTTTGGCTGAGGCTGGGGCTGATATAGCTATTTGTGACCGGGTGGTTGAGGATGGCGAGCTTAAAGCCGTGGCTGAGGAAGTTCAGCGACTGGGTCGGCGTTCTTTGGCTGTAAGGACTGACATCACTCAGAAGGCTGATGTGGATAGTATGGTTCAGAGAGTGGTGGATGAGTTTGGCGTCATTGATATTCTGGTAAACAGTGCGGCTATGAACATCAGGGCACCATTGCTTGAGCTTGGTGAGGATGGCTGGGACAGGGTTATCAATACTGACCTTAAGGGATACTACCTTTGCTCTCAGGCAGTGGGCAAGAGAATGGTTGAGCAAAAACGGGGCAGTATTATCAATATCGCCTCCACTGCGGCGATAAAGGCGGCTGCGGAGATGGGCGTTTATTGTATTGCTAAGGCGGGTGTGGTTATGCTCACCAGAGTCCTGGCTCTGGAGTTAGCCCAATACAATATACGGGTTAATGCCATTGCCCCATACATGGTTAAGACCAAGTTCAGCCAGCCGTTGTGGGGTGACCCTGAGACCTTAAAGCAGCTTGAGTCTGAGATACCGCTGGGTCGGCTGGCTGAGCCAGGAGATATAGTTGGGTCGGCTCTGTTTTTAGCCTCCGATGCCTCCAGTTATATCACGGGACATACTATCATTGTGGATGGTGGCTTAAGCGCCTAGTTTTTGGAGCTTTTGCTGGCAATCTGGCTGCCAGCGTTCCAGTCCACAGGCATTACAGGATTCATAACGACAGTCAGGGGTTTCCTTGCCTTCTATGGCACGCTGATATTCTCGTTTTAGGAAGGCTGGAGTTACTCCGGCATCAATATGAGCCCAGGGTAGGAGCTCGTCTAAAGGATGTTCCCGCTGGGCATAGAAGCTGGGTTCAAGCCCGGTCTGTTCAAAGGCGCGAAGCCAATTTTGATAGTTGAAGCGTTCATTCCAGGCATCAAAGGTTGAGCCTAACTTCCAGGCACGATAGATAACTTCGCCCAATCGTCTGTCTCCCCGCGACAATGCTGCCTCAAGCAGGCTGACTTCGGGCTCTTGCCAGGATATCCGGCTTCCCTTCCGGCGTAACCCCAGCTTAAGCAGTTCATGCTTAGCGCTTAGCTGCTGTTCGCTTTCCTGGGCTACCCATTGAAAAGGGGTATGTGGCTTGGGGATAAAGGTTGACAGGCTAACTCTTATCTGGGGCATTCCACCTTTAGTCCTCCTGCCCGATGAGCGGATTTTAGCCACTAGCTGGACAATTTCCTCAATATCATCCATGGTTTCGGTGGGTAAGCCGAGCATAAAATATAGCTTAAGGCTTTTCCAGCCTCTGGCGAAGGCAGCGGCAGCGGTTTCCAGGATTTCATCCTCAGGGGTGCTCTTATTGATGATTCGGCGCAGTCTTTCGCTTCCTGCCTCTGGGGCGAAGGTGAGTCCTGTTTTTCTGCGAGAGGGAAGGGATTCCATCAATCTTACTGAAAAGCTATCAATGCGGAGGCTGGGGAGGGATAGAGCAAGGTTATCATAATGATGGACGAGGCTAGCCACCAGCTCCTCAATGTGGGGGTAGTCACTGGTGCTTAGCGAGACCAGGGACACAACATTATAGCCACAGTTGGCAATAAGCTCCCCCACTGCCTGTAGCACCTCTTGTTGAGGGCGCTGGCGCACCGGGCGGTAGATAATCCCTGCCTGGCAAAAGCGGCAGCCACGAGCGCAACCCCGCTGAATCTCCACTGCCCCTCGGTCGTGGACTACCTCAATATAGGGAACTACCGGTCTGGTGACCGGGGGAGGGAGCTTGGTCACAATCCGCCGCTGAATAATGGGTTTGGCCTCAGCCGCAGTAGGGGTAATGCTTTTAACCGAACCATCAGCCTGGTATTCCACCTGATATAGGCTGGGCACATAGATGCCGGGGATGGCAGCCACCTGGCGCAGAAGCTCTTTTTTGGAAGCTGCCTTGCCCTTCCACTCCCGGAAGCTATCAACTAGCTCAAGCAATACCTCTTCGCCCTCTCCGATTACAAAGAAGTCAATAAAGTCTGACATAGGCTCGGGGTTGAGAGAACAGCTACCACCGGCTATTACTATGGGATGGGAATCGTTTCTTTCCGAGGCTCTGACTGGTATTTGCCCCAGGTCAAGGATGTTCAATACATTGGTATAGGTAAGTTCATAGTCCAGGGAGAAACCGATGATATCAAAATCCTTTAGCTGGTGCTTGGATTCAAGGCTGAGCAGGGGAATACCAGCAGTCCGCATGGCTGCTTCCATATCTGTCCAGGGGGCATAAACCCTTTCGGCGAGAACATCCGGCTGGCTATTGAGCAGGTCATAGAGGATGGGCAAAGCCATATTGGACATGCCTATTTCATATAAATCGGGGTAGCAGAGGACAATCCTGAGAGCGGTCTTGTCCCAGTCCTTTACGATGCTATTCCACTCGCCACCGGTATAGCGGGCTGGTTTAGCGATCTGATGTAGTATATTGTTGGGGTAGGTCAATTTGTTCCCCTCTCATTCTTATCAGCTCTACTATTAGCCAAGAGATTCCTTACGTAGCAACTTGCGATAATAAGAGCCAGATAGATATAGAGCTGCCGCTGGGTTGTGACCGAAGACCCTGTCCTTAGCTACCAGAACAGTAACCGGGGCTTTAGCATATTTGAAGAACAGTGAATCATGACCAACACAAAGTCCCACAAGTATGTTGAACTCTGTCCCCTCACTATTCAAAATTTCAGCTTGGGTTATGGGGCTGCACATTGCTTCAAAGGAACCCGGGCCTTCTATCTTCTGCTCCTCCGCAATACCAATCCTTTCCTTTGGTATGGCTCCTGCCTTACAGCAGACGGAAACGACTTCAAAGCCTCTATTTTCTAAAATCCCAGTTAGTATTCTAGCCTCATCCATTAAACCACCACAAAAGGCAATGCCTAGCTTCTTATAGCCCATCTTCTTAGCGAATTGTGCCACCTCCTCCACCCTCGGGTTACGTGGAGTCAGGCCTTCTGGTAGGTGCATATAACACTCAAATTCTTGAATGGAGGCTTGTCGAGCAAACTCCTTAGTCTCTGGGTCATCATATTTAGTCAACGCCTGTTGGATAATCTCTCGTTTAGTCTTTGTCGGGCAGTTTGACGGCCCTTCAAGAAATGCCTTACTGTTGCACACTACCTTGGTGCACTTGGCACACTCAGTGTTTTCATCCATGAACTTCCCTCCTTCATTAGAATTTGTCAATTCTAGGCATTATCCAACTGTGACAGGTCAAACCTCATGCCATCCCGGGCAGCGATTACCCTGACCCCGGTCTGCTGAGATAGCCTCAGGGCTACCTCCCAGGGCTTTGCCCGCCACATGGTCATGCCAAAATGGGTCAAAATGGCTACCTTGGGCTTTAATTCCATAATAATATGCTCGGCATCTGGCACCGATAAATGGTCAATAGGGCGACCTGGCTCCAGGAAGACTACATTAATAATCAGTAGCTCACCGCCATAATTTTGACATAGGCCATCAAAATAGCGGCTATCAGCGATATAGGAGAAGGTATGCTCGGCGGTTCTAAAGATTATGCCATAGGTCTCTACCGGGTGTATGTGGCGAATTGGAGTATTAAAGGAGATATTGCCTATGGAGTAGGACTTGCCTTCCTGCAAAACCTCGATTCCCTCAAGGTAGTCTTTCAGGTAGGAAAAGACCACCGGCTCGGTCTCCAGGGCATCACCCGGGGCAAAGAGCCAGCCATGCCGCTTGAATCCGCCCCGAGTCATCGCCTCAATCATAATATTGACGTCCGCCGAGTGGTCAAGATGGCGATGCGATAGGATGATAGCGCCGAGCTTATCGGCTCTGAGCTTCCTCTTGGTGGACTGAACTATACACCCCGGACCGGGGTCAACAAGTATTTCAGTGCCACTCAGGCTCAGCCACAAGCCACCTGAAGCCAGAATCTGGCTAATTACCACAAACCTGGCACCAGCCGTTCCCAGAAAGGTTATGGTGTCTGCCATAGCCATATAACTATAGACTATGGCTTTGTTTTTTACAATTGCTTTATATGAGAGTTCTTATCACCCTCACCCCCTTAATCCCCCTCTCCTCGAAGACTCTTCGAGGAGAGGGGGAGGGATATTAAAAAGAGGGGCGTCAGCCCCTCTTAAACACCCGGTTAAGTTGGGATGCCCTCTTCAGAGAAGAGGGGGCTGGAGGGCACAGTCCCCAAATTGGGGAGTTTTGGAGAGGTGAAGCCTCTATAGGGTGGGAAGAGAGAGAAATGTTAAAAAGGGGGAGTGGGCATCACTTAATTACCCTTTGACGGCGGAGGGCTCGCCGACTAAAATAGCACTAATCGGCTGATAAGGAGAATGAGATGGAGCAAATTTGGGCACCGTGGCGTATAAAGTATATCCAGATGGAGAAAGTGGAAGGATGCATTCTATGTGAAAAACCGAGACAAAATAGTGATGCTCAAAACTACATCCTGCACCGGGGTGAAAAAAACTTCGTCATTATGAATAGCTATCCCTATAACCCAGGTCACCTGATGATAGCCCCCTACCGCCATGTGGCTAGCCTAGAAGAGCTAACCAATGAAGAGCTTCATGAGCACTTTGAAATAGTTAGCCGAAGTATCAAGGTTCTGAGGCAGGTATTCGACCCCGGCGGCTTTAACATTGGCATAAATATGGGAAAGGTGGCTGGAGCTGGGATAGATGACCATGTTCATACTCATATTGTGCCGCGGTGGCAGGGTGATACCAACTTTATGCCGGTAATATCTGATGTGAGGGTAGTGCCTGAAGCCCTGGCTGAGACCTACGAAAAGCTAAAAAGCAAATTTTGAGCCTAGCCTGGAGATTGCTTTTTGAATTTGGCTTTTAGCGCTTCTATTTCCTGTATTCTTTCAAATTCCTCCTGGCTGAGGGGTTCGCAGGACTTGAGCTCGTTGCCCTCTATTTTAATAGAAAAAAGCTCTCTGCATTTCCAGCAGCGGTATGGACCCTCATAGGTTGGCTCAACCAGGGAGAGACTGCCCTCGGTGCCACATTTAGGGCATTTTATGGTTATCATCATGGCGACACCCTCCAAATACAATAATAAGTGCCCCCAAGCGAATTCGAATCGCTGTTCGAATTCAACCTAAAGGCTAGAGTGATGACACCATTGATGATAGTGTCAACTAGCTCCTGAAGGTCGGGAGGGAGATGCCTTGTGGTAGCGTTCATTGCTTCCCTCCTCATTATTTTTTGATCTATTATGACAATTCCAATGATGCCATGTCAATACTTTCACTAAAGTATTTTCCCAATTGGTAATTAAACCGTACTGCTGAGCTTTTCAAAGCTTCCAGCTTAATTGTTTGCTCATCTAACAATTGGATTCGCCTTAATGGATGGCATGACCTTGTACCCTACCTAAATAGAGTCATTCGCGTAAATGCCGATAGATAGCTAGTGGTATGCCATGCGGTATTTTGAATCTCATTCGCCTAAAACGAAAGAAGCATAATGTTCCAGCCAAATCAATGCCCCAGATAGTGGGCGGTACCAAGGCTAAATACGGGCTTATTGCAATTGGTTCCATCAAGGTTATGATGTTTTTATGACCCAGAAAGAAGTGGAAGAGTACAGCCTCCACATAAGGCTGTACAGAGAAATGCAGCCGGTGCTGAAGGATGCTGCTGACCTAGCCTACAGGATGGAGGACATCCCAAAGCCAGATCTGGTTGACCTGATAAACCTGTTCATTGGCTGGGGGCTGAGCATCCAGAAGAAGAAGTGGCTGGATCGGATGGGATACCGATAGATATTTATCGGCAGTTAGGTGAATGTATCAATTTAAGTTGATACAAAGATGGGACAAAGGGAGTGGTGCCCTTACAAAGCATCGAAAAGAGAAGTTTTAGCTTTCTTTGAGGAAAGAGAGGCTGTCACGATCCATAGCCTCATAGACAGGTTTGGCTATTCTTATGAGGGGGCAAAAAAGAGAATATACTTACTTCACCGTGAGGGGTTAGCCGCTTTTTGAAAGGGGCACCTGGGGATTAACCCGAAAAGGAGGTTAATGTACTATGAGCAATAATGAAGAAAAGGTAGAGGTTCCCATAGTTCAAGAGGAGTTTGGCTATAAATGTAGAAGCTCCAAGCCTGATGAGAGGATTGAACGCTCATTGTAGCGTAGCGTAACAGGGAACGCATCTCTCGCCCCTAGAGTATAGGAACTACCTATACTCAATTAAGAGGTTTGGGGTCGCATCGAGGCATTTTGCCCGCCTAAATTTTGACTACAGAGCGTCTCTTATTGTAAAGTAGGGGCTCCCAGCACAGGTAGCAGCTTGGAGCCCCTTTTTGTACCGTGACTTGACAAATCAAGCTTGTGTTACCTGTTAACTGGGTGTGTGACTATTGACATTATAGAAGTGAATAGTCTATCCTTGATGATAAAAGGGGAGGTAGACCAATGCAAGCATACTGTATGAAGTGCCGTGCCAAGAGGGAAATGAAGGATGCTAGAGCCATAACTATGAAGAATGGCAGACCGGCAACTCAGGGTGTGTGCCCGGTATGTGGGACCAAGATGTTCAGAATCGGGAAGAGTTAAGCCGACAGCAAAACGTCAACAATCGATGAAAGGCTGGATATCCATACGGAACGGAGAATCCAGCCTTCCTTTTTGCTTTAGAGGTCACTTTTCAAGCTTTTGTGTAATCGTCAAGGCGGGATGCCACTTGCCCGATTACAGCTGAGGCTACCCACACGGGAGGGGGAGATAAAATATTTAAACTAGTCGGCAGAAAAGGTAAGAACCCCTAGTACCTCAGTTTCCCCTGGCAGAGCCCGCCACATTTACGCAGTGTCAAAGTATTAAACCTTTCCCTCCAAGCCTACCCAGTACTTCTCCCTCAACTCTCTCTTCAAAATCTTGCCAGCAGGGTTCTTGGGCAGGGAATCAACAAACTCAACCGACTTTGGTGCTTTATAACCTGCTATGCGCTCCTTGCAGAAGGCAATAAGCTCTTCGGCGGTAGTGCTTGCTCCCTTCTTTGTCACTACTACAGCGTGAACCTTCTCTATCCAGTATGGGTCAGGGACGCCGATGACCGCCGCCTCCAGAACCGCAGGATGCCGGTAGAGAATCTCCTCCACTTCCCTTGGATAGACATTCTCCCCACCGGAAATAATCATGTCCTTTCTCCGATCTACAATGTAGATATAGCCCTCCTCATCGTAGTAGCCCATATCCCCGGTATGAAGCCAGCCGTTAACGATGTTTGTGCGTGTATCATCGGGCTTGTGCCAATATTCAACCATGATGTGCTTGCTCCATACTATTATCTCGCCCACTTCACCCGGCTTGACATCGTTACCTTCGTCATCCACAATTCTGACCTGCACCCCGATATCTGGTCGGCCAGCCGACACCAGTTTTTTCTGTTCCTTCTCAGGCCTATCCAGAACATTATGGTCCTCTTTCGACAGGTGAGAAATGGCTGGGCCACTTTCACTCTGCCCGTAGCCCTGGGCGAAAATAGGGCCGAAAACCTTCATCCCTTTCTTTAGTACCTCCAAAGGCATGGGTGAGGCACCATACCACAGGAACTTCATAGAGCTGATATCATACTTATTGAGGTCAGGCAGGTTAAGCATCGCTACCAGGTGGGTTGGCACAAGGTCCATATGGGTAGCCCGCTCATTTTGGATAATTTGTAGCGTAGCTGCTGGATCAAAGAATTTCAAGATAATATTGCATCCCCCGATGTACAGGGAGGACCGGAAATGGGTATTCCCCGCAACATGGAAGAGAGGCGTTATCAGGACACGCTTGTGCCCAGGTTGTAGGCCCATATCTATAACCAGAGTCTTAGAGTCCTCTATGAAGCGACGTTGAGTATATAGGGCACCCCGGGGCACACCAGTAGTGCCACTGGTATAAATGATGCAGACGGGGTCGTCCTCGTCTACCTGAACATCAGGCTCTTGCCCAGAGTGTGATGCCAGCAAGTCATGGTGAGCTATCATGCTGGGGGCAGAACCTTCAAAGGAGATGAAATTCTTAACCTTGGGTAGACGCGGCCTTAAGGAATTGCCCACTTCTAATAATTCAGGCCCTACAAAAATGGTGTTGGCTTCCGAATAGTTGATGATGTACTCAAGCTCATCCTCCCTCAACCTAGGATTAAAAGGCGACGCAATAAATCCTCCCTTCATCGCTGCCCCATAAACATCGGCATACTCAAGACAATTCCAGGATAAGATTCCAATAACTTCTCCCTTCTTAACTCCCATTGCCTGCAAGGCATGTATCAGCTTGTTTACTCTTGTATTGAATTCGGAGAAAGTTATCCTTGTATCTCCATACACGAAGGCTTCTTGGCCTGGATACAAGAGCGCATTTCTGTAGATGACATCTGCATAGGTGCCTATGTTGTATCGACATAGTTCTCTTAATATATTCTTTGTTGGCATTCTTTCCCTCCACCCCATTTACTAACTATTTCTACTGCTTATGGCGTTGCCGGTACGCTTCAATATAACGCCTGGCACGCTTATCACTAGCCAACACAAGGTCAGCAGCTAGAATAATTGGACGTACCTTGGCCACATCCACAATGAGACAGGTGACACCTGCGACAACAGCCATAACTACGAAGGCATTATTGAGCAAGTCACGATCGGGCAAGCCAAAAGAGACATTGCTGGCTCCCAGTGTCAGGTTCACTCCCAATTCGGCCTTAATCTTCCGAATGGCTTCTATGACTGCCAGCCCAGAGCTGGTATCGGCTCCCACGGTGGAAGCCAGGCAATCAATGATGATGTCCTCTCGAGCGATACCAGCTGCCTCAGCACGCTCCACTACCTTATGGGCAACGCCTACCCTCCGTGCTGAATCCTTTGGGATACCCTCGTCGTCTTGCACCAAACCAATGACTACTGCTCCATATTCCTTAACCAGAGGTAGAACCTTGGCTAAGGAGTGCTCTTCACCAGTAACCGAGTTAATGAGCGGCTTACCCTTGTAGACTTTGAGAGCTGCTTCTAGAGCCTCAGGGTTGGCACTGTCAAGGCATAGAGGTATATCTACCGTGTCCATCACTGCCTGCACTACCTGGGGGAGCAGGGTTACCTCGTCCACACCAAATGTACCCACGCTGACATCAAGAATGTCCGCCCCGGCTTGTGCTTGAGCCAGGGCTTCCCTACAGACAATCTCCAAGTTGCCTGCCTTCAGAGCCTCGGCTAGTTTTTTCTTGCCGGCAGGATTGATACGCTCGCCGATAAGCACTGTGGGCTGGCCATCACCAATGATTACTTCTTTCGCAGGGCTTGACACTCTGGTCTCCATCAGCTAGTTACCTCCCTCCTGCCGTCTATAATCCTATATCGTCCTAAGTAACTCGCCTGAATGAAGGTCTGCTCAAAGTTAGGAGCACTAGCTAATTCAATATAATTGACCCTTGAGGCAACAGCTTGGGCCTCAGCCCGCTGGCTAAGGGAAATCAGAGCCAGCTTGGCTCCCATGCCAGCGGCGTTTCCTGCCTGCCGGAAGCGGTTTAGGGGCAGTGATGGCAACATACCAATTGCCACCGCACTGGCTACATCGATGTAGGTGCCAAAGGCTCCGGCAATGATCACCTGCTTAATTTCGTCTTCAGAGCAGCCGTTCGCTTCCAGAAGCACCTGGATACCGGTGCGAATGGCTGCCTTGGCCAGTTGCAATTCTCTCACATCGTGCTGAGTGATAGTGATGGCTGGCTGCCCGCCTCGTTCCTCCTTACCAACTAACACAAACTCGCGTTGCCCTTTGTAGGTATGAACACGAGGGTGGTTCTCCATTATCCTGCCGCCTTCATCAATGATTCCAGCCAAGTAAAGCTGAGCCATAGCATCCAGTATGCCTGACCCGCAAATGCCAACCGGCGGTGCTTCCCCAATAGTCTGGTACTGGATGCTATCATCGGCTATTCGTAAGCGTTCGATAGCTCCCGTGGCGGCCCGCATACCATCCTTGATATGACCGCCTTCAAACGCCGGGCCAGAGGCACAGGAGACGGTAGATATCCATCCTTTACTTACCAAGGAAACCTCGGTGTTGGTCCCGATGTCCAGAGCTAATACCGGACCTTCGGCCTGCCAGACTTCTGTTGCCAACAACATCGCTACATGGTCGGCACCAACGAAACCAGCGATGTTAGGCAGCAGGTACACATATGCCCCTGGAGCAATACGTAAGCCCAAATCACTAGCCTTAACGTCCAGAGCCCTACTAACCGCAGGGACAAAGGGAGAGAGAGCAAGTTGCCTTACTGGCAGACCGAGGAATAGGTGGTGCATGGCGGTATTGCCTGCTACTACTGCCTCAACAATTTCCTCTGTGTTGGCGCCAAGCTCAGCACACAGGTCAGCGCTCAGCTCGTTGATTGCTTCAACAGCTAGCTTCTGCACCGCCACACCCTCATCTGGCGACTGTATGACGCCCGTAATACGACTGATGATGTCCTCTCCATAGCTTATCTGGGGATTCATCACCCCTTTGGCGGCTAAAGTCCGGCCGTCGCTGAGATCAACCAGATAGCCGGCAATCTTGGTGGTGCCCAGGTCTATGGCTAACCCCAACTGGCGGCTGGGGCGGGGGAGGAGAGCTATCACTTCGTCATTGCGGACTATAGCCTGGCACTCCCAGTTCCACGACCGCAGCTGGTCAGAAAGAATACGCAGGACATCAATATCAACCTTGCCGCAGTGTAATTGGTGTTGCTGGTTTAGTACCTCCAGCAGGCGGTCAGCATCAGCGTGTGGTGCAGACAAGGATGGAGCTGCTAGTTGCAAGCGGTAGGCTCGAACGGGCGGCTCCGGGTGAACTGTTATCTCTAATCCCTCCACCTGGACCCGCTGTGGGGTGGTCATCGACTCAGGTGGTACAGTCAATTTGCAATCACTGGTAGGATAAGTCTGGCAGGCCAGACGCCGGCCCCCCTTCAGTTCTTGAGATGTAAAGGCATCCAGTTCGTTAGACGTTGGTTTTGAGACAGTTCCACTTAGAACTTGCACCTTGCATGAGTGGCACGTTCCCTGGCCTCCACATATGCTACTGATACCCACACCGAGCCGGTGAGCACAAGCTAGAAGAGACTCGTTCCTCCGACACTTCCCTCTTCGACCTACCGGCTCAAAATCAATTGTACAAGCAGTCATCCTCTTCCTGTTTTGGCTTTATTCCGTTTCTCCACCTGGGCTGGTATTCTATAAGGACAGGTTTCCCTCAGGCTGCAGCGAGCACAGACTTCAGCTCGTGTCCACCTTGTCATTTTAGGCCCTATGCCAATGACCATGGAAGCTGATTTGCGGGGAACCATTATTCCTGCAGAGGTCAGGCTCACTCCAATTTCCCGTGCCGGTACCATTTCGAGCAACTGCCACTGCTCCGTAATAGGTAAGCCAGGCATACCCGGGCTGATGGGGCTGCTCGCCTGATAGCCACGGGATGATGCCTCACCCGCCATAAACTTGCAGACTTCCTGAGTTAGTGAGTCCACTGCTGCGCTGCCAATGCCATCCAAAAGCAAACCTCGCAAAGGCTCGCCCCGGTTAATGTAGTCTGTTACCTGTTTTTCCAGCTTGCGGCCGATAGTGCCGACCACAGCGGCAAGCTCTTTAGCCTCGGGCAGGAGCGAAGGTAATAACGGGCCAGGCACCACCGTGTTACCCTCCAGGGACAATTGCCTGTGGCTCGTCTCAGTTATAGTGTAGATGTTATAGGCAATAGCCGGCTCCAAAAGATGAGCCTTCTTTACACTGGCTAGTAGTTCAAGAATTAAACTTTTTATCTCAGGCCTGATTTTGGAATATCCCCTGAATCCTTCCCGGCGCAGCACTTCCCTGGTCTTCAAGCTCAGGGGGATATCACGGATTACCGGCATAGCTTCTCCCTGTGAGTGCCTATTTGTATACGCCGTATTCCTTGACGGTATCAACTATCGCCTTGAGATTCTCCCACCTTACCTCATCAAAGAACGCCCCATTGGCCATGATATAGCCACCATCCTTGCCGCAGATATCAATGAGCCTCTTGGTGTGGGCTGTGGCGTCCTGGGTGGTACCTACGGTCAACAAGTCCATGGGCATGTTGCCGGCTACGCAGGCAATGCCGTCCAGTGCTTTCTTGGCTTTAGCCATATCGGTCTGGTCGAACAACCATGCCGTCTTACCTTTAGGTAAGTCCCGGATAACCTCCAGACGTGTGTTATAGCCCCCCTCAGCCCAGATAAACGGGACGCAGCCCTCATCAACTAAGCCCATGATGACCCTTCTAAGGGTAGGCCAGTAGAATTTCTTGTACTGCTCGTCGGAGAGGAAGCCGTCAGCCCCTTTATGCAGGGGCATAAAAATCAGGGGATTTCCGACCCGTTTTGCCGCGTCTACCCCCAGCTGAATAAACATTGGCGTTAGTGTTTCCATAGCCTGGATGAGCTTATCGGGCTGGCGGTACATATCCATCATTATACCTTTAGTTCCCCTCAGGGTGTCGCCAATCACGTCAAAGGGTGCTTTGGTGGGACCAGCTTGGTGGGCGGGAAATCCTAACGCTGGCATCTCCTGGTCGAAGCCACCCACAACTTGTATCCATTTCAGGGCTTCATCCCCGGCTTCAAGAAGAGCCTTATAGGCGGCTTGAACGGGGGGCGTACCATAGGGGAAAAAAGGAACGGCAACTCCGTACATTTCGGTCAGGCAGGAGAGATGAGGGAGCGTCTGGATGGGCTCCAGGGCTCCGAATACGCGCGACGGCCAGATGTAGTAGAAGAAGTACAACGGGTTATGAATCAAGATATCATATTCATCCGCCTTCATGTATTCGCCTTCGATACACTGGTAGGTGGTTTCAGGTGAGACCCCATGGCCGGGCCACTTGTATAGTTTGAAGTCAAGAATCTCAAGGAACTTTCCCGGGCTAGGCACTGCAGCCCCACCGTGCGAATCCGCCTGGAAGTCCAGGGAGAATTTTTTCCATGCCGCGTTGATTTTGTCGTAGTTATACATGACATCATGAGGGGTTAACCCGGAATAATAAGCGGGGGCAAAGCTGGGAATTAGCAACACCGGCACCCTGTCCGGCTTTTTCTTGAGTTGTATGGCATCTTTTATCCGGGTTGTCCTTTCTTTGTACACCTTCTCGGCTTCAGGACTGACAAACTTTACGCCCTCTGGCGAAATCCACCTTTGAAACAGCGCCTCCTGCTTTTCATCCGATGACATCTCTTCCCATTTCTTTTCCATTTTTACCTCCTGCAAATTCTCTGCTGAGGATTATTACTAGGCGCTAACCCATTTCTTGGCTAGGGTAACCCCGGCCATGGCATCCTTGCCGTAGGCGTCAGCGCCGGTGTACTTCTTTATCTCCTCACTCATCTGGCCACCACCAATCATCACCTTTACCTTATCTCTCAGCCCAGCAGCTTTCATGGCTTCTACGGTTTCTTTCATGGAATCAAAAGCCAGCGCCAGAAACCCGCTTAAGCCAACAATAGGGGCACCACTTTCCTTTATTTTGTCGACGAACTTCTGCGCCGGGACATCCACGCCGAGGTCATAGACCTCAAAACCGTTAACATCAAGCATAAAGACCACGATGTCCTTGCCGATGTCATGTATATCCCCGGCAACAGTGCCTATGATAACCTTACCCACACGCTTAACCTCCGCTGCCTTGGCTAGCTTAGGCTTAACCATATCGGTTACTTCCTTCAGTATTTCACCAGAGTATACCAGGTCAGGTATGAAATACTCGCTATCGGCAAAGCGCTTGCCCACGATTTCCACGGCACGTCTGGCATCATCGAGGATACTGAGGGGGTCATCGCCGGCACTTAATCTATCTTGGACAATTCCCAACGCCTCTTTTTCCTTCAAATCAGCCAATGTGCTAACTAGATCTTCAGCCATGTTCCTTTACCTCCTTGACCTATATTGGGCTCTTTAGTCGGAACTTCTAGTATATCTAGGTGTTACCTATTTTGTAACGTTTGGGGGGTGATTGTCAATATCTTAAGCGGATGTCAACACTGGCACTCAATAAACTTGTCTAAGGGCCTTCCCATCGAGATGAGTGGTGAAGGTAACTTAAGATTTGCTGACAAAATATGATACTATGAGGAAAACCCCATCAATTGGGAGGGCAACACCAGTAATTGCAGAAGCTCTGTTCCCTGAAGCGACACCTCTATCTGTTCTCTCTTCTGACTGCTTTTTAATTAATCAAACAGCTTTTCTTAAGCTTGTTTAGCTGAGTTTATTTAATATACATTATATAATATAATTCTTGGAGTGCCAAATAGAAATTAAGGAGGCTAATTTATGGTTGAGCTTAAGAGGACGAAAGAGGAGATCATTAAGAAAGCAGAGGAGTTGGGGATAGAATATGAAGCCAAATACAAGGGCTGCGGCCAGTGTACTTTTTTGGCAATAGTTGATGCTCTGAGATGGGGGGGCTTGGAAATTATCCCAGAGGATATGGAAGATAGACTTTTTTCCGGGATATGCGTTATGACTGGCGGTGTTGGCATGACCGGAGACGGTACATGTGGTGCTGTAACCAGCGGCGTTTTGGTGATGGGTATAGCACTGGGAATTTCTCGGGAGGCTCAGGATGTCAGCGCTTTGCGTATGGGTTGTGCCACCATTCGGAATACTATTCTGGATAAGTATTACAAGGAATATAATTCTATACTCTGCAAAGATGTACAGAGAAAATATTTCGGGAAAGCCTGGGACCTGACAGATGATGAGATGAGTCAGGAGTTCCTGGGAGTAACGCACGGGTGCACTATTATGCAAACTGCTGTGTGGACTACTGAATTTATTTTGGATGAATTTAAAAAAGGAAATTTAAGATTACCAGTATAAGGTTGTATAATGAACCCAAAAGGCACAGTTTGAGCTCTCAGCCTAACGACATGGGACATATAAAATATGAGCGGTCTTAATCGCAAAAAATAAAAGGAGGGAGACATGCCACCAGTATTAGAGGACAAAGTAGCTATCATAACTGGAGCCAGCCGCGGTATCGGGCGGGCATTCGCATTAAGGTTCGCCGAGGAAGGGGCCAAACTACTATTAACTACTACTAATCTTGAAAGGGCTGAGGGCACGGTTAAGGAGATAAGGGCTAAAGGTGGGGAAGCAGTAGTCATGGAGGCCGATATCTCATACGAAAATGCCACCAAAAAGATAGCTGAGAAGGTTATGCAGCAGTATGGTAAGGTAGATATCCTCCTCAATAATGCTGCCATATGGTATGGACTCAACATTACGCCGTGGGATGCCTGGACGTTGGAGGAATGGGACCGAATATTTACGGTGAATGTGAGAGGAACCTGGCTGTGCTGTAAGGCAATAGTCCCCCTTATGATGAAGCAATCCAGGGGTAAGATTATCAATATGGCCTCTAATGTCGCTAGAGTCCCCGCAGCTCAATTCTTTTTGCCATATTCCTGTGCCAAAGGAGCGATTTATACACTAACTCACGCCCTGGCCAGGGCTCTAGGTCCCTCAGGTATTAATGTCAACGCTATTGCCCCGGGATACGTGGCTTCTGAAGCCAGTTTAGCCCAGACGGATAGTGAAAAAATATTCGAGATTGCAACCTCGGAACAATCCATTCAAAAGCGTGAGCAGCCAACCGACCTGGTGGGGACAGCCGTATTTTTAGCCTCAGAAGACTCGGATTTCATCTCGGGACAGGTCATCTATATTGATGCGGGAACCGTGATGTTATAGATATTATTTTTTCTAAGGCTAAGGCCAGAGTTCCTGAGCCACGTCTGCCAGGCCCAGTTCTTGTAGCTTCTTTTTACTCGGCTTGGCTGTCTTGAGGTCCCAATCCATGGCAGCCAGGTACTCTTTATCCAGGGTGTCCTCATCAACTGTTACCCCTGCCAATGGGCCCTCTTTCTGCGGTGGCCTGCCAAGTACCCTATCGGGGACTTTGAACTGTAGTGGATTCAACCCTTCGCGAACATTGAAAGCCTGCCGAAGGTTAGAAATTCTCTCCCCGGTCCTAAGCAGCTCGTCATTAGTTATGTCCCAACCGGTAACCGCGCTCATAAACTCAACGATAGCATCAACGGTGGGCAGAGCCCAGTACACGAACAGGCACATCCCAGTACAAACCACGGCTTGGTGGAAGTTGCTACCTATCTTGCGTGCTTCGCCTCTGCCGGCAAAGGACCTGTGGTCGAATCTGGGCAACAGTCCTGAGGGATGCGCGGGTGCCTCCGACAATTCTGAGCCCACAAAATGACGACCCGGAGTGGGGTCCAGCCTGTAGCTAGTTGCGTAGTGAAACGCATGCTTCGGGTCATGTGCCGGAAGCTCTTGCCCTTGAATATGCATGGCGTATTTGTCTGCCTCCTTGCCTATCTTCTCTGCTGCCACCTTTACCCCATCGGCTAACACGGTACCGAAACCTTCCCTCTTGGCTAATTTTTCCGTCATGGCAACGATGGCTTTATGGTTGCCCCAGGTCATTTCGATACCATCGGTGTCTGCCTTGGTAATAAGCCCATTCTCAAAGCATTCAATAGCCAAGGCAATGGTAGCCCCGGCAGAGATGGTATCAATCCCATAACGATCGCAAATATCGTTTGCCTTGATTATCGATTCAAGGTTGTTATTGAGACAATTGGTGCCAAACATAGCAATTGTCTCATATTCAGGTCTACGTGAACCGGCCTCATATTTATACTCTCCGGTTCCTTCCTTCATGTACCCTCCACACGCAATGGGGCACAGATAACAGGCAAACTTCTTCGACCTACGCTCAATCACAGCGTCGGCTCCGATGGGTTTAGCATCGGGGAAGTCAACAACCCCCACTCCTCCCCAGTTTTTGACCGGCGAATCACCGTCCTGGGCGCCTGGGATAGTGAGGAACGGCGTGCCTATCGGCTTTAACCAGACAATATGCCCTCCCAGTTTACCCAGGTACTTTCTCCTGAGCACTTTAACTCTTGTTTCATCGGCCAGAGGAACCTTCATGTTGCCTTTCACCGCCACCGCCTTAAGCTTCTTTGAGCCCATCACGGCGCCCAAACCGGAACGAGCCGCGGTTCTGCCCCTATGTATAACCGCGGAGATGAGAGAGAGATTCTCTCCTGATTGGCCAATGCAAGCTACTTCCACACCCTTGCCCAATTCAGATTTGAGTATGTCTTCGGTTTGGCGAGCATCCTTCCCCCACAGATAGGCAGCATCTCTCAGCTCGGCTTTACCATTATTAATAAATAAGTAAACCGGCTTTTCTGATATGCCGGTAAAGAACACCGCGTCGTAGCCAGCGAACTTCATGTGAGCACCGAAATAACCACCTGAATTGGCATCACCCCAGCCCCCGGTCAACGGTGATTTTCCCACCACTGTGTGCCTTGTACCCGAAAGTGCTGGTGTACCGGTAAATGGACCGGTAAGAATGCCAAAGGTATTATCTGGGCCCAATGGGTCAACACCAGCCTTTTGTCGGCTGAAGAGGATTCTGGCGCCGATGCCATAGCCTCCAATGAACTGGCGGCCAAGCTTTTCGTCGAGCACCTCATCCTTTAGCTCATTTTTGGAAAGATCCACCAGCAGAATCTTTCCCATATAGCCTCGTGCCATACCTTCCCTCCTTGCTCTGTTATCTTTCAGTTTAACGCCCAAGAGACAAAAGCCTCACCACTAGCTTTACCGCGGCATATCATATCAGTTGGGCTACAGCCCCAAATAGGCTTTTTTGACAAGCTCCTCTTGTAGAAGCTCTTTACTTTCCCCTTCCAAGACCACTCGGCCATTTTCTAGCACATATGCCCGGTCAGCTATCTCCAGGGTACGTCGAACATTTTGCTCAATCAGTAAGATGGTAAGTCCCTGCTCACGCAGGGACTTTATGACCTGGAAAACTTCTAATAGTAATCTCGGTGCCAGACCAAACGACGGCTCATCAAACATGCACAGTTTCGGCCTCGCCATTAAACCACGACCCATAGCTAACATTTGCTGTTCGCCACCGCTTAATGTTCTAGCTAATTGCCCTTCTCTTTCTTTTAAGTTGGGGAAGACTTGATAAACCTGCTCAAGCGTTTCTGCCTTCTGTTTCCAGGCTCCAGAGGTATACGCGCCCATCTCTAAGTTTTCACGCACCGACATGTCGGCAAAAAGTTTTCTACCCTCGGGTATATGAGAAATACCTAGTTCCACAATGGTGTGAGGTGCTAGCCCATCTATTCTCTTGCCAAGGAACTCCACACTACCTGAAGCTGGACGTAGCAAACCGGATATAGTATTAAGCAGTGTAGTTTTACCGGCTCCGTTGGCACCAATCAAAGCGACGATTTCTCCCTCATCGATTCTTAAAGAAACGCCCCACAAGGCTTGAGCCTTGCCATAAAAAGTATCCAAGTTGCTAACTTCCAGCATAAGCCTACTCTCCTAAGTATACCTCAATAACTTTTTTGCTGGTGGCAATTTCCTCCGGCGTTCCTTCAGCAATCTTCTCACCGTGATGGAGCACCATAATCCGTTCACATACGCTCATAATTGCTTTCATGACATGCTCAATCATAATAATGGTAATTCCCTTATCCCGAATCCTGGTTACCAGCTCCATAGCCTCGGCTGTCTCCGTGGGATTTAGACCTGCCATCAGCTCATCAAGCAACAATAGTTCTGGCTTGGTTGCTAACGCTCTGGCTACTTCAAGTCGCTTCTGGTTAGGCAGGGTTAAGTCTTTGGCAGGGGTCGCGCTTACTGCCGGCAACCCAACAAACTCTAGTAACCCCGCAGCTTCCCTTGCAGCATCCGCTGATGACATACCGGGTGACGTCCCGAATAACGAGCCCAACAATACATTCTCCAGAACTGGCATATTGGCGAAAATTTTAACTTCTTGAAAAGTTCTCGCCACTCCCATCCTACAGATTTGATGCGGCTTTAAGCCGGTAATCTTTTCGCCTTTAAATCTTATTATCCCTGATTTAAGAACAAGAGCCGCCGATATTAAATTAAACAGCGTTGTTTTACCGGCTCCATTGGGACCAATCAGACCTGCGATTTCTCCCTGGTCGACATGGAAGTCTACGTTTGATACTGCGGCTAACCCTCCAAAATACTTGGTCACCCCTTCACCTTCAAGTATTCTCATGTTGCTCTCCCGTAACTCGTTTCCACAACTTTTGTATCAATCCCACAAGTCCATTGGGCAGGAATAAGATAACGGCTACTAATACGACGCCGAAAATGATCATATATAACTCGGGAATCCTGGTTATTAACTCTTCTTTAAGGTAGGTAAAAATAATTGCGCCGATTACCGGACCGTAAAGTTGTCCCATGCCGCCAAAGATAGCCATCAAAACTGGCATAAAAGAAATGAGCAGATTAAAAGCGATGTATGGGTCAATATATGTCCATCTTGTCGCCATGATCGCCCCGGCAGCCCCCATGAAAACAGCGCTGATGGCAAAGGTGATAACCTTCACTAAAGTTACATTAATGCCGGTGTGAGCCGCGGCTTCCTCGTTCTCACCGATACTCTGCAGGGCTGACCCAAATTTAGAGCGCCTGATAAAGTAGGCGGTAAGCATTGTCATCACAAAAATGACTAACATAACGTAATAAACAGTGGTGTAATCTACGACGATAACGAATCTGCCACGCGTGCCCGTTACATGAAGCTCCCAGAACAGGAGAACATGCTTGATGAGCTCAACGAGTCCGAAAGTGAATATAGCAAAATATATGCCCCTCAGCCTTAGAGTCAAAGCGCCAACGAGAAGGGCGACACAGAAACTGGCTAGACCACCAATACCGATAACGATAGGCAGGGGTAGTGCCTCCCCCAGTATAGCTGCAGTATATATGCCAACCCCGAAGAATGCCGCCGACGCCAGTGACATGTAACCGGTAGGACCGGAAAAAATAACCCAGCTCACAGTAATGACGATATACATAAGGATGCTGCTTAGCAGTATGACAGGATAACCTGGGAGATAGAGGGGAAAAGTAGCCAACAGGATTAATAAGATGAGAGTAATTAACCCCGGTACCAAGAACCTTTTAGAGGTAAATGTGTTAATATCCATTTCTCTACTTCTTCCCCATAATACCTGTTGGCTTCACCAGGAGCAGAAGTATGAAGATGACATAGTAGGCAGCCAGTGATAAGCCCGGCTCTATATAGGTTACTATGCTGCCAATAAGACCCAGTATAAAACCCCCGATAAAACTGCCGGGGATACTGCCCAGCCCACCTAAGACGACCACTATGATGGCAATTATGGTATATTGGAGACCCATAGTCGCTTGAATAGAGAAGCACATGCTGATAAGTAAGCCGGCAAAACCAGCCATTAAAGCACCAAGGCCAAAACATAAAGCCAGCACCCGGTTGATGTTTACCCCCATGAGTCCCGCCGTCGCCGGGTCTTGGGCCGCTGCCCGAATCGCTTTTCCCAGGCGGGTACGGGCTAAAAAGAGATAGAAAACTAAACCTATGCCTACAGCAAAGCCAAGGGTTACCAGGCGATTGGCGGCAAATATCGCTCCCCCCAAATTGACCGGAAAAGCTAAATAAGTGTACCCGCTTGGGGCAGAACCCCATATTAATATGGCCACATTCTGAATGATGAAGAGGAGACCAAAAGAGGCTAACAGGGAATTGCCCTCAAAGGCAGCCGGTGATGCTGACGAGGTTCTGAGGCGTGTGAACAAAGTTCTATGAAGGATAAAACCTATTATGAATACAACAGGACCGACAATGACCAGAGAAACCAGCGGGTTAATGCCAAAGACTATATACAGTGTCCAGGTGGCGAAAGCCCCGAGCATAATAAATTCGCCATGAGCGATGTTCAGCACCCGGGCAACACCATACTGCAGGCTGAGCCCCACGGCAATCAGGGCATAGATGCCGCCCATCAGCAAACCGCCAATCACTACGTCCAGCATTGTCACCAGCATAATAATAACTTTCTGGCTTTGATAATCAAGGGTGCAGGCTGCCTACAAGGTACAGGGAAAATCCTGAGAGAAAATAACCACTCTCAAGATTGTTATCTTTACACCCCTTAGACAGCCTGCTTTACTATTTTATTGCTACTAAACTCAATGTCTACAGACCTGGCCACAGCGGCTTGGGGTAGATAGGGTCTGCGGTACGCTTCTCCCCAGGGTCTATGACCTCAAATATGCCACTTTGCCATTGACCAACCTGCCCGGCATAACATTCAACTGCCAAAAGTCCGCCCTCAAACCAGGTCGGTCCCAGGACCGTATCGAACGTACTTGTAGCCATTACATCCCTTATGACTGCCTGGTCCAGGGTACCCGCCTCCACGATAGCCTGCTCAAAGAATTGCAGCGCAGCCCAATAGTGTAGACCTCCCCACCAATCAGCTAGTCCTACAGTCCATCGTTCGTTGAATTTATCAGCGAATTCTGCGGCTGCGGGAGAACTTTTGGCGTTCCAGGCACCAAAACCACTTACTCCCTCCAGCACTTCGGCACCATACATGTCACAAAAGAATTGGAAATTGCCTCCAGGGCCGAGTACAATGGCCTTTGGGTTAAAGTCAATCGCCATTGCCTGAGGGACAACCACCAGGGTCGTAGGGGGGTAGGCAAAAACGCAAAAGGCATCGACCTCAAGCGCCTTAGCCTCCTTCAATAGTAGCTCTACGTCCGTAGCGTAAGGCGGGACGCTCTTAGCCATAACTACAGTGATGCCCCTCTTCAAAAATTCGCCTTCGGCTGTATGGGCATACTCTATGCCATGAAGGTCAGCGATGTAGATATACGCCACCGTCTCCACGCCCCATTCCACAAAAAGGTCAGCCAGAACCGGTACCTGGTTGTGGTCGGAATAATTCAAGACGGAAAACTGCCAGGGTAGCTCAGGAAGCATGGCGGTGAGGGTCGTACAACCACCCTCGGCTCCCAGGAATATATACTCGTACTTATCGAATATGGAGCTGGCAGCATAGAGGAAAGCGGTGCTACAGGGGGAGAGCAGGAAGTCAACCTCGTCCTCTAAAATCAATCTTTCCAGCAGCATCGTCATCGTGCCTATATCACTTGTATCATCATATATGATTAACTCTATAGGTAATTTTTTGCCGTACTCCTCCACATATATTCCGCCGGCGGCATTGACCTCTTCCACCCACATGTTATAGATTGGCCCGAATGCGAAGTCTCCGATCGCCTGATTTGGGCCTGAGAGAGGTCTTGCCCCACCAATAACGATGCTATCTCTGGTATCATAGTCGTCGGGCAGGGGTGGGGGTGGTTCCTCTTCGTCTGTTGGTGGCGGTGGAGGTGGTGGCGGTGGTTCTTCTTCTGCTGGACAGCCGATAGCAACCAAGCTCATGGCTAACAACAATACTAGCGGGATTAACAACATTTTCTTTTTCACTTGTTTCCTCTCCTTCCTTGAGTTTCAAGCTATGTTATTCATTACCCAATTTACCTTCCTTACATGTTGGTGTCCTCCTTAAATGGTGTATTCACAGCAAGCATTTTGTTAACTCACACAGAAATGTTGACTGTTTAGTTGAAGCTTAATGCAGAATATTTGAGATGTCAACAGGTTGTACCCTGTAAATACATCCAAAACCATTTAGGTCACGAATTACCTTACATTCTTGAACGCAATCGAAGAAAGGACTAAGCTTGTTTAGCTGAGTTTATTTAATATACATTATATAATATAATTCTTGGAGTGCCAAATAGAAATTAAGGAGGCTAATTTATGGTTGAGCTTAAGAGGACGAAAGAGGAGATCATTAAGAAAGCAGAGGAGTTGGGGATAGAATATGAAGCCAAATACAAGGGCTGCGGCCAGTGTACTTTTTTGGCAATAGTTGATGCTCTGAGATGGGGGGGCTTGGAAATTATCCCAGAGGATATGGAAGATAGACTTTTTTCCGGGATATGCGTTATGACTGGCGGTGTTGGCATGACCGGAGACGGTACATGTGGTGCTGTAACCAGCGGCGTTTTGGTGATGGGTATAGCACTGGGAATTTCTCGGGAGGCTCAGGATGTCAGCGCTTTGCGTATGGGTTGTGCCACCATTCGGAATACTATTCTGGATAAGTATTACAAGGAATATAATTCTATACTCTGCAAAGATGTACAGAGAAAATATTTCGGGAAAGCCTGGGACCTGACAGATGATGAGATGAGTCAGGAGTTCCTGGGAATAACGCGCGGGTGCACTATTATGCAAACTGCTATGTGGACTACTGAATTTATTTTGGATGAATTCGAATGCCCCCAAGCGAATTCGAATCGCTGTTACCGGCTTGAAAGGCCGGTGTCCTAGGCCTCTAGACGATGGGGGCATGCTATTAAAGTATAACAGAGATAGGCTCAGCCAACAACGCTACACAGCCTCCTTTGCTCTGGGAATTTATCTCCCCACATAAACCATCGCCGTCCGTAAGGTATTGACATAAGTTTATCCTTGTAGTAGGCTTCAACGGGATAAATATAGACAAACAAAGGGGGCAGAGATGAGGAAGCATTTTATTATCGCTCTAGTTGTTGCCTTGGTAGTTGCACTCGTTATTCCCACTGGCTGTGTTAAGCGTGCAGAATTTGAAGTAAGTTCCCTCAACATCTCACCGGATGCGGTAGTTAGCGGAGACCTGACTACGGTTACAGCAGACGTTGAGAACATCGGAGAGGTTGAAGGGACCTACACTGTAATACTAACAATCGATGGGGTGGAGGTGCAAACACAAGAAATTACTCTAGCAGTAGGTGCCAGGGAGACAGTAACGTTCCAGGTAGTCAAAGAAGCTTCGGGGACTTACCAGGTTGGCATAGCTGAGCTGACGGGTACACTGATGGTGCTGAAGGAGTTAGCTATAGGTCAGCAAGCTGCCTTGAATCAGCCAGCCGTAGTCGTTATTTATACCATATGGACGGCAAGTATAGTTGGTGAGGACACTCGCGAATCAGAAGTCTCCTTGTGGAGTGGTGACGACTGGATATGTGACTTGGACATCCCAACCTTTAGCATTGGAGGTCAAGGCTCGGGGTTCATAGTTAGTCCCGACGGTTACATTTTGACCAATGCCCATGTGGTATACATGGATGACGAAGAACTTGAAAATGCTTTTTACCGAGAATTTGTTAATTGGGGTATTGAGGAATTCCCACAGGCCCGTGTCCAAAGGGGGTATGATCCTTGGCCAGTAACCAATGAAGATATGGAAGATTTATGGATGGATACGCACGAACATTTTGATGTGGTTGACATCAAAAGAGCGGTCACGGTGGGTCTGGGAAAATCGGTTGCCGGGATAGAGCTAATTGGAAAGGGGTATAGTGCCGACATAAGAAGAGTGAGTGCGCACGAATACAAGCTTATAGACGGTGAGTGGGTTCCGTATACCGGAAAAGACATTGCCATAATCAAAATAGAGGCAAAGAATCTTCCCTCCATAGTTTTAGGCGATTCAGATGAAGTGATGGTGGGAGATAGTGTAATCGCCATTGGCTACCCAGGAGCAGTGATTCAACATTCTTGGCTTGCTGAAGAAAGTATGTTTGAAACCTCTCTTACCTCAGGCATAATAAGTGCTCTAAGGAAAATGCCTGACGGCTCTCCAGTGTTACAAACCGATGCTGCGCTAACACATGGTAACAGTGGAGGCCCGGTTCTCAACGCCCAGGGTGAGGCTATTGGCATATCAACCTTTGTTACTTGGGGCTGGGACCCAGCCCTTGGGGAATATAAAGAGCTCGCCGGGTTCAACTTCCTAGTTCCCAGCAATATTGCTGCCGATCTCTTGAGGGAGATAAATGTTGAGAATAAGCATGGTTTGACCGATGAGCATTATAGAATGGCGATGGTGTATTACTATGCCGAAAGATATGCTGAGGCTTTGGAGGAATTTGAGACCGTACTTAACCTTTGCCCCGGACACCCTTACGCCCAAGATTTCATTACTATTTGCCAAGGGAAAATATAGAGTACGAGATAAAGCCTCTCACGGCGATTAGCAGTGCGATTTCGTAGCGTATCAATGAGGGGTAGGGTGGCTGGCATTGTCATCGGGACATTGGCTCTTATTCAATCTCGGAAGCGGTCTTTAGGCTGAGGGCTACCTCTCTCCTATGGGCACTGGAGACCTTGACTCTTGACGGAGTCAGGGATAATAGGTTTTGCTTCTTTAATCTCAAGGTTTTTATTTAGTAACCCTGTTCCACCGACCACTACATCACCGCCCGAGCTATAATATGCTACAATACTTCAGATGGGCAAAGAACATTGGCTTAAGAAGAATTTCATTCCTATATTAATGTTGCTCTTTGTCATTGCCATTACAGTTGGCATTTACCTTGTTTACGGGCGCCACCCAGAAAGGCTTTTGGAACTAAAAAACTATGCCTATTGGGGTGCCTTCCTTATCAGTCTGATTGGGAATGCTACTGTTATTCTACCCGGTGCGGTTCTACCCATACTCTCGACTATAGGTGTTGTTCTCTATCCGGTTACCGGACCATCTGGTCCAATCATTGTGGGGTTGGTTGGTGGAATAGGAGCCGCTATCGGGGAGATGACCGGTTATATGGTAGGCTATAGTGGGCGGGGGATTGTAGAAAGGGCGAATCTATATAATCGGCTGGTGAAGTGGCTGAGGAGGTGGGGAACATTGACTATCTTTATCCTCTCCTTGGTGCCGTTCTTCTTTGACCTGGCTGGGATTGCTGCTGGCGCCCTTCGCTTCCCCTTGTGGAAGTTTATCCTTGCCTGCTGGTTGGGCAGAACCATACTATATGTAGGTATCGTCTTGGCTGCTGGCTGGGGGTGGGAAACTGTGCTGCCATACCTTGGTTAACGGTGCTTGATTTTCATTAGCAGCAATGAACCGACGATGAAGTAGATGAAACAGGCTAAAAGCATAACTGAGTAGCCCAAGTTAAGGCTATAGGCATTGAAGAAATCAATCACCGGTCCGATGAGGCGTGCCAGGGCGGCACCACCGGCGGTAGCCAGATTGGTCAGTCCAAGGTATCTTGCCTCCTCACCTTTAGGTACCAAATCTGTGGCTAGAGCCCAGTTGCTGCTCATAAAAGCTCCAAATGAGATTCCCACCAGGCCGCCGCAGAACATTATAAGCATGTAGCTGTGTTGGAAAAGAAATATCAGCGCAATCCCCAGAGCACCGAGGAGCCCTGAGGTGACCGCAATTGGTCGGCGTCCTATTCTATCCGAGAGCCGCCCAGCGGGGTAGACCACAGCTAGCATGCCAGCCACAGCCACTATTGAAAACCTCGCCGTTGCTGTGGCTGGATTGGCTACACCAACGACATCCATGAGAAAATATAGAGCGAAGGTCTGCAGGGTAGTGAACGCCATAAGGATAAGGAGGCGAGATACCAGAAACCAGACAAAATCACGGTTTGCCTTGACATCTATCTTGAAACTCTTATACAGGGTGGACAGTAAGGGCAATTGAGGGCCGCCAGCCCCCGGTCGTTCCTTAACCGTCAGGACGGTGACTAGCATGGCGCCGAGCAGGACAATACCCAGCGCTGCCAGGGCTAGCCATAGCCAGGAGTCTCCCTGACTGGTGGAGTAGCGATCCATAAAGAGTGCTATCGGGTATATCAGGGCAACCCCACCCCCTATCTCAAGGAAGCTCTTCACCCCTGAAGCTAGCCCCCTCCTCCCTTCAGGTACCAGGTCAGGAATAAAAGCCTGATATGGACCCTGCGCCGTATTACAGGAAATCTGAAGCAGGCAATAAACGATGAGGATAGCAATGAAACTATCGAAGAGCCCTATCCCGGGGAGAAGCAGAACAGCCAATACAGTGCCCAGCAGGATGTAGGGTCGGCGGCGCCCCCAGCTGAAGCCGGAGCGGTCACTAATTGCCCCAGCTATGGGCTGAACCGCCATGGCTAGAAGTAAGCCAGCGAAGGTAAGCAGTCCGAGGTAGGTATTCTTTTCCGATTCAGCAACAAAGTCTAACAACCGCACCTGGAGAATGACGGTATGGAAAGTTCCCCACAGGGCGGCCAGGGCAAAACCAAAGATGGTAATCTTGATGTAATCTATACGGCGAAAGGTGCTCTTATTGCTCACCATCTTCCATTCCAGTCAAGCATAACAGAGCCAAGCTGAAGAGGCAATGCTTGAGCTAGCTCAGATAGATTGGTGACACAGATTATCATATTTCGTTTTTCTATGGAAGAGACCCTATCCACCTGTTTTTAACTTATCTCTTTATTCCCACCCTCTAATCATGTTTGGTGGCTATGCACCCCCGCCCCCCTTCTTTTAGTTGTCCTGCTTCCCACCCACCCGCCCAATAGAGGCTTCGCCTCTCTTTAACTCTCCTATTTTGGGGAAGCGGCTGAATAGGAACTTGTTACCCACATTTGCGCCTATCTAAAATCCCCCTTCTCCCTTGAAAGAGACTAACTTTTCCCTTCCCCTTGACAAGGGGAAGGGGACACAGGGGATGGGGTCACCATATAAAACTAAAGGGGGAGGGTTACCTAAATCAAAAACTTAAAGGGGGTGAGGTGCCGAAAGTTGAGGTGTCACTAAGGTACTAAAACGAGTACAATGTTTTTGTCCTTACCAGTATAGCTGTGGTATAATTTTGGCGACTACTTGCAAGGAGGGGAAAACATGCCAGTGATTTTTTGGGTTGTGCCTGCGGCTGGGATAATAGCTATACTCTTTGCCATACTGTTGGCAAGAAATGTTCTGAAGCGCTCCCCAGGGACACCGAGGATGGAAGAGATTGGTGGCATGATTTTCGAGGGAGCCTGGGCATTTCTCAAGCGTCAATATAGCACCATCGGCTGGCTATCAATCATAGTAGCGGTAGCAGTTGCTGCTCTAGTCGGTGTGCTTGGTGGGCATAGGGGCATAGAGGGGATAACTGCCTTTGGTATAGCCTGGAGAACTGGTGTTGCCTTTATGGCTGGGGCTTTGTGCTCAGCCGTCTCCGGCTTTATTGGCATGATTGTCGCTGTCAAGTGTAATGCCCGCTGTGCCCACGCCTCTCAACATAGTTTGAAAGAGGCGGTCGATGTAGCCCTGCGTGGTGGTGCTGTCCCCGGTTTTCTCATTGTGGCGCTAAGCCTGCTGGGAGTAGCAGCTATCTATTTTGCTTATGGTGGGGCAAGTACGCCTGATATTGCTCCTCACCTTATTGTCGGTTTTGGCTTTGGCGCCAGCTTTGTTGCTCTTTTTGCTCAGCTCGGTGGCGGTATCTATACTAAAGCCGCTGATATGGGGGCTGACCTTGTGGGTAAGGTTGAAGCCGGTATACCTGAGGATGACCCCCGCAATGCTGCCGTTATCGCTGATTTAGTTGGCGATAATGTTGGTGACTGTGCTGGACGTGGCGCTGACCTCTTTGAATCCACCGCTGCTGAGAACATCGGGGCTATGATATTGGGCATTGCCATCTATGCCATTACCGGCAACCCTGCCTGGATTTTATTCCCTTTAGTTATCCGTGCCTTCGGTATTTTTGCCAGCATGATAGGCATAATCTGCGTGCGTATTCGTGGAGACGAGAACCCGATGAATGCCCTGAACCGTGGCTTTTATGTTGCCATTGCTTTATCTATTATCGCTATGTTTTTCACCGTATCTCATATGCTGGACAGCTATTGGCTCATCGCTGCCGGAGTAGTGGGTATCCTTACCAGCGTGGTGGTGGTCTTTATCACCCAGTATTACACTGAGGCCAGGTTCAGACCGGTTAAGTCCATTGTTGAGGCATCGAAGACAGGTCCGGCGACTAATATTGTCACCGGCACTGCCGTCGGTTTTGAGACTACCCTGGCTACAGCCGTTGTCATCGGCGTTGCTCTGCTGCTTTCTTACTGGATGGGGACAATGACTGGACTTCCTGGTGCCGGTGCTTTTGGCACTGCGGTGGCTACTATGGGCATGCTGATGACCTGCCCCTTCATTTTATCTGAAGACACCTTTGGCCCAATTACCGATAATGCCAACGGCATTAACGAGATGTCGGGCGCTGGTGAGAAAGTGCGCCGCATCACTGACCGCCTTGATGCTGTGGGCAACACCACCAAGGCACTAACCAAAGGCTACGCTATGGTCTCGGCAGGTCTGGCTGCCTTCCTCCTGTTTCAGGCATACCTGGATAGGGTTGCCTTCCTGCGGGGAGTTGAAAGCTTCAACGTTGTAAACCTCGCCCGGGTAGAGGTTTTTGTTGGCGCCCTGCTGGCGGTGATGCTGGTCTTCCTGTTTAGCTCCTTGGCGATACGGGCAGTGAGCAATACAGCAAGCAAGATTATTGAGGAGGTGCGGCGCCAGTTCCGCGAGTTTCCCGGAATTCTTACCGGTAAGACCAGACCTGATTATGCCCGGGCGGTTGATATTACCGCCAGGGCTTCACTGAGGGGGATGATTCTCCCCGGTCTGCTCCCGGTACTGGCTCCGATAGTCATCGGTGTTATCTTCAAACTCTTCCCCGGCTATGACTCAGCGATGGTGGTGGCGGCCTTACTGATGGTGGGCACCATTGCCGGTATTATGATGGCTTCCTTTATGAATAATAGCGGTGGCGCCTGGGATAATGCCAAGAAGTTTATCGAGGACGGTCAGCTAAAGGACGACGAGGGCAAACCAATTGGCAAAGGCTCTGCAGTGCATGCTGCTGCTGTAGTTGGCGATACCGTGGGCGACCCGTTTAAGGATACCGCTGGGCCTTCCCTTCATGTACTGGTCAAACTCCTGGCCACTATCACCCTGGTGATGTGCCCCCTCTTTATCTAGGGGTAGATGCTCAGCGCCTCAAGCCCGGTGGTTTCAGGCAAGCCGAGCATGAGGTTCATATTCTGAATGGCTTGCCCTCCTGCCCCCTTGATGAGGTTATCAATACAGCTAATAACTATAAGCCTCCCCGCCCTGTGGTCAATGGCGGGGTGAACCAGGCAGAGGTTATTCCCCCAGGTGTGCTTGGTGTGCGGCGGGAAGTCAGCTATCCTTACAAAGGGCTCATCCCTGTAGAAGTCCAGGTAGAGCTGTCTTAGCTCCTCCTCTCCCTTTTTGCCAGCCGCAATCTTGCCTGAGGCTAGTGGGGCATAGCAGGTGGTTAATATCCCCCTGGTCATAGGTATAAGATGGGGGACAAAGGTAACCGAGGGCGACTGTTCAGGGCAAAGCCGTTTTAGCTCCTGGGCGATTTCAGGCAGATGTCTGTGTCCCTCCAGGGCATAGGCGGTGGCGTCTTCATTGGCTTCTGGAAAGTGTGTTTGCAGGCTGATGGTTCTGCCTGCCCCGGATACACCAGATTTGCTATCAATAATGATGTTGGGCTCAATCAATCTTGCCTTTACCGCTGGGGCTAAAGCCAGGATAGCCCCGGTGGGGTAGCAACCGGGGTTAGCTACCAGTTGGGCAGGAGCAACCTGAGACCGGTATAGCTCGGTGAGACCATACACTGCTTGAGCGAGTAGCTGTGGGGCGGGGTGAGAGAAACCGTACCAGCGCTGATATTCCGCAGCATCCTTTAGCCTGAAATCGGCGCTGATATCCACCACCTTAATACCCTGCTCAAGCAACGGTATGACCTCTTGGGCACTCTCCTTGTGGGGCATTGCTGAAAAGACAAATTCAACATCCCCCAGCTCTGCTTCAATAGTCAGGTCTATACCAGCCAGGTGGGGGAAGACCTCGCCCAACCTTCGTCCGGCAGCACTCCGCCCGGTAACGGAGGCGAGCTCTACCTGTGGATGCTGGTACAGCAGTCTTGCCAGCTCAACGCCGGTATAACCGGTAACATTGATAATGCCTACTTTTGTTTTAGCCACGATTCTCCGATTTTGGTTAAAGTATATCACAAGCTCACCCTAAATTTATACCAGCCTTCCTCCCCTGAGACCGACAAGGATACGTTGAATCTCAAGGCTGGTTAAGCCAAATCGGTGCAAGGTGTGGCGGGTTATCTCTAGGCTGGCTTCAAACTCGGGACGAACTAATTCAGAAACGCCAATGCCCTTTAATAGTTCGGCATCGGCATCACGGTGAACCCGAGCCACGATATCAAGCTTGGGGTTAATTCTCAGTGCATTTCTGGTGGTTAATTCTACACTTATAAAATCAGGGAAGGTGCAGATAAGGACACGCGCCTTACTTAGCTGAGCATGGGCGAGTATCTCAGGGTTACTGGCATCCCCATAGATACAAGGCGTCTCCCGGGCGCGCAATGTTGAGATGACTTGGGGGTCAAGGTCAATCACCAGGTAGGAAAAGTTTCGCCGCTCCAGGACTCTTGCCAGACTGCTGCCAACACGACCATGCCCACAAATTACGGCATGTCCCGATAGCTGCCATTGCTCTCTCTGCCAGCCTGGGTCAAGGCGCCTTGCTACTAGCCGGCCAAATCTTTCTCTCTGGCTGAGGTGCCGATAAAGGAATGAGGCAAAACTTAAAGCAAAGGGGGTCAGCAACATAGTGATGATGGCACAGGTTAAGGTCAAGGAGTAGAGATATGGCGAGATGATGCCGGCTTCCATGCCCATCCCAGCCAGGACAAAGCTGAACTCTCCTATCTGTATTAGTCCCATACCGACAAAGAGAGCTGTCTTGGGGCTAAAGCCAAAAAACCAAGGAATACAGGCGCAGATGATAAATTTAGCCACAATTATGACTGTTACCACCACAGCGATAATGGCTAGATTCTCCACCACAAAATGCGGGTTGGCAAGCATACCAAGGGAAACAAAAAAGATGGCACCGAAGGTATCACGTAGAGGGACAATATCAGCAAAAGCCTGACGGGCGAAGGCAGACTGACCAATTAGTAACCCGGCAATAAAAGCGCCAACGGCGGCGGATAAGCCGAAGAAGTAAGCGCCAAGAGCTGCTACCAGACACAGGGCGACTACAGTGAGCAGAAATAGCTCCCTGGAACCTCCCCCTGCCACCCGTCCCAGTAGCCAGGGCAGCCCCCACATTCCCAGAACCAGCATCACTGCAATAAAAACCACTGCCTTGAGTGCGGCTATTCCCAGAGGTAACCATAATTCTCCACCTACCTCGCCCATAGCGGGCAAGATTATCATCAGGGGCACCAGGCTCAGGTCTTGTACCAGAAGAATCCCAATCATAACGCGACCGTGCCCAGAGTCAAGCTCCCCCCGCTCCATAAGGGTTTTAAGCACAATCATGGTGCTACTAAGGGCAATCAGAAAGCCAAAGAAGATAGCTTCAAGCATCGCCCAGCCTAGCAGCTTGCCCAAAGCTAAGCCTACCGCTGCCGTAAGTAATATCTGAGCTATGCCACCTAAAATGGCAACCTTGCCCATTCGCTTGAGTTCGCTCAAAGAGAACTCAAGCCCTAAGGTGAACAGGAGAAGGATAACCCCGATGGTAGCCAGAGTATGGATTGTCTCCAGGTCATGAACTAAGCCAAAACCGTAGGGACCGACAGCAATACCACCTACAAGAAAACCCAAAATGATGGGTAACCTCAGTCGGCGGGCTAGCATCCCACCGGCTATGGCAACAGCTAAGACAATGATTAGGTCGAGACCGAGTCCCAATTCCTCCATAGGTCGTCCCTAAGTTGATAAAAGTAGGGTAGCACAGCTATTCTAGCACAGAAGCGAATGTAAGGCGTAGTGGTTGAAAGCTGGTAGATACCCTTGCCAAAGGCAGTGAATATATGCTACAATTAAACTTCCCACGAGGAGGACTAGATGCCTAAGATTTATTTTATTGATGTCACCAATCGGGACACGGTTCAGGCTTCTCGTATTGGCTTAGCCAAGCTGCAAAAGACGGTGCTCAACATATACCTGGGGCAGTTGGGAATCCACCAGTCAGAGTTTGCCTTTCCCTATACCAAGCATGAGCAAAACTATGTCAGGGCTAATCTGGAGCTAAAGGAGCTGGGAGCTATGGGCTCTCTCATCCTTGAGGGTTGGTGCCGAGCCATTGTTGCTGATGTTAGCGGGGCGCTGCCGACCGGCGTGCGCGACTTTAACCTCTCTATCTCCACATCAGACCAGATGATTTTGCACAAGTTTCGGGGGAAACTTAACCGGGAGCAGGTAATCAAGGAAATGGTGGAGGCTGTGGATTGTGCCAGGAGGGGAGGCGCACGCACCATAGGAGTAAATGCCGAGGATGCCTCTCGCACTGACCTCGGCTACCTTACTGAGTTTGCTCAAGCAGCCAAGGAGGCGGGAGCTGACCGATTTAGATACTGTGATACCCTGGGATATGATACCCCGATGAGTATTTACCGGCGGAACAGACACCTGGCTGAGCAGGTGAAGATTCCTATAGAGCAACACTGTCACAATGACCTGGGCATGGCGGTGGCTAACTCTGTGGCTGGGGCGCAAGGGGCTATTGATGGGGGGGTTGATGCCTATGTTAACACCTCAATAAATGGTCTCAGTGAGCGAGCCGGGCAGGCAGATTTGTTGAGCTGCATCCTGGCAATCAAATTCGCCAGAGACATGGATAGGTATGAGATTGGTGACCCGATTGACCTCAAGGTTGCTTACCCCCTGGCTAAGTATGCTGCCTATGCCTTTGACGTGCCAATACCGATAAACCAGCCCGGTGTGGGAGCTAATGCCTTCGCCCATGAAGCTGGTATCCACGCTGATGGCACTCTCAAGGACCGCCGCAACTATGAGCTCTATGATTATGAACTATTGGGAATAAAAGATATGGAGCAAAAGCCGGCTGGGCGAGTCATCACTACCGGCGAGTATGGGGGACTGGCTGGCTTCAAGCATGTGTATAAAAGACTAGGTGTTTCCTTCCCCGATAATGAGACCGCTGAGCATGTCCTGGAGCTAGTGCGCTATGCTAATGCCCATACCCAAAAGCCCTTGACTGACGACGAGCTACTCCTAATCGCCAAATACCCAGAGCAGGTGAGAAAGATTCTCACCATAACCCCATAAATAGCTATCCTCTGGGCAAAAATGGGGCTGCCTTATTTGACAGCCTCATTGCATTTTAAGTTAGACCGCCCCGGTGTGGTATTATAAAGTAAGTGGTAGGTGTTAAATATGGTCGATGAACTGCCTGGCATGAGTCTGAAAGCCATCGGCATGGTTAGAAATGAAATCAAGCAACCAATAAGGCATGGCTGGAGAGAAATCGTTTCCGATATCGTGATTAATCCTGGCTTGACTGAGGCTTTAGATAGATTGGAAGAATTCTCTCACATCATTGTTCTTTACTGGATGCACCAGCTTCCTGCCGGCAGGCAACTATCACTCAAGGTTCATCCTATGGGTAAGACGGAGCTTCCACTAGTCGGTCGTTTCGCCACCCGCTCACCAAATCGCCCCAATCCAGTAGGGCAAGCTACGGTTAGACTTCTTGAGCGACGTGGTAACATACTGAAGGTTAAAGGTCTTGATGCCATTGATGGCACACCGGTAATTGATATAAAACCCTATATCCCTGGATATGATTCAGCCTCCGATGCCAAAGCGCCTCCATGGATAACCAATCAATAGGTCGAGCATTACTGAATATCTATCGCCGACTCCTGGCTCACTCTGGACCACAGCACTGGTGGCCGGCAGGTGAGCCTTTTGAGGTAATAGTCGGTGCCATACTCACCCAATCAGCTGCCTGGGGCAATGTGGAAAAGGCTATAGCCAATCTGAGGGCAGCCGAGGCGCTGTCACCGAGGGCGCTACGCCGACTTCCCCTCTCCAAGCTTGCCACGCTGGTTCACCCCTGTGGTTACTATAATGCCAAGGCATTGAAGCTGAAGTCCTTTGCCTATTGGCTGGGTAATCACTATGATGATGACCTTGATAAGTTATTTGCCAATAATACTGATGACCTGCGCCAGCAACTTCTTTCTATCCATGGTATCGGGCAGGAGACAGCCGATTCTATAATACTTTATGCTGCCAATAAGCCAATCTTTGTCATTGATGCTTACACCCGTCGCATCATCAACCGCATTGGTTTAGCCCCGGATAGAAATAGCTATGCTGCCTATCAAGCCCTTTTTATGGAACATCTGCCGCCTGATGCTGAGTTATTCAATGAATACCATGCTCTGCTGGTCTGCCAGGGTAAGAATGTCTGCCGCAGCCGTTCTCTTTGCCAGCAGTGCTGCCTTAGTGATATGTGCCACTTGTTCGCTGCGACGTCATTTAGTAACCTATCCCCCTAACCCCCTTTCCTTATGCATTTGTGAAGGGAAGGGGGAGTGTAGATAAGAGAGGGGCTTCGCCCCTCTCTAAAATCTCTTCCCCCTCTCCTTTTAAAGGAGAGGGGGATAAAGGGGGTGAGGTTAATAAACAATCTCTTCACCAACCTTGACGCTAGTAGGTGAGTCAGTTAAGATGAGTGGCTGAGAGGAACCGAGTTTATGCCCTATTCCACTGTTATCTACACCAAAAAAGACCATATTGCCTATATAACCCTCAACCGCCCTGAAGCAGATAACATCATCAACCAGCAGCTAGCTCAGGAACTGGAAGATGTTTGCCGCGGGATAAATCAGGATGAGGATATTTATGTAGTTACGCTCACTGGAGCTGGAGATAAAGCCTTCTGTGGTGGCAGCCAGCTTGAGCTAGAGAAATCCGGCAGTGGGTATAGTGCTGCCACTGCCATAGCCAGTATAGACCGACCGGTTATTGCTGCCATAAACGGAGACGCCTTGGGGCAGGGGCTGGAGTTAGCTCTGAGCTGCGATATCAGGCTGGCGTCAGATAAGGCAAGGTTTGGCTTTCCCCAGGTAGCTCAAGGGCTTATCCCCTTTGACGGTGGCACACAACGGCTACCGCGCATCGTGGGCAGGGGCAAAGCCCTGGAGTTAATCCTTACCGCTGAAACTATAACCGCCGGTGAGGCACTTGAGATAGGGCTGGTCAATAAGGTAGTCGGCGGGGCAAATCTGGCTGCTGAGGCTGAGGCTTTAGCCAAAGCCATAGCCAGTAAGGGTCCCATTGCCCTGAGGTATATCAAGGAAGCGGTAAATAAAGGGCTGGATTTAACCCTTGACCAGGGGCTTCGCCTGGAGGCTGACCTTTATTTCTTACTCCACACCACTGCTGATAGGACGGAAGGCATCACTGCCTTCCTGAAGAAGAGACCTCCCCAGTTCAAGGGTCAGTAGCTTCTGGCTAATCTCTATATATTATAGGGAGTTTTAGGGGGACGAAGTCCCCCTAGCATAACTAATTTCCCCCTCCCTTATCTAAGGGAGGGGGATAAAGGGGGAGGGTTCCCTAAATCAGAAACATAAAGGGGATAGGGTTACCAAATTAAAAACCTAGTGAGGTAGATAAGCAATCCCAATGAGCAATTTTGAGACCATTATCTACGAAAAGCTTGATGGCGTAGGTTATATTACCCTCAACCGACCTCATGCCTTGAACGCCTATAACCTTAGGATGAGAGACGAGCTTTATCAGGTGCTGGGCTCCATCAAGGACGACCCCGAGGTTAAGGTGGGCATATTCCGAGGTGCTGGGGAAAGAGCATTCTGCGCTGGCGCTGACCTGAGCGAATTCCTCACTGCACCCTCTCCCATAGTAGCCCGGCAGGTGCGCTGGGAACGGGATGTTTGGGGGCTTTTCCTGAGCATCACCAAGCCGCTAATTGCTGCCCTTCACGGCTATGTTCTGGGCTCAGGGATAGAAATAGCCCTGTGCTGCGATATCAGGCTGGCTTCAGAGGATGCCCAGTTTGGTCTGCCTGAGCCAGGATTGGGCATAATTCCAGCCGCTGGTGGTAGCCAGACCCTGCCCCGAGTGATAGGCAGGGCTAAAGCACTGGAAATACTGCTATCCGGGCGGTGGATTAAGGCTGAGGAGGCACACCGCCTGAAACTGGTCAACCGGGTGGTATCCCGAAATGAGCTACTGCCCGAAGCCGAGAGGCTAGCCAGAAAAATTGCCCACTTTGACCCCGTTGCGGTAAGCTATGCTAAGCAGGCTATCACCAGGGGGCTTGACCTCAGCCTGGAACAAGGGCTGGAGCTTGAGGCCGAGCTTGCTGACTTTATCATCCGGTTACATTAAAATAGAGGGGAACATCATGGAGGAACAGAACCTGGATGCCCTGGCGGAAAAGGCGGCTGACCTGATTATCAACGCCAAAAGGGTGGTGGTTTTCACCGGTGCTGGCATTAGCACTGAATCCGGGATTCCCGATTTTCGCAGCCCGGGCGGAATCTGGAGCCGGTTTGACCCTGATGACTTTACCTATCAGAAGTTCGTCAGAGACCCTGAAGCGAGGAGAAAGCAGTGGCAGATGCTTGGGGAGGGGTTGCTAACTACTGAGGCTAAGCCAAACCCCGCTCACTACGCTATTGCCGAGCTGGACAAGCTGGGTAAGCTGGATTGTGTCATAACCCAGAACGTTGATAATCTTCACCAGAAGGCGGGGGTGCCCGCTGACAAGGTGTTTGAGCTCCATGGCAATATGCAGTGGGCGGTATGCTTGAGCTGTGGTAAGCGTTATCCCTTTGAACAGATTAAAGCCAGGCTGGATAAGGGTGAGGAAATCCCGGACTGTGAAGTCTGTCATGGTATCCTGAAACCAAGCGCTGTCTTCTTCGGCGAACAGCTACCGCAGAAGGTGTTGCAGGAAGCGACCCTTCGCTCATCTAACTGTGACCTGTTTATCGTGATTGGCTCGACCCTAGTTGTCTACCCTGCAGCCTATATGCCTATCTACGCCACTCAGGCGGGAGCCAAGCTGGTTATCATCAACCTCAGCTCTACCCCGATGGACATGGAGGCTGCCGTCCTGATTAGGGCTAAGGCTGGGGAAGCAATGTCAAGGATAGTAGAGAGGGTGAGAGAAAGACAAATCAAAATCTGAGGGGTGAAGCATGATTATAACTGAATTTCTTGACCTCGCAGCTATGCTGGTTCCAGAGAGGACAGCCATCGCCTTTGAAGGAAAGCGATATAGCTATGCTCAACTCAAGGAGAGGGTAAATCGCTTAGCCGATTCTCTAAACCGACTGGGCTTGGAAAAGGGGGAGCGAGCCGCCATCCTTGAGGTCAACTGTAATGAATACGTGGAGGCTTGTTTTGCCACAGTGAAGGTAGGGGGTATCTTCGTGCCCTTGAACTTCCGAATAAGGCAGGAGGAGCTAACCTACCTGGTAAATAAAGCCGAGCCCAAAATTCTTTTTGTCGGCAGCCGCTATGCTGATATGGCGAACAGCGCCCGCTCTCAACTCCCCTCGGTGGAGCATTTCATTATCATTGGTGGCAAGTATCAGGGGATGCAAAGCTATGATGAGCTTATAGCCTCAGGTTCAGCGGAGGAAAAAACCTTTGCCGAGGTAAACGACGAAGATATAGCCGTGCTCATGTTTACCGCTGGAACCACTGGACTTCCCAAGGGGGTGCCTCAAGATAATAGCGCCTACAGCTCCTACGTCCTGACTAATGTTGACCCCCCTGATATGGAAGCACCGCCAGAGACAAATGTGCTTGTTATGCCCCTCTACCATGTGGCTGGGATGCAGGCATTGATGGCTGGTATTTATGGGGGCAGAACCATTGCCTTAATGCGGCAATTTGATGAAAAAGAGTGGTTTGAGACAGTGCAGCGGGAGAAAGCCACCCGAGTGATGGTGGTACCTACCATGCTCAAGCGAATTGTTGAGCACCCTGACTTTGACCAATATGACCTTTCCAGCGTCCGAGTAGTAACCTATGGTGCCGCCGCCTGTCCATATGAGGTGCTAAGGAAGACCATTGAGCGCTTCCCTGGTAGAGCACTTATCAATGCCTTCGGTGGCACGGAGACCTCTTCCACTATAGCTGCGCTAAGGGCTGAAGACCAAGTCATCACCGGAAAAGAGACTGAGCAGGAGAGAGAAAAGAAGTTAAAGAGGCTGGCTACCTCCATTGGCTTACCTATGGATGATGTGGAAATTCAGGTTCGAGATGAGGAAGGGCGGCCATTACCCCAGGGGAAAACGGGGGAGATTGTAGCCAAGGGTCCTAGAATAATGAGGGGCTACTGGAGGGATGAGGAGAAGACGAAGAAGGCTTTTACCCCCGATGGATGGTATCGCACTGGCGATATGGGTTATGTGGATGAGGAGGGCTATATTTATCTTAGCGGGCGTGCCGACGATTTGATTGTAAGGGGCGGCGAGAACATCGGTCCCGATGAAGTGGAAAGCGTTCTTTCGACACATCCTAAAATTGAAGAGGCGGCAGTGATTGGTGTCAAAGACATTGAATGGGGTCAGCAAGTTAGGGCTATAGTAAGGCTTAAGGGAGAGGGAACAGCCACCGAGCAGGAAATTATTGACTTTTGCCGTCCGAGGCTGGCTGGCTTCAAGCGTCCCAGCTCAGTAGTCTTTGTTGAGGGAGAACTTCCTAAGACCTCCACGGGGAAGGTTCTGAGGAGAACCCTCCGCGAGAAATACGGGCAGACTTAGCCTAGACAGAATAAGGATGATATACCGCTGATTCAGCTACTAGCTCAGCAATGTCCATAACCCTGAGCTGTTCTTCAGCCGCTTTTGCCTTAATCCCGTCATCAAACATCTGCAGGCAGAAGGGGCAGGCAGTAACCACGATTTGAGCTTCGGTCTCCATTGCCTGCTCGGTGCGTAGCTCGTTAATTCTCCTGCCGATACGCTCTTCTAGCCACATATGACCGCCGCCACCTCCACAGCAGAAGCTATCATTCCGGTTGCGCTCCATCTCGACCATCCTCATATCGGGGATGCTTCTTATAATCTGCCTCGGTGGCTGGTAAATATCATTGTATCTCCCCAGATAACAGGGGTCGTGGTAGGTCACCGCCCCATCATCAATGCCTTTGATAATTCTCAACTTGCCCTGTTTCAGCAACTGGGCAATAAAATCGGTGTGGTGGATAACCTCAAACTCTCCGCCAAGCTGGGGATACTCATTCTTTAGGGTATTGAAGCAGTGGGGACAGGCAGTAACTATCCTCTTCACATTATAGCTCTTCAATAGCTCAATATTTTTCTCAGCCTGAATCTGGAACAGGTATTCGTTACCCAGGCGGCGAGCCGGCTCACCACAGCAGCTCTCCTCAGCCCCCAGGATACCAAATCTAATCCCTGCTAGCTTCAGTAGCTTAGCCACAGCCTGAGACACCTTTATGCTTCTATCTTCCAGTGCCCCGGTGCAACCTACCCAGAACAGGATATCTATATCACTATCCTCGGCTAAAGTCTTGATACCAAGCCCTTCAGTCCAGTCTGTTCTTGATAGGGTAGTTCCCCGCCAAGGGTGCCCCCTATCCTCAATGCTGCGTAGTGCCCCCTCAGCCGTCTCAGGAATAGAAGCCTGCTCCATCACTAGGTTTCGCCTCAGGTCAATGACCTTATCAATGTGCTCGTTGGCGACAGGGCATACCTGCTGGCAGGCATAACAGGTAGTGCACGCCCAGATTTCATCCTCGGTTACCACCTCGCCAATTAGTGATTCACCGGGGTTGGCTGCTGTCTCCGCCTTGCCACTGAGCAATCCAGGACCTACTGCTAACAGATGCTCCTTGAGGTCCAGAATTACCTTCTTGGGGTTAAGTGGCTTGCCACTGGCGTATGCCGGGCAGGCATCCTGACAGCGACCGCACACCACACAGGAGTAAAGGTCTAGAAGCTGCTTCCGGGTAAAGTCAGTTATCTTGGAGACACCGAAGGTCTCTGCAGTCTCTAGGTCAATAGGACGCAGGGCTCCTTTGGGGGGTGGTGACTGGAGAAGGACATTGAAAATAGACGCCACCATGTGTAGATATCTGGAGTAAGCGATGAAGACCAGGACAAACAGGACGAAGCCCCAGTGTGCCCAAAAGAAACCTATATTTGCCATCTGCACTGAGCTCGGGCTGGCGCCGGCGAAGAGCTGACTTAGCGCCGCGCTTATCGGTGGCAGGCTGGTGCCTAAACCCACCGGTGGGTAGCCAAGGGCAATGCCAGTTGCCTCCTTAAAAAGGTGGGTCATGGGATGGATGAAGACCGTAACCAGAATGACCATAGCCTCAATGGTCTGCTCTCCCTCAAGCCTTGATGGCTTCATGATGTATCTCCGGATGATGCCCCATAAGGCACCGAGGATGATGAAGGGGGCAACTATGTCCATAACCCAGGCATAGTAGAAGAAGAGGCTGGTATTTTCCATTGTCTCGGAGAGACCAAAGCCCCCGCCGATGATTATGAATAGCAAATAGAAAGGAATGTATATGAAGAATCCCCAGGCCATAAAGACATGACCTATGCTGGCTCTATCCTTGGTAGTCAGGTTTTTAAGCTGGCACCATTGTCCTAATACCGAGACTGCGGTGTTGAGCAGCCTCCTCGCCATGTGACCAAATCCACCCTCCCCTCTGCCCAGGGACAAATAACGCCCAAGCTGATACATCCTGCGCAGGAAGAGACCAAGGGCAAGGGCGAATAAGACCCAAAAAATCACATATCCTGAAATGCCCCAATAGGTCACACTAACCGGTGACATAGTTACCTCCTACGTAAATCCAATTGAAAGGCGGAGCCATTAGCGCAGTCGGATAACAGCGACAAAGATACCCAGAGCCAGGGCTAATAGGTCAAGAGGGTGGAAACCAGCCCCGAAGTTAAAAAGCAAGGTAGGAATGATGCTCGCCAGGTAGCTTATTGGCACAGCAATGCCACCAACAATGGCTAGCCCCGTGCCGCGCTTACGGTTGACCGAAAGACTAACCACCTCTCCAATGGCATAGCCAGCGCCTGCAGCCAGTAGTAAATTGAAGAAAATGAAAGGCATGTAGGCTCTCACTAACCCCCAGGCGATGCCACAAACAATAGCCATACCGAGCGCTGTTCCCGCAGCCCTCAGGTAGTATTTGGTGGAAACGCGATAGGTGGGCAGTTTAGCTAACTTGGCACAATCGGGGCATTTAGCTCCTACCGGGGTCTGCACCATGCACTTGGGACATATCGGCTTACCACACTTACCGCACCTCAGGTTAGTTTCAACATCAGGATGATAAGAGCATTTCATTTTATGAGAGTCAACCTTCCTCTTGTTTTTCTTTTTGCTTAACAGGCTGCCGATGTATCCAGGCTTTCCTATCCCTTATGTCACGGTCGAAAAGCAGGCGGTTAAGCAATAGCTGCCCGGGAGGCACCGAAGCGGTAACCGAGGTTTTTGGCGCTGTTAGTCGCCTGATAACTACTATCAGGAACATCGCCACAAATCCTAGGGTAACTTGCATTGGCTCTTCAATGCCGAATGGCTGATGAAGAAACCAGCTAAATATGGGCAAAGATACCACCGCTGTAAGCACTCCCAAAGCTAGCTGTCGAAATGGAGCCATACTGTAAGCAATGATTAGAGCTATTAGCCCTAGCCATGGTACCAAAATATAAACAACGCCCGAAGTGGTTAGAATACCCCTGCCTCCGCTAAAGCGGAGAAAAACTGGCCAGTTATGTCCGATAATCACCACTAAACCCGCCGTTACCTGCTGGGCGATATCCAGACCTATCAGTTGAGCCGCCCACACCACTGCCATCCCCTTACCTAAATCAAAGATGATTACCACGATAGCTATCCATTTGGAGGTTAACCCCAATAGGTTGGTTGCGCCTACATTACCGCTGCCATATTGCCTGAGATCTATCCCACGTGACCACTTAGCTGCTAAATAGGCAGCTGGAACTGAACCCAAGAGATAGGCAGCTACTAGTAGTAATACAAACTCAATAGCCATAAGCTCTCCTCATAATCTAAGGTCGGGGTTTCTTTGTTTTGCCAGAGCTATGAGTCGCTCCACTGATTCCATTGGCACATCGGCGCCACCAATGGCAGTCTCGGTGTTGGGGTCCAGACCATGGTAGTCACTACCACCAGTGGCAATGAGATTATGCCTATCGGCTAGTCCTACCAGCCTGTTGATTTCTTCTGCGGTATAGCCATCATAGTAAGCTTCAATGCCTACTAGGCCGGCTGCCTTTAGCTCAACAATCATCGCCTCCGGGTCATTGAAGGTTAGCGGGTGAGCCAGCACTGGCAACCCTTTGGCTTTAACTATGAGCTCCACTGACTCGGCAGGGGTCATCTTTTCCCGCTCCACATAGGCAGAGCCGTCTCGACTTAAATATTCAGTAAATGCCTGTTTAATCGAGGTGATATAACCCTTCTCTAGCATGGCTTGAGCAATATGGGGACGCCCGATAGAACTACCGCCGGCTATTTCCTGAACTCGTTGCCAGTCGATGTGGATACCCAAATTGTCCAGCTTAGCCACCATCCCCTGAGCTCGCCTAAGCCGGGAATTTTTAAATCTATCCAGAGTAGCCCCAAGCTCAGGGTCAGTATAATCTATAAAGTAGCCGAGTACATGAACCTCACCCTGAGGGATATCGGTGCTGATTTCAACGCAGGGTATGACCTTTAGCCTGGGAAAGGCTTGAGCCGCAGCCTGGGCTGAAGCAATCCCGTCCACAGTATCATGGTCAGCCAGGGCAATAAAGGTTAACCCCCGCTCCGCCGCCTCCTGGATAATATCTGCCGGGGTAAGTCGACCATCAGAGGCGGTGGAGTGTATATGGAGGTCTACCCTGCTCACCACTATTCCACCTCCAGATAGATTCGGTCAATGCTCATTGCCCTGCCACTGTCATCAGCCACCCCCACCATTATGGCGTTAAAGGCAGTTTTACCCTTACCCATGGATAAACGATGGGGCATTCTGGTCAGAAAGTGCTGAATTACTGCCTCGGCATCATCACCTATAACTGAATCTATAGGACCGGTCATACCTATATCGGTAACATAGGCAGTGCCGTGAGGAAGCAGCTGGGCATCAATAGTTCCCACATGGGTATGGGTGCCGAGCACAGCGCTGACCCGCCCGTCCAGGTATCGTCCCATTGCCACCTTCTCTGATGTTGCCTCAGCGTGGAAATCAACAATGATAATTGGCTGCTCAAGCTCAGTTAGCAGTTGGTCCATAGCTCTAAAGGGGCAATCGAAATCGCCGATAAAGGTCCTGCCCATTAAACTGACCACCGCCGCTTGACCAATGGCTATATGTCCTTTACCAGGCACCCCCGGTGGATAATTTAATGGGCGAAGGATAGGCATTTCACCATCAAGGTAGGGAATAATCTCCTTCTGAGCCCAGATGTGATTGCCCGAGGTCAGTACATCAACACCGGCATCAAGCAGCTCCTTGGCTGTAGTTGAAGTTAGCCCTAAGCCGCCGGCGGCATTCTCGCCATTGGCAATAACCAGGTCTAACCCGTATTGCTGACGAAGGCCTGGTAAAAGCTGGCTTACCGCCCTCCTACCAGGCCTGCCGACTATATCACCTATTGCCAATATCAGCACTAGCTTTCCTACTTAGCATAATCTATAGCTCTTGTCTCCCTGAGCACGGTAACCTTTATTTGCCCCGGATACTCCAGACCCTCTTCTATCTTCTTAACGATGTCTCGGGCGAGCCTCATTGCCCCCAGGTCATCAATCTCTTCTGGCTTAACCAGGATACGAATTTCACGGCCGGCTTGAATAGCATAGGACTTCTCTACTCCCTTGAAGCTATTGGCTATATCCTCCAGTTCCCTCAGACGCTTCAAGTAGTGTTCCAGAGACTCACGCCTTGCCCCAGGCCTGGCGCTACTAATAGCATCAGCCGCAGCTACAATAAAGCCCCAAATGCTGGTAGTATCAGTCTCAAAGTGGTGCTCAGCGATACCCTGGACCACCTCAGGGGCTTTATCCCATTGATTAACCAGGTCGGCCCCGATGGCAGCGTGAGAGCCCTCTACCTCCCTGTCTACCGCTTTACCAATGTCATGAAGCAGTCCAGTTTTCTTGGCTATGGCAACATTGGCTCCCAGTTCTCCAGCAATCATGCCAGCTAGATTGGCAACCTCAATGGAATGGGCTAACACGTTCTGTCCATAGCTGGTGCGGTACTTAAGGCGACCAAGCAGCCTGATTAACTCAGGGCGCAGTCCATGCACCCCCATCTGGTAAGCTGCCTGCTCTCCGGCGCTATAGATAGCAGCCTCTACCTCCTCCTTAGTCTTGGCTACTACCTCTTCAATACGAGCTGGGTGGATACGACCATCGAGGATAAGCTTGGTTAAAGCTAGGCGAGCTATCTCTCGTCGCACCGGGTCAAAGCTAGATAGGGTCACTGCTTCAGGGGTATCATCAACTATTAGGTCAACCCCGGTAGCCTGCTCCAGAGCTCTAATATTACGCCCCTCTCGTCCAATAAGCCGCCCCTTCATCTCGTCACTGGGGAGGGGAACAGCGGCCACCGTTGTTTCAGATACAACCTCAGAGGCACAACGCTGTATTGCCTGCGACAAAATCTCTTGTGCTTTCTTATCGGATTCCTCTTTAAACTTGACTTCCCATTCCTGAAGGCGTCGTGAGATTTCATCCTGCATCTCAGTCTCTATGGTATCAAGGAAGGTTTGTTTTGCCTCGGCGGTGGACATGCCTGAAATCAACTCTAGCTGCTTTAACTGCCTATTTCTAATCTCCCCAAGTTCACTGCGAGTGGACGCCATCTCCTTTTCCTTGTTGGACAGATTGCGCTCACGTTGCTCCACACCTTCTAGCTTGTGCTCCAGGGACTCCATCTTTTGGGACAGGCGGTTTTCCTGACGCTGTAGTTCAGTGCGCCGTTCTCGATATTCGGCATCACCTGCTGACTTGATTTTCTCTGCTTCCTGTTTTGCCTCATCGAGCGTTTTCTTGGACTCAGCCCTGGCTTCAGCCGTTATTCTGGAAGCTCTCCTCTGGGCAATGCGAAGCTGACGGTTTACCATCATCCTCCTGAAGAGGAAGATAGCCATGCCGCCAAATACTACGCCTATGACGAAGCTAAAGAAAACACCTAATATTGGTTCTATTCCCATTTTTCACCCCCTTTATTGGTGGCTTTCCATTCTCTCCTTGGGAATAGATTATAGATAGCTAATACTACCCACTTTGCCCGTCTAGGTCAAGGTAACATGCTATCTAGACCTACTCCCCCATTACCTGCCACACCTGTTCCACAGTATGACTTATCACCCTATAACCAAAACCGCGACGCTTGAGATATTCACCCAGCCGACGGCGAAAGCTCTGATAATCAGACAGGGGCAAACTACGAGCTCTGCTCATGGCTGCCCGATAGGCGCTATCTTCATCATCAACGTCAGCCACCACCTGGTCTATGATGTCATCGGCTACTCCCTTTTGCCTTAGCTCCGACCTGGTTAGCCACTGGCTGCGTGGGCTAAATGATTGGCGGTTATCCTTCCAGAATTGAGCAAAAGCCAAATCATTCACCAGCCCTTGCTCCCTCAGTTTGGCGAGCGTTGCCTCCACGTTATCCCCATCAAAACCACGCCGGTGAAGCCGCTCTCTTAGCTCAGCCTCGCTCCGTGGTCGGAAGCCGAGGTAGTGGATAGCAGCACCGAGGCAACGATGGAAAAGGTCAGACCTAGCCAGTGCTTCAATGTCGCCTTCAGATAGCTCTTGCCCCACCTGCAAGCCCTCTTTTACCGCTACCTCGGCTTCCAGGCTGAAGGCAAACTTGCCATCTAAGAACACATTTACCCGTTTTCCCTGTCTCCTCCCGGCACTGATGGCAGTTACCTTTTTCATCTACTTGCCCTACCCCTTTCAAAAACATAAGGCTGGGCATAAGCCTCAGCCTTACTAATGTTGCCTATTAACCTATTCTGTTTAAAATACTCTTAGATTAAGGGTTGTGGGTGGTGACGGCTGAGGCTCTAACCCGCTGCTCAATCTCCCGGGCAAGCTCGGGATTTTGGTTCAGGTATTGTTTGGCATTCTCCCTACCTTGCCCCAGGCGAATGTCACCATAGGAGAAAAAGGCGCCGGTCTTCTTCACTATCCCCAGCTCTACACCAAGGTCGATAAGATTGCCCTCTTTGCTTATCCCGTGGTCAAACATAATGTCAAAATGAGCACTTCTGAATGGAGGGGCGACCTTATTCTTAACCACCCTAGCCCTGATAAGGTTGCCTATTGCTACATCTCCCTGCTTGATAGTTTCAATGCGCCTCAGGTCTATCCTTACCGAGCTATAGAATTTCAGAGCTCTGCCCCCTGGCGTCACCTCAGGATTACCAAAGATAATGCCAACCTTTTCTCTTAGCTGGTTGATGAATATCACTGCAGTGCCAGACTTACCGATAGCGGCAGCTAGCTTTCTCAATGCTTGAGACATTAGGCGGGCTTGTAAGCCAACATGAGCATCCCCCATCTCCCCCTCAATTTCAGCCCGGGGTACCAATGCAGCTACACTATCAATCACTATGACATCAACAGCCCCGCTCCTGACCAGCGCCTCGGTAATCTCCAGAGCCTGCTCCCCGGTATCAGGTTGGGAGATGAGCAGGTCATCAACATTGACACCGCAATTGGCAGCATAGGGAGGGTCCAGAGCGTGCTCCACATCAATATAGGCAGCCAACCCCTCTTTCTTTTGTGCTTCAGCAATTATATGTTGACCTAGGGTGGTTTTCCCTGATGCCTCGGGACCGAATATCTCTGTAATCCGCCCCCTGGGGATACCGCCTATACCTAAGGCTAGGTCTAACGCCAGCGAGCCGCTGGGGATAGCCTCCACTGGTGACATAGCAGCAGAGGCTCCCAGCTTCATCACTGAGCCTTTGCCAAACCGCTTCTCTATCTGGCTGATAGCCAGCTCCAGCGCCTTCTCTTTCTCTGTGGTCATATTCGCCTACTTGCATCATAGCACAGACGCCCCGTCGAAACAAGGGCGAACAGCCAAATAATATATCACGGGAAAAAGATTTTATAAGGAAAAAGGGTGTAGCTAGACCTCAAAGCTAGCTGCCGGTGGTGGCTGGCGCTTGTGTTCACTGGCGGCTATCATGGACTCAATCCTCTTTTTTAGTTCAGCCGATGCTTCACCGGTAACCAGATAGCGGTCAAGCTCATCATAGCTGAGCCCCAGCTCTCCTTCGTCGGTTTGCCCTTCCCATAAACCGGCTGAGGGAGGCTTATCTATAATTTGCTGCGGAATGCCCAAAAATTGGGCTAGCTCTCTTACTTGTCCTTTGAGCATGTTGCCCAGGGGCAGAATATCCACCCCACCATCACCATATTTGGTAAAGTAGCCCAGGGAAAGCTCACTCCGATTACCTGCCCCCACCACCATATATTTAAGCTGATTGCCGAAGTAGTAGAGGGTGAGCATCCTCAACCTCGCTTTGATGTTGGCTTTAGCCAGACGGCTGACATCAGGGTCTGTCTGCTCATCGGGCAATACCTTGAGCAAGGCGTCAAAAGCAGCATCAAGAACCACCGTCCTGGTGGGGATAGAAAACTTGTCAGCCACCGCCAGGGCATGCTCCATATCCTCCTGCCTGCTGTAGCAGGGCATAATCACTCCGAGCATACCTTGGGGAAAGGCGCGGTAACATAGCACCGCCGCTACTGAGGAATCCAGGCCACCACTCACGCCCAGCACCACCCCCTTACACCCGGCAGCCAATGCCTTGTCTCTTATCCACAAAACCAGCTTCTCAGCTAACTGTTCTAGGCCCATAAAGCTCTCAATTGTAGCATCAGGCTGCCAGTAGTATACTACCCTATAACTATTAGGTCAAAAGGTTTAACATGCCAAACGCCGACCTTGTCCTTAAGAATGCCAGTGTGATAACGATGGACCCCGGTTGCCCCGCTGCTGAGCTGGTGGCTATCAAAGATAACCGGATTTTGCTGGTTGCCGGCAACCAGCAGCTGGAGCAGGTTAAGGGGGCAAAGACCAAAATAATTGATTGCCAGAGCAAAACGGTGGTGCCCGGTTTCAATGATGCCCACTGCCACATTTTTTCCTTTATCAGAAAGCTGCGTAGCCTCGACCTGAGTCCATCATCGGTTGGCTCTATCGCTGACATAAAGGCAGCTATCCGCCGCCGAGCTCAGAGCATTCCACCAGGCAACTGGCTCACCGGCACCGATTACAATGAGTTTTACCTTGCTGAGAAGCGGCATCCCAATCGCCGGGATTTAGACGAGGCAGCACCTTATCACCCGGTAGTCCTGGCTCACCGCTCTCTGCATGCCTGTGTGCTCAACAGCCTGGCGCTCTCCCTGTCTGGCATCACCAGGGAAACCCCGGAACCACCCGGGGGGCTTATTGCTCGGGAACTTGACACTGGGGAGCCAAGCGGTCTTCTGTTTGAGATGTTGGGCTATATCAGGGAGAAGGTATTGCCCCCTCTATCCGAAGAGGAGTTAGCTGAGGGCATAGCCTTGGCTAATCGGCACTACCTGTCTATGGGCATCACCTCGCTACAGGAGGCTACAGCGACCAATGATTTTGCTCGGTGGCAAACCCTCCAGCGGTTTAAGCATAGCGGCAGGCTTAAAAGCCGGGTGTCCATGATGTTTGGCATTGAAGCCTTGAGCCAGTTTCAGCAGGCAGGTTTAGCTTTGGGCTTGGGTGATAGTCAGTTGCGTCTGGGTGGGGTAAAGATGATTCTGAACGAAACTACGGGACAGTTACAGCCGCCACAGCCTGAGTTAAACCAGCAGGCGTTAAGAGTCCATCAGGCTGGATTTCAATTAGCCATCCATTGCATTGAGCAGAGCACGGTGGAGGCAGCCATCGCTGCCCTGGAATATATCGGTAGCCAGACGCCCTTGGCTGGGCGGCGACACCGTCTGGAGCATTGCTCGGAGTGCCCGCCTGAGTTACTTAAGCGTCTAATCGAGCTCGAAGCTGTGGTGGTTACCCAACCTCCTTTTCTCTACTATAGTGGTGAAAGATATTTAGCCACCCTAACCGCCAGCCAGCTAAGGTGGTTATACCCAATTAAATCCCTCCTCAACGGTGGTTTGATTGTTGCCGGTAGCTCGGATTCTCCGGTGGTGCCAGATAACCCTCTGGTTGGCATATATGCCGCCGTCACCAGGCGGGCTGAATCAGGGCAGGAGCTGTCGCCCCAAGAGCGCATCTCAGCCGAAGAGGCACTGGCTATGTATACCATAAATGCTGCTTACGCCTCATTTGAAGAGGGTATAAAAGGCTCCATCGCCCAGGGTAAGCTGGCTGATATGGTGGTATTAAGCGCTGACCCCCTTAAATCACCACCGGAGCAGATTAAGGATATTCGGGTGGAGATGACCATTATTGATGGCAAGGTGGCATGGGAGGTTTGACCAGTCAATCGAGCTCTTGCGGAAAGCAATAAACAAGACTAAACTGGGTATCAGGGAAAAGAATGAGGCACTTAATAGATTAAATAGGATGAGGAGTATATAATTACGATTGAGTTCGGAATTATACTGAACTGAATTCAAAAGTCTTTGTGAAAGGAGAGGAAATTATGAAGATAATTCGACTGATTGGCTCGCTGGTCTTCGTACTCGGGTTATTTATCGCGGTCTTTGCTGGGATGCCTTGGTACATCTACAACGAGCCCATGTTGCCCTTGTGGTTGGAGATTGCGGTCTACGGCTTTCTCGGTGGTATCCTGCTGGTCTTACTGACGGTGGCTGTCGAACAGCGGAAAGCCAAGGCTATAGGGGAGGAACTTCCACCCGTTGGGACCCAGCCTCGGGTGTTGCTCCAGAATTCTGCAGAAGTCCGGGGTCGCGATATAACCGAAATTTTGGGCTTGGTCAAGGGGCACACTATCTTTGCCATCTGGCTGGGCAGGGACATTTCTGCCATGGTGCGACTGATTCTTGGTGGTGAGCTGATTGAGTACACAGAGATGATGGGGCGAGCTCGTGAGGTGGCTACGGCTCGGATGATAGCTCAGGCTGAGGAGCTGGGGGCTGACGCGGTCATTAACGTCCGTTACGTGACTACCAGTGTCATAGCCAGCGCCGCTGAGCTTTTGGCATACGGCACGGCTGTCAAGCTCAGTAGCCCTGCTCCTGGTAAATAATAAATAACCCCCACTCACCCCACCCAGAATTATTGCCAGCCCGATGGTTATACCAGCACAGAATAGAGCCGCATCGTAGGAAAAGGGCTTGTGGGACTCAGGGCAAGCCAGAATCCGAACTTTCTGCTATAATAAGCTTGAAACTTTTGTGGGAGGTTGGTGTGCTGGTAAAAATAGAAACCTATTTTGACGGTGAGTTTTGGTGTGCCCGAGGAATCGGAGAGGACATATTTACTCAGGCCAATACTCTGGATGAACTCTACCAGAATATCAGTGAGGCAGTATCCGTTCATTACGGTGAAACCGATGAGCCCATTACCATCCTGACTCTGTCTGAGGTAAAGTTAGCCGGTGCCAAAGCTCCCACAAGTTAGCGGTAATGATGTAGTTCAGTTGCTTCGCTCCCTCGGCTATGAAGTCATTAGACAGCGCGGGGGAGTCACATTCGGCTCAGGAAGGGGACGCCCCTGGGTGAACATACTATCACTGTTCCCGCACACAAGGTTTTAGCTAAAGGGACACTAAGTGATATCTTGAGCAGAATAAGCCTCTGGAACAATATCCCCAAGAAAAACCTCCTAGATAGACTGAAGTAAGGGTAATTACCCTTTACTGTAATTTGCTAAGATTTAGCCCTGCTCCTGGTAAATATCAGATAACCCCCAGCCACCCCACCCAAAATTATTGCCAGCCCGGCTGTAGCTAGGGCGCAGAATACGGTCGTATCATAGAAGAAGCCCTGGGGGAAGAGCGGAAGCATGTAACCTTGGGCTGACCAGTAGCCCTTGGGGAAGAACAGCAGATGAAACTTGTAAAATAGCCCGCCAAAGTCAAGCAGTGTACCCAATCCGAGAGCCAGTATCAGGGCTAGGGTTATACCACCTCCACCAACCACCCCCCAAGCCAGCCGCCGCCAGTATCTCCGCTTTCGCCAGAAGAGACAGACCCCGGCATAAGCCAGAACATAAACCATTGTCCCCAGTAAAAGCCAGTAGTCCAGCCAGATTCGCCGCTGGACCTCCCTAAAGTGAATAATCTCCTCTGGGGTAAACAGGTTGACCAGTTTGCCATCTTTAACTACAGTAAGGCTGATATACTCCTCATCGGAGTTAAAATAACTAAGTAGCCCGGCATAAACCTCCTCCAGCTCCGAATCAGAGAGATTTAACCCCCAGTCAGCCAGGGACTGCTTGACATCGTATTGGTCAAAGCCATCTTTGTAGACCAAGAAGTTGTTTACCGCCCAGCCAATGCTGGCAGTCAGCAGCAAGATGGGCAGACAGAGCATAAATAGCCATTTAGCCGCAATACCCAAAATCCTCATTTTATCCCCGTTAAGATTTTACACTGTCAAGATTAAAAAGCATAGTATTATCTACCTCACCCCCTTCAAACTTCCCTTAATTGTAGGGGGGAAAATGATTTATTCAGAGGAGACGAGCCCCTCTCTTATCCACGTTTCCCCCTTCCCTTGTAAGGGAAGGGGGTTAGGTCGAAGACTCTTTGAGGGGATAGGTTGCTAAGTAGTCAAAATAAATTTGGTGCTTAATTTCTGAACCGTTACGGCTTAAAAGCATACCCCAAAGGCTATCCCTGTGCTATAATTAGTCAGACGCCGAGTCAGGAAGGACGATGTTTACCCACCTTCATGTCCATACTGAATATAGCCTGCTTGACGGTATGTGCCGCATCCCGCATCTGGTTGAACGAGCCAGAGAATTGGGTATGGACAGCCTGGCGATAACCGACCATGGGGTTATGTATGGAGCTATTGAGTTCTACCTTGCCGCCAGGGAGGCAGGGATAAAACCTATTATCGGCTGCGAGGTCTATCTCGCTCCAAACAGCCGCTTCGGGCGTAGTGCCAGCGATAAAAATCACTACCACCTCATTCTCCTCGCCCGAAATCAGACCGGTTACCGCAATCTAATCCAGCTCACCACCAAAGCAAACCTTGAGGGTTTTTATTACAGACCCAGGGTGGATAAAGAGCTCCTTGAGCAGCATCACCAGGGTCTTATTGCTCTAAGCGCCTGCATCGCCGGTGAGGTTCCCCGCCTTATTCTGGAGGGTCGCCATGAGGAGGCGAAGCAGGCTGCCCTGTGGTATAAGCAGACCTTTGGCGATTTCTACCTGGAGATACAGAGGCACCCCATTGCCGAGCTGGAGCAAATAAACCAAGGTCTCATATCTATGAGCGATGAACTGGATATACCGCTGGTGGCGACCAACGATGTTCACTATATCAATCAGGAGGATGCCTCCTCTCAGGACCTGCTGCTATGTATCGGCACCAACTCCTCTATCTATGATGACAAGAGAATAAAGATGGCTGGCGACTTCTATTACCTCAAGAGCCCCCAGGAGATGGCGGAGCTTTATAAGGATATTCCTCAGGCACTGGAGAACACCGAGCGCATTGCCGATATGTGCAACCTCAAGCTTGAGTTTGGTCGTCTCCACCTCCCTGAGATAGATTTGCCTGAAGATAGGACTGCTGACCAGTTTCTGGCTGACCTCTGTTATCAGGGTCTGCGTCAATATTATCCCAACCCTACCCCAGAGATACAGCAGCGGCTTGACTACGAGCTGGAGGTAATAAAACAAACCCAGTTTGCCAATTACCTCCTTGTTGTTTGGGACATCATCTCCTTCGCCAAAAAGCACAACATCCTGTTTGGGGTCAGAGGGAGTGCTGCTGCCAGCATTGTCCTTCACTGCCTTGGTATCACCGAGGTTGACCCTATTGAGAATAAGCTGGTCTTTGAGCGCTTTCTTAACCTGGAGCGCAAGGAGATGCCAGACATAGATTTAGATTTTGAGGATGAGCGCCGTGATGAGGTCATCTCTTATGTATCGCGGAAATACGGGAAAGGCCATGTAGCTCAGATTATCACCTTTGGCACCTTAGGCGCTAGGGCAGCCCTCAGGGATGTAGGTCGGGCTCTGGGTATGCCCTATAGCGATGTTGACCGCGTAGCCAGGCTGGTTCCTTTTAGACCAGGCATGACCCTGGAGAGAGCCCTGGATGAAAATAGTGAACTGCGCAATATCTACCAAGAGGATGATACCGTTCGCAACCTGGTTGATTCAGCCAGGAGACTGGAGGGCATTGCGCGCCATGCCAGTACCCATGCCGCCGGTGTAGTTATATCTAAACAACCGCTCACTAGCTATGTCCCGCTACAACGGGCGAGCAAAGGCAACGGTGAAGCTACGGTTATGACTCAGTTCACCATGGAAGACATTGCCCATATTGGGCTACTCAAGATGGACTTTCTCGGTCTGGCTAACCTGACTATTCTGGGCAAGGCAAAAGAGATTATTGGTCAAAGCCGTGGCATTGATATCGACCTGCACCATATCCCCATGGACGATGCCAAGACCTTTGACCTTTTATCCTCAGGGGAAACGGTTGGCGTGTTTCAGTTAGAGGGGGCTGGCATGCGCCGATATGTCAAGGAGCTTAAGCCAACCACCTTCAGCGATATCGCCGCCATGATAGCTCTGTATCGCCCCGGTCCTATGGAGCATGTCCCTACCTTCATCAAAGCCAAGCATGGCATTGAGCCTATCCGCTACCCTCACCCTACACTCTCAAGCATCCTTGAGGAGACCTACGGGGTAATTGTATATCAAGAACAGGTATTGTTCATTGTCCAGGCTCTTGCTGGCTATAGCCTGGGGCAGGCTGATATCTTCCGTAAGGCGATGGGCAAGAAGATTCCGGCGGTTATGAAGAAGGAGAAGCGTCATTTTATTGGCGGAGCCAGGAAGATGGGATATTCCGCCGAGGTAGCCAGCGATGTTTTTGCCCTCATTGAGCCCTTTGCCGGCTATGCCTTCAATAAGGCTCACAGCTTCAGCTATGCCCTTATCGCCTATCAGACCGCCTATCTCAAGGCAAACTACCCGGCAGAATATATCACCGCCTTCCTGATTACCAATGCCGACCAGTCGGAGAAGGTGGCTACTGCAGTTGCCGAGTGCCGCCGTCTGGGCATCACCGTGTTACCCCCTGATATCAACCGGAGCCACGTCAGCTTTTCTATAGAGAAGGGTGGCGAAGACAGCGCCCCAGCCATCCGCTTTGGGCTGACCGCTATTAAGAATGTGGGATTGGGGGCAGTAGAGCCTCTGGTTGCCGAGTGCCGTAGGGGTGGCGAGTTCAAGTCTATTGAAGACCTTTGCCGCCGTGCCGATATGCGCGGTGTGAACAGGCGGGCAATGGAAAGCTTGATTAAGGCTGGAGCCCTGGACTGCTTGGGCGACCGTGGCACTCTACTCCCCAACATCGGTCGTATCGTGGCTCTGGCGCAACGGGAGCAGCACCTGCGGGAGACAGGGCAATCTACTATGTTTGACCTGTGGGGTGAGACAATGCCAGCTCCTATGCCTAGCCTCGACCTACAGGCTGCCGACATCTCTATCAGGGAGAAGCTGGCTTGGGAGAGGGAGCTGATGGGGGTATACCTCTCGGAGCATCCCTTCAGCGCATTTGCCACTAAGGTGGCTTTGGAGAATACTATCCTATGTGGTCATATTGATGCTGAGCTGGCTGGGCAGACCATTGTGGTAGCTGGAATGGTAGCCTCGGTTCATCAATCGTTTACCAGAGACCGGCGCCCCTTTGCCAGCGTTATGCTGGAAGACCTCGACGGTAGGATAGAGGTAATGGTCTGGCCTGAGGTCTATGTCAATACCAGAGACCTGTGGCAGGAAGGTAATATACTACTGGTCGAGGGCAGGGTAAGGCTGAGGAATGACCGGGTGCAGCTAAACTGCGAGTATGTGCATCGCTACCAGCCGGAGGCAGCCCAACAGGGGGAACCAATAGTGGCTGAGGAGACCACAGCCTATACTGCACCGGTCAAAAGTCGACGACTAATAATAAGCATCAGCCAGACCACCAATGCGGAGAGTGATATAGCCTATCTGCATAAATTGATTGATACCTTAAGAGGCTTCCCCGGGCAGGATGAGGTAAACTTGTGTGTAACCAATGAGGAAAAGATTATTAACCTCAAGCTGTCCAATATATACACCAACTACTGCCCCGAACTCCACCAGCGTCTGGTGGAGCTGGTGGGGGAAGAGGGGCTAAAGATGGAGTCGAATGGCTGAACCAAAGAGATGGCTGCTATTGACTACTGCCCCTGACCAGCTAACCGCTGAGATATGGAAGGATATACTCCTTCAAGAAGGCGTTCCGGCTATGGTCAACCCCGGGGATACCATATCATTCATGGGTGTTTCTGGTTTCCCCTGCCGAATAATGGTTGCCTATGGCTATCGCAAGAGAGCCCATGAAATCCTAGCCAGCCTGCAACCAGAAGCAGAGGAATAGGGTGATGATAAGCAAGGATACATCATCAGGACACAGAAAAAGGCTACGGGAGAGGTTCATCAAGTCGGGACTTGCTGGATTTCATGACTATGAAATCATTGAATTGCTCCTAACCTTAGGCTCACCCCGCAAGGACTGTAAACAGCAGGCAAAAGAGGTCATTAAGAAATTCAAAACCCTGAGAGGAGCCCTGTCAGCTTCTCTTGAAGAGCTACAGCAGATAGAGGGCATTGGTGCTCATAGTGCCTTCGGTATCAAGCTGGTATGGGAAGTAGCCGAGGAGTTTCTCAAACAGAGAATTATTGATAAGCCGGTCTATAAATCCGCCAAAGAGATTTTTGATTATCTCAGCTACTCAATGCGAGACCTCAAGAAAGAGGTGTTCAAGGTTATTTACTTAAATAGCCAGAACCAGATTATTGATATCGCCGACCTCTTTGAGGGGACAATAAATAGTAGGTCTATCTCCCCCCGCGAGGTTATAGAGAGCGCTATTAAATATAATGCCGCCTCGCTGATTTTTGTTCACAATCACCCTTCAGGCAACCCCGAGCCCAGCAGGAATGATGAACAGGTAACCAGAGATTTGGTCTTCGCCGGGAGCATTATGCAGATTAGGGTATTGGACCATATCATCATAGGTGAGAATAGATACTATAGCTTCGCTGGTGAAGGACTAATTGAGAAATATGAAGAGGATTTCTTAAACATAAGAATAAGAGACAGATTTGGCACTAAGCCAAGCCGCTACCGAGCTAAATTATTTGACCCTGAGCTTCATTGGCATCCATAACCACAACCAGGAAACCTATTGTCCCCCACTGGCACTAATTTGCCTCGTTGTTGACAGGCGTGCTATAATATAAATTTAGGAGATGGTAGTTGGGTGCCCTATTTCAATTGTCGTTAAATATGGACAGTTGACAACAATGGTATAAAAATCATTGCCTGAGAATAGGTGCATTACTGTTAAGTCTGGTCTTACCCTACCGAGAATGTAAGAAGCTGGCAGAAGAGTGCATTACATAGAACTGATGACTAACCTTTTGGTATTACTTCCGTTATAGTATAGTGGATAATTAGTAGTGAGGAGGATTTAGTGAAAAGACTTTTGATATTGGTCACAGTGGCAGTATTAACTATTTGTTCAGTGGCTGGGTGCGTGGGAGAGGTTAAGACCTATACCGATTCAGGGCAGGCGATAAACATTGGCGTCAACCAGGAGTTTGTTATTGCCCTTGGTTCTAATCCCACCACCGGCTACGGCTGGCAGGAAAGCTACGATGAGACCATGCTCAGGCTAGTGGAGAAGAAATATAAGCCGGGTGAGGAGGCAGAAGAGGGTGCGGTTGGTGCCGGCGGCGTTGAGTATTTCCGCTTCAAGGCGCTAAAGGCGGGTGAAACCAACATAACCTTGGTCTATAAGCGACCGTGGGAAGAAGAGATTCTAGCCCAGAAGGTATTTACAGTTAATATAAAGTAATAGTTCACTGAAAGGTGGCTGAGGCTTCTAGGTGGAGAAGATACCTCTTCATCTCCACTCCCCCACTGTAGCCACCGAGTTTGCCATCGCTAGCTACTACCCGGTGACAGGGAATGATAATGGGTAGAGGGTTTCTGGCTAGAGCCTGCCCCACTGTACGCACTGCCCCAGTTTTGCCAAGCTGCTCAGCTACCCAGGTATAGCTCTTGGTCTCTCCATATGGGATAAGCCTGGTTACCTCCCATACCTCACGCTGAAAGGCGGTAGCTTGGGAAAGGTCAAGCTCATCGGGAAAGGGTACCCTGTGGCCGGCAAAATAAGTCCTGAGGCGTTGTATTAAGTCGGCGAAGAAGTCGGTGGACCAGGTGGCATCCTTCACCCTATCACCTAATAGCCGCTTCACTTCTTGAGTTGAGCGATGGGGTAAGGTAGTCTGCAGCAGCCCCTTTGCCGAGCCCAATACCCCTACCCAACCAATATCGGTATTAAGAGTGGTGTATTTTAGCTCCCCTGCCACGGTAGGCGTTATCCTGACCAAATCAACAACTGCTGAAGGGGAAGTCAAGACTGACTTGGTTGCTTTCGACGTTGTAGATAAGCCGCTAGAACTATTAAAGCTATCCCCAGGAAAATACAGACTACTATCTTGATTAGCTGTGGTATATCCATACTCAAGAAGTAGGCAAGGGTAAAGATGCCGGTTACGCAAGCTACCGCGTAGGAAATTACATGAGCCTTAATCGACTTTCCCTTTACCGCTCGGTAAATAACCCAACCAATAAAGCCTAGAATGGCAAACGTTGCTATTGTAAATACTATTCCCATCTAGCTACCACCCCAGACCTTCAAAGTATTTACCTAGAAAGGCAAACATGCCTACCGTTAGCAGTAGAGAAACCACTCTGCCTGTTTCGGACAGGTACTTAACATATTCTGCTGCCAGATAGCCAATGCCAGCCAGGCAGAACAGGATGCCAAATCCGCTTAATATGTACTCTAGTTTCATATATCTATTAAGCTCCTAAAATTATCTGGGCGGAGCCACCGGTTTTGGTGGATAGGCAAGAGGGTTTATATATATGATTATCTTTCGCTCTATCTCTCCCCTCTGTATGATTACAGTAAACTCATAGTCTTGCTCTGGCGGAATACCACTTGGGAGAAGCTCTGAGGTATCTATTACCCACCCCACTTGTCCTTTATCAAAGGCAGCTATTGATATTTCCTGGGGTGTTAAGTCACGCACCTTTTCCTGACCGTGCCATACCGATACTTCAATATCAGCGGTATAGCCTGAAAACTGGCGATTATCAATTTCATAGCGGAAGAATACCTTTTCGTCCCGGTTCACCCCCGCTGACCAAACCCAGTCTTGCTGCACCCAGAAGTCTGGCTCTATTTTCTGCTCCCTCTCTCCGGCGGTTATATAGATAGTGTCGTAGATACCTAAGTAACCATCGACAATAAATATGGCTATAAGACCGACAAAACAAGCCAGAGTTAGATACAAAAATATATTTTTATGCTTAACCGCCATATAGTCTCTATTCCTTCTGAACTGTCACTAGCCAGTATAATTACTGTATACCAGTGAATACCTGTCTGTCAACACCTTCGGCTACCCTAGCTCAGGCTCAATCAGACCGTAGTTGCCATCCTTCCGCCGATATAGCAGGTTAAGCTCCTCACTATCAGCATTAAAGAACAGGAAGAAATCATGCCCCAGAAGCTCCATCTGGTCAATGGCTTCAGCCACTGACATTGGCTTAACGCCAAACCGCTTGACCTTAACTACTTTTCTGGGTGGTTGTTCCGTCTCTGCTTCCTCCTTAAATTCGCTTCTGGCAAATGAGCTTCCCCTCCCCTTCTCATACAGCTTTCCCTTGTAGTGCTCAATTTGCCGATTCATAACCGCTGCCACCTTATTAATAGCCGTGAGCAGGTCTTCCCCCCTCTCCTCACCTCGGAGCAATGTGCCATTGCTGTCTAGGGTTACCTGGACTACAAAGTGCTGCTGCGGAGATTTTGTCTTTTCTTCAAAAATTTCCACCTTGTACTCTACGATACCGGGTAGATGGCGACCGAGTTTGCCCAGCTTGTGCTCAATGAACTGGCGCACTGTGGGTGTTAATTCTATGTTTTTGCCTGTTATCTGTAGCTCCATCTGTTCACACTCCTTACGCTGATTCCTTTAAATCTCCCTAGCTAGCACTAGCCCCCACACCGAGATGGCTCCGGCTTCCTTTAATGCCCTAGCACAGGCATCAAGGGTAGCCCCAGAGGTGGAGACATCGTCTACAAGCAAAACTTGCTTATCCTGTAGCCTCCCGTCGCGGCAGGAAAAGGCATTGGCTACATTGCTCTGTCGCTCATCCACGGTGGATGTTCTGGCTTGGGGAGGTGCATGACGCTGTCGGATGAGGCAGTCATTTACTACAGGTAAATTGGTGAGCTTACCCAGCCCTTGAGCCAGCAGGCTGGATTGGTTGTAGCCACGCTCCCTCAATCGTCTCTGGTGCAGTGGCACCGGCACCAAAACCTCCCCGGGCACAGGATTGCTGGTGAGATAATCGTCGAGCAACTGGGCGAGGAGCATAGCCAGGGCTCTGAGGTTTCTATACTTTAGCTGATGAATAGCCTGGCGTATCGCCCCGTCAAATCGAAATGGAGAACGAATGCCATCTATCTCCGCCTGCCAGCCAACGCAATTGGGACAGAGTATAGCGCTGGATTGGGGTCTACCACACTTAGGACAAAGCGGGGGCATAATCTTGGGTAATGACTGGCGGCAGGATGGGCAAATAAAATCCCCTTCCCTTCCACAGCCAACACACCAGCGTGGAAATAAAAGGTCGAGTGCCATCCCCTTGAGTTTAATTAACCGAGGAAGCACATTTAGCACCTGTAATTTATAGCTTCAGGGGTGAACTGCTAAGATTTTAACGGGAGCGGGGGGTGTGTAGTGCCCCGCTGATAATGGGTTCGTTAATATAAACATCACCGTTCCTGATTTTCAGGTTGTAACCACAATCAGGATTGGTGCAAACCCATGCTTTGTAGTGAATAGCTGCCCCTTGACTGCCAAAGTCAGACAGGGGCACCAGGTCTCCAGAATTGCACTTCTGGCATTTGGGGAAACTGAATTGTTCCATGAAGTCCTCCTCCCAACCAAAATTGAGTCTTTTGCAGTATACACTATGCAGTGGTTGTTGACAAGGGCTTATTCTAGTTCCACTGAACCGATTCGACTATAAATAGCACCCCCCCTGGTTAGTTGGCTCCTCATCAGGCTAATAGCCTCTACTTGGAAAGTATAGGCTGCCTCAAATCTGGTGTCAGTTATAAGCTGTCCAAATCTCTGCCGCTCATCTGGTGAGGCTCGGTCACGAAGGCGAGCCAAGGTCAAATGGGGCGTGAACCGTCTCGGCTCAGGGGCAAAACCCAGCCCAGCCAGATTGGACTCAATGCGTTGCTGGAGCTGGACTAGCTTATCCACCTCCCCACTTAGCCCCACCCAGGCTACCTGAACCCGCCTCAAATTGGGGAAAACTCCTAAGTCCTTGACCTCCAGGTGAAAAGGGGATGCCCCCTGAACGGCCTCCCCCATTGCTCCGGTTATTTCGCCAATCCTATCCACAGCAACATTGCCCAGGAACTTTAGGGTCAGGTGAATGCTGTAGGGGTCAACCCACTTCACCCAGGGCTGGTCGCCTGATTTCAATTGAGACTGAAGCTGGACGAGCCCTGTTTTTACTTCTTCGGGTAGCTCAATGGCAATAAAACAGCGGATTTGCTCCATAGTTTATAGCTCACCTTTGATACCAAGCAGCCTCTGGGCATTACCTGATAGAATGAGGCTCTTTGTTTCTTGGGGCAAGTCCAGTGCTCTAATCTCTTCCAGCAACCGACCCTGTGCCAGCAAGGGATAGTCGCTGCCGAAGAGAATCTTGTCGGCGCCCACAAGCTGGATAACCTGATTATATACCTCAGGAGTATAGAGAAGAGGTGAAGCAGCGGTGTCAAAGAAGACATTGCTCATTGCCTTCTCGACCTCAGGCATCAAGGCATAGAAGGGTAGACCACCTCCCCAATGGGCACAGACTATGGTTAAATCCGGGAAACTGGCGATAAATGGGTAGAGTATATCTGGGGTGATAACCCCCTTCCCCGGATAGTCATGACCTACAGGTTCAGAGGCGTGGGTGAGCAGAATTAGCTGGTGCTTTCTCAATACCTCCACCAGGGGCTCCATCACTAACTCGTCGCCGAGGTCAAATGGTTGCATATCTGGTCTCATCTCGCCAACCCCTCTTATCCCAGCTTTAGCACAGCGCTCAATTTCAGCTATGGCTGCCTCAGGTGACTGCGGCTGAATAGCACAGAAGCCCACAAGCCTCCGGGGATAACGGGATATTGACTCCATGATATAGTCGTTGGTTTCAACGCACAGCTCGTGAGTAGTCCAGCCGATATTGAGGATAACTGAGATATCAACCCCGGCTTCATCCATACTGGCGATGAGCTCATCAGCGGTGGCGATTTTGGCATCCTTGCTGGAGTAGAGGAGAGCGAAACAGGGGTCACGCTCAATATACTTGCTGCGTTTTTCCTTTATCTGCGGTGGGAATACGTGGGCGTGGAAGTCTATAATCATCGTTAAATTATAACAGAACAGCTCGAATAGCTTCAAGCTAGGTGAGGGCTCAATCAGTTGGTCCCTGTTCTGGTTTTTCCTCAGCCACCTCTTCAGCCGGCATCTCAGCCTCTGCTACCGCCTCTTCGGCGACTACCTCTTCTACCTCAATACGCGCCTCGCTGACCTTCACCACCATTTGGTCGGAGTCAGTAATAACGGCGATATCGGGGCTGAAGGCAATGTCTCTGACATAGATTGCCTGCCCCACCTCCTCAAGTGGGCTCAGGTCAACCTCTATCTGAGGTGGAAGCTTATCCGGCAGGCACTCAATACTCAGGCTGGTTAGGCTGTGAGTCAGGATGCGCCCCTTTTCCTTCATTGCCGGTGCTTCACTAACCAAAACAACAGGAACATCTACCCTTATCTTCTCCGTCTTTCTCACCTGGTAGAAGTCAACATGAAGCAGTTCCCCGCTGCACTCATTCCTCTGGATTTCCCTGATGAATACACTTCTGGGTTGTTTATCCCCTTCAATGTCAAGGGCGATAAGCCTGGTCATTCCTGCCTGGGCTATAGTCCGCTGAAGCTTAGGCGTATCACACTGTAGGGCTAGTGACTCAAGGCCATGCCCAAAAAGGTGAGCCGGGGTGATGCCCTGGCGGCGCAAAAATCTTGTCTTCTTGCCCAGTATGTCCCTTTTGCTAGCCTGCAATGTTAGACCTTCCATTTATCTCCTCCTCTACCGCTGCTAATTAAACCAGAGGCGGAGATAAAAATCAATTCAGGTTTCAAAAATATAGACCTGGGTCTATGAGTGTAGTATAATTAAGCAAACGCAGGGGGTGCTAATGTCGCTGCCTGAAGAGGGTAATCTACCATCAATCTCTGATAGTGTTACAACCTCGGCTAATAGTATGAAAGCCGAGGTTTTTTCATCGTCGGCATCGGTAGTCGAAATGGAAGCTATAGCCAAAAGGCTACGTCGCCACATCATCACTATGACAGGAAAGGCTGGTAGCGGTCACCCCGGCGGCTCCCTTTCAGCGGTGGAGATTTTGACCGCCCTTTATTTCAGAGTGCTACGACATAAGCCTTCAGACCCTCAGTGGGCGGATAGGGATAGGTTTATCCTCAGCAAGGGGCATGCTGCCCCTTTGCTCTATGCCACCCTGGCTGAGTGCGGCTACTTCCCGGTGGATGAGCTGCTTACGCTGAGGCAAATGGATAGTCGCCTTCAGGGTCATACTGATAGAACAGTTACCCCCGGGGTGGAGATGTCTGCCGGCGCTCTGGGACAGGGGTTATCCTTTGCCATTGGCGTGGCTTTGGCTGGTCGGCTTAATGCGCAAGATTATCGGGTATATGTTCTGCTGGGGGATGGGGAGTGTGATGAGGGGCAGGTGTGGGAAGGGGCTATGGCTGCTGCTCACTTCAAGGTGGACAACCTGGTGGCTATAGTGGACAACAATGGTCAGCAGATAGATGGCTGGAACCGTGATGTTATGAACCTTGACCCCTTCCCCGGTAAGTGGCAAGCCTTTGGCTGGCATGTTATTGAGGTTGATGGTCATGACCTGGCTCAGCTTACTGAGGCTTTTGACCAGGCAAAGCTGGTGAAAGGGCAACCAACGGTCATCATTGCCCATACTATAAAGGGCAAAGGGGTTAGCTTTATGGAGAATAACCCTGATTTTCACGGCAAAGCACCCAATGCTGAGGAAGTAAAGATAGCACTTAAGGAGCTGGAGTAGAGATTTCTCAGGAGGTTTCCATGAGAGAAACCTACGGCAAAACCCTGGTTGAACTGGGCAGGGAGAACCCAGACATTGTAGTGCTGGATGCTGACCTGTCTCGGTCGACCATGACCAAGATTTTTGCCCGTGAGTTCCCGGACCGTTTCTTTGATTGTGGCATCGCCGAGCAGAATATGATAAGTATCGCTGCCGGGCTGGCTGCCTCGGGCAAGCTCCCCTTTGCCAGCACCTTTGCTGTTTTTGCCCCTGGTCGTTGCTTTGACCAGATTCGTATGTCTATAGCTCAGCCCGGGCTCAATGTCAAGCTTGTTACCAGTCACGGTGGCATCAGTGTTGGCGAGGATGGCACATCCCACCACTCTATTGAAGACCTGGCTCTGGTTGGCTCCCTGCCTGGCTTTACCGTTATTGTTCCTGCTGATGCTATTGAAACCGCCCAGGCAGTGAGGACGGCTGCTGCCAGCTATGGACCTTTTTACATCAGGCTGTGCCGTCCCAAGGTGCCGCCGGTCTATACCGAGAGCTACCGCTTTAACCTGGGTAAGGCGGTAACCATGAGGCAGGGTGGGGATGTTACTATTATAGCTATCGGTTTGATGGTGGCAGCGGCGCTGGAAGCTGCCAAGAATCTTAGGCGGGAAGGCATAGACTGCCGGGTATTAAATATGTCCACCCTTAAGCCCATTGATGAGGCGGCTATAACTCAAGCTGCTGCTGAAACCGGGGCTATTATTGCTGCTGAAGAGCATCTGGAGCACGGTGGCTTGGGCAGCATTGTAGCTCAGGTGCTCGCCAGACACCAGCCGGTGCCGATGGAGTTTGTGGCGATTAAAGATACCTATGCCAGGTCAGGTAAACCTGCTGAACTTTTGCAGAGGCATGGTCTTACTGCTAAAGATATTGAGCAAGGTGTAAGGTCAGCGATAGCAAGGAAGTGACTAAGCGCTTCCTGTTCCTGAGGTTTCAACCACTCGCCTTGTCCTGATAAAAGTGGCGAAGCCTATCAGACAGGGCAGGGCAATGCCGTAAGCGGTAAGCATTCCCGGGACTCCCAGCCACCAGCACACCAGTGGTAGCGGGATAAACAGGACGCAACTGGCTAGAATTACATTCCGAAAGATAAGCAGGGCTAATAGCGCTGGTCCAGCTAGGATTAGCATTGGCTGGGTGATGGTAGCTAGCAGCACGCCAATGGTGGTGCTCTCCCCCCGTCCTCCCCTGAAGCCGATAAAGATCGGCCAGTTATGACCGACGACCACGGCTGCCCCGGTAAGCAGAACTATTGGCTGGGGGAGATTGGCTGCAAGAGCGATAAGAACAGCCAGTGCTCCCTTCCCGGCATCAACAATACCTACCGCCACCCCCACCTTAGCCCCTAATTGACGGAAGGCGTTGGCGGCACCCATGTTCTCATCCCCAACCTGCCGAATGTCAACGCCTTTCACAAAACGCCCAGCAATATAGGCGGTGGGGATGGAGCCGAGAAAATAACCCAATACTACTATCAACCAAGGCATATCTACTCTCTAATTGGTGCCGAGGGTGGGACTCGAACCCACAAGGATTACTCCGCCGGATTTTAAGTCCGGTGCGTCTGCCAATTCCGCCACCCCGGCATTAAAAGGTGGAGGCGACGACCGGATTCGAACCGGTGAATAGGGGTTTTGCAGACCCCCGCCTTATCCACTTGGCTACGTCGCCCCTCAATCAACACCCTTTTTGGAGCGGAAGATGGGATTCGAACCCACGACCCTCTCCTTGGCAAGGAGATGCTCTACCACTGAGCCACTTCCGCTTTTATTTTGGTGCCGAGGAGGAGATTTGAACTCCTACGAGCTTACGCTCACCACCCCCTCAAGATGGCGTGTCTACCGATTCCACCACCTCGGCTTGAACTGGCAATAGTGGAGGGACTCGCCCCCCGCCCTGCGATTTTGGAGTTCGAAGACTAATATACCTCCCCATGCCACCAGATAGTATAATGTCTTGTCTGGTTTGGCGTCAAGCCACAGTTTGTATCTGATTGTACCATCATCCTTTCGCTAGCTGAGCCGGGGAGACTCAAGGCACATTACCATTTGACAGGAGTAGTATTATTGGCTAATATGGTGACAGAAGGCATATTTATCTGGGGAGAGATAAGCCGTGAAGGTTAATCAAGTTCGTTTCAGTATTACAACCTTGATTTGTGCTCTCATAATGTGCCTAATGATGAGCGTGGTTCCCGGTTGCCAAAAGGAGGTTAAGCCTACAGGGACGATTACCCTCTACACCTCGGTTCCCACGGCTATTATTGAGGAATTGAGAGAAGAGTTTGAGGCTCAAAACCCAGGCTTGCACCTGGAAATATATCGGAATGGCACAAGCGCAGTAGTTGAGAAGATTAATCAGGAAATTGCTGCCGATCAGGTTCAAGCTGACCTCATCTGGGTAGCCGATTTCACTGTAGGTGAGGACCTGAAGGAAAAAGGAGTCCTGCTATGCTACATACCGCCCGAGGCTGTGGAAATTCCAGATATTCTAAAGGATGAGGATGGCTATTACTGCGCTGGCAGGCTCCTAATCATGGTTGTAGCCTATAATACTGATACTGTAGCCGCAATACCTACTGACTATAAAGACCTGCTTGATGAAAGGTATTACGGCCGAATAGGCCACGACACTCCAGAGACATCTGGCTCCATCCTGTCTTTTATGGGCACATTGCTTCAAGATGCTGATTTCGGTGAGGAATTCTTCATAGCATTGGCGAAGAACTCACCTCAGATTCAGACCAGCACCAAAACGACGCAGAGGATAGCCGATGGCGAGCTTGATATGGGAATTACCATAGACGATACTGTGCGCACGCTCTTAAAGGAGAATCCAAGTGCTCCAATAGATTATATCTATCCTGAGGCTGGGGTAGTTATGGTGCCTAGTCCCATAGCTATTTTCAAGGATAGCCAGAACATTGAAGGGGCAAAGGTATTCGTACGATATATCCTATCTAAGAGTGGGCAGACCTTATTACGGGATTTAGGAGGATATGTGCCAGTCAGGCTGGATGTTAGCCCGCCAGAGAGGATAACCACCATTACCCAGCTACGGGTTATTCCCTCGGACAAGTGTTGGATAAGAGAGCACAAAGATGACATAGTGTCCAAGTTCATTGATATCTTTGGGCGGCAGAAAGACTGACAGGAGTTAAGTTGAGAAATTAATGAGGAAATAGCTGCCGGTCAGGTTCAAGGTGACTTCACCGTAGGTGAAGACCAGGTGAAAAGGGTGGAAGACGATGAAGAAGCTATTAGTGCTTCTGGTGGTAGTGCTAATGGTTAGCACAGCAGTTAGCTGCTCTCGGCAGATTGCTCCAGCGCCTGTAGAACTGAAGCTTGCTGCGTCCGTTGGTGACTGGGCCGAGTTATCGAAGCGGGTAACCAGAATCCTCCTCGAGGACGAGCTGGGCTATGTGGTCCTGGTCAGAGAGGCTGCGGCTGATACCGCCTATGCTGCTCTGGCAGAGGGAGAGCTTGACATTTTCACCGAGGTTTGGTATCCCAACCAGGAGAGTTATACCGACGAGTTTGTTCCGCATCAGGTAAAGATTGCCGGAGACCTCGCCGACCCCACCACAGGGATATACACCGGTGCTGACCAGGGCTGGCTTGTCCCTAAATGGACCCGCGATAAATACAATATCGACTCCCTTGATGACATTGCTGCTCTTGAGCCTGGAGATGTGCTTTTTGATGCGCTGGACCGAGATAGCGATGGCCTAATAGACTTAATCGGCGGCGAGGTAGGATGGGCTGTGACCGAAAGAATCGACGAGAAAGTCGATTACTACAACGAGAACTACGACCTTGACATGGGGCAGCTGGTGGCGAGCCTGCCGGGGAGCCATGACCAGATGCTGGCTACTATTAAGAGCAAACTGGATGCACAGGAGGACGTTCTGTTCTACCTCTGGACCCCCAACCACCTTTTCGCCGAGTATGCGGACGCGTTGTGTGATGAAGACGGTCAGATACTATGGTTGACAGACCCCTGGGGGTTCTTTTCCGAACCAGAAGCTACTGACTACTACACAGGTTTTCCTGGCGCCACCATCTACATCGCTTACCGCGCCGGTTTGGAAGACGAGCACCCCGATGTGGTTAGGCTACTGGAGCGAATTAGCATGACTATTGCTGACCTGAACGCCTATTGCTACTGGGAGAGCATAGTTAAAGATGGTGAGGCCACAGTGGAGGAGAAAAGTGAGTATGCCAGGCAGTGGATTGAGGACCATCGAGCCGAGGTCAATAGCTGGCTGGCTGGTCTCTAGGCGTAAAGCCATAGCAGAAAGCAAATGCTAGAGGGAGGATAGCAGCAGTGCGGTTTAATAGGCTTTCCCACCAGATACTTCTGGTCTTTGTCCTGGTTATTATCGTGTGTTTGGGGGTATCTGGCTGGTATATGCTGCAGATTAGTGAGAATATCGTCACGCGGAAGATTTCCGAGGGTGACCAGAATTTCGCTGGTCGTATAGCTCAAGAGGTGGCAGCGGAGATGGCAAGTGTCAAACCAACCTTGACACTACTTGCTCAGACGCGAGGGCTACGCCTTATGGAGGCGACAGAGGTAGAAGGCGAGATTGACCGCGTCCAAAGGAGCTTTCCAGAGATAACCAACATCTATGTAGCCGATGTGGAAGGAGAGCAAATTGCCCGAACCGGCACAGAAGAACTAGAGAATGTGTCTAAGATATGGAGCTTTCAAGTGGCCAAGGGAGGAGACGAGCTTGTTTCTGATATCTACCTTAAGCCAGTGACCTCAGAACCGATGCAGACTATTACCTTGCCTATTATGGGTAACGGGGCAGTGGTTGGTGTCCTTTCCGCAGACATCAGCTTCCAGAGAGTAATGCTTTCGGTCATGGATATTGATGTCGGGGGGAAGGGTAATGTGGTCGTGGTCGCCGATAATGGCAGGGTGGTTGCTCACACTCATATGGAGCAAGTTCCGGAGCTTGACCTGTCCAGGTTGTCTGCTGTAGAAGCGGTCCTAGCTGGTGAAGAAGGGACAATGAAGGGTTATACAGATGAGTTAGGACGCCAGGTGCTTGGGTCATATACGCCCATCAGGGAACTGGGGTGGGGGGTGGTGATACAGAGACCTTTGGCGGACATAGATGCTGAGGTTGGGCAATTAAGGACGACAATTTTGTGGGCGACGATTGCCGGTGTATTTCTAGCTGTGCTGGCGGGTGCATTGGTGGCAAGGCAGATTGCGAAGCCTATCCAGCAACTAGCCAGCGCCTCAGAAAGAGTTGCTCAAGGTGACCTATCAACACCGGTTGATGTCAAATCTTCTAACGAGGTTGGGGTGCTCGCCCATTCCTTTAATCAGATGATAGTGTCACTGAAGAAATCAAGGGATGAACTACAGCAGTGGGGTGAGGAGCTGGAAAGGAGGGTACACGAGAGAACAGCCGAGTTAGAACAGAGGAGCCAGGAACTGGCTGACACCAATGTTCGTCTGGAAGAAATGGGCCGTCATAAGTCTCAATTCCTGGCTAATATGAGCCACGAGCTGAGGACTCCATTGAACTCTATTATCGGTTACACCAAATTGATGCTTGATGGGCTGGAAGGGGACATTAGCGAGGAACAGCGGAAGGACCTCCATACTGTCTATACCAACAGCAAGCACCTGTTAGAGCTGATAAACGACCTTCTAGACCTGTCCAAGATAGAAGCTGGTAAGGTAGTGCTCAACTATGAAGCATTCACCATCTCCGAACTCCTAGATGGAGTGGTTCCTTCTATGGGGCAATTGGCAAGGGAGAAGGGGTTAACTTTGACCTACTCGGTTGCCCCTGACATTGACCACCTGTATGCTGACAAGGCTAAAACCAAGCAGGTGCTGATAAACATTCTCGGCAATGCCGTCAAATTTACCAATGAGGGTAGCGTCAAGCTGAATGTAGCTGAGGCCGATAGCGATATTATCTTCTCAGTCACCGACACCGGCATGGGAATCAAAGAGGAGGATTTGGAGGCAATCTTTGATAGTTTCAAACAGGTTGGTCCGGCTCAAATAGCTGGCTATGAGGGCACTGGTCTGGGGCTTGCTATTAGCAAGCAGTTTATAGAGATGCAGGGTGGCAGAATATGGGCAGAGAGCGAGCTTGGTAAGGGCAGTACCTTCACCTTTACCCTGCTCAAGAAGAAGGTGTCTAGCCCTTAGGGTTACTCTATTGGAGGTGGGATGAATGGAAAAAGAAGGCGCTGGTAAGAAGATTCTGGTGGTTGATGACAAGGAAGACAGCAGAGTTCTGGTAGGGAAGGTATTGGGGCTTCGTGGCTATGAGGTTATCGGAACAGGGACTGGCGAGGACGCCGTTAACATGGCACAAACGGAGCTTCCTGCCCTGATTCTAATGGATATTCGGCTCCCCGGTGGGATTGATGGGCTGGAGGCTACTCGGCGTATCAAGGCACTTCCCCAGCTAGCCCATATCCCGATTCTAGCCATGACCGCCAGTGTCAGACCTGAGGATGTGCACCGTGCTCTGGATGAAGGCTGCAGTGGCTTCGTTCGCAAACCGATAGACATAGATGAATTACCCAAGCAGGTAGCCGAGTACATCGCTCGTGCTTCTTCTACAGAGAATGGGGGTGGTAGATGTGAAGGTATTAGTAGTTGAAGATAATGAAGACAGCCGCAATCTATTAATGAAACAGCTCCGCGCCTATGGTCATGAGGTAACGGCAACGGCTAACGGGGCTGAAGCCTTGGAGCAAGCCCTGGCGCAGCCCCCAGATATAATTGTCTCTGATATCCTGATGCCCAAAATGGATGGCTACCAGCTATGCTACGAGTGGAAGCAGAATGACCGGCTCAGGGATATCCCCTTCATATTTTACACAGCTACCTACACCTCAGATGAGGATGAGAAGTTTGCCCTGAGCCTGGGGGCTAACACCTTCATCCGCAAGCCCGCTGAGCCCGACGCCTTTGTCCAGATACTATCCCAGGTATTTGAAAAGGCTAAGTCTGGTCTCCTGCCTCCCCCTGAGGTTGCCCCTCTTGAGCCATCCCTCTACCTCACCGAATACAATAAGCGCCTGGTAACCAAGCTGGATGAGAAGGTGGCTCAGTTAGAGGCAGACATCACCGAGCGCAAACAGGTGGAGGAGAAGCTGCGGGAGGGTGAGAAAAAATATAAACTCTTATTCGAGAGCACGCTTGATGGTATGTTCGTTCTTGATGCTGAGACGATGAAAGTAGTGCTGGCTAATCAAGCCGCTGCCGATATATACGGTTTTAATTCTGTAGAGGAAGCAATTGGAGTCGTTCTACTCGACTTTGTCCCCCCAGAGGAAAGAGAGCAAGTTCTTAGGATTATTGTAAAGGATATGTTTGAAAATGACCTACGGAAGGTTAACGAATTTCGGACGATAACCAAAGATGGTAGAGAAATATGGATAAGCGCAGTTGGTACAAGAACTGAATATCAGGGCAAATTAGCAGGCTTGATTTCATTTAGCGACATCACCGAGCGCAAGCAGGCAGAGGAGGCGCTCATCATCACCGGCCGGCTGGCTTCGGTTGGCGAGCTGGCATCGGGCATTGCCCACGAGCTAAACAACCCGCTGACCGGCGTTATCGGCTTTGCCCAGATGGTCTTGGACAAGGATATCCCTGATGATATTAAGAGGGATATTGAAGTTGTGTATAGTGAAGCCCAGCGCGCCGCTCAGGTGGTGAAGAACCTCCTCACCTTCGCTCGAAAACACGCCCCAGCAAAGCAACTGGTGAGTATAAATAGCACTATAGAGAAGGTGCTGGAACTACGTGCCTACGAGCAGAGGGTAAGCAACATCCAAGTCAAGACCCAGTTTGCTCCCGACCTGCCCCAAGTCATGGCTGACTATTTTCAGCTGCAGCAGGTGTTTCTTAACATCATTATCAATGCCGAGCATTTCATGATTGAGGCACACAATGGAGGCAACCTAACTATCACAACTGAAAGGGCAGGAGACATCATCAAGGCTTCCTTTACTGATGATGGTCCCGGGATTGCTGAAGAAAACCTGGGGCACCTGTTTGACCCCTTCTTCACCACCAAAGAGGTGGGCAAGGGGACCGGGCTGGGCTTAAGCATCTGTCATGGGATAATAGCTGAACATGGCGGCAGGATATATGCCGAAAGCGAACTGGGTAAAGGAGCCACCTTTATTGTGGAACTACCTATCGGTGCCCACTGATAGGAAAGGAGGGTGAAATGAAAAACTCTAGTGCTAGCGTAAAGAGAATCCTGGTGGTTGAAGACGAACCGTCAATCAGCCAGGTTTGCCTGAGAGTTCTTACCAGTGAGGGGTTTGAGGTGGACATTGCTGTCCATGGAGCGAGCGCTCGGAACATGCTAGTGGAAAAGGACTATGACATTTGCCTAATTGATATCAGGACGCCAGTAATGAACGGTAAGCAACTCTATCAATGGGTAAATGAGAAACATCCAAAGCTACTAAACGGGGTGATATTCACTACCGGAGATTTGATAAGCGGAGATATTGGAAGTTTTCTAGAGCAAACTGGCAGACCATTTCTGCCCAAACCGTTTACCCCGGATGAGTTAAAAACCATAGTCAGAGAAACTTTGGGGCAGATAGAAAAGTGAGTGGAAAACGAGAAGGAATACTCATTGTTGATGATGAAGAGGTAATCAGGAGGTTTCTTCATCAGAGGCTATCAAGCGAAGGCTACCAGTGTCAGGAAGCAAGTAGCGCTGACCAGGCTCTTGACGAGTTAAAAAGTAACCCAACGGAACTGGTGATTCTGGACATCAAGATGCCGGGTAAATCGGGAATGGAACTACTGCCCGAATTAAAAGTTAGGTATCCTGATACGGCGGTGATTATGGCTACCGCTATAGCTGATACTAGCACTGCTATCCAGTGTATGAAGGAGGGCGCCTATGATTATATAACCAAGCCCTTCAACCTGGATGAGGTTGTCTTAAGTGTAGGCAAGGCTCTGGAGAAAAGGAGGCTGGAGCTTGAGAATAGGGATTACCAGCAGCACCTGGAACAGCAGGTAGAGGAACAAGCCAAGAAAATCCGTGCCTCGTTTCTCAATGCGATAACTGCCTTAGCCTATGCTCTGGAAGCCAAGGATATTTATACTAGCGGGCACTCGCAGCGGGTAACGGAAATATCTGTAGCCATAGCCAGGGAGTTGGGCATGCCGCAAGACAGCATCGATAAAATACGGCTGGCTGGACTAGTCCATGATATCGGTAAGATAGGAATAAGGGAATCTGTTCTAAATAAACCAGCTAGTCTCACTGATGAGGAGTCTAAGCATATAAAGTCACATTGCGAAGCAGGGGAACGCATCTTAACTCCTATTGTAGAAGACGAAGAAATTTTGAAGGCGGTCAGGCATCACCATGAGCGCTATGATGGCATGGGTTATCCTGATGGGTTGAGAGGTGAGCAAATACCGCTGGGTGCCAGAATTCTGGCTGTGGCTGATACCTTTGATGCTATGACATCTGAGCGTCCCTACCGGGCGGCAATGAGTGACGAAGCTGCTTGCGCTGAGATAGAGCGCTGTAAGGGTACTCAATTTGACCCCGAGGTAGCTGATGCCTTTCTCAGAATCAGAAAGTCAGCGAGTGTCGTTGCTTGATATCAGCACATCTGAGACTCAGGGGGGTTATCAAAATTGCGGAGGTATCGGTATGCACGCAGAGCAGGTAGATGAACATCTTAAACTGATGGTAGATAAAGGGGCTTCAATTTCAGTATAGAATACCCAAGGTTTAACATAGCGTGGTGACATTTCACATTTGTTAGCAGGTGACAAACTTGCCAAGGAGGGCTAAATGGACAGGAAGAAAATACTTATAGTCGATGACGAAGCAAATATCAGATTACTGGTAGGCAGCATGCTGGGCAAAGACTATATCGTTCTCGGGGCGAGTGACGGGAAAGAAGCAGTAGATATGGCTCGCAGCCAGAAACCAGCTCTAATCCTGATGGATATTATGATGCCAAGGATGGATGGCTATACTGCCTGCCACACAATTAAGAAAGACCCAGTTACCAAGGCGATTCCTGTGGTCATGCTTACCGCCATAGGCTACGAACTCAACGTGAAACTTAGCCAGGAGATGGGCGCTAGCGGATATATAACCAAGCCATTTAGTCCCCGGGACTTGCTGGATACAATTGACCAATTCTTAAGCCCTAGGTGAGGCGTGATGCTTCCTTATCAGGATAAGCCTTTTGCATGGTAAGGACTACCTAGTTCTCACTAGAGGCAGGGTGAAGTAGAAGGTGCTCCCCCTGCCCGGCTCGCTCTCAAACCAGATTTTGCCCTCATGATGCTGAATCACTACCTTGCAAATGGCTAGTCCAAGTCCTGTCCGCTGAGGAACTTCTTTGTGCCTGGCCTTATAGATTTGCTCTAATGGTTCAAATACTCTATCTTTGATATCGGGGGGAATGCCTATCCCAGTATCGGAGATATAAACGCAGGCGCTATCCTCTTCACCAGTAATACCGACCTTGATAGTTCCCTCTATGGTGAATTTAATGGCATTATCTATAAGTCTGGTCACCACATCCTTTAGGCGGTCGAAGTCCCCGTAAACAAGCAGGGATGCAGCACGACTATCAACTGTCAGCGTCAGTCCCTTTTGGAGCGCTGAGCCTTGCATGGCATCTACTGCTTCAGTAACGAGTTTTGATATGTTCATCTTGGTCATATGCCATTCTACTTCGTCTGTTTCTAAATTCGACAGGTAAAGGACATCGTTCACCAGGCGTGTCAAGTATTGAGACTCACTATGTATTATCTCAGCAAATTGTTCCCATTGCGGTCTGCCTTCATCTTTAGCAAGTAATAACTCGCTGAAGCCTACAATTGAGGTCAGGGGAGTACGAAGGTGGTGAGAAACATTCACCAGAAGGCGGGTCTTACTTTCGTTTGTTTTCTGGAGGGCTTCATATAGCTTCTCCACTTCTTTTTTTCGTTCCAGCTCTCCTTCTCGGAACTTCAGTTTATTAGAAAGATTTCCACCGAGAAACGCTACTAAACAGAATGCCATTCCTTGAAATATAAGCCAGATGACGGTGTCGGTGAATTCAGAATAGGACGTTGGGATAAACAGGGATGAGATGGCAATTACCCCCGCTGATTCTAATACCTTCATAGCACCAACCAGTATCACTGTCCAGGCAATCATAAGCGCACTGAACTGTAGGTTTAGAAACAGGCTTACACCCAGTATCTGGACTAGGTAGAGTGCGAAGAACATACTATTGAAACCGCCGGTAAAGTGAATAAGAACGGTGATAGCAATGACGTCAGCAATGATTGAGACAATAGCTACAGTAAGGGGAAATTGCCATCTTCTAGTCAGGTAATAGCTAACGGTATTAATTAACAATACTAGTCCGACCACTATATGGATGGGCATCAGGTAAAAGGTCATTCCCCAGAGTAGGTAGGCAGTCATGACAAATGTCCAGACTGCTAATGTCAGTAGATAGCGTGTTCTGATAGCCTGCAGACATCTATCTCGATTCTCTCTATTTTGCAGCTCTAGAATGAACCTAGGCAGGGTCATTTATTCTCCTCAATTTGTCTTGAAGCCACTTTGAGCTTTCATTAGGGTGTATGCCGATGCTATCCTTATAGCCTCCCATTTGTCAAATCTCCTCAGCCCTACAAAACCCCGGCTCCATATAACATAGACAAAGAGCCTGAGAAATCTAAAACTGGCATAAACTGAGGATGTTGGCAAGGGGCGCTGAGCCAAATGGCAAAAACTGGCAGGAGTGGAGGGACTCGAACCCCCGCCCTGCGGTTTTGGAGACCGCTGCTCTTCCAAACTGAGCTACACTCCTACTCTGATAATTATATTAGCATAAATTTTGGCAAAAATTAACTGGTACCCCTGGGGCGACTCGAACGCCCGACACGCGGTTTAGGAAACCGCTGCTCTATCCACCTGAGCTACAGGGGCATGCCCAAAATTAAACCCTGCCCAGCCATATATTTCCAAAAGCCTAGGCTATCACGACTTTACTGCAGCTAGAATATCCTGATTCAAAGCAGGAAACCGTGAGAGCCAGGCTAGCCTTTCTGTCTTTAAATTCTGAGATAGTTGCTCAATCTGCTCATCACTATAATAATTCTTGGGATCGAAGCGACCCAGTTCAATCCCAGGGATTTCTGAGGGCACCTCATAGCCCCAGAAATCATCCTTCTGCCACGCAATTCTGTCTCTGGCTATCATCTCCACTATCTTTATTGAATCTCTAACCGTGATTTTTTGTCCCCTAACCATACCTCCCACGTTTCCTGTGTTCAGGATAAAGCACTGGATGTCAGGATTCTTCCGCAAAATGCTAAGAAATATATTCCCTTCTTCAGCGTGGGAACCAACAATAAATGGGTTTGTGCCTACTACTCTTAGCGCTTTGCCGGCTTCAGACGGGTCACCGGCTGAAGTCTCTATGGACTCACCCAGCATAAAAGCTACTGCAGCCCATTCCGGGCTAAGGCGCACTACCGGAGGCATAATGTCATGGTGACGGGTAATGAACACTATACAATCAACCTTTTCTAGGTCAATCTTGTCATCAGTAAAAGCAATGTCCCGTCTTTTTACCATTGCCCGACCATTGGAGGTCAGCGTAGTATTAAAGAAATCTACCTTGCCCGTTTCTGGCTCCACCCAGACATTTTCCAGTATAGCCCGAGGACTTATTGCCGCCGCATACAGTAGAGGCTGCATGCTAGGCTCCAGTCCGTCCGTCTTTAGATAGAAGGACTCCTCAGTGCCGACAGCACTACCATCAGACTTAAGTATTACTACATCGTCCTGACGAATCACCACCCCCTCCAGGGGGCGTAACCAGTGGGAATGACAGGAGAGTGCCGTCTTCCCGGTACCACTGAGACCAAAGAGGAGAAAGCCTATATCGCTTAACCCACCATCCCTGAATACTCGCACTATCTTACTAGCTGCGTGAAGTCCCAGATTACCCTCTTTCTTAGCCCAGTACATGACCTGCCGGAGCATAGCCTTCTTCTGCTCTCCTTTGTAGTCACTGCCTAGAATAATAGTTAAGCCCCTCTCAGGAAAGACAAGAACCTTCTTTTCCTCCCACTCTGGCACAGCCAGGGACACAAAATCTGGCTCTCCCCCCTCTGGGGGGAATAGAGTATTACCCCACATCAAGGGTAGTCGGGCATGCTCAGCGGTAACATATAATCGGCAGCTTCTTTTAAAGCCCGGCGTCATGCACATGACGCGGTCGAGTGTTATCATTTCCTTGCTCTTCAGGTAATCTAGAACCTCATGGATGAGCTTTAGGTCATCTGAATCAGGTTCATCCATTATCACCTCGGTCAACTTTGCCATTCTATTGCGTACCCTGGTAGTCACCGAGAGATTGCCGAATTCAGTGATGATTCCCCCGTGCTGCAAAGCCCATTCTCGAAGGCTCTCATCCGAGGGGTTATCAATGATTTTCCTCGGCTGGAAGGTCTTGCCAAATATTTTATCCATTGTCTTTTGCCTACGGTTAACCTGTCACATAAAGTGGAGATAGGGGGATTCGAACCCCCGACCTCTGCGATGCGAACGCAGCGCTCTCCCTATTGAGCTATATCCCCAAACTACAGTAGAAATTATAGCATATGTGAGATTATTTATTAAGGGGGTAGATTGAAGGGGCGAAGCCTCTTCAAAAACTACTCTTTCTTCCCACCCTTCCCCCTCTCCTTTGAAGGAGAGGGGGATACAGGTCGAAGACTCTTCGAGGGGTGAGGTAGATAAATAAAATATCTTCCTTGTCAGTCACCACTATTATTGCTATACTAAAATGTGCTATGGACTACGAGACCATTATCGGGCTGGAGGTTCATGCCCAGCTTCTGACTAAGAGCAAGATGTTCTGCCGCTGTAGCGCTGATTATGCCAGTGCTCCACCCAATACCCATGTCTGCCCGGTATGCCTGGGGATGCCCGGAGTTCTGCCCACCATTAATCAGCAAGCAGTAGAATATACAGTAATGACCGCCCTAGCCCTCAACTGCACCATCTCCGATTACACCAAGTTTGACCGTAAGAATTACCCCTATCCTGACCTAATGAAGGGCTATCAGATTTCCCAGTATGATGCCCCCTTTGGTCATCATGGCTGGCTTACCATTGAGGTCGACGGCGAAAAGAGGAGGGTGGGTATAACCCGTGTTCATCTTGAAGAGGATGTGGCTAAATTAATACACCGCGCCTCCCCAGGTGGGGAGTCCTATAGCCTTGTGGATGTCAATCGGGCTGGAGTGCCGCTGATGGAGATTGTCGGTGAGCCTGACCTGCGTTCCCCGGAGGAAGCCAGGCAATACCTGATAAAGCTGCGAAGCATACTCCAGTACCTTGTTGTATCTACCGGGAATATGGAGGAGGGGAGCTTCAGGTGCGATGCCAATATCAGCATTCGTCCTGAGAATAGCCCGGATTCTTTGGCTAAGGTTGAGGTCAAGAATATGAATAGCTTCAAGGCAGTCTATCGGGCTCTGGAGTATGAAGCTGAAAGACAGAGAAAGACGGCTGTGGAGGGCAAAAAGCTCTTCCAGGAGACCAGGGGATGGGTGGAGGAGAGGGGGATAACGGTTGCCCAGCGCAGCAAAGAGTATGCCCACGACTATCGCTATTTTCCTGAGCCTGACCTTGCCCCATTGGTGTTGAACCGTGAGTGGGTGGAGGAGATAAGGTCAAAGCTGCCCGAGCTGCCTGAAGCCAGACGCGACCGATTTGTAGCTGAATACAACCTGCCCCTTTATGATGTCAACCTGCTTGTCAGCTCCAAGGCAATGGCTGACTACCTTGAAGACTGCCAGAGAGAGCACAAGGAACTACCAGCTAAGGAGGTAAGTAACTGGCTTTTGGGTGAGGTCAGCCGTATAATGAATGCTAGCAATTGCGATATAAATGAGTTCAGGAAAAAAGTTAGTCCTGAGCGGTTTTCTGGGCTGGTATTGGCTACCCACGGTCCCGTCAACACTGCCACTGCCAAATTTGTGCTTGAGGAAATGTTCAATACCGGGAGGCAGGCAGCCGACATTATTGCCCAGCAGGGACTCAGCCAAATCAGTGATACTGAGGCGATTGAGAGGGAAGTCATGGCGGCGATAAGAAACAATGCTCAGGCAGTAGCCGATTACAGGGCAGGGAAGAAACAATCTCTGAAGTTCCTCGTTGGACAGGTAATGAGAGCTACCAGAGGTCGTGCCAACCCAAGGCTGGTAAACGAATTACTGGAGAAGAAGTTAGAGGAAGGATGAGATGCAGACCTACTTCAATGTGGCTCAGATTATATTATCTTTAGCCTTGATATTCGCTGTTCTGCTTCAGGTTAAAGGTGGGGGGCTAGGGGGTATCTTTGGTCAGCCTGACACTGTCTTTCGAACTAAACGGGGTGTGGAAAAAACGCTGTTTCAACTTACCATCGTCTTGGTAGTTCTATTCATTGTTATCTCTATATTTGCTCTCAGAATTAGCTAATAATTGGCTGCAATGGCTCCCATAATAACCTTGACTACCGATTTAGGTTTGGCCGATGCCTACGTAGCGGCTATGAAAGGGGTAATGCTCGGTATCAACCCTGAGGCAAAGCTGGTTGATATTTGTCATACCATCGAGCCGCAGAACATTGCCCAGGCTGCCTTTGTCCTGAGCAGGGCATATCCCTTCTTCCCTGAAGGAACAATCCATGTGGTGGTAGTTGACCCTGGGGTTGGCACCGAGCGAAGGGCTATTATCCTGAGAACAAAATCGGCTGACTTTGTTGCCCCAGATAATGGCGTCCTGAGCTATGTTATCCAGCAGTCTTCGGCTAAGCCCGAGGCAGTTGCCATCACCAAGCCTCAGTTCTGGCGGTCAACGGTTAGCTCTACCTTCCATGGACGCGATATCTTTGCCCCGGTAGCGGCTCGGCTTTCCTTGGGCTTCCCGCTGACGGACTTTGGCGAGGTGATAACCTCAGTTACCACACTGCCGCTTCCCCAGCCATATCAGGCAGCGGATGGCTCAGTTGTGGGGCATATTATCCATATCGATAGCTTTGGCAATCTGATTACCGATATCGAGAGCAATGACCTACCCCAGGCAAAACAGGCGATAACCATTGAGGTTGGCGAGCAGCTCATTTTTGGGTTGAGCCGCACTTATGCCGAGGGGAGTGGACTTCTAGCCCTTATTGGCAGTGACGGATACCTAGAGATAGCTCTAAAAGAAGGCAATGCCAGCGTCTTTCTTGATGCCCAAGTTGGTGATGAGGTGAGAATAAGATAGCTATCATCAGCTGAGGTTGATAAATATAATCTCAGGAGGTAATCAATGAAGTGCCCTGTTTGTGGAAAGGATGCCAGAGCCCATATCTACTACTGCGCTAGGTGTGCTGTTTATGTGCATGAGAAGTGCTGGCAGAAGCATGTAGAGATGGCTCATAAAGAGGAAAAGAAGTGAAGCTTAAAGTATGGTTTCTGGAGACCAGACCGCAGTTCTTGCTTCTTTCCGTGGTGCTGGCGTTCCTGGGCACCTGTATCGCCTGGTATGATGGTTACTTCCATCTTGGCTATGCCCTGCTGGCTTTCTTCGGGCTGCTTCTATGTCACATCAGTGTCAATGTGCTCAACGACTACTTTGACTATAGAAGTGGGATAGACCTGGAGGTTAGGAGAACCCCCTTCAGTGGAGGCAGTGGCATCCTTCCTGCCGCCCTACTCAAGCCGAGGCAGGTCTTCTGGTTTGGGCTGGTCTCTTTCCTGCTGGCGGTGCCTATAGGTGTTTATTTTGTTATCGCCAGGGGCTGGCTTCTGCTACCTCTACTTTTGGTAGCTGCAATATGCATTCTCCTTTATACCCCCTTTATAACTAAGGTAGGATGGCCTGAGTGGGCTCCCGGGGTGGGGCTGGGGGCTCTGCCGGTGCTGGGGGTTTACTTTGTTCAGACCGCTGCCTATTCCCTGCCCGCGGTTGTTGCCTGTATACCCTCTGGCATTCTGGTGCATAACTTGCTGCTTTTGAATGAATTCCCTGACGCTGAAGCCGATGGGAAAGCGGGCAGGAAAACACTGCCCATCATTATGGGAAAGGCAAAAGCGGGCATAGTCTATTCCGTCCTGACGCTGGTGGTTTATTTGTGGATAATCGGTGGTGTGGTGGTAGGGCAAATGCCAGCATTCTCTCTGCTCGCCTTGCTAACGCTCCCCCTGGCGATAAAGGCTATTCAGGGTGCCCTGAAGCCTCAACAGATGGACAAGCTAGTGCCGGCTATGGCAAATAATGTTCTGGTTGTCCTCCTAACCCAGTTGCTGCTGGGCATCGGCTATATTCTGGCAGGGGTTTTGTAGGGTAATGCCAGTCGATTTGGTTTTACTTCATCCCCCCAGCGTGTATGACTTTCGGCAGAAAACGATTCTTTACGGACCGGTTAGCGACCTAATTCCATCGTCCTATATGTTTGAGATGTATCCCATTGGCTTTACCAGCATTGCTGAATATCTGGAGGGCGCTGGGTATCGGGTGCGCATTGTCAACTTGGCGGTGCGTATGCTAAACGACAAGAAATTCAATGCTGAGGCGCTGATAAAGCGTCTGAGGGCACCGGTATTTGGTATTGATTTGCACTGGCTGGTGAGCTCTCACGGTGCTATTGAGGTAGCCAAAATAGTGAAGAGGTGCCATCCCGAGGCAAAGGTGATACTGGGTGGGTTTTCTTCATCTTATTTCTATCGGGAGCTAATGGGGTACCCCGAGATTGACTATGTGATGAGAGGCGACTCCACCGAGGAACCACTGCGACAGCTCATGGATTGCATCAGGAATAAGACTGAGCCTGAAGATGTGCCCAATCTGGTCTGGCGAGATGGACAGGGCAAGGTGCGAGAAAACCCCTTCTCTCATGTTCCCGCTGACCTGAGCGATGTTATGTTCAGCTACTATGCTAATACCGTGCGCTCTGTTATTAGATACCGTGACCTGGCTAGCTACACTCCGTTTAAGGGCTGGGTGCAGTATCCTATTACTGCGGTGCTAACCTGCCGTGGCTGCACCGAGAACTGCGTTATCTGCGGCGGCTCCGCCGCCGCCTTTAGAAACTTTTATCATCGGGACAAAGCCGTCTTTCGCTCTCCGCAAGCGGTGGCTCAAGATGTAAAGCAGATAGAGCGCTTTAGCAGTGGTCCCATCTTCATCCTGGGAGACCTGCGTCAGGCGGGGGAGGACTACGCCGATGAGGTTCTGCGCTTGCTGGAGAAGGATGGGGTGAAGAATCAGGTCATCCTTGAACTATTCTCTCCCGCCCCTGCCGACCTTCTGCGCCAGATGAGCCTCTCCTGCCCCAACTTCTGTCTGGAGATTTCCCCTGAATCTCACGACCCCGAGGTAAGGAGAGCTGCTGGCAGAAGCTATTCCAACCAAGATTTGGAGCAGACGCTGGGTGATGCTCTTGATGTCGGCTGCGGGCGACTGGACATTTTCTTTATGATTGGGTTGCCCAAGCAAACCCCACGCTCGGTGATGGATACCGTTGACTACTGTGACTTCTTGCTCCAGAAGTTTGGGGGCGATAAGCGGCTTTCCCTGTTCATTGCTCCCCTCTCGCCCTTCCTTGACCCAGGCAGCCTCGGCTTTGAGCAACCGGAGCGCTACGGCTACCGCATCCTGTTCCGGACACTGGAGGAGCACCGCCAAGCCCTGCTATCACCAAGCTGGAAGCATTCCCTGAATTATGAGACAGAGTGGATGACACGCCAGCAGATTGTGGAGACTGCTTATGGGGCTATACTGCGCCTCAACCGCCTGAAGGCAAAATATGGGATTATTCCACAACAAATGGCTGAGGCTGGGGAGCAACGCATCAAAGCGGCCTGGGAAATGGCACAGCGCATTGATGATATATTGACTAGGGGCGATTATCAGGAGGAGCTACCCCGGTTAAAGGCGAGGATAGATGAGATAAACGCCTCTCCCGTGGTTGAGAGAAGACAGTTGGAGCTACCGGTGGGGCTGGTTAAGCTAAAACCCTGGCGCTCCCTGTGGTCATGGGCGACGAAGCGGTGGTGAAGCAATTCGGAGCCTTGACTGCCACTGCGGCGCACGCTACAATTCAACAAATCCCAGCGGATTAGGCGAAATCACTGTGAACGGAACAGAATATCCATGAACGACTCCGTCATTAGAGTTAGAGACTTTCGAAAAGTCTACGGCGATGTCGTAGCTGTGGACGGCATCAGCTTTGAGGTGCAGCGTGGCGAAATCTTTGGTCTTCTGGGGCCCAACGGTGCGGGTAAGACCAGCACGTTGGAAAGTCTTGAAGGGCTACGTAGTACGGATGGTGGTTCTTTACGAATAATGGGCGTCGACCCCACCCGAGAATCGCGCAAGCTACGCAACCTGATCGGCGTGCAATTACAAACCTCGGGGCTCCCCGACAGCATGCGTGTCGACGAGGCAATGAGATTCTTCTGTGCCTATCACGGCATAGCCCCGAACTATCATTTACTGGAACGTCTGGGCCTGTCGGAGAAAATGAGCGCACAATATTATACGCTGTCTGCCGGTCAGCAGCGACGTCTGGCGCTTGCCGTGGCGGTGGCCCACAGCCCCCCTGTTGTGTTTCTGGATGAGCCGACAGCCGGCCTTGACGTCCCATCACGCAATGAACTACATGACTTGATGCGCGAACTGCAAACCGCTGGCACCACCATCATCTTGGCGACTCACGACATGGCTGAGGCAGAAAAGATGGCTGACCGCGTGGCTATTTTGCTGCGTGGCAAAATTGCCGCTACCGGCACCCCCCGCGAGCTGACCGCAACTGGCGCTGGCCTTACCAAAGTCTCGGTCTGTACTGAAGGTGCTAGCCTGTCCGAGCCAAATCTTACCTTCCCGGCTGTCAGCCAGCAGGCGTTCAAAGATGAGTATGCCATCTACTACAGCACCGACCCCGGACCCACAGTTTCGGCCATTATCGCCCACATCAAAGCTCAGGGCGACACGCTGATCGATTTGCGTGTAGAGCGTCCGTCCCTCGAAGAGCGTTTCCTGGAAATCACAGGTGCACGAGGTGACAACTAATGAACGCTTTTGCCCATCACTTTTCGTTTGAGTTCCGCACCGGCATACGTGACAAGACCTTGCTCTTGATGAACTATCTCTTCCCGTTAGGCCTATATGGCTTGTTGGGGTTCCTTATGGCCGAGCTTAATCCACTTTTTGTTGAGACCATGATCCCGGCAATGATAATCATTGCCATCCTGTCAGGTACGGTACTGAGCTTGCCTAACCCACTGGTAGGAGCACGGGAAGCCGGCATCTTTCGCAGTTACAAAATCAATGGTGTCCCGGCAATCTCAATCCTGACCATACCAGCATTGACAACTATATTGCATATGGTTGTCGTCGCGGCAATAATCACTGCTACAGCACCCCTGTTCTTCGGCGCGCCACCACCTGTCAACTGGCCGGGTTTTATCCTGTTCTTCCTACTGACGGCCTTTGCCCATGCCGGAATTGGCATGCTGATCAGTGTGATTTCGTCCAGTACGCGTGCCGTTGTGCTATGGTCGCAACTCATCTTCTTGCCATCAATGCTCATAGGCGGACTGATGATACCTTACAGCATGCTGCCCGGTGCGCTCGGTAAAGTTGGACTACTGTTGCCGGCTACTCACGCTATGAATGCTTTTCAAGGGTTAGCCCAGAATCAAGTTGCTGCTTTTGACCCGCTCTGGTCAGTCCTCATATTGCTGGGCGGCGGGATATTGTCGTTTGGACTTGCGAACTATCTCTTCTGCTGGGACAGCCGTAACAAGACGCGACGTGGACATCCCGCATTGGCCTTGCTGGCCTCATTGCCCTACGTCGTCGGAGTGGTCCTGCTATAGCGGCTAATGGAACCGAACAGACAAGTTTGGCTAGCAGGGGGTTGCAGCCTTCGCTTTGCTCCAACCAAATGACACTCCACCTCCTGCACATTAGGGCGGATTGTTACTGAGAGGCGGTGAGCTGGTGTGGTTTTATCTATTCCAGAACCACCCCCGTCCCATAGGCTAATATCTCAGCCGCATTCTGCATTATCATTGAGGTAGAAAACCTCATACTGACTATAGCGTTAGCCCCTTGTTTCTCGGCATCCTCTACCATCCTCTGGATGGCTTCTTCCCTGGCTTCAGCCATCATCTTGGTGTATTCGGTTATCTCACCACCCACCACACCCCTCAACCCAGCCATAATATCCTTACCCAGATGTCTCGCCCGAATCGTGCTGCCCTTAACCAGCCCAATAGTTTTAGCAATTGTCTTCCCCTCTATTTGACCTGAGGTGGTAACAATCATTTCTCTACCTCCTTGAAATCCTCGGTCTTTGCCTTTTTAAGCCTGTCTTTAATAGCTACTCCAATGAGCACTAATACCCCGGCACTGATGGCACCAACGGCTATCCTGATAAGCAGGGGAATATCACTAGCGGTAAAGAAGCCTTTAACACTCCAGCCGATTAGAACCAATATGCCGATGCCGATTAAGATAAAGGCTACATTTTGCCACATAACGCACCTCCGTTTCGGGTTTTTATTAAGGCGATTTATTTAAGGTGACCCACCCCCTTTATCCCCCTTCCTTACAAAGGGAGGGGGAATTAATTGTGTAAGAGAGGCGAAGCCTCTCTTTAACTCTCCTTTTCGTATTAGGCTATCTCTTGCGCTTCCACACTGTCCCCTTGGTGGTATCCTCAAGGGCTATGCCAAGTTCAGCCAGCTTAGCCCGAATATCATCGGCGAGCTGCCACTGTCCGGCTTCCCGTAGCTGGTCGCGAATAGAAATCAGCAGTTGGATAAACGGCTCAGCATCAAGGGGCAACCTCTCCGGCGGTTTCAGGGTTAAGCCCAATATATCGGCTAGCCCTCTAAGTGTGTCACGCGCCTCGGTAGCATTAGTATTTGCCTCATCAGCCCGATTAATCTCCCTGGCTAAATCAAACAATACAGCTAGGGCTTGGGCAGTGTTAAAATCATCGTCCATCGCCTCAATGAACCTTTGCCGATAGGGCTGGACATCTACCCTCTCTCCAACCTCGGTCTCTCCGCCCTCACCTTGAGCTGCCTGGCGCAGCCGGTCAGTCCCCCTCTCTGCTGCCTCCAGCCCCTCCTCGGAGTAGGTAAGCGGACTGCGATAGTGGGAGCTGAGGATAAAGATGCGGATGGCATCAGGGCTATACTTCTCCAGCGCTTCCTTGATGGTTATCAGGTTGCCCAGGGATTTACTCATCTTGTCTTCACCTAGCTGCACCAGCCCATTATGTAGCCAGTATTTAACAAAGGGTTTAATTCCGGTAAAGCTCTCCGACTGGGCAATCTCGTTCTCATGGTGGGGGAAGACTAGGTCTTGCCCGCCACCGTGGATGTCAAGGGTATCCCCCAGGTATTTTAGGGACATAGCGCTGCATTCAATATGCCAGCCCGGTCTGCCCCGACCCCAGGGGCTTTCCCACCATGGCTCACCCGGCTTTGACGCCTTCCACAGGGCAAAATCCATAGGGTCCTCTTTCTCTTCACCACCCACTGCACATTCGCCAGCCATCATAGAATCCAGACTACGGTGAGCCAGCTTGCCATAGTCAGCCACATTCCTTACCCTGAAGTAGACGCTACCCCTTGCTGGATAGGCATACCCCTTATCAATCAAACCCTGTATCACCTCAATGATTTTCGGTATCTCTTCAGTAGCCCTGGGGTAAATATCAGCCCGTTCTATATTCAGGGCATCCATATCCTCAAAGTAGCTATTGGTGTATTTCTCTGCCAGCTCGCGGGGTGGAATGCCGAGCTGGTTGGCTCGGTCTATAATCTTATCGTCAATATCGGTGATGTTCTGCACATACTTAACCTTATAGCCTCGAAACTGAAGGTAGCGCCTGATGACATCAAAGATGATGTAGCTCATGCCATGACCGAGATGGCAGTGGTCATAGGGTGTAACCCCGCAGACGTACATCTTAACCTCGTCCTTCACTTGTGAAGGATGGGGTGAGAATTCTTCCTTTTGTCCTGAGAGGGTGTTATATACTTTCACCTTTCCTTCCTTCTACTAAAGCTAAGCGCTTCTCTAGCTCAGCTATTCTTCTTTCCAGACTTTCCAGCTTCTCTCCTACCGGGTCGGGTAGCCTCTCCACGGTATCGGTATCGGGATTCCTGACCGCCACCACCCGCCCCGGCACTCCAACCACGGTAGCATTAGCCGGCGCTGAACTTACCACCACCGAGCCGGCACCAACCTTGGTATTATCACCGATAGTGATATCCCCAATAAGCTGTGCTCCAACCCCGACCACCACATTTTTGCCCAGGGTGGGGTGACGCTTTGTCCGCTGGTGACTGGTGCCGCCCAGGGTTACCCCCTGATATATGGTAACATTGTCACCAATCTCCGAGGTCTCACCAATGACCACACCCATACCATGGTCAATAAAAAATCCCTCTCCAATCTTAGCCCCGGGGTGGATTTCGATGCCAGTAAGAAACCGGCTGATATGAGATATGAGCCGGGGCAAAACCGGAATGTGCCACCGAAACAGGGTATGAGCTAGCCGATGATACTGCCGAGCATGAAATCCGGGGTAAGCCAGCAACACCTCTAGGGTGCTGATAGCTGCCGGGTCATGGTCAAAAACCGCTTTGATATCCTTTCTTATGCCAGTGATAAATCCCATTAAATCAATCTCCTTCCCAGAGTGAACTCTCTTGCCTAGTTGCCCCAGAGAACTGGGGCGTAAAACAGATGCAGTTCAGCATCCGGGGAAAGTAGATTACTTCATTTATTTGGCTTATCATATCACCGAACACTGCTAAATCCACCTAATCGGAAATGCCTTCTATTAAGGCTACAGCGCAGGCAGCCATTCCCTCTCCGCGACCAATGAAACCCAACTGCGCTGAAGTGCTAGCCTTCACGCTCACCTGGCTGAGAGCGATGCCCAGCGTCTGGCTTACCTGCTGCCGCATCGGGTCAATAAAGTCTCCAAGTTTGGGCTTTTCAGCCACGATGGTAGCATCAACATTGACTATTTGCCAGCCATGAGCTAACAGCTTATCCCGCGTTGTTTCCAGCAGAGCCAAGCTGGAGATGTCCTTATACTGCGGTTCGCCGGAAGGGAAATGACTACCTATATCACCCAGGGCTGCTGCTCCCAGCAGGGCGTCAATAATGGCGTGGCTCAGCACATCGGCGTCACTCCAGCCACTGAGACCCTGAGCAAAGGGGATATCTATCCCCCCTAGCACTAACCTGCGCCCTGAAGTCAGGGGATGGACGTCATAGCCTATGCCAACCCGCATCTTATTTGCCATGCTCTTGTTGCCAAGCCTCAGCTATTAATAGGTCATCGGGGGTGGTTATCTTTATATTATCATAGGAGCCCATGTATAGCTTAACCTTATAGCCCAATTGCTCTACCAGCGAGGCATCGTCGGTTACCTCACCCTTTGCCCGCTCATAGGCTTCAGCTATTATACCAAAGCGAAACACCTGTGGCGTCTGCACTGCCCATAGATTTTGACGTGGTGGCGTCTGGTGCACTATTCTATCACTTCCGGCAACTTTAATGGTATCGCTGACTGGAATGGCGGCTACAGCAGCCCCGGTTTCTTCGGCTGCCTCGAGTCCGCGCTCAATCAAGTCCGCAGTTACTAGCGGTCGGGCGCTGTCATGGATTACCACCCACTGGCAATTGTTAAGCTGACTGAGCCCAGCCGCCACTGAATCCTGACGCCGCCTGCCCCCGACACATACCTCAATCGGCTTAGACCATCTCTCCTCGGTTATCAACTGCCGGCAGCGCTCCAGGTTCTTGCTACTTACTACCACCACTATCTGGTCAATAGAATCGCAGTTTTCAAAGGCATCAAGCACCCGGGCTAAAGCCGGTTTTCCCCCCAGTAGAGCGAAGACCTTATCTACCCCACCCATCCGCCGACTCTCACCAGCAGCCACGATTATGGCGCCTACCTTAGAAACTAGTTCTTCCTTATTACTTATCAACCTTACCTCTAGTGTCGCTTCAGCTCGGAGGCATACTTGACCCCTATAGCATCGGCGTTTTCACCTAGCCATTGGCTCAGGCGTGTCTGTCCTGTAGCAGGGTCCTGGGAAATGAGCAGGTTGGACATCAACCCCTCCATTTCGTCCCTGGTTATCACCACATCCCCAACTATGTAGCCAGTCAATCTGGCAAGGAAAAGCGCCAGCCCAGGTCTGACGTGAACTATCCTAGCTCTGCTATGTATCTTGTCAGCAATAAGTCGAACTAGCTCCTCAAACTGGAAAATCTCCGGGCCAACGGTGTCTATAATCATATTATCATTTTTATGGCCAGCGTTGACGGCTATCTCTGCCAAATCTTCCACAAAAATGGGCTGAACCTGGTAATCCCCCGAGCCAAAGACAGCAAACATGGGAAACTTCCTGAGGAGGCAGGTAATGTTGTTGATGAGGATGCCCTCCATCCCGAAGATTAGAGCAGGTCTAACGATGGCGTAGGATAACTTTGAATTGATAATAGCTTTTTCCACTAGCGCCTTTCCCTTGAAATAAGGAAAGGGTGATTCTTCAGAAGGGTTGGTGATGCTAATGTGTACCATTCTGCGGACACCGGCCTCTTCAGCCGCTTTAATGAGTGTCTTGGTATTTTCGACAGCCTCATCAAATGTGCCCCATCTATGCGGGAAGCGAATCCAGTAAGTATTATACAGGGTGGTTGCTCCCTGCAGGCTTTCCACCAGTTGGCTCGGATTATCAAAGTTGAAAGGGTAGGCACTCACCTGGTCACCAAATGGGTTTTCACGGTTCGGGTGTCCGGTTAGAGTCTTGACTCTTTCCCCCATAGAAAGGAGCCGCCTTGTTATATATTTGCCGGTATGACTGAAAGCCCCGGTGACCACATTCAATTCAGGAGTTTCCATGGCCCCCCACCAGCCCCACCCTTATCGCTTCCCGCAGGGTGCTGATTGGGATAAGCTTGATGTTTTTAGGGGCTGAGATTCTGGTGCTGGTTTTCGGCACCAGGCAGCGCTCAAATCCCAGTCTGGCGGCTTCAGCCACTCGCCGGTCTAGCTGGGAAACGGCTCTTAATTCACCACTCAACCCCACCTCCCCAACAGCCACCAAGCTGGGGTCTACACTTATATCACGAAAGCTGGAGGCGATGGCTAGGGCGATGCCCAAATCAGCCGCTGGCTCTCCAATCCTGAGCCCACCGGTGACATTAGCTATAATATCCTGATTGCCCAGCTTCAAGCCTACCCGCTTGGTCAGCACTGCGGTAATCAGCAGCAATCGACCGAAGTCAACACCGTTAGCAGTGCGACGGGGTAAGCCAAAGGCGGTGGGAGTGGTCAGGGCTTGAATCTCCACCAGCAGGGGTCGGGTGCCCTCAAGGGTAGGCACCACTGTCGAGCCTATGGCTTCACCCCATCGCTGCGAGAGGAAGGCTTTCGATGGGTTGTCTACCTCTATCAGCCCCTGCTCTTTCATCTCAAAGACGCCCACCTCGTTAGTGGAGCCAAAGCGATTTTTCACCCCACGAAGTAGTCGGTAGGCACTAAAGGGCTCACCCTCAAGATAGAGCACGACATCAACAATGTGCTCCAGGACGCGGGGACCAGCAATAGCTCCATCCTTGGTCACATGCCCGGCAATGAAAGTGGGCACCGCATTGAGCTTTGCCCAGTGCATAAGCCTCAGGGTGCACTCTCGCACCTGAGTTATGCTGCCCGCCGCCGTATCCAACTCGGGGAGATAAACCGCCTGGATGGAATCAATGACTACCAGGGATGGAGATAATTGCTCCAGCTGGCTCAGGATAACATCCAGGTCAGTCTCAGCCAGGAGGTAAAGCCTCTCCCCGGTTACCCCCAGACGCTCTGCCCTGAGCCTAATCTGAGGCAGCGTTTCCTCACCGGAGACATAAATTACCTTACCCCCAGTCTGCGCTACCAGAGCTGAAACCTGAAGCAGAAGGGTAGATTTGCCAATACCGGGGTCACCAGCGATGAGCACCATGGAGCCGGAGACCAGTCCTCCCCCCAGCACCCGGTTGAATTCAGCCAGGGGAAGGGGGAAGCGGTCAGAGCTCTCGGTTACCACTTGAGACAGCTCTTGGGGTGGGTTTTCTATGGCAGAAATATTGGCCGGGGTAGCCGCTTTGACGGTGGTTTCTACAAAGCTGTTCCACTCTTGGCAGTTAGGGCAGCGCCCCAGCCATTTCAGGCTCTCCTTGCCGCACTGCTGACAGACAAAGACGGTTCTGGTGCCTGATTTATCCCATTTGCCCATAGATTGACTTTACCCGATTTTAGATAGTAATGCAAGGGCAATTTGAGTTGGGAAAAAGCTTGGGCTAAGGCATAATAGTCGGCTCAGCCCACCATACCCAGGAATATACCGGCAGCGGTAGCTGTGCCGATAACGCCGGCAATATTGGGACCCATAGCATGCATCAGCAGGAAGTTCCTGGGATTAGCCTCTTGCCCCATCTTCTGCACTACCCGGGCTGCCATTGGCACTGCCGAGACTCCGGCGGCGCCTATCATAGGATTAATCTTCTCCTTGAGAAAAAGGTTCATGAGCTTGGCCAGGGTCACGCCAAAGGCGGTAGAGGTGGCAAAGGCTACTACTCCCAGGGCAAATACCATCAGGCTCTCTACATTGAGGAAGCTTTCGGCGCTCATAAAGCAACCGACGCACAGACCGAGGAGAATGGTAAGGATATTCATAAAGGCATTGGCTGCGGTGTCAGCCAGCCTATCAGTAACGCCACAAACAAATAGCAGATTACCAAACATAAACATGCCGATAAGCGGGGCTGATTTAGGCACTAACAGGATAATGATAATAGCAGCCATTACCGGGAACAGGATTTTTTCCGTCTTAGACACCGGGCGTAGCTGCGGCTTCATGTATATCTCCCGCTCTTTCTTAGTGGTGAGCAATTTTATAACCGGGGGCTGAATAATAGGCACCAGTGCCATATAGGTATAAGCGGCTACTGCAGTAGCCCCGATGAAATGAGGGGCAAGCCTATTAGTCAGATAGATGGTAGTCGGTCCATCAGCACCACCGATTATGCCTATAGAGCAGGCTTCTTGTATTGTGAACCCCAGCAGTAAAGCGATAAAAAAGGCGAAGTAAACGCCAAACTGTGCCCCAGCACCGAGGATTAACGTCTTGGGATTGGCGATAAGGGGACCAAAGTCGGTCATTGCCCCCAAACCAAGGAAGATAAAGCAGGGGATGAGCTCCCAGGCAAGTCCATATTGAAATATCCTGGAAATTAAGCCGGCTGGCTCGCCACCGATGACGTAAGATTCATACACCTCGCCGTGAACGATAGTTGCCATCAAACCGCCGAGAGGCAAGTTAACCAGAATTACACCAAAGCCAATAGGGACTAACAATAGGGGCTCCATCTTTTTGGCGATACCCAAGTATAGAAGCACCCCGCCAATAATAAGCATTACTATGGAGCCCCAGGTAAGGTTCAGAAAACCAGGCTCAAAGAATCCTGACAATTTATCCCCTTCAGTATTCTATAATAGCTACTAAATCACCAACCTCAACCACCTGTCCTACGGAAAGCTCTAACTTGGTAACTGTGCCGCTGACTGGAGCCAGTATCGGATTCTCCATCTTCATTGATTCTAATAGACAGAGTATATCCCCCTCCTCAACCTTGCTCCCCTGACTGACATTCACGCTGGTTATCTTGCCCGTTATAGGGAACTCGACATTCTCCTGTGCCAATTTCTAGTCTCCTTTCTTCTTATCTTCAGCTTCACCCTTACCGGCACCGATTTTACTTAGCACCAACCCTACCAGCCATATGACTATAGCCAGAATGATTAATACCCCAAAGACAAGGCCAAAGCCAAAGCCGCCAATTTGTCCGGCAAAACCCCAATCTACTGCCATATCTTTATCTCGCTGCTAATTTGGGCGAATTAAAAGGGCGGTTCTAGTATCCATCTATTTTACCGCCCTTCATATGCCAAAAGCTAGCCTGTTAGCCATGGTAACTTACGGTTTATCATCTCCTAGCAATGCCTCCACGGCTGCTGGATGCACTACAATCTCTTCACCTTCCAGGTCAACTATAGCCGTATCTTCTGGGCGGAATTTACCTCGGAGCAGGCTTTCAGAAAGTTTATCCTCAACCATATCTTGAATTACCCGGCGTAGCGGTCGAGCGCCAAAGACCTCATCATAGCCCTTTTCACCCAGAAAATCTTTAGCGGCATCGGTTACCTCCAGCTTTATCCCCTTCTCAGCTAACTGCTGGGAAACTTGAGCCAGCATCAAGTCAACTATCTTTCGGATATGCTCCTTGGTCAAGGCGTGAAATACCACCACACCGTCAATACGGTTGAGAAACTCGGGGCGGAAGGTCTTCTTTAGTTCATCAAGCAGCTTTTCCTTCATCCTCTCGTAGTCTATCTGCTGAGTTTTGGCTTCATCACTGCGCGAGGTAAAACCGATTGAGCTTCCCTTCCTGATAAGCTCAGCACCAATATTACTGGTCATAACGATAATGCTGTTGCGGAAGTCAACCCGCCGACCCTTGGCATCGGTCAGATGACCATCATCAAATATCTGAAGCAAGATATTAAACACATCAGGGTGAGCCTTTTCAATCTCATCCAGGAGTATGGCGCAATATGATTTACGCCTCACTGCCTCGGTTAATTGCCCACCTTCCTCAAAGCCAACATATCCTGGAGGTGCTCCGACCAGTCGGGATACAGCATGTCTCTCCATAAACTCAGACATATCAAGCCTGATTAGGGTGTCCTCACTACCAAACATGAACTCAGCCAGGGCTCTGACTAACTCTGTCTTACCGACGCCGGTAGGACCGAGAAAGACGAAGTTGCCTATAGGATGCCTGGGGTCCTTGAGCCCGGCTCGGGCTCGCCTCACTGCCTTAGCGATGACATTAATCGCCTCATCCTGACCGATAATGCGCTTATGCAGTGCCTCCTCCATATTAAGTAGGCGGCTGGTCTCATCGCTGGCCAACTGCACCACCGGAATCCCTGTCCACATACTAACTACTTCAGCGATATCCTCCTCACTTACTATCGGCTTCTCCTGTTCCTGCTCAGCCTGCCACTCCTCCTCCATCTTCTTTATTTTCTCTTCAATCTGAAGCTCACGCTGGCGCAGTTCAGCAGCATAGTCATACTGCTGGGTAGCCAGGGCAGCTTCTTTATCCTTACGCACATTGTCCTCTGCTCGCCTGGCTTCCTTCAAGGTAATAGGTATAGTCCGGTGTTTAATCCTTACCCTTGACGCCGCCTCATCAATCAGGTCAATAGCCTTATCGGGCAGAAAGCGGTCGGGGATATATCTGGCGGATAGGGTTGCCGCTGAACTCAGTGCCTTATCACTTATTATTAGCTGGTGGTGCTCCTCATAGCGCTCCTTAACCCCGCGTAAGATATCCAGTGTTTCGTCTACGGAAGGCTCCTCCACCAAAATCGGCTGGAAGCGGCGCTCCAGTGCTGCATCTCGCTCCACATACTTACGGTAATCATCAAGGGTGGTAGCGCCAATGCACTGCAGTTCCCCTCGTGCCAGTGATGGTTTGAGGATATTAGCGGCATCAATTGCCCCCTCAGCCGCCCCAGCACCCACCATAGTGTGAAACTCATCAATAAAGAGCACACAATTACCCGCAGTCTTTATCTCATCAATGACCTTCTTTAGCCGTTCTTCAAACTCGCCCCGGTACTTTGTTCCAGCCACTACCGCTCCCATATCCAGGGTAATTATCCTTTTCCTCTCCAATGTCTCAGGGACATCGCCGGCTATAATGCGGTGAGCCAAGCCCTCAACAATTGCTGTTTTGCCCACTCCGGGCTCGCCAATGAGGGCTGGGTTATTCTTGGTGCGGCGACTGAGAATCTGAATTACCCGCTCAATCTCCTTAACCCGTCCAATTACTGGATCAAGTTTCCCGGCATGGGCGGCTGCTGTTAGGTCAATACCTAACTGGTCTAGAGCCGGGGTGCGACTGGTGCTGCGGGCGGGTCTGGCTCTAGTTGCGCCTTCACCTAGCACACGAGTAGTTTCAGTGCGCGCCCGCTCAAGGGTGATGCCAAAGCTATCTAATACATCAGCGGCTACTCCCCTCCCCTCGGCGGCTTCTCCTTCCCCCTCGCGCAGCAATCCCAATAGGAGGTGTTCTGTGCCAATATAGTTATGACCCAGGTGGCGTGCCTCGTCTATAGCCAGTTCAATAACCCTCTTAGCTCTGGGGGTAAGCCCAATTTCACCTGTGCTTGGTTTCTCGCCACGTCCAATAATGAATTCCACAGCAGAGCGCACCTTGCTCAAGCCTACACCAAGGTTGCCTAGCACCTTAGCTCCTACCCCCTCCTCCTCCCGCACCAAACCAAGCAGGATATGCTCTGTGCCAATATAATTGTGGTTGAAGTATTTTGCCTCTTCCTGAGCCAGGGTGAGAACCCTGCGGGCTCGCTCTGAGAATTTCTCAAATCTGCCAGCCATCTTTCAAGCCTACTCCTATCTAATCTATTATAAAGCAACTATGGGCAAAGGTCAAAAGCCTCCTGGCAGTGGCATATTTTCCACAAAGGGTTGCCCCCTCAGTATCGTCTGCGCTGAGGCGTTTCACTTCCGTGTTCGGGATGGGAACGGGTGGTTCCACCCCGCTCTAACCACCAGAAGGCAGCCTCTATTTTAGCACATTTTCTGTATTTTGCAACTAAAAAGGGGTCTAGCCTAATATGGTAACCCCATCCCCCTTGTTTTTAACTTATCTCTTTCTTCCCACCCAACCCACCCTCATAGGCTAGTGCCTCTAAAACTCTCTTACCCCACCCCCACCTTGTTTTTGGGGGGGGATTATAGAAAGAGGGGCGTTAGCCCCCCTTAGACGCCCTTTTAGTTGACTTAAACGCTTGACAGAAGCATTGTAACTAATTGTAAATTAGGAGGTAGGTGGTGGATGTGAGGGATCCTTTTTCCCGTAACGGTCGAAGAAGGGAATGTAGCCCTTAGTAATAATGCGGTCATTGAAGACATCGCAGACATACCCGCTTGCCTTCAAGTGGTCAACAAAGCCATTTCCCTTATCCGTAAGGTAGATTGAATCACCTTCAATTTTAACATAGTTCATACTTGTGAAAACCTCGAATACAGATTCCGCATTGTATGAGGTATGAGCAGAACCAGGATGGGATTTAGTGTGTCCTTCAGTGTGCAAAGGCTCACCTATTTTGATTACGCCTCCAATATGCCTCAAGCCAACTAATGCGAATAGACTACCATCGTCGCCTGCATATGACAGGGTATTCATTACAATCTCATACTCATCTCTGAAAATAGTTGCATAATCAGCTAATATGTAATCAATTGTTTTGCTAAGCTTCTCCTTCAGTCGGGAACTGCCTGCCATTGTGTCATCGTAATGAATAATTCGGAAGTGTGCTATATCAAAGGGCGTTTCCTTGTATTCGTCATGAGTGAGTATGATGGTTTGACTTTGCTTTAAGGTATGGGCTATTCCTAATTCATAGAACACGTTGGTGTTCTTTCCCGAGATATCCACGACGATTATTTGGGCATTTTGTATCTCTTGCACTATATCATCATAGACAGGGTTGGTTGAGAATATTTCGTCAGCTTTTCTGATTTCTATCCCTTTGCTTTTAAATACATCCTTTACACAGTGCTCGTAGGCTTGGCGAACAATATCGTCTGTGAAAGGCATTACCATAAATGCTCTTTTCATGATTCTTTCTCTTTCAAACTAAGCTACTGTTAAGAGTATTATAGTTTCATCCTCCTGTGGTACCTGCATTCTAGTTAAGATAGCAATCGTTGTCAAAAACGGCTGAAAGGAATAAGCCGCAGACCTTAGAGGGCGGCGAGTGGGAATAGATAGATAGAAATAAAAAAGAGGGGCTTTAAAACCCCTCTTACAAATTTGGCTAATATCAACTCTGAAGCAGGTCAAGCCCTCGACCATTAGTACGGTTAAGCTCAAAACATTACTGCTCTTACACCTACCGCCTATCAAACAAGTAGTCTACTTGCGGTCTTACTCCTTCCCAAAAAAGGGAAGGATGGGAGATATTATCTTGGGGCAGGCTTCGCACTTAGATGCTTTCAGCGCTTATCCTTACCAGACTTAGCTACCCAGCGATGCTCCTGGCGGAACAACTGGCACACCAGAGGTCTGTCCCTCTCAATCCTCTCGTACTAGAGAGAGCCCCCCTCAAATCTCCGGACGCCCACGACGGATAGAGAC